>Ga0180219_1000099_pt1 | contig 108362 bp, 95 predicted proteins | sample eDN3rd30CBELigMG_FD_151338 | JGI IMG/M metagenome (GOLD analysis project Ga0180219, IMG submission 151338) | Enriched Miracle-Growth compost microbial communities from Emeryville, California, USA - eDNA 3rd pass 30_C BE-Lig MG (version 2)... ...
TGCCCTCCCGAACGGGCGAACGGCAGATAACCAAGCTCGTCGAGCACGATCAGGTCGAGCCGCGACAGCTGTGCCGCCAGGGTCCCGCCCTTGCCGATCCGGGTCTCCTCTTCGAGGCGTGTCACCAGCTATCACTATCTGCAGGTCGATAATAATACATCCTACATCTACTCGCGGCAGGGTACCAACGAAATCACGGTCCTGCGCAACAATCCATATCTTCCGCAATCCGTGGCCGCGGCGATGGACGCCAACGGTCTGACGCAAATCCGCATCGGCCGCACCAACGAAGAGATCGGCCCGGCACGGGCGCGCAACCGGACGAACCAGTACCGGGCGGTGCTGGGCGCGAAGGGTGAATTTTCGAGCGACTGGTCATGGGACGTCTTTGGCCAGTTTGCCCGCGCGGACTACCGTTATCGCCTCGATAACGAAGTCCTCGTCGCCAATTATAATGCCGCCGTTTATGCCGTGGAGGATGGCAACGGGAACATCGTATGCGGCGATCCTGCGACCAATCCCAACCTGACTGCCGCGCAACGGGCCAACGTGCAGGCAGGCTGCGTTCCGTTCAATCCGTTCGGATTGGGATCTCCTTCGGCGGAGGCGCTCGACTATGTGACCAATTCCGAGACGGTGAGAAACCGGACCGACCTCTATCAATTTGCCTTCAACGTTGCCGGCAACCTGTTCGACATGCCGGCGGGCCCGGTCCCCGTCGCATTCGGTGTCGAAGCCAGGCGCGAAAGCACCAGGGCCATTGCCGACCCGTTTTCGGGACTGTTCAACATCGGAAACCTGGTCGGCTATAAGGGCAAGCAGACGATCTACGAGGGGTATCTGGAAGCGACCGTGCCGCTTTTGAGCGACGTCGCGCTCGCGAAATCGCTCGAGCTGAACGGAGCTATTCGGCAGGCTGACTATTCGTCATTCGGCGGCTCGACGACCTGGAAACTCGGGGCATCCTGGGAGCCGTTCGACGGTCTGCGCTTTCGGGCCACGCGATCGAGGGACCTTCGAGCGCCCGACCTCGGCACCCTGTTCAAGCCGGGCTTTATCGTGCCGCGGTCCTTCACGAACCCGGTCACGGGCATAACGGGAGAAATCCGGACCGTTAGCGGGAACAATCCCGACCTGGGTCCGGAAGTCGGCGATACCTGGACCGTCGGCGCGGTCATCAATCCGATTTCAGGCCTGAGTTTCTCGATGGATTACTACGATATCGACATATCGAACGTGATCACGAGCGTTGACGCATCGCAGATTGCGACCTTGTGCCTCGTGAATCAGATCGACACGTTCTGCAATGCCATCACGTTCGATCCGACGAACCCGTCCGGTATTTCCCAAATCCGGCAGGTTCCCTTCAATGCCGCGCGTCAGAAAGTGAAGGGCATCGATTTCGATTTCTCCTATCGGTCCGGGCTTGACGCCATCGGCCTTCCGGGGCGGATTTCGATCGCGGCGCGCGCCGCCTATGTCGACACGCACGAGACGATCCCGCCGGGCGCTGCGACGGCAGTCGCCGATCTGGACTTCACCGTCCCGAAAATCAGCTGGAATTCGACTATCCAGTACCAGCTCGACAATTTCACCGGTTATGTTCAGGTATCCGGGTTCGGAAAAACCAAATATTCCCGAACGCTTCTGGGTCCCGAGGACGAGGGATATGATCCAGGCCTGTCGAATAGCATCAGCAGCAATCGTTTCCCGGCATATCAATATGTGAACCTGGGCCTTTCCCGGAAGGTCGGGGATAAGGATCAGTTCACTGTCTACATGATCGTGAACAATCTTTTCGATAAGAAGCCTCCGAGCAATTACTTCTTCAGCCAATCATTCCTGTATGACCCGCTGGGACGTTCCTATCGCGTCGGGGTGAAGGCAGAATTCTGAACGACAGCAGGCATCAGGGTTTCGCCGAGTGGCATGAGTTTCGAAGCCACTCGGCGGCACAATGATCGCCCCGGGCAAAGCCGCAGGAACTCGTGTGCGGTGCAAATTCTCCCCTGGAGAGCGAGCGCTCTGGCTGCCTTGGAACGTGCGCGCGCTCTCGTTGGCTTCAAAAACCGACGGGCCGCAATCGGCCATCTGTCGTAGGCTGTTCTGGAAGCGCGCTATTCGTGCCGCAGGGCGTCGATCGGGTTAAGACTCGCGGCGCGTCTGGCGGGAAAATAGCCGAACACCACGCCGATCAGCGCCGAGGTCGCGAAGGCGATGATGTTGATTTCGGCGTCGAACATCCAGCTCACCTGCATGAGCGGCGACAGGATCGCGACTGCGAGCTGCGCGATGAGGAGGCCCGCAAGGCCGCCGAGGCACGAAAGGACGATCGCCTCGACGAGGAACTGCATCAGTACCTCGCGCCCGACCGCGCCGATGGCAAGGCGGATGCCGATCTCGCGCGTGCGCTCGGTGACGGAGACGAGCATGATGTTCATGATCCCGATGCCGCCGACGACCAGCGAGATCCCCGCCACGGCCGCGACGATGCGGGTGAGCAGGGTGGTTGTTCCGGTCAGTGTGTCCGAAATCTGCTTGGTGTCGAAGATGTTGAAATTATCGTCCTTGCCGTCGGTGATCTTGCGCCGCTCGCGCAGCAGGTCGGTGATCGAGGCCTGCACCTGCTCGGTCGAAAAGCTCTGGTCGACGCCGACGAGCATCACCGAGACGTCCTGATTGCCGGTGAAGCGGCGCTGTACCGCCTTCACCGGCATGATGACGATGTCATCCTGGTCACCGCCGAAACCGCCCTGGCCGCGCGTCGAGAGCACACCGATCACGTCGCAACTCACACCCTTGATGCGGAAGCGCGCGCCGACCGCGCTGCCGCCGCGGAAGAGGTTCTGGCGCACGGTGTTGCCGATGATGCACACCGCCTTGCCGGCCTCCTCCTCGGCGGGCGTGAAGCTGCGCCCCTCGACCAGCGGCCAGGGCTGCACCGTGAAATAGGCGTCGGTGGTGCCGTTCACCGTCGTCGACCAGTTGGCGCCTTCGTAGATGGCGGTGCCGCTGGTCTGCGCCTGCGGCGCCACCGCGGTGACGCCCGCGATCTGCTGCGCGATCGCCTCGAGGTCGGCCATTTCGAAATCGGGCGGGCGCGGACCGCCGCCGCCGCGGCCGAAGCCCTGGCCGGGGCGGATTTGCAGGATGTTGGTGCCGAGCGCCGAGATCTGGCTCTGCACCGCGGCGGTCGTCGCATTGCCCAGCGTCACCATCGTCACCACCGCGGCGACGCCGATGACGATGCCGAGCACGGTCAGGAAAGAGCGCAGCATGTGACGGCGGATCGAGCGCAGCGCGAGAAGCAGGGTCGTGCCGATCATGGCTGCAATTCCCTGCGGGCGCGCGAAGCCTTGTTGACCTCGATGCTCTCGACCAGCCCGTCCTTGAAATGCACCAGCGTGTGCGCGAACTCGGCCATGTCGGGCTCGTGCGTCACCATCAGCACGGTGATGCCGCTGTCGCGGTTGAGCTCCGACAGCAACTCCATGATCTCGATCGAGCGTTCGGAATCGAGATTGCCTGTCGGTTCGTCGGCGAGCAGCACGGCGGGGCGGGTGACGATCGCGCGCGCGATGGCGACGCGCTGCTGCTGTCCGCCCGACAGCTCGGCGGGGGTATGGTCCCACCAGTCCTTGAGCCCCACCTTGTCGAGCGCGGCGAGCGCGGCGTCGCGGCGTTCGGCCTTCGGATCGCCGCGATAAAGAAGCGGCAGCTCGACATTCTCGAGCGCGCTGGTGCGCGCGAGCAGATTGAAGCCCTGAAAGACGAAGCCGAAATATTTCCGCCGCAGCAGCGCGCGCTGGTCGCGGGTCAGCGCCTCGACATGGTGGCCGCGGAACAGGTAGGAACCGCGTGTCGGCACGTCGAGGCAGCCCAATATGTTCATCGTCGTCGACTTGCCCGATCCCGAGGCGCCCATCACCGCGATGAAATCGCCGGGCATGATGTCGAGGTCGACCCCCTTCAGCGCCTGGAAGGCGGTCGGTCCCTCGCCATAGGTCTTGGTGACGCCGGCAAGGCGGATGATCGGGTCGGCCATCGCTCAGCCGCCCTTCCGCGCTCCGGCTTGCCGGCCGCCTCCGGATCCTCCCGAAGCCGATGCGTCGCCCGAAAGTTGCCCGGTGATGACCTTCATCCCGGCGGTGAGCTTGCCCGACGTCACTTCGGTCAGCGTTCCGTTGGTGTCGCCCGTGGTGATCTGGACCGCCTGCGGCTGGCCGTCGGCGCCGAGGACATAGATGGTCTGCTGGGCGCCGCGATCGGTCGTCACGCTGCGTTCGGCGCGATTGCCGCCGCGCCGGGGCCCGCGTGGGACGATCGCGCTGGTGATTCCGCCCTTCGACGCGTCGCCGCCTTCGGCGCTCGTCGTCGGGCGATAGCGCAGCGCGGCATTCGGGATCAGCAGCACATTCTTCTTTTGCATGGTCACGATGTCGGCGGTCGCCGTCATGCCGGGACGCAGAGTCTGCTTCGCATTGTCGACCGACAGGATCGCCGTATAGGCGACGACCGTTCCGCTGCTGCTGCCGCTCGTCGTCGACGAGGAAGATGACGAAGAGGAAGAACTGCCGCTGCTGTTCGATCCGACGTTGACCCGCGTGATCTTTGCAGGAAAACGCTGGCCGGGGAAGGCGTCGACGGTGAAGGTCGCCTCCTGCCCTTCCGCGACCTGCCCGACGTCGGCCTCGTCGATCGACACCTCGAGTTCCATCTGGCTCAAATCCTCGGCGATGGTGAAGAGGACCGGCGCGTTGAGCGACGCGGCGACGGTCTGGCCGGGCTCGATGTCGCGGGACAGCACGACGCCGGTCACCGGCGAATAGATGCGCGCCTTGGAAAGGTTCGTCTGCGCGGTGCCGAGCGCCGCCCGCTGCTGTGCCACCTGCGCGCGCGCGGCGGTGAGCGAAGCGACGGCGCGCTTCTGGTCGGCGCGCGCCGCATCGAGCTCGGTCTTCGACGGGACCCGGCCGCCGGACAGGCGCGACACCTCCTCTTGCCGTGCGAGTGTAGCGTTCGCCTGCGCGAGGGTCGCCTGCGCCTCGCCGACATTCGCCTGCGCCGCCGCCACGCTCGCCTGCGCCTGAACGACCGAATCCTGCAGGCGCGCGGTGTCGAGCGAGGCGAGAAGCTGCCCCTTGGTCACGCGGTCGTTCACGTCGACATAGACATGGGTGATCAGCCCCGACTGTTCGGAGCCGACGTCGACCTGGTTGATCGGCTTGATGTTGCCGGTCGCCGATACGGTGACGGTCAGCGCGCCGCGCTCGACCGCCTGCGACGAATAGCTGGTTTCATCGGCGGGGCCGAAACAGCGATAAAGGAGAAACAGGATCAGGAGCGCGAGCAGCGCGATAGCGGGCCATTTGCCGTGGCGCATCCACGGGCTTTCAGTTTTCACGCCGAGAAATTCGTCGAGATTCTGCTCTGCCGCCTGTGTTTCGGTCATTCGCCGTTTCCGTTCGTCTCTGTGGTCTGCCATCCGCCGCCGAGCGCGTTGTAGAGTTGCACCACGGCGAGCGCCTGCGCCGCCTGCGAGCCGGCGAGGCTGTTGCTCGACGAGAGCAGGGAGGTTTCGATGTTGGACAGCGTCTGGAAGTCGGTGAGCCCCGACTGGTATTGCAGTCGGGCCAGGATGGCGCTGTTGTTCGCGGCCTCGCGCGCGATCGCGAGCTGGCCGCTGCGCGCGTCGGCCGACGAGACCGCGGCCAGCGCGTTTTCGACGTCCTCGATCGCGGTCAGTACCGTCTGGCGATAGGCGGCATAGGCCCCGTCGACCGCGGCTTGCTGCGACCGCACCTGCGACGCGCGCGCGCCGCCGTCGAACACTATCTGCGAAATGCCCGCGAAGAGCGACCCGGTGATCGCGTCGAACAGCCCGCGGGTAGTGAGAGCGCTCGTCCCGAGCGAGCCGCCGAGGCTGAACGACGGCAGCAATTGCGCCTTCGCGACGCCGATACGGGCGGTGGCCGCGGCGAGGTCGCGTTCGGCGGAGCGGACGTCGGGGCGCTGGCGCAGCGTATCGGCGGGGAAGCCCGCGGCAATGCCCGACGGCGGAGCGGGGATCGGGGCGGAGGCTTCGAGCGACGCGGTCGCGACGCCGGGCGCCTGAGCGGTCAGCACCGCAATGCGGTTGAGCGCGCCCTCGATGTTCGTGCGGAATTCGGGAAGGCTCGCCTCGGTTTGCGCAAGCTGGGTGCGCGCCTGTTCCTCGTCGAGCGACGAGGCGAGCCCCGCCTGGACGCGCCAACGCGCGATGTCGTAATTGTCGCGCTGGTAGCGCAGGGTGTCCTCGGCGATGCCGAGCTGCTGCTGCGCGAGGCGGAGCTGGATATAGTTGGTCGTGAGTTCGGCGATGATCGCGATCCGCACCGACGCGAGGTCATAGCCGCGCGCCGCCGCGTCGGCGCGCGCAGCCTCCAGCGCGCGGCGGCCCCCGCCGAACAGGTCGAGCTGCCAGTCGGCGTCGAGACCGAGCGAATAGCTGCTGCTGTCGGGCCCGTCGCTATCGATATTGCGCCCGGCACGACCGCTCGCGCTCGCCGAGGGAAGCAGGTCGGCGCCCGCCTGAATCGCGGATTCGCGCGCCTGGCGCAGACGCGCCTGCGCCTGGGCGATGTCGAGGTTGGCCGCGACCGCCCGATCGACGAGCGCGTCGAGCGCGGGATCGTTGAAGCGTTCCCACCAGGACGCGAGTTCGGCGGGGTCAGTCGCGGCGGCGCGGCCCTCGCTATAGGCCGAGGGCACGCCGAGATCGGCGGGCGTCGATGGACGATAGTCGGGGCCGACAGCACAGGCTGCGAGCGTTGCCGAAGCGGCGAGGGTTGCCAACAAACGCGGTTGGACGACCATTCGGAGGCTTGCATAGGTTCGATCTGACCCGGTCAACAGTCCCTCCGATCGATATGCCGCACGACAGCACTCCGAATGCCACGCAAGCGGGTAACGCCGTAACGCAAACTTCGTTTCCGTGACAGATATTCGTCGTACAAGACTAGGGGTTTCCTGCGGGTGGCTCGGGCCGACGTCCGGGAGGCAGTCCGGGCACGCCGCCGGGCAGCCGGCCCTCGGGTTGGCGCGCTTCGCCCATTGAAATCGCGCTGTTGTGGTCGCGATCGGCTTCCTCGAAACGCTTGCCTTCATAGGCAAGCAATTCGGCGAGCGAGAGGCCGGCGTCATAGTCGAGGTTGGCCTTGGCGACGAGTCCGGCGCTCAGTGGCTCGATCAGGCCGAGAAGCAGACGCGCTTCCATTTCATTGCCATAGTCGGGTTCGATCGTCTCGGGGACGAGACCGCCGTGGCCGATCGCCTGTGCGTCCTCCGACTGCGCAAGCGAACCGAGACCATGTTGCCAGGCGAAGAATTCGTCGCGGCTGATCGCATGATCGCCGTTCGCGTCGATCCGTTCGAAACGCTTGCCGATCAGGACGTCGCGCCGCGCACTCGCAATGGCCCCGATTTCGGCGGTCGTCACGAATCCGTCGCGATTCTGATCTGCGTCGCGAAACATGCCCGTCACGATCTTGTCGAAACGAGCCCGCGTGACCGGCTTTATTTCCTTCATCCGGGGTGGCCCACCGCGGGGCGGACCGTCACCGGGCGGACCTCCGCCTGGCGGTCCACCCCCGCCGCCCAACTGGGCGTTCGCGGGGGCGGCAAGGATCAGGGTGCAGAAGGCAAGCAGGCTCTTGTTCATTGAGGCTTCTCGAACAGGGGGGCGGGCCGGACGCAAGGGCGCGTCCGGCCCGGGAAAGCGCGTCAAACGGGGCAGCGACGCGACTTTCCGGCGCTCGTCCGATAGGTGTCGGTTCGCGCGTTATAGGAGCGGTATTTCTGCTGACAGGCGCGAACATGGCGATACCAGTCGCTCTTCTTCGCGAAGTGCTTCGGCGGTGCGGGGGGCTGGGCGCCCCACGACCTGTTCCATTGGCCATAAGGCGTTTTGGGGACGGCCTCCTTCTTCGCCGGCGCGGGCTTTTTGGCGTGCGCGTGGGCCGAAGGATCCTGCCGCGCGGGCGTTTCGGCCGGGCGCGGCGCGGCGATCGACGGGGCGGCGATCAACATCGCGGCGCCCAGGATACAGCCCATCAGGATTTTCATGGCATGACTCCTTGGCAAGCTTGCCGGCCCGCTGCGAACAACGGGCCGACCGGGGGCATCGGGCCTCCCGATATGGACGATTGCCGCGGCGCGCGGGGTCAAGAGTTCGCAAGCGCAACGTAAATTTTGTGAAAAGACGGGGTGACAGCCGACAGGCGGGGGCCGATGCCTGTGCTATGGAAGACGATGCTCCTGCCCGGCACATCCTGCTGGTCGACGATGATGTCGAGCTCAGCGCCATGCTGCGCGAATATCTGGAAAGCGAAGGCTTTCGCGTCGAGGCCGTGTCCAACGGCGCCGACGGCGTGGCGCGCGCGCTGTCTGGTGAATTCGACGCCGTCGTTCTCGACGTCATGCTGCCGCGTCTCAGCGGGATCGAAGCGCTACGCCGGATTCGCCAGGCGACCGAGGTTCCGGTGCTGATGCTCACCGCCAAGGGCGATCAGGTCGACCGTGTCGTCGGGCTGGAACTCGGCGCCGACGATTATGTTGCCAAGCCCTATTATCCGCGCGAACTGGTCGCGCGGCTGCGCGCGGTCCTGCGGCGCCAGGCCCCGGCCGCCGCGCCGCGGGGGGCGATGCTGCAACTCGGTGATCTCGCCGTCCGCGTCGCCGAGCGGCGGGCAAGCTGGCAGGGCGTGCCGATCGAGGTCACCGCGACCGAATTCAACATGCTCGTCACGCTGTTGCGGGCGGGTGACGATGTGCAGACGAAGGACGATCTGTCGCTCGGAGCGCTCGGGCGCCCGCGCCAGTCCTATGATCGCAGCGTCGATGTCCATATCAGCAACCTCAGGCTGAAGCTGGAAAGCGCGTCGGCGGGATGCGTCGGGATCGAAACCGTGCGCGGCATCGGCTATCGGCTGCGGAGCGCGGCGTGAAGACCCGTCTGTTCTGGAAGATATTGCTCGCGTTCTGGCTGACCTTTTTCGCGATCACGCAAGGGGTCTGGCTGCTCTTCCAGTTGCGGCGCGACGATCGGGCGCCGCCCGAGCGTTTCATGATCGAGCAGATGGCGCCGACGCTGCTGGCGGCCGCCGAAGGCGAAGTCGAACGATCGGGGCAGGCCGGGTTCGACGCATTCGTCCGCTCGCTTCCCGGCGATCAGAGCGCGCGCATGCAGCTCGTCGAAACCGGCAGGATAGCCCTCTCGCGCTCGCCGGATTTCGTGAATTCCCTCTCGCGCGAAGCGATCGCTCCCGATCGTCGGAGCTTTCGCATCCATTATTGGCATCGCGACGCACGACACCGCGCCGATATTTTCAACATGCCCCTCGAACTTCTCGCGCTGGGGCTCGTCGGCGGGTTGTCCTTCGCGGCTGCACTGGCCTGGTATCTGACCCGTCCGATCAATCGGCTTCGCAGGGGGTTCGACCGGCTGGCGCAGGGACACCTGTCGGAGCGGCTCGGGCCCGTGATCGGCAACCGGCGCGACGAGATCGCCGATCTGGCGCATGATTTCGACCGCATGGCGCAGCAGCTGGAGGAACTGGTTGGCGCACGTGACCGGCTCCTCCACGATGTTTCCCACGAACTGCGTTCGCCGCTCGCCCGGCTCCAACTCGCGATCGGGCTGGCGCGCCAGGCGCCGGAACGGACCGAGGCATCGCTGGCCCGGATCGATCACGAGATCGCGCGCCTCGATGCGCTGGTGGGCGAGTTGCTCGGTCTGGCGCGATCCGAACATCGCATCGGTGAAAGCGACGACTATTTCGACCTCGCCGACGTCCTGCGAAGCGTGATCGAGGACGCGCAATTCGAGGCAAATTCGCATGGCGTTTCGATCCGCCTTCACGGCGAAGCCATGCCCAGCGACCAGGCTCCGCCGATCCGCGGCGACGCGGAAGCGGTCCGCCGGGCAATCGATAACATAGTCCGCAATGCGATCCGGTTTTCAGAGTCCGGTCAACCTGTTGACGTTGACTATAGGCTGGAAGCCGGAGCGCATTGCATCCTGGTGGCTGACAGGGGACCTGGAATAGACGAAGCGAGCATCGATGCGATGTTCGAACCATTTGCTCGGGGAAGTGAAGAAAGCGTGGGTTTCGGCCTGGGGCTGGCAATCGCAAAGCGCGGTATGGCGATCCATGGAGGTACCATCGCGGCAAGCAATCGCGAGGGCGGCGGCCTGGTGGTTCGCCTGTGCATTCCGATCGCCGAATCGTCCTCTGGCCAGGATGGAGACCGGACAGGACGGTCAGCTTCTCGCGTGCATCAATCCCATATTGTCCACGGCGGCCTGGGCACCGAAGCCTGCGATGCTCTTCAGGCACCATTCGCGCCGGATCGACGGCGGTGATGGCGGTCGCGAAGCCGCCAAGCTCGATCATCTCCACAGCATTGAGCCGGATCGCGCAATTGCACGGACTCGCGCCCCACGTTTTCAACGCATTCCGGAGTGTCCGGATTCGCGCCCGCCGATGGGCACTTGGGGCCGATGCCGCGCCAAGTGTCAACTTTTCAGAAAATCAAGCGATTCCAAACCGGTATGGTGACCCCTACGGGACTCGAACCCGTGTTTCAGCCGTGAAAGGGCCGCGTCCTAGACCGCTAGACGAAGGGGCCGTCGATCGGTGAAGCGGCGCCTTAGACGCGCGCGTGCGCGGGGTCAAGCGCGCGGGGCGACGGCGCGGGCAAAAATATCGCGGCCCGGCTTTCAATCGGCCCAGGCCGCATCCTCGAGGTGCAGTTCGGCGGCGGGGCGGCTGCCCCAGTCGTCGCGCCTGGCGCGCCCCGCGAGCCAGAGCCTGCGGCCGCCGCGCGCGTGGAGCAGCGCCTGGCCGAGCTCGGTCCCGGCGCTGCGGAAGGCAATCGCCTTGAAGCGCGCGCCGTCGTCGCCCGACACGATCAGCCGCACGTGATCGGTGCCGACCACCCCCGATTCGACGATCCGCACCGGCCCCGTCGCGACGCGCGGCGCGGGCCAGCCGGCGCCATAGGGACCCGCGCTCTCGATCGCCTCGCACCACAGGGGATTGATCCCCCTGGGTGCGAGCACCGCGTCGATCAGCAACGACTTCGCGCCGCTCGCGTGCTCGACGTCGGCGGCGAGCCGGTCGTTCAGGAACGCGCCGAGCGCATCGACCTTGTCGGCGGCGACGGTCAGCCCCGCCGCCATCGCATGGCCGCCCCCCGCGACGAGCAGCCCCGTCTCCTTCGCGGCCAGGATCGCGGCGCCGAGGTCGACGCCCGGGATCGAGCGCCCCGAACCCTTGCCGATGCCTTCCTCGTCCAGCGCGACGACGATGGCGGGGCGGTGGAGCTTCTCTTTCAGCCGCCCGGCGACGATGCCGATCACGCCGGGGTGCCAGCCGGGCGCGGCGACGATCGCGACGGGCGCGTTGGCGCAGGATGCGCTCGCCTCGATCGCCTGATCGAGCACCGCCGCCTCGATCGCGCGGCGCTCTTCGTTCAGGCGATTCAGCTCCTGCGCGATGTCGGCCGCCTCCTGCGGGTCGGCGGTGGTGAGCAGGCGCACGCCGAGGTCGGACTTGCCGACGCGCCCGCCGGCGTTGATCCGCGGGCCGAGCGCGAAGCCCATGTCGCTTGCGCCCGGCGGCCGGGTCAGCCGCGCCGCGTCCATCAGCGCCGCGAGGCCGATGTTGCCGCGCCGCGCCATCACCTTCAGCCCCTGCGTCACCAGCGCGCGGTTGAAGCCGGTCAGCCGCGCGACGTCGGCGACGGTGCCCAGTGCGACGAGGTCGAGCAGCTCGATCAGCGCCGGTTCGGCCCGCGCCGCGAAAAAGCCGCGCGCGCGCAGCGTGCGGAGCAGCGCGGCGCCGAGCAGGAAGGCGACCCCGACCGCGGCGAGATTGCCGTGGATCGCGGCGTCGGCTTCCTCGTCGAGCCGGTTCGGGTTCACCACCGCAAAGGCATCAGGCAGTGTGGTCGCGCATTGGTGGTGGTCGACGACGATGACCTCGACCCCCGCCGCCTTCGCTTCGGCGATGGCGTCGAACGCCTGCGCGCCGCAATCGACGGTGACGATCAGCCGCGACCCGGCCTCGCCGATCCGGACCAGCGCCGCGCCCGAGGGGCCATAGCCCTCCATCAGCCGATCGGGGATATAGGCGCCCACCGGCACGTCGAGCGCGCGGAGCAGCCGCACGAGCAGCGCCGCCGAGGTCGCGCCGTCGACGTCGTAATCGCCGAAGATCGTCACCGCCTCGCGCCGTTCGACCGCATCGGCGAGCCGCGCGGCGGCGGCGTCCATGTCGCGGAAGATCGACGGGTCGGGCATGAAGCCGCGCAGCGTCGGCGCGCGCTGGCGCTCGATATCCTCGCGCGCCACCCCGCGCGCGAGCAGCAATTGGGTGACGAGATCGTCGGGCGCCAGCCCCTCGCCCGCCATGTCGGCGCTGGCGCGGCGCCACTGCCACGGCTGGCCGAGGATCGACCGGTCGATGCCCAGCGCGGCGCCGCTCATGGCCGGGTCCGCGCGGCGAGGATGCGGGCCCGCAGCGCTTCCGCCACAGCGCGCGGGATCGCCGGAATCTCGTGGCTGCCGAGCGCGCTGCCGCCCGGCACGCCGAAGACCAGCGTCGCCATTCCGAAGCGGCGGAGGATGAAATCGACGCTCAGGTCGGCGCTCTGTACCGAGGCGAAGGGGAGCAGCGTCGTCTTGGGCTTGAGCCAGCCGCTGCGGATCGCCACCATCTCGCCGATCTCGGTCCAGCCGTGGAAATGGGCGCTGATCCACGCGCCGGCGGCGATCAGCAGTGCGGCGCCGAGGGCGATCCAGCCGAGCGGCTGCCCGAAGGCGATCGTGCCCGCGCCCGCCAGCGCCGCGATGCCGGCGCCGACGAAGCCGCCGAGCGCGACGATGCGGTGGCTATGCTGCCAGGGTTGCTCCGCGGGCGGCCGCGCCATGCCGATCTCGGCCAGCACCGGGTCGATCTCGGCCAGCCGGCCGAAGGGAACGACCTGATGGTCCTTCTCCGTCTCGCCGTCGCTCGCCAGGCTTTGCAGACGCAGCTCGTGCCAGCCGAAGCGCTGGCGCAGCCATCCGGTGACCAGGATCGCCGCCTGCACCCGCCGCACCGGCAGCGCGACGTCGGTGCGCGTCGTCAGCCCGCGGGTGCGGCGCAGCGCGCGCGGCTCGCGGGCCAGCCGGAATCCCCAGTTCGCAAGGACCATCATCAGCACTCCGCTCGCGAAGCCGATGAACAGCAGCGAGATCAGCGCGCCGACCCCGGCGATCCAGCGATGCGCGGTGACCCATTGCTCGAGGCCGTAGCGCTCGGCGAGGTCGAACCAGTCGACCGGATTGAAGATGTTGAAATCGAAAGGCAGCAGATTGTCGAAAAGCTGCATCGCGGCGCCGACCACGGCGAGCGCGGCGAGCGAGAAGTTGAAAAGGCCGGCGACCAGCAGCCGCTGCGGCGTCATCGCGAACAGCAGCCGGTCCTCGCCCGCGGCTCCGGCTGCGTCCGCCGCTTCGCCCGCTACCGGTGCGACGGCCGCGGGGACTGCGCCGCCGCGATGCGCGCGAATCGTCCGCCGCAATGCCTGCGCGGCGTCGAGCCCGATCGAATCGAGCCGCGCCTCGTCTTTCTTGTCGCCGCCGGCGCCGGTCTCGAACCCGACCTTGGCGATGCCGAGCGCGCGCGCGATCAGCCCCTGCTCGATGCTGACGTCCTGGATGCGGTCGAAGGGGATGGTGCGGTGCTGGCGCGCGAAGATGCCGCTTTCGATCGCGATCTCGTCGGCGCCGACATGGAAGCGGAAGCGCGCCCAGGCGAGCCAGGCGGCGGCGAGCGAGAGCAGCAGGAAGACGCCGAGCGCGGGCAGCACATAAACCCATTTGCCCGCGATGCCGATCGCCGCGAGCGCGGGCAGGAAATTGACCGTGCGCGGTCCCAGCCTGACGATCGAAAGCGCGAGCGTCGCGGGATGCAGCCGCTGCCAGTCGGCATCGGTATCGGCGGGCGCGGCGTCGGAAGACAGGGCGGCGCTGCCGTCGCTCATGCGAAATCGGTCTGGATATGACGGCGGATCGTCTCGCGCATCGCGGCGGCCAGGTCCGACCGCAGCCCCGGCAGCGTCACCGTGCTGTTGTGGGTGCCCGACGTATGGACGATCAGATGCGACAGGCCGAACCAGCGTTCGACCGGCCCCTGGCCGACGTCGATATGCTGGACGCGCACGAAGGGAACGATGGTGTCGGTGCGGAATAGCCAGCCGCGCGCGACGCGAAGCTGCCCCTCGCCGATCTTGAAACCCCAGCGCTGGGCGCGGCGCGCCGGAAAGGCGACGACCGCGATCGCGCCGAGCAGCCACGCGAGCCCGGTCAGCAGGCCATAGGGGCCGCCGACCTCGCGCACCACCATCAGGTCGAGCACGGTCGCCGCGATCGCGATCGGCACCGCGTTGAACAGCGTCTTGATGCGCAGCACATGGCTATAGGCGGGATCGACCGGATCGAGCCCCTCGGCGGCGTTGAGCGCCTGGGCGGCAAAGGGATCGACGGGGTGCGCGGCGGCGGTCTCTGTCATCCCCCCTCGATAGTCCGCCGGACCCCTATGGCACAACTATATTGAAGCGCGGGTCGGCGGGCGGGTGGAGCGCGAACCACGACAGAAAGGCCGCGCGGTCGCCGTCGATGCGGATCGCGCCCGACTGCAGCAGCGCGGGGAACTGCGCCTGCCCCAGCATCACGTCGTCGAGCGTCCCCCGGTCGACGGTGATCGTCGCGGTCGGCACCGGGTCGGTGACGCCATAGCGCGGGAATTCGACCCCGCCCCCGACGACGACCGCGACCGTCTCCTCGCTGTCGGGCAGCACGAACTGGAAGACGCCCGCGAGCGCCGCCCCCTTCGCGGCGTCGAAACGCGTCGCGAGCGCGTCGAAAAAGACCGGGGTCGGGATCGCGCTCACGAAGCTGCGGCTCTGCCCGTTGCTCGTCGCCGCGGCGACCTCGGTGCCGCGCAGGCTGGCGGCGGCGGCGAGATAATAGTTGCGCCACGCCCCCGATTCGGCCTGATAGCCGAGCTGGTCATAGGCCGATGCGAGCGCCGCGCGCGCGTCCTTGTTGCCGGGCTCGGCAAAGACCAGCTTGTTCAATATCTCGGCCGCCCAGCGATAGTCGCCCGCCGCGACCGCCGCCTGCCCCGCGGCGAGCAGCGTGTCGGCGCCGCCCGCCAGCGCGACATATTTGGGCGCCGACTGCTCGGGCGGCAGCGGGTTGAAATTGGCGGGGTTGCCGTCCCACCAGCCGAAATAGCGCTGATAGGTCGCCTTCATGTCGTGGTTGAGCGTGCCGTAATAATCGCGGGTCGAAAAATCGCGCGCCTGCACCGGCGCCTCCGCCGTCTGGTCGGCCAGTTCGTGCAGGGTCGCGCCGCGATTGGCGAGGAACAGCGTGCGGTCGTGGACATAGCGATAGGCGTCGCGCTGGTGCGTCAGCAGCGTCTCGACCTCGCCCGCGCCCCAGGTCGGCCAATGGTGCGATCCCATCGCGACCTCGGCCCGGCCGCCCCATGTCAGCAGCATCGCGTCGATCACCTTCGACCAATGCAGCGCGTCGCGCACCTGCGCCCCGCGCAGCGTCAGGATATTGTGCAGATTGTGGGTGACGACCTCGGTGGTGTGCAGGGCCTTGTAGGCGGGGATATAGAAGACCATCTCCGCCGGCGCCTCGGTGCCGCCCGCGTCCATGAAGTCCATCTCCAGCCCGTCGACGGTCAGCGTCGCGCCGCTCGCGGGCACCGTCTCGGTCGGCTCCATATAGCCGATCGTCCCCGACGACAGCTTGGGGCCCAGCCCGGTGTCGACCTGCCCCGTCGGTCCCGGCGCCAGGATCGCGCCGAACATATAGAGCGCGCGCCGCCCCATCGCGCCGCCGGCGAGGACATTCTCCGCCGTCGCTTCCTCCGAAAAGCCGTGCGGGGCGATGATGCGGATCTTCTCCTTCGCCACCTGCTCGGGGGTGACGATGCCGCCGACGCCGCCGAAATGGTCGCTGTGGCTGTGCGAAAAGATCACCGCCCTGATCGGCCGCTCGCCCGATTTCGCCTCGACGGTATCGGCGAACAATTTCCATCCCGCCGCCGCGGTTTCCTCGGACAGCAGCGGGTCGACGACGATCCAGCCGGTCTCGCCGCGGATGATCGTCATCACCGACAGGTCATAGCCGCGGACCTGCCAGATCCTGTCCGGCACCACCTCGAACAGGCCGTGGATCGCGTTGAGCCGCGCCTGCCGCCACAGCGACGGATTGACCGTATCGGGCGCCTTGTCCGCGTCCAGAAAGGCATAGGCGCGCCGGTCCCAGACGATGCGGCCATCCTTGCCGGTGATCAGCCCGTCGGCGATCTCGGCGATCTTGCCGCGCGAGGCATTATCGAAATCCCTGGGGTCGTCGAGCGGCAGCCGCTTCGCCAGCTCGGCCTGCGCCGCGCGCGTCGCTTCGCTCGCCGCATCTTGCGCCGCGACGCCCGGCGCCACCAGCAACATCGGAAGCGCCATCGCCATCCACGCCTGTTTCATCGCATTCCTCCCTGTTTCGACCCTGGCTTGCGCCGCGCCCGCCGGCTTGGCAAGCGAAGGCTCGCCGCCGGCAGGCCGGCGGGATAAGGGATAAGGCGATGGCAGACTGCAAACTTCTTATCATTTGGCACAGCCGCACCGGCGGCAGCGCGGCGCTCGCGCGCGCGGCGGCCGAAGGGGCGGGCGAGGCGGGGCTGCTGCGGACGGCTGACGATGCGGCACCGGCCGATCTTCTGGCGGCCGCCGGCTATCTGTTCGTCGGCCCCGAAAATCTCGCCGCGCTGTCGGGCGCGATGAAGGAGATGTTCGACCGCTGCTATTACCCCTGCCTCGGCCGGATCGAGGGGCGCGCCTATGCGACGATCATCTGCGCCGGCTCGGACGGCGGGAGCGCCCAGCGCCAGCTCGGCCGCATCGCCACCGGCTGGCGGCTGCGGCGCGTCGCCGATCCGATGATCGTGAACACCGCCGCGCAGACCCCCGAGGCGATCCTGGCGCCCAAGACGATTCCCGCCGACCGCCTCGCCGAAGCGCGCGACCTGGGCGCGGCGCTGGCGGAGGGGCTGGCGGCGGGCGTTTTCTGAAGCCGGCGGCTTAGGGGTGGGGAGCTGACGTTGGCGAGCGCGCTGTTTTCCCCTCCCGCAGGCGGGAGGGGCAGCGAGACTTACGAACTTTGTTCGTTAGTCGCAGCGGGGTGGGCCATCGCAACGTTGCTGCCCACCCCCAACCCCTCCCGCCTGCGGGAGGGGAGAAGAGTGTCGCCTATCGCTCGAAACCCGCCGTTCGCCGCTTCCCCGTCTTCACCCGATCCGGTGCTCGCCCCTGACCCAGCGCACCGTGCCCGACGAGGCGCGCATCACGACGCTTTCGGTGGTGAGGATGCCGCCGCGGCGGTGCTTGACGCCGCGCAGCAGCGAGCCGTCGGTGACGCCGGTCGCGGCGAAGATCACGTCGCCCTTCGCCAGGTCGCCCAGGTCGTATATGCGGTCGAGATCCTCGATCCCCCATTTGCGGGCGCGCCCGCGCTCGGCGTCGTTGCGGAAGAGAAGGCGGCCCTTGAACTGGCCGCCGACGCAGCGCAGCGCCGCCGCGGCGAGCACGCCCTCGGGGGCGCCGCCCGATCCCATATAGATGTCGATATTGGTTTCGGGGTTGGTGGTCGCGATCACCCCCGCGACGTCGCCGTCGGGAATCAGCGCGACGCCGCAGCCGATGGCGCGCAGCTCGGCGATCAGCGCCTCGTGGCGCGGGCGGTCGAGGACGCAGACGATGATGTCGCTCGCCCCGCAGCCTTTCTCGCGCGCGACCGCCTCGACATTCTCGCGCACGCTCCTGTCGAAATTCACGATGTCGGGCGAATAGCCGGGGCCGACCGCCAGCTTGTCCATATAGACGTCGGGCGCGTTGAGCAGGCAGCCCTCCTCGGCGATCGCGAGCACCGCGAGCGCGTTGGGGCCGGCCTTGGCGGTGATCGTCGTGCCTTCGAGCGGGTCGAGCGCGATGTCGATCTTCGGGCCCTTGCCGGGGGCGCCGCCGACCTTCTCGCCGATATAGAGCATCGGCGCCTCGTCGCGCTCGCCCTCGCCGATCACGACGGTGCCATCCATATAAAGGTCGTTGAACGCGGCGCGCATCGCCTCGACCGCGGCGGCGTCGGCGGCCTTTTCGTCGCCCCGGCCGATCAGCTTCGCGGCGGCGATCGCCGCGGCTTCGGTGACGCGCACCATTTCGAGCACGAGCACCCGGTCGAGGTTGCTGCCGGTCGTCGTCATCCGATACCCTCCGTCTTTGACTTGTTCGCCCGCCTGGGCATGGTGCGCGCCATATGGCCGCGCGCTTCGCTTGTCGAGAATGCTTCGCCCGATTCGTCGGAGTGCTGGCCGTGCCGGCGGTGCTGCTGACGAACGCGGGCGGGGCGGCGGCGCAGACCGTCGACGAGGCGCTCGCCCGCTCGCGCGAGCTCACCGATCCGATCAAGCGCTGCAAGCCCGCCGACGACGGGTCGATCACCGTCTGCGGCAGCGACACCGAACGCTATCGCCTGACCCCCGAACAGCGCGACATCGCCGGTGTGGGCAAGGAGGCGCCGCCGAAACTGCCGCGCGCCGAAGCGAAGGCGATGAGCCTCGACCGGCTGCCCTACAACTGGATCTCGATCGGCGGCCGCTATCCGCCCGGTCCCGAATATAACGCGCTCTACGAACTCGCGAAGGAGCGCACCGACCCCGACCGGAGCCCGCCCGCGGCCGCCGGAGAGGCCGAGGACGCGGCGCCCTAAAGCGCCAGGATCGGCATGTGCATCGGCGCGCCCACCACATGATCGGACGCGGCGAGCGCATCGAGCGCGGCGTGGATCGCGCGCGCCGGGCCTTCGTGGGTGACGAGCGCGATGACCACGCCGCCGCCTTCCTCGTCGCCGCGCTGGATGAAGCTTTCGATCGACACGCCGGCGTCGCGCATCGCCGCCGCGATCTCGGCGAGGACGCCGATGCGGTCCTCGACGACCAGCCGGACATAATGCTTGCCGACGCGCGCGCCGGCGTCGGCGGCGGGGGCCTGGTCGAGCGCCTCGACCGGCATCGCGAAGGCCGGGCCATATTCGTCGCGCGCGATGTCGATGATGTCGGCGACGATCGCCGACGCCGTCGGTCCCGCCCCCGCCCCCGCGCCCTCGAAGAAGAGGCGCCCCACGAAATTGCCCTCGGCGACGACGGCGTTGAGCGCGCCGGGGACATAGGCGAGCGGATGGTCGGCGGGGACGAGGCAGGGCTGGACCTTCTGATAGAGGCCGCCCGCATCGCGTTCGGCCATGCCGATCAGGCGGACGCGGTGGCCGAGCGCCGCGGCCTCGCGGATGTCGGCGGCGATCAGGCCCCGGATGCCGGCCGCAGCGACCGCGTCGATGTCGAGCCGCGTGCCGAAGCAGAGCGCGGCAAGGATCGACAGCTTGTGCGCGGCGTCGATGCCGTCGACGTCGAAGCTCGGATCGGCCTCGGCATAGCCCTCGGCCTGCGCGGCGGTCAGCGCATCGGCGAAGCTCGCGCCCTCGCGCTCCATCAGCGTCAGGATATAATTGCAGGTGCCGTTCAATATGCCATAGACCCGCGCGATCGCGTTCGCCGACGCGCCCTCGCGGATCGCCTTGATCACCGGGATGCCGCCGGCGACCGCCGCCTCATATTTGAGCGGCGTGTCCTTGTCCTCGGCAAGCCGGGCGAGGTCCAGCCCATGATGCGCGATCATCGCCTTGTTCGCGGTGACCAGCGCCTTGCCCGCCGCGAGCGTCTGGCGCGCGAGGGTCAGCGCCGGGCCGTCGGCGCCGCCGACCATCTCGACGACGACGTCGACGTCGTCCGCCGCGACCAGCGCACCCATGTCGTCCTCCCAGCGATAGGCGGACAGGTCGATGCCGCGATCCTTGTGCCGGTCGCGCGCCGAAACGGCGACCACCTCGATCGGCCGCCCGGCGCGGCGCGCGATCAGCTCGCGGTTCGTCTCGAGCAGGCGGACGACCCCGCCGCCGACGACGCCGATCCCGGCCAGCGCGACGCGCAGCGGCGGGCGGGGGGCGGTGGGGGCGGGCGATGGCGACATGCGGGCACTCCGGTTCGGCGATGCGGGCGCGCCCGCGGATGCGAGCGCCCCTATCGGCTTTTCGCCGGGAAACAAGAGCGGATGGGAAAGCCGGGTCTGTCGCGGGGTCGCGAATCAGACGCCGGGCGGCGGGGTGCGGGTGCGCGTGCAGTCGCCGAGCGCGCCCAGAACCACGGCATAATCGGATGCCGCCTTGCGCCGGTCCTCGGCCGGGGTCCCGGCGAGCTTGGTCAGCGGCAGCGTCTCGGGCAGGCCGCAGGCGAGCCGGTACCAGGCGAGCGTGTTGCGCTTGGGCACGCCCGCCCCGTCGACGATCTCGCCGAACGCCGCCGACCAGCGGCGCGATCCGTCGGCGCGGGTCGTGATGGTCAGCGACACCGGATCGCCGGTCGCGGTGTCGAGGAACAATTGCGTCTCGCCCTCGCCGGGCAGCGTGCCGGAAACGTGGTAACCGTTGGCGATTCCGGTGATCTTCGGCGGCGCGCCGGGCTTGACCAGCTCGGTCAGGATCGCGCGAAGCTGCGCCTCGGTCGCCGGGTCCCAGTCGAGCTGGGCGTCGGGGGCGACGAGCTGGATGCTGCTCGTGCTCGTCGATCCGGCGGCGCCGGCTGCGACGGGCCGGGCAAAGAGCAGGACGGGCCGCTTCTTCTTCAGCTTCACCGCTTTGCCCTTCGCGTCGTGCGGCAGGTCGACGAGATAGGAGACGCGCTTGGCGAGCGGCCCGGAGCCGCGAATCAGGCTGAGGATCTCGGCCTCGACATAAGTGCGGCTGTGGCCCGCCGCGAGGCCCGGCGCGCGCTCGGGCTCGACAATCGCGCTGTCGGCGATCCGCGCGTGCAGCACCACCGATGCCGCCGTCGCAAGGTCGGCGATGTCGGCATAGCTATAGGGACCCGTCGCCGCGGCCTCGCCCTGCCGGGCGTCGCTCTGCATCGCTGAAACGCCCGGAATCCCGATGGTTAGGATACTCAGGGTCAGGAGGGCGGCGGGGGAGGACACGCGCATGTCATGGTCACTTTCTGTCGCTGGTCGTCGTCGGTTCGGCGTCGAAGCCCCATCATGGGGCACCGCACATTAACCGCTGATAAAGGGTTTGCGAACTTGCCGCCACCGCGATAGGAGGTGCGGCGAAGCGCCCGGAATAATATAATAGCCGGAAGCGAACCGCCGGGTCTTGACGAACGCGACGCATCGGAAATCATCCGGGCACGTTTGGCAACCGAACCGGTCGGTGTGGATTTGGTGTCAGGATGATCTAGCAAGGAGCGTCGTCCCTGAATGGCTTATGGTGATAATGTCGACCCTAAAAACAGGGTAGTGGCGATTGTCTTGGTCGGTCTGTTCACCGCTGTGCTGGGCTATGGCCTGGTCAACGGTTTGAACATCAGCATCGTCAAGAAAATCGCCGAGAAACTGGACGTCGTCGACGTCGAAGAGCCGCCGCCGCCGGAGGAGCCCCCGCCGCCGCCGCCGCCGGACAACAAGCTGCCGCCGCCGCCGCCGGTCGTGACGCCCCCGTCGCCGATTCCGCCGCCGGTGACGACGAACGTCATCCAGTCGGTGCCGAAGGCGCCGCCGGCTCCGCCGCCGCCGATCTATGTGCCGCCCGCACCGCCTGCCCCGCCGGCGCCGGATCTCAGCAGCCCGGCCACGCCGAGGGGCAACCCCGGCCGCTGGGCGGGAACGGACGACTATCCGGCCCGCGCGATGCGCGAAGGACGCGAGGGCACGACCGGTTTCCGGGTTACCGTCAACGCCGAGGGCCGGGTGGCGAGCTGCGAAGTCACCGCGTCGAGCGGTCATCCCGATCTCGATGCGGAAACCTGCAAGCTCATCACGCGCCGCGGCCGCTTCACGCCGAGCAAGGACAAGGCGGGCAATCCGACGACCGGAAGCTACAGCAACCGCATCCGCTGGCAGATTCCGCAGTGATTTCACGCGGCCTCGGCGCCGCCGGACTTTTAGACCTTACGACTATTTGAGAGGGAATAACCACCATGTTTAATCTGATCGCAAATGCCGCTGCGGCGGCGGGTAGCCACGATGCCGGGCTGACGCTCATGCCCGCGTCGATGTGCGTGACGAGCGAAGGCGAAAGCCCCTACGGCCTCGTTCCCGCGCTGTGCGAAGGCGGCATTGTGTCGCAGCTCACCTTCCTGGTGCTGCTGATCATGTTCGTCGGCACGCTCTACATCCTGTTCACCAAGCTGTTCGAGCAGAACAAGGTGATCAGCCAGGGCAAGACGGTCGACGCCAATTTCTGGCGCGCCCCGACCCTCGCCGACGGCGTGGCCAAGCTGGAAAAGAACAGCGCCTATCGCCAGGTGGTCGAGGACGGCCTGCGCGCCAGCGAACAGCATAACAAGCTGACCGACCCGGTCGAGGCGCACGACTGGATGCACGGGACCCTCGAACGGTCGCAGAACCACATCAATTCGAAACTCAACGGCGGCCTCGCCTTCCTCGCGACCGTGGGTTCGACCGCGCCGTTCGTCGGTCTGTTCGGTACCGTCATCGGTATTCTCCGCGCGCTGGTGAAGATCGGTGCGTCGGGCCAGGCCTCGATCGACACCGTCGCGGGTCCGGTCGGCGAAGCGCTGATCATGACCGCCATCGGTCTGATCGTGGCGGTTCCCGCGGTGCTCGCCTTCAACTGGCTGCAGAGCCGCAACAAGTCGATCGCCCGCCGCCTGTCGACCTTCTCGAACGACGTTCTCGGCTCGATCATGTCGAACGGCCAGGTGAAGCCGGCCGCTGCGGCTGCTCCCGCCAAGCCGGCCGCTCCGGCCGCGGCGCCGAAGAAGGCCTGATTTTCCGGGGTTCCCGCCTCGCGCCGCTGGGCGGCCGGGGCGGGACCCGCGGACGGCGCGGCGGCTCATGCGGCGCGCGCCGGGCCATGACAGAAATTTTGTGACAGGATGCTAATCCTATGGCGATGAGTGTAGGCGACAAGGGCGAAGATGCCCCGATGTCCGACATCAACACGACTCCGCTCGTGGACATCATGCTTGTGTTGCTCATCATCTTCCTCATCACGGTTCCCGTGGTGCTGGAGACGGTGAACCTCAAGCTGCCCGACGTGGTGTTCGAACCGACGACGACGAAGCCTGAAAATGTGCTGTTGTCGGTGCGCTCGCCCGATACCGACGGCGACGGCCAGCCCAATCCCGAAAGCACCGCTTGCGAGGTCTATTGGGGCCAGACCCCGGTCGATTCGCGCCAGTTGCTCGAACGCGGCCAGGCAAAGCTCGAAAAGCTGCTCGAGGACATCGGCGGACCGCAGAACATCACCGAAGACAATTTCCCCGAAGTGCATATCCGCGGCGACATCAACACGCCGTACCAGTGCATCGGCGGGGTGATCTACACGATGCAATATGCCGGTTTCCAGAAGATCGGGTTCATTTCGGAACCGGCGCCTGGATCGGCCACGCTGGGCCGCATCTAAGGCGGCGGTCCACCTAGGAATGAAGGAATAATCCCATGTCCATGGCCGTTGGCGATCGGGACGAAAATGAACCGATGATGGAAATGAACACGACGCCGCTGATCGACGTCATGCTCGTTCTCCTCATCATGTTCATCATCACCATCCCGGTCCAGACCCACGCGGTGAAGATCGACCTGCCGGTTCCGAACAACAATCAGACCAATGTCGATCCCGAAAAGAACAAGGTGATGATCAACGCCGCCGGCGTCATCACCTGGAACGGGACGCCGGTCGACCTCGCGCAGCTCGCGGTCTATCTCGAACAGACCAAGGCGCTGCCGGTCGAACCCGAACTGCAGGTTCAGCCCGATCCGTTCGCGCGCTATTTCATCGTCGACAACGTCATGGCGGTGATCAAGCGCAGCGGCGTCGGCAAACTCGGTTTTGTCGGCAACGAACAATATGCCCGCGTCTTCTGATCGCTGATCGGACGCGCTACGAAGGGGCCGCGAAGCGATTCGCGGCCCTTTTTTTGGGGGGGTTATATCATTTGCAAATCAGAAGCTGGCAGCGACCAGATATTGATCCCTGCGCGTCATGCTGAACTTGTTTCAGCATCCATGGCTCGACCTTTCCTTCTGCGCCGCGCCGGTTTCGAGGGCAGGCCGTGGACCCCCGGATCAAGTCGGCACTTATTCCCTTCAGACAAGAGAACGATCCCCGGCGAAAGCCGGGGGCCGGATGGCATGCGCCTGCATCGCATGGACCCCGGCTTTCGCCGGGGATCACCAGCTTCCTCGTCTCAAGGATATAAGCGCCGATCAAGTCCGGGGTCCTCGCAATGACGAATGAAAGCGACGGATGTCGCGCGGATAATCGCCAAACACGTTGGCCTGTGTACCGTTGGAGCATGTAAGCGATCCCCGGCGAAAGCCGGGGTCCATTTTGAACGGACAGCGCCCGACGTCTGGACCCCGGCTTGCGCCGGGGATCACCCCTTACATGCCTTAAGGGGATAATCGCCAAACACGTTCAGGGTGACGAGCTATGGACGGCGGGCTGCGCCCAACACGGATGTTCGCAATCGATAAAATCGCCTTTTTCTTTGCGTCCGCCGGTTGGGCTTGGAAGCCGGGGCGAATCGGGGCATGATCGGTCGGGGATCGCAGGGCGCCCGACGGGCGCAGGGGTCCTGACCCCAGGATTCGGCAGCAACAGGGAGTATCGGCATGACGGTCGCAACACATCATCGGACGCGGATTTTCACGGCGGCGACGCTGCTCGGCGCCTTGGCGCTGGCGGGCTGCGCCAGCATGGGCAGCGATTCGACCGGCACGCTGCCGGTGCCCGACGCGACCGCCCAGCTTCGCGACGCCCAGGGCGCCGACCGCGGCCGCGTCGATATCTACAGGGACGGCTCGGGGCTCAAGATCGAGGTCGTCGCGCGCGGCTTTGCCCCCGGCACCTACGGCATGCACATCCACACCGTCGGCCAATGCACCCCGCCCGATTTCACGAGCGCCGGGGCGCACTGGAATCCGACCGGCGCGCAGCACGGGCGCGACAATCCGATGGGCGCGCATCATGGCGATCTGCCCAATCTGGTCGTGGAGGCGGGCGAGATCGGCCGCGCCTCGATCCAGCTCGTCGGAACGCCGCTCTCCGGCGATCACGGCGTGCTCGATGCCGACGGCGCCGCCTTCGTCATCCATGCGGGTCCCGACGACATGAAGACCGACCCCAGCGGCAACAGCGGCGGCCGCGTCGCCTGTGGCGTGCTCGGCGTGCCCGCGGCGGGGTAGAGCCCGATGCCATGAGATGGGATCGTCATTGCGAGGACCCCGGACCTGATCGGCCCTTATCCCTTTCGGACAAGGGAGCGATCCCCGGCGAAAGCCGGGGTCCAGATAGCGCGCGCTTCCCTGTCATGGACCCCGGCTTTCGCCGGGGATCACCTTGCTCCTTGTCTCAAGGGTATAAACGCCGACTTGATCCGGGGGCCGAAGCAATCTCCAGTCATCGTTCTGCGATACCGATAGCTGGCGATTGCTTCCCCCGGCTTTCGCCGGGATCGCAATGACGACGTGGGTCAATCCAATGTCATCAGGCTTTAATATGGTCGAATCAAAGTTCCTGTCATCACCGTCACCCCGGGCTTGACCCGGGGTCCCGCTTCCTTTCTTTCTTTGCGCCTTCATGCCTTCGTGCGAGATTTTTCGAAGCGCACGCGCAGGCACGAAGACACAAAGCGGGGAAAGAAAGACGGATAGCGGGATTCCCGCTTTCGCGAGACTGACGAAGAAGGGCCGGAACGATCAGGACATGCTCTGGCCCGGATCGACCATCCTCAGACCGCTTCCCCCACGGTGCGGGCGCGATCGATCGCGCTGGCGGCCGCGGCGGGGACGCTGCGATAGGCGATGAGCAGGGCGATCAGGCCGAGGGGCACGATGGTCAGCGTCGACAGCACGCCGGTCGACAGGCTGTGCGACATCGCCGATACCTGCCCCGCCATATAGGGGCCCAGCGCGAGCCCGACGAGCGTCGTCGAGAGGAAGAAGGTCGCGGTCGCGGTGCCGCGCATCCGCGGCAGCACCAGATCCTGCGTCGTCGCCGCTGCGGCGCCGAGCGCGCTCGACGCGAGCAGGCCGGCCAGCGAGGCGAAGGCGGTGAAGCGGATGAAGTCGGCACTGCCGGGCTCCGATTTCGTCGTGAAGGCGACGACGATCGGCACGACCGGCGCGAGCAGGCCGAAGATCACGACCAGGATGCGCCCCGCCTCGTTGCGCTGGCGCAGCCAGTCGGACATCCGCCCGCCGAGGATGACGCCCAGGAAGCCCGCAAGCGCGCCGAGCCCGCCGACCCAGAAGCCGACCGTCCCCGCATCCTCGCCGAGCACTTCGAGCGCATAGACCGGCGCGAAGGCGCTCGACGCATAGGAGATGAAGGCGACCGTGCCATAGCCGAGGATCGTTGCGAGGAAGGCCTTCGATCCCCAGATCAGGTGAAAGGTCGGCGCGTCGCGGCGCTTGAGCGAGCAGGCCCACGAGAAAACGGCATAATAGCCGAAGGCGATGCACCACCATTGCAGCGCCGCGCCGGTCAGCCGGATCATCGCCAGCGCGCCGAGCGTCAGCAGGAGGGCCGCGCCGACATTGATCGCGAGCGAACGGCCGCCGCGCGACAGGGCCGAAAGCAGGGTGAAGGGCGGGATGATCGCGTATAATTCTTCGAAAAAGCCCTTGAACGGCGTCGGCGACGGTTCGGTCGGCACGCCGTCGACCAGCCCGCGCACCGGCTCCTTCAGCGTCGCGACCCAGGCCGCGAGCAGCAGGCCGGGAATGCCGACCGCCATGAACGCCGCCTGCCAGCCGACGAGGCCGAAGGGGCCGCCGCCCGGCCACGCCTCGTTCCAGCCCTCGACGATGAAGCCGCCGATCATCAGCGAGATGCCGCCGCCGAAATAGAGGCCCGCCGAATAGATGGCGAGCGCGGTGCCGCGCATGTTTTTCGGAAACAGGTCCGAAATCAGCGAATAGGCCGCCGGCCCCGCGGTCGCCTCGCCGACGCCGACGCCCATGCGTGCTGCCGACAGCTGAAGCTTTCCGGTCGCCAGCCCCGACAGCGCGGTCATCGCCGACCACACCGACAGGCCGACGGTCAGCAGCCGGATCCGGTGCCAGGCATCGGCGAGCCGGCCGAGCGGCACGCCGAACAGCGCATAGAAGACCGCGAAGGCGGTGCCGTAGAGAAAGCCGATGTCGGCGTCGTTCAGGCCCAGGTCGCGCTTCAGGTCGGGCGCGAGGATGGTGATGATCTGCCGGTCGATGAAGTTGAGGACATAGACGAGGAACAATATGCCGAGCGCATACCAGGCATAGGGCGACGCCCTGGCTGCGGGATCGGGCGTCCCGTCCGCCCCCGTCGCAGCCCCGCTTGCTTCCGCGCCCGTTCCCGCCATTGGCAACCCTCTCCCTCGACGATTATCCTGTGTTGCGCCATGGCTAGCAGAGCGCGGCGCGCGCGCAAGTTGAAAGTCGGTTCAACTTCGTGCAGGACATGGGCGATATGCGTGAAGATCGGACAAATCCCCCCGCCATCCTTTTCCTCTGCCTCGGCAACATCTGCCGCTCGCCGCTCGCCGAGGGTGCGGCGCGCGCGGCCTTCGCGGCGGCGGGAATCGATGCGACGCTCGATTCGGCGGGCACCGGCGACTGGCATGTCGGCCGCCCGCCCGACGCTCGCGCGCAGGCCGAGGCGCGGCGCCGCGGCGTCGATATCGGGGGGCTCTGTGCGCGCCAGCTCATGCCCGGGGATTTCCATCGCTTCGACCTGATCCTCGCCGCCGACGAAGCGAACCTGCGCGACGCGCGCATCCTCGCGCCGAACGATGCGCGGGCGGACCTGATGCTGATGCTCGACCTGGTGCCCGATCGCGCGGGGGAGAGCGTCGTCGATCCCTATTATGGCGACGCGGGCGGCTTCGCGGCGACCTGGGACGATGTAACCGCGGTCGCGTCGGCGCTGGTCGCGCGCTTCGGATCGAGCGGATAGCGCGCAACCGGATGATAGCGCGACCCGCCGTGCGCCAGCTCGCTTTCATAGAGGATGACGTGATCGAAGACGAAGGGCGCGCTCGCGAGGTCGCCGTGAAGCGCGAGGAAGGGCGCGACTGGCCCGGCGGCGCGGTTCAGCCGCGCGAGGGTAATGTGCGGCAGGAAAGCGCGCGTTTCGGGCGCGACGCCGACGCGGGCGAGACGCTGGTCGACCTTGCGGTGGAGCGCGGCGAGCGGCGCAAGCGGTTCCACTCCCGCCCACACCATATGCGGCCGCCCCTGTCGTTCGAAGACGCTGACCCCGGCGATGCGCGCCTCGACCACAGGGGCATGGAGCGCGCCGAGTGCGGCCGCGATATCCTCGGCGCGGTGGCGGTCGACCTCGCCGATGAAACGCAGCGTCAGATGGAGCTGCTCGTCGCTCTGCCAGCGCGCCGCGGCGAGCCCGTGCATCGCCGCGATCAGCGTGGCTCGAACGGGGCGCGGCGGGCGCAGGGCGACGAACAGGCGGTGCGTGGACATGGCGCGGACAGCATAGCCATTTGCCGCCGCAAGGCCACCGCGCGCGGCCTGCCCTCAAAATCCGGGCAGTGACGCAGTCTGGATTTGGAAGGTGCAATTTCCCGTCTCGTCACCCCGGATCAAGTCCGGGGTGACGAAGAAAGCCAAATCGCGCTTCGGCTTTCAAACGGAGTCACCGTTCAAATCCGGTTTCGCTTGAAAGCGCGGTGGAAAACACCGATATTGGCCGCACGGCCGGTATGCTCTGGTCAGTGATGGAGATTTGAAAATGGCGAATTGGAACGACCCCAATATGGCGGCGTCCGGCTTCGGCACCGTCGGCAGGGCGGACGCAGCCGTCGATGCCGGCCTGCGGTCGTACATGCTGTCGGTTTACAACTACATGGGCTCGGGCGTGCTGCTGACCGGCATCGTTGCGATGCTTGCCTATAATTCGGGCTTCACGGCCTCGATGATCGGCAGTCCGCTGATGTGGGTGGCGATGCTGGCGCCGCTGGCCTTTGTGATGGTGCTGAGTTTCGGCATCAACAGGCTGTCGACGACGGCGGCGCAGGCGATCTTCTGGGTCTATGCCGCGGTCATGGGCCTGTCGATGTCGACGATCTTCCTCGCCTTCACGGCGACCTCGATCGCGCAGACCTTCTTCGCTACCGCGGCCGCCTTCCTTGGCCTCAGCCTCTACGGCTATACGACCAAGAAGGATCTGTCGGGCTTCGGCACCTTCCTGATCATGGGCGTCGTCGGCATCCTCGTCGCGATGGTCATCAACATGTTCGTGCAGTCGAGCGCGCTCGGCCTGGCGATCAGCATTATCGGCGTACTGCTGTTCGCCGGCCTGACCGCCTATGACACGCAGAAGATTAAGAGCGTCTATTTCATGGTCCGCGGCACCGATTTCATGGGCAAGGCGGTGGTGATGGGGGCGCTGAACCTCTATCTCGACTTCGTCAACATGTTCACCTTCCTGCTCAACCTGCTCGGCAGCCGCGAATAAGCGCGCAGCCGGACCGGCCAAACAAAAGAGCCCGGCGGAGCGATCCGCCGGGCTCTTTCCTTTTGTGCGATGATCGCCGCTACGCCGGATTCGCCGCCTGCATCTCGGCGATCAGCCCGTTGTCGATCTCTTTCGCCCGCTTGTAGGCGGCACGCTCGCGTAGCGGCGCGACATAGGCTTCGAAAGCGGGACGCGCGGGAATGGTGCCGAACTGCAGACCCCAGTCGATCTGGCTGCCGACATAGACGTCGGCGGCGCTGAAGCGGTCCCCCGCGACGAAGCTTTTGCCCCCGACTGCGCCCTCCAGCGTGTCGAGCGCTGCCGCGAGCGAGCCGAAGCCCGCCATGCGCTGCTGGTCGACGTCGGGCTCGACGCCGAAATGCTTGGCGGTGATCGCCTGCTCGACCGGGCCGGCGGTGAAGAAGAGCCAGCGGTAATAATCGGCACGTTCGGCGGGCGCGGGGGCGAGACCGGCGCCCGGGAAGGCGTCGGCAAGATAGGCGCAGATTGCCGCGCATTCGGTCACGACGCGCCCGGCGTGGACGACCGCCGGCACCTTACCCATCGGGTTGATCGCCAGATAGTCGGCTCCCTTCATCGTCGTGCCGTAATCGAGCAGGCGTGTTTCATAGGGCGCCCCCGCCTCCTCGAGCATCCAGCGCACGATCTGCCCGCGCGACATGGGGTTGGTATAGAAAATCAGGTCTTCGGCCATTGGTGTCTCCCTTCGAGTCGTTGGGAACATATCAGGAACATTGCCATCGTTCCAGCGGGCCTTGTTTTGTCATGCCATCGGGTTAAGGCAAAGGGATGAGCGACGAACGCATCTGGACCGCCGCCGTGCTGGTGATCGGCGACGAGATCCTCTCCGGCCGCACCCAGGACAGGAATGTCGCGCAGATCGCGACCTGGCTCGACGTGCAGGGTATCCGCCTGCGCGAGGTGCGTATCGTCCCCGACGTCGAGGATGAGATCGTCGATGCGCTGAACGCGTTGCGGGCGCGCTACGACTATGTCTTCACCACCGGCGGCATTGGCCCGACCCACGACGACATCACCGTCGACGCGGTGGCGAAGGCGCTGGGGGTCGGGGTGGTGATTCACCCGCAGGCACGCGCGATCCTCGAACGCTATTATGCGGCGCGGGGCGGCGAGCTGACCGAGGCGCGGCTGCGCATGGCGCGCGTTCCCGCCGGCGCCGATCTGATCCCGAACCGCATGTCGGGGGCGCCCGGCATCCGGCTCGGCAATCTGTTCGTGATGGCCGGCGTGCCGCACATCACCGCCGGGATGCTCGATGCGTTGACCGGCGCACTCGAGGGCGGGGCGCCGCTCACCGCGCACACGATCGGCGCCTGGGCGCCCGAAAGCGAGGTCGCCGACATCCTGCGCGCGGCCGAGATCGCCCATGCCGGGGTCGCGATCGGCAGCTATCCCTTCTTCCGCGACGGCCGCACCGGTGCCAATTTCGTGATCCGCTCGACCGATCCCGCCGCGGTTGCCGCCTGCGTCGCGGCGGTGACGGCAGGGGTCGAATCGGCGGGCTATGCGGTGACCGACGGAGGGATTTGAGCCGGGGTATCGTCGTCCGCGCCGCGCGTCGCGCGCGGCAGGGTCCGCAGCATCGCCGCCGCGAGCAGTCCGAACAGCGCCGCGACCAGAAAGGCGGCGCCGGGGAAATGCACCGGCGCCCGGTCGCTGGTGAACCACGCCATGGTGCCGGTGAGCAGCAATGGCGCGGCGAGTTGCCCCAGCCCCATCACCATCGCCGAAATTCCCTGCACCTCGCCCTGCGTGTCGGCGGTGGCGCGGCGCGACATCATCGCCATCAGCGCGGGCTGTACCGGCGATTGCAGCGCGACGGGCATCAGCAGCAGGAAGGCGCCCCAGGTCGTGCGCACGAAGGCGAAGCCGACGAAGATCGCGACCGCGACCAGCAGGCCGAGCGTCGCCGCGTCGCGCTCGCCGAAGCGCGCGACCGCCGGGCCGACGACGACGGTCTGACCCAGCGCGATCATCACCCCGACCGCGGCGAGGCTGGCGCCGATCATCCCCGGCGTCCAGCCGAGTTGCGCGATGCAATAGAAGCTCCATGTCATCGGATAGACGAGGCTGGCGATCTGCCATAGCAGCAGCACCAGCGCGACCCCGCCCATGCCCGGCAGCGCGCGCATCGCCTGCCATGCGCCGAGCGGGTTGGCGCGGCGCCAGTCGAAGGCGCGGCGGCGATCGGGCGGCAGCGTTTCGGGAAAGATCAGCGCGCCATAGATCATGTTCGCCGCGGCGAGCAGCGCCGCCGCCACGAAGGGCGCGCGCGGCCCGATCTCGCCCAGAAAACCGCCGATTGCCGGGCCAACGACGAAGCCGACCCCGAAAGCGGCACCGACGAAGCCGAAATTGCGCGCGCGCTCCTGCGGTCGGGTGACATCGGCGATCGCCGCCTGTGCCGCGGCATAGCTGCCGCCGAACAGGCCCGACAGCGCCCGCGCGACGAACAGCCAGGGCAGGGTGTCGACGATCACCAGCAGCGCATAGTCGGTTGCGAGACCCGCGAGCGCGAGCAGCAGCACCCGCCGCCGTCCGAACCGATCGGACAGATTGCCGAGCAGCGGCGAGGCGAGGAAAGTCGCGACCGCCATCACCAGCCCGATCCATGCGCCCACCTCGATCGCTTCGGCCAAGTCGAGCCGTCCGACTTCCATCACCAGTTGCGGCAGCACCGGCATGATGATGCCGAAACCGATCGCGTCGATGAAGATCGTCGCGATGATGAACCCTATGGTCTTTCCGGACGTCACCGATCCATCGCTCCTGCCGCGACCGGGGCTGCCGGTCGTTTCCTTGTCCGTTATAGAATGGGGTGCCGCGCCGATCGCCTGCGGCACCGATGCCGACCCGCTTGCGGCAAAGGGGCGGGATAATCGCTAGATTTGATTTGACCGGGATGTCTTCAATCAGGCGTTCTTCATAACCCCCAACATGGCCCCCACGGATCGCGTGGGGAGGGTTTGTTTCCCGGGAGGGGAGGCTGCAAATCGACTTCATGCGAGATTCACGCGACGAGTCGATGCGCCCTCTATCATCGCGATCGCGGCATGACCATGGCTTCGGTAGGCCTGTCCACGCAGGCCATCCGCTGTGGATCGACCTATGACAAAAGACAGCCGCGGCTTGCTTCCCCCCAAGCCGAGACAGGTCCTTTCGTCCTTCGCTCTCATATCGTTCGCACGGAGGGAGGAAGGCAAATATATCGTTATGACAATATCTTACTCGAAAAATCTATCCGCACATTGACAAACTCGCCCCGATAAATACTTTGAATGCTAACTAATTTATCGAATCGATCCAGGAAGATCGATGGCGTTCCAAGGAGGGGTTATGTCTCGACGCGTTGCTTCCAAATTAGCCTTTGCAGTTGCCATGCCGCTGATGCCCGTCGGTGCCGTGCATGCGCAGCAGGCAACGAACCCCGGTACGACAGTCCAGACCTCGTCCGACAAGGCCGACGCGCAGGACAATGGCGGGGACATCGTCGTCACGGCAATGCGCCGCGAAAGCTCGCTGCAGGATGTGCCCGCCTCGATCGCCGCGCTGTCATCGAGCCAGCTTGAAAAGTCGGGCATCACCGACAGCGGCGGCCTGCAATATCAGGTCCCCGGCCTGATGATCGCCAAGGATTCGGGCCAGCAGGCGCAAATCTATATCCGCGGCGTCGGCAACAATCTTCAGGGCATCTCGGCTGGCAACAGCGTCGCGACCTATGTCGACGGCGTCTATGTTCCCAACAGCATCCAGGTGTTCCAGGAATTCAACGACGTCGAACGCGTCGAGGTGCTCAAAGGGCCTCAGGCGACGCTCTATGGCCGCAACGCGACCGGCGGCGCGATCAACATCATCTCGTCCGACCCCGGCTTCACGCCAGGCGGCAAGGGCGACATCTCGTTCGGCAATTACAACGCCTTTACCGCGCGCGCCTCGTTCAATGCGCCGCTCGTGGAGGACACGCTCGCGTTGCGCGTTTCGGTCCAGTCGGTCTATCACAAGGGCTATAACGAGAATATCTATCTCGGCCAGCGGATGCAGGGACAAAGCTCGACCGGCATCCGCGCGGCGCTGCGCTGGAAGCTGTCGCCCGACTTCGAAGCGATCCTGCGCGCCGACTACAGCAATTCCAACAACACCGACTATCTGAAGATCCGCAACCCCAACTCCTGGTGGTATCTGATCTCGCCGGTCGACCAATATGTCGACGATCCGCGCAAGGTGATGGGCGACGTCGGCGCGGCGCAGCCGATCGAGAACGACGGCCAGTCGCTCCATCTGCGCTGGGACACTGGCCTCGGCACGATCAAGTCGGTGACGAGCCGCCGCCATTTCGATTCCGGGCCAACCTTCCTCGACCTCGACCAGGTCGCGCTGCCGCCGGGGATCGTGAACGGCAAGTCCTATCAGGGCTCCTATCTGGGCGACATCACGACCTCGACATCCTATTATCATGAAACCTATCTGGCGACCGACACGTCGAAACCGCTTCATGGCATCGTGGGCTTCAACTATTTCCACGAGAATGCGCGCGAATTTCAATATCAATATGCGGGCGGGCTTTCGTCCTATGACCGTTACGGCAAGACCGATGCCTATTCCGTTTTCGTGGACGCCAGCCTTGATGTGACGCCGCAGTTCACGATCAGCGCGGGCCTGCGCTATTCGGATGAAAAGCGGGACTATCGCCAACTTCGCATCATCCCGGCGGTGCCGTGGGTCAGCAACAAGGCGAGCTGGGACAGCTTCTCGCCGCGCGTCGGGCTGGAATTCCGTCCCAGCGACGACGTGCTGCTCTATGCGAATGCAACGAGCGGCTTCAAGAGCGGCGGCTTCAATCTCCAGAACCCGCTCAACCCGTTCAGGCCCGAAAAGATCTGGTCCTATGAAGGCGGCATCAAGGCCAGCCTGTTCGACCGCAAGCTGCGCACCAGCCTGTCGGGTTTCTATTACAGCTACAAGGACATCCAGGTCTCGCAGACGCTCGCCAATCTGCAACGCGTCGTGACCAACGCCGGAACGGCGAAGATCTGGGGCCTCGATGCCGAGGGCAATTGGGCAGTGACGCCCGAGCTCAGGCTTACCTTCGGCCTGTCGCTGCTGCACAGCGAATATGGATCGGCAGTCCTGTGCGATTCGGTTATCGGGCCGTGCAACGCCCCGGACGCGCCGGCGCTGGTCGATGTGAAGGGCAACCGCCTGCCGCGCGCGCCGGGGGCGACCGGCAGCATCGCGGTCGATTACACCATCCCGAACGAGGTGGCGGGCGGCGAGGTTTCAATGCATGTCGATGCTGCCTATCGATCGCGCACCTATTGGACGCCGTTCGAGTACGGACCGCATTCGGTCGACCCGCAATGGATGACCAACGCCCAGATCCGTTACGATCGCGGCGGCTGGTATGTCGCGGGCTATGTCCAGAACATCTTCGACGTTCTGTATGTCACCAACGGCATCGGGTCGGGCAAGCTGTCGACCCCGGACGGGCTGGTCGGCGAACCCTCGGTATTCGATCGTTACGCCGCGCCGCGAACCTACGGCATCCGGATCGGCTTCAGCTATTGACCGTGGACGCGAGTCCGTCTCGACTCCGCGCCGTTCCCGCGACCGGGGAGGGATATCCTTCCCCCCTTGTCGCGTGGAGCGCCGTCGCCGTCCTCTTCATCCTCGGCGCCGTCGCCTTTCTCGACCGCCAGATCATCTCGCTGATGGTCGACGACATTCGCCGCGACCTGGCGATTTCGGATTTCCAGATCAGCCTGCTCCAGGGGTTCGCCTTCGCACTCTGCTATGCGGTGATGGGCATTCCGCTGGGCTGGCTGGTCGACCGCTTCCCGCGCCGCCAGATCATCTGCGCCGGCGTGATCGCCTGGGCGATCGCCGCGGCCGCGTGCGGGCTCGCGCGCAATTTCTGGCATCTGCTGCTCGCGCGCTTCGGCGTCGGGCTCGGCGAGGCGGCGCTCGCACCTTCGGCCTATTCGATGCTGAGCGACCTTTTTCCGCGCGAGCGGCTGACCACCGCCATGTCGGTCTTCGCGATCGGCTCGATCGTCGGGCAGGCGTTCGCCTTCGCGATCGGCGGGCTGGTGATCGGCATGGCGCTCACCGCCGGCGGCGGCCTCTCACTGCCGCTGGTCGGCGAAGTGCGGCCCTGGCAGTTCGTCTTCATCGTCACCGGGCTGCCCGGCGTCGCCTTCGCGCTGCTCGTCTTCCTGTTTCCGGAGCCGGTGCGGCGCGGCCTGCGGGGGACGGGCAAAGCCGGCTTCGGCGAGGCATTCCGCTTCATGGCCGAACGCCGCCGCTTCTTCGCCTGTCATTTCCTGGGCTATGGCGCGGTGGCGGCGATCGCCTATGGCACCATCGCCTGGGTACCAGCGCATCTGATGCGGGGATTCGGATGGTCGGTGACGCAGACCGGCTTCACCATGGCGGGGTTGACCGCGCTCGCGGGCTCGTCGGGATTGCTCGGCATGGGCCTGTTCGTCGATCGGCAGATGGCGCGCGGGGTACGCGACGCGCATTTCCGCTTCGCGGTCTGGCTGTCGCTGACCATTGCCCTGTGCGGCGCGATCGGCTTTTCCTCCTCGAACATCGTCCTCTTCTTTCTTTTCTATACGATTCTGAAACTGCTCGCCCCGATCGGCGGCATGGCGTCGGCGTCGATCCAGATCGTCACCCCGAACGAGCTGCGCGGCACCGTCTCGGCCATCTATTTGTTCGTCGTCACGCTGCTCGGTGCGGGAACCGGCCCGACCGTGGTCGCGACCTGCACCGAACTCATCTTTCACGACCCCGCCAAGGTCGGACTGGCGATGGCGCTGACCTGCGTCGTCCTGGGCCTGTTCGCCGCAGCCTGCTTTGCGCTCGGCCGGCGCCAGATGCGGGAAGCGGTCGAGATGGCGGAGACGTGGGCGTGACCGCGCCGGACCTGACCTCGCTTGCCGAACGCCGGATGCTGGTGGTCGGGGGCAGCTCGGGAATCGGCCTTGCCACCGCCGGACTGGCCGCAGCGCGCGGCGCGGTCGTGGCCGTCGCCGGACGAAACGCGGAACGGGCGGCCGAGGCGGCGGCGAATATGGGCAATGGCGCGACGAGCGCCGCTTTCGACATGACCGACGAGCAGGCCGTCGCGGGCTTCTTCGCCGTCAGCGCGTCTTTCGACCACATCGTCGTCGCCGCCGCCGAAATCCGTTCCGGACCTGTCCGCGACCTGGCGATCGATACGGCGCGCGCAACGTTCGCGTCCAAATTCTGGGGCCCCTATCTCGTCGCCCGCTTCGCGCGGCTGACCGACGACGGATCGCTGACCCTCGTTTCGGGAGCCGCGGCGCGGCGGCCGCGTGCCGGGCGCGCTCCCGTCGCCGCCGCGTGCGCGGCCATCGAGGCGTTGACGAAGGTGCTCGCAGCCGAACTCTCGCCAGTACGGGTCAATTGCGTCGCCCCCGGCATGGTCGACACGCCGATGCTCCGCGCCGCGCGCGTGCCGGGCGCGTCATTCGCCGGGCAACCGGTCCCGCGTCCGGCCGTGCCCGAAGAGATCGCATTCCAGATTCTCGCCTGCGCCGCCAATCCCTATATGACCGGCTCGATCATCGACGTCGACGGCGGCCTTGCTCTGGGCTGAGCATCAGCGGACAAAAGGGGACGATGGATGACGTTCAAGGGCAAGGTTGCGCTGGTGACCGGGGCGGCATCGGGGATCGGCCGTGCGACCGCGATCGCGTTCGCCGAGGCTGGTGCCCGCGTCGCGCTTCTGGACCGGGACGGTCCGGGCCTTGCCGCGGTCGACCGGTCGATCCGGGACAAGGGAGGAGAGCCGCTGGCGCTCGCCGGCGATCTGACCGGGGCCGGTGCTGCCCAAGCGGCCGTCGATGCCGTCAACGGGCGCTGGTCGCGCCTCGACTGCGCGGTAAACGCCGCCGGAATCGAAGGAAGAAACTGCGAGTTGCTCGAAGAGGACGACGCCCTTTACGGTCATGTCATGGACGTCAACCTGCGCGCCGTCTGGCGCTGCATGAGGGCGCAGATTCCGGCGATGCTCGCCAATCCGGACGGGGGCACCATCGTCAATATTTCTTCGGGCGCCGGTCTGGTCGGGTCGAAGCGTTCGGCAATTTACGGCATGTCGAAGCACGCCGTCATCGGCCTGACCCGCAGCGCCGCCTTGCAATATGCCAGGCGCGGCGTTCGCATCAACGCCGTATGTCCGGCGGGGGTGCAGACACCGATGGCGGAGCGGATCATCGCCGCCTATGACGGAAACGCGCCTTCCGGAGGCGGTGCGCTCTATCCATTGGGCAGATCGAGCACGCCCGAAGAGATCGCATCGGGCATATTGTGGCTGAGTTCGCCGGGTGCCGGATCGGCCGTCGGCACGGTGCTGACGATAGACGCCGGCTTCACCGCGGCCTGAACCGACGGATCGCGCAATCTCCGTCCGATCGCGTGGACGGACATACGGCTTTCTGCCGTATCCCGATAAAGATGGACCGCCGCCCGATGCCGGGAAGGCGGGACGGCGGCCAGTTGTCCCTCAGGGGAGGGAGTGCGAGAGGAGGCGTGTTGCGGTCCAAAAAACCGGGCCGATGCTTGCCCGGGAGCAAGCGAGGCATCGGCCCGAGACGTTCCCCCAGTGGAGAGAGGACCCGGAATGTCTATCCCTTCCCCTTCAGGGGAGGGGCCGGGGGTGGGGCCATCGGCCTTGCGCAAGGCCCGCGAGCCCCCACCCCAACCCCTCCCCTGAAGGGGAGGGGCTTTATTGCCTTGCCGTCAGAATTTCTTGGCGATGCTGAACCCGATGATGCGGGGGTCAAGGGTGAAGACGTTGGTGGTCAGGCCCGAGTCATCCGAGTTGAGGAAGGCATCGGTGATCGGGGTCGAGTTGAAGACATTCTTCACATAAGCCTCGATCGAAAGGTCGTCGGGACCGTCGACGCGCAGCGAGATGTTGAAGTTGGTCCAGTCGCGCAGCCGGTCGTATGGATTGAGGTTGTAGACGCGCGCCCAACTCTTGCCCTGCCAGTAGCCATCGCCGCGCACGGTGGCGCTCCACCCGTCATTGAACGGGATCGTATATTCGGCGCCGAGGTTCACCGTCCAATGCGGCGAATTGGGAAGCTCGTTGCCCGACAGGTCGGTGTAGAGGCCGGCGCCGCCGTTAAGTTCCGGATAGTTGGCTTGGTCATAAAGTTGCCCAGTGTTGGGATCGGTGACGATCGGCGGGAACGCGCCGAGCGGACCGCCCAGGCCTCCACACACCTGCCAATATTGCTGGATAGCGTCGGTTCTGTTGAGCCAGGCTTCGGCGACGAATGTTGGGACGACGCAATTGGAAGGAAGCTGCACCCAGGGTTTGAAAACGGTATAGTCAGGATCGCCGAGGTTGCGGTTCATCGGATCGATCGAGCGCTCGCCCTTGCCTATCCGGGAACCGAGCCAACCGATGTTCGCGTTGAGCCGCAGGCGGTCGACCGGTTCGAACAGCGCCGAAAGTTCGGCGCCCCAGACCTTCGCATCGAAATTCTCGTTGACCGCGGTACGGTCACGAATCTGCGACACCTGATAATTCTTGTAATCGTAGAAGAATGCTGCGGCGTTCAGCGTCAACCGTCCGTTCATCAGGACATTCTTGGTACCGATCTCGAACGCGTTGACGAACTCGGGTTCGAAGGTCGAACTGTAATTGACGCCCGTGAGCTCCAGTACTGGAAGCAATCCGATCTGGGTGAACAGATTGGCCTGCGCCTCGGTGATCAAACCTGCGTCGATCAGCTGCTGGGTTGTTGCAAAACCGGGCGTCGGGGGATTGGCGCCGCCGGCTTTGTAACCGCGGCTGTAGAACGCATAGACGAGCGTGTCGTCGGTGAAGCCGAGTTGCGGCTTCCAGTCCAATCCGACGCGGCCGGTAAATTCGCCCCAGCTCTGCTTGATGTCTGGGCCCGCGGGATAGCCCGTGCCGACGAGGCCGCCCGAAAAGGCCGTAGGCGCCAGCAGCAACTGGCTCGGCACCGGCGTGAAGCGCTTGCGATCGCGCGTGTAGCGCAGGCCTGCGGTCAGCTTGAGGTCGGGATCGATATTGTAATAGGCCTCGCCAAACGCCGCCCAGCTCTTGAGCTCATAGGGATTCGAGCTGCGGAAATAATTATGCCCCTGCCCGTTGATGTCCTCGACCGGATTGGGATCGATATAGGGGCAGAAGCTGTTTTCGATCGGTGCTGGATTGGCCTCGTCGATGACATTGCTCGTCCAATCGCCGATCGGGCAGACCGTCATGTCGCTCGACCAGTTGAACGGCCGCATCGTCGCGAGCGCAGTGAGCAGGTTGCTCATCACATAATAGTCGTTCTGGGTCTTGAACCGGGTGTAGTTGCCGCCGATGCTGAAATTGAACGGCCCGTCGAAGTCCGATTGCAGCCGCACCTCCTGCGCAAATTGCTTCGACGTCGCCGACGAGACATCGAATACCGCCAGCCGATCGGTGCAGCCGATCTGCGGATCGCAGAACAGTCCGCCCGGGGCGAGGCCCTGCCATGCGCTCGGCCCATTGACCACACCCAGCAAGCCGAGTTCGACCAGATTCGCGGTATCGTTGAAGATCGGCAGTGTGTTGAAGCGATTATAATCCTGAAAACTATAGACCTTGTCCCAGTTCCACGCCGTCTGCGAGGAAAAGGTCAGGCTGTCCGACAGGTCGACGTCGAGGTTGAACTCGATGATGTCCGAACTGGCGCGATAGCGCGGGTCACGCGCCGAGGCGATTTCGCGCAGGTTGCGTGACTGCATCATCCCGCCATAGGGATCGACGCTGATATCGAGGAGCGGAACATTCTCGTGCGTGACCGGATCGGCGCCGATCGGAAACTGGGTGCCGTTCACGACATTCACCCCGGCAACATAGGCGAGGCCAAAGCCATTGGGCGTCCCGAACGCGTCGTCGTCGTAGAGACTCCCCGCCTTGCAGCCGGTGCTGAAGAACGCCGCGCGCTGCTCGTTGAATTCGGGAAAATTGGAATTGGCACGCCGCGTCGGGGTCGATCCGATCATGTCCGGGCTGTCGTCGCGGTGACAGAGTTGCTTGCCGGTGCGCGAACGGTTGTCGTTCTCGCGGAACCGCTCCCAGATGAAATTGCCGCGCAGCCAGTCGTTCTCGAAACCGAGCGTCGCGCGCAGCGAATAGAGATCGCGGCCGTTGACGCGGTTCTTCGTCACCGAGTTATAATCATAGCCGTCGCGATCGGTCAGCGACCCGGCGATGCGCAGTCCGAAGGCATCGGGGACGATCGGAATGTTGAGCATCCCCACGAGCCGCCGGCTGTTGTAGTTGCCGACCTCGCCCTTGATGCTGCCCTCGAACGTGCCGAGCTTCGGCTTGGCGGTAATCAGGTTGATCACACCACCGGTCGCATTGCGGCCATAGAGCGTGCCCTGCGGTCCGCGCAGCACCTCCAGCCGCTCCATGTCGAAGAATTCCTGCTCGAAGAAGCGGTTCTGGATCATCCCGATGTTGTTGAAGCTGACGGCGACACCGGGATCGGTCGTGGCGGAAATCGCCTTGGTCCCGATACCGCGGATCGAAATATTGTAGCTCGAAAAATTCGACTTGGAGAAGGTCAGGTTCGGCACCGCGCGCATGATGTCCGCGCCGCTCTCGATCTTCTGCTCCTCCAGATTCTTTTGCGACAGCGCCGTCATCGCGATCGGCACGTCCTGGATCGATTCCACCCGCTTCTGCGCCGTGACGACGATTTCGTTGCCGCGATACTCATCGGCGGCGGCCGATTGCCCGTCCGACGCCGCGACGATGGTCACGACGGCGGCGCTGGCCGGGTCGCCTCGGGCGACGAGCCCGGTGCCCGCCAGAAGCACGCGCAAGCCTTCACTGACGCTCATCGTGCCGTGGACGGCGTTGGTGGCCTTTCCGCGCGTCGTGACGCCGCTGGCGACGATCTGGATGCCGGCCTGCCGGGCGAATTCGGGGATGGCGCGCGCGGCGTCCTGCGCCGGCACGTCGAAACTGCGTTCCTGTGCCATCGCCGGGCTGGCAATCGCCACCGCGACGATCGCCGCCACGCTCGCCATCGCGCGCCCACCGTTCAACTCGAAAACTCCCCGCATCTTGTCCCTCCCATATACCGGGCGCGTTGTGCGCCTTCATAGAGGTAGGATGCAGCGCCGCGGGGTTTCCGATGCCCGTGGGGGAAAAATCTGGTCCTCCTTCCCTGCGGGAGGGGCGAATATGTTTCGCCCAAAGACACCGCGTCCGAAGAAAGGGCAGACCATGGACCCCGGATCAAGCCCGGGGTGACGAAGGAAAAATTCTCCGCGCCGCGTGAACCGGATTCAACCCGGCCCGCCAGCGCCGGTCGCGATAAGGTGCATGTCGCCCGACCGGGTCTCCACGCGCGCGCCGACCAGCGGCGCGACCGCGCGGGCGAAATCGCCGGGTTCGTTGGTGCGGAAATAGCCGACGATCGGCATCCGGGCGAGAACCGGGTCCTCCACCACCAGCTTGCGGTGGTTGTAGCGATTCAATTCCGCCACCGCGTAGGACAGGGGCTCGCCGTTGAGAGCGAGCCCGCCGTCGCGCCAGGCGAGGGCGCGCTCGATCTCGTCAGCGGCCTTCACCGCCACGATGGCTCGCGCGCCCGTCGCGACGAAGCTGCGCTCGCCCTGCGCGATGCGGGTCCGGGTCGCCTCGTTGCCTTCGGTCCATGTCTCGACCACGCCCTCGGTCACGAGGACGTCGACCCCTTCGGGATTGCGCCGGACCGAAAAGGCGGTGCCGACGGCGCGGACACGGACGCTGCCGATATCGACCACGAAGGGCCGGTGCGCGTCGTGCGCAACCTGAAACCAGGCCTCGCCTTCCTCCAATATGATATGGCGCCGCTCGGGTTCGAGCGCGACCGCGATGCGGCTGGCGGTGTTGACCGTGGCGGTCGAGCCGTCGGCAAGCGGCAGCCGCCGTACCTCGCCGACCGTCGTCGAAAATTCCTGGCCCGACGGCATCAGCAGGACGCCTGCCACGCCGGCCGCGACCGCTGCGCCCGCGACGGCGCCGCCGGTAATGAAGCGGCGCCGGGCGATCCGCGCTGGCACCGGGGCTTCGTCTTCCGGTGCGGCGGGGATGCTCTCCGCATCGATCAGCGCGGGGCCGCGGTCGATATAGACCAGCGCCGCCTCGGCGCGCAGCAACGCGCCTTCCCGCCGCTCGTCGGCGGCGAGCCAGGCGTCGAATTCCCGCTGTTCGTCGGGTGTGAGCGGGCCCGCATCGCGGCGAATGGCCCAGCGCGCCGCGCCGTCGTCATCCATTGCCCGATGTGCCTTTGACCGCCCTGTGGCGCGCTTCCGAAGCGTCCGCGCTTTCGCGATCTTCGCTCGCGATCGCCTTAAGGATGAGTTTGAGGCCGCGAATGGCCTGCTGCTCGATGGTGTGTTCGGGCAGGTCGAGCCGCTCGGCGATCTCGCGCTGGGACACGCCCTCGACGCGGCGCAGCTCGAATATCTCGCGGCAGCGCGGCGGCAAATCCTCGATCATGCGCCGCACGCGCGCCAGCTCGCGCCGCGCGGCGACATGCCGCTCCGGGCCGGGGGCGTCGTCTTCGAGCGCCAGCGCCTGCGTATCGGTCAGACGGTCGATCCGCACGATCCGATTGCGGCGAATGCGCTGGAGCATCACCATACGCGCGGCGGTGAACAGATAGCCGCGCCCGTCGCGGATGTGCGCGACGCTCTTCAACCGGGCGATGTTCAAATAGGTTTCCTGCACGATGTCGTCGATTTCCTCACCCGCAACCGCCATGCGCCGCAGACGCGCGCGCAGCGCGGCCTCGTGCGGAATCACGTTGCCGGCCACCCACGCGATAATCTCGGCACGGCTTTGCCCCAAGCCGATACTCCTCCTCTCCCGGTTTGCTTCGGCTGTCCTTTGCTGCCTCGGCTATAGGGTAGGATGCATCGCAGCGATATTTCCGATTGCCGCGCGAAAGTTTTTGGAGATATCCCGCCAGCGGGGCTTCGCACCGAGGTCGTACAGCGTGCCGCTGTCGCCGCGCGCTCGATCGTGTCGGACGATGTCGGATGAAGAGATGGAGCGGGTGAAGGGAATCGAATAATCGAAAAAAGTAAAGAGAAACGTAGCAATATTGTCCGATTCTATTTCGAAGGCCCCCCGGAAAGCCCCCGTCAGTTCCTGACTTAAAAGTCCGCGGGTTCGATTCCGAACGCGGAGCTTGCTGGGCATAGTGGCCAATAACGAGAGCTCGAGCTTTTGGGTACGAGAGTGCCGCCCCGTTTCTCTATTAGAAAAGATAGCCGAGTGCCCTGAGAAGGCCAACAACAAGGGAACAGCCGACAATGCAGGTCGCGATCCAAAATTCGATCGCGAGCGCCCTGTCCCGCCATTTGGTCGTGCGCCTATCCATAGGCCACCATGACACGGCCGAATATTGTAGGAAACCCACCTTTTGGCTCGATCAAACGAAATAGGAATTGGTGCCGGCCCAGTCTCGAAATGGCTGTGACGAGCGACAAAGGCCTGAAAGGTCCTCGTCCTCACTTTCCGCACTAGATTCTGTTAGGCATCTCAGCCACGAGGCCAGCAGCAAGTGCCTCAAAGAAATCACACGCATCTACTATGTCTTGCTCGACGATGGTGACGGGCTGGGCTGCGTGGACTATTAAATTTCGCCGATCTATAATGCCGTCAAGCTTCGACTCAGCGTCGGATAGATTCCTTTTCCACGTAGTTTTGCCCCAGCCCTTTATCGAGGGGTGAGATCCGAAACTTTGGTCAAACGGGTCAGAAATGCCGAGCGCATTGAGAAGGCTACTCAAACGGTCCCACGTGGGGTTGCCCATCAGAATGGTAAATACATCACCATCGAGTGTCGGCTTCGCCGAGTCAGAAAAACAGATAGCAACGCTTCGTTGAAGGGCGTTAAAATTGTAAGGTATCCCCTTCACTGAACCACTCCCAAAGTTTGCCATCACTTGAGAAGCGCGCACAACATACTGCTGTCGAAAATGGTCTGGCAGCTCCGAGAATTTATTCGCTCGTGCAGATTTCATCTGAACGAGCGCGGAGATGAGCAGCTTCACAAAACCTTCAAACGAGCTCACGCTCGCCACAAAAAGGCCGCGATAGAATGTGTCCATTGTCGCACGCCTACTTTGAAGCGCAGCATCGAATTTTGCCCGTTCAGCAGGATAGTTGGCTAAAACATCGAATATGAGCGGAGCAACCGCGGCTATCCCCTCAACTTGCGCCGACCTCGACGCCAATGTTGATCTGACTTCGCCTAGGCCAGCCATAAGCGTATCATGTGCCCGCCCGACCGCACTCATGGGACGGTCGCGGCGAGCGTGTCCCCGACCAGCCTAATCCTATCCTTTATAGCTTGGGCAGTGTTCGCGCGACCGACGAGCAGCTCGTATGACGCCGATGGGGGAGTTTTGATTACATTCATTGCCTCAGTTGCAGCAGCCGCATCCTGAAGAGCTGGCCACTGATCGCGAAGCCTCGCTAGGGCGACCATTACAGCATCAAAGAGTGGTCTCGAAAGAACCATACGCGCGCCATCACGGCTGGGTATTCGGAATGCGCTGTTTCCTAGCAGGTTCTGGGCTTTTGCAAGTGTCTGTACAAACAGCTCGCGATCATTCTCAAGATTCTCTGCTGTGGAGTTAGCCCGCCGCTCCATTGCGTTATCAAGCATGGCCTTAACGGACCCAGTAATGTGCGCATCTTCGATAAAGGCAAAGAAGCGTAAAACAATTTCTACATCCGCCATTCTTTTATAGAGGCTGTTCCCTCGCAGCTCTTCGCTCACATTACCCGCTGCGTCGATGTGGTCGTCATGAGCAGGGATTTCCCATGCGTCAGTGAAGGCCCTCAGCGCGGACAGCTCAAGAAGCAATCCATTGAAAGGGCCGCCGAAAATCGAGTTTCTAAGCTCTTGCGCATTCAGGCGTTCGCCGCCCGTGTTGAGCCTTTCGAAGACCTGCGTGCGAAGATCGATGCTTGCCTCATCCGAGACGCCTTCAGCCGACAACGTAATCGCCGATATTTTCGAACGGTTCAAAGCGCGCTTTAGTGTTACGGGTAATTCATCAAAGCGCCGTCCGTTGAGGGGCGGCCAGACTTCTAATCCGGTTAGAGAAAACCGATTTTGAAGAAAATCGACAATTGCGCTCAGGCGCTGTTGCCCATCCATCACCTCGAATTCCCCGAGACTGGCTTCAAAAAGAAAAACCGGCGGAACGGGAACGTTCATTATGAAGCTCTCGATCAGTTGCGATTTCTTCCGGTCGTTCCACCTCAGTCGGCGTTGATATTCCGGACGGAGGTTCCCCCATGCCCTTTCCTCGATAAAATCGACGACGTGCGGAAGGAAAAAGTCGTTTTTTTCCTGTACGATCCGAAGTCTTGAACGCTCGTAAAACGTCTCAATTTCCCGCGTCGTGGCGGTAGCAGCCAAGACTACCTTTGGCGGCGTGATCAGGTCTGCTTCATCATTGTCGAGGCCAAAGACTTCAGTCATATCTATTCTCCTCGGCTGCTCACGTACATACATCAGCTCCCCAGTAAATGCTCGAACGCACCAAGATGGCTGATTTCTTGTAGCCCGAACGAAGATTCCTACCCCTAAGTCATTGCCGGCGCGACCGCGGCCGACACTTCGCGAGTGGGCGGGCGTATGCCTCAGCTACGCTCGCCGCGCTGGAGCCTTGGCTGCCTTCGACGCAGGCTTGCGACCGCCGCGGCGCCCCTTGGTGCCGAGACCGATCGACTTGGCGAGCGCCCGCCGAGTTTCGGCATACTTCGGCGCAACCATCGGATAGTCCTTCGGCAGGTTCCATTTCGCGCGATAGTCGTCGGGCGTCATGCCATAAGCCGTCATCAAATGACGGCGCATCATCTTCAGCTTCTTTCCGTCCTCGAGGCAGACAATATAATCGGGCTTTACCGAGGAGCGGATAGACACTGCCGGCTTTTGCTCTTCGACCGGCTCAACAACCGGCGAACCCAGTCCCGCGAGCGCACCATGAACGCGCGAGATCAGATCGGGAAGATCGGCGAAACCGACGCTGTTGTTCGATACATGCGCCGAGACAATATCGGCAGTCAGCGTCAGCAGCATATCTTGAGCGTCTTCGGCCATAAGTCATCTCCTCTTCGACCCCAGGCCCTACCCATAGCCCTGCCGTCCGGCCACGATTATTTGACAGATGGGAGATCGCACCGCGCGCCCTCAGGGCGCGCGGTGCGCGAATTTTTGCTCTAAGAATGGGCGGCAACACGCGCCGCCGCCCACAATGGTCATGCGGCTTCGCGCTCCGGTTCATCCTCGGCTTCGGACACCGCAAGTTCGCCATGCGCCGTCACGGTCCCAACCCCGCCGCGCGCCGTATAGTCGGCGGTCGGGAAGGTTATCCACTTCGGAACCCATTCCTCGACCTTGGTCCGGCCATTGCTACCGTTCAGATGATCGCGAACGATCCTCCTTAATGTCGCGCCCTTCTCTTTGGCATTTGCGGCGGCAACCTCGTCCCCACCGACCTCGGCAACCAGCGCGGTCAGCACTTCCTTGTCACGGAGCCCTGCGAAAAAAGCGTCGTCGGCGCTCCACCACGCCGCCATATCGAGACGGATGTGGAGGCCCGCCGTTTCGACGACCGGACTCCCGGCGAACAGAGTTTCGCCCATGACGATAGCGATGACGTCCATTACCGCACGGTCGGCCAGCTCGAGCAGGCGCTGGAAGATGTCCGCCAGCGGCATGGGATTGCCGCCAGTTACCGTCGGTTCCTCGGCATCAAAACCGAGCAGCGCCAACGCCGCGCGCCGCTTCTCGTCGAACACTGCCTCGGCCTTGCTGACCTCGACGCTTTCACGCACGTCGTCATCCTTCGCGGACTGCGGCTCGACCCGCACATTCCAGAGCGGCGAACCGGCGATGGCGTGGGCGACCATCAGACGCAGCGCGACCGCCGGATGGCCGGTCAGTTCGGCGCGCACAGCGGCATGGCGATGAAGATCGACATAGGTTTGCATGCGCGAGGTCAGTTCGGGGCGCGGCGGCTTGGGCGCGGTTTCGATCTTTTCGCCTTTTTCGAGCCGTGCCGCTTCCTTGACCGTGACATAGCCTTCGTGGATATCGACCTCGCCGCTATCGCGAAGCTCGATATAGACGCGCCCGCCCCTGCGCTTCGCCGCGTGGCGATGTTCCCATTCGCGAAAATGGTCGCCCTTGGGCAGGACAACGACCTCGACCCACCCCGCGTCCAAAAAGCGCGCGCGACGTTCCTCGACGGCGACAAGCTGCGCGGTCCAGAAAGCATCACTGTCCACGAAATAGCGTTCGTCGCCGAACAGGTCGGCAATGATCGCGAGGCCGCTCGCCTCGACGTCGAACAGGGCATGGGACGCACTGATCGCGCCGCCGCCGAACAGCCAGTTCTTGAGCTGCTGACCCTGCGGGCAATAGGCATCCGCGTCGTCGAACAGCGCCAGCCATTCGCGCTGCTGAGATTTGGATGCCAACGTCAGATGCCGCACCGTGCCTGCGCTGATCTTCTCCTTTGCGTAAAGCGAACGGATGCGCGGCAAGAGGTTTCCGAGCGCGAGGATGCGTTTCACCATCGCCTCGGGCATTCCGAACGTGTCGGAAATATCGGCGATGCTGCGCCCCTCGCGGACCAGCCGCGTATAGGTGACCCATTGCGTCACCTCGTCGGCATCGCGCCGCGCGACATTTTCGATCAACGAGGCTTCGAGCGCGGCGGCATCATCACCTTCTTCGAGGATCGCGCAGGCCAGCGGATCGGCCTCCCCCCTTTCACCCGCGATGATGGTCGCGGCTGTGAAGCGCCGCGCGCCCGCCACGATCTCGAACGCACCCTCGGTGCAGTTCGGCCGGACGATAAGTGGGACGAGGACGCCGCGCGCGCGAACGGTCGGCAGAATGTCCGCCACATCGGGCGCCTTTTTGGCGTAGCGCATGTTGGTCTTGCTGATCGACAGCTTGCCAAGGTCGATAAAGTCGAGTTTCATTGTCTTCACCTTTCTTCTGGAAGGTGCCGGTCCGTCGAGTTTCGCGATTGGGCGGACCGGCTTAGGTATGGCGGCGAGACGCGCCGCCCGCGTCTGCCTCAGCCCTCGGACTTCGGAAGCTCGTCGCCGCGCGCGGCACGGCGGAAATTCTGTTCGGCGGTGATGATCGATCCTGCACGGCGAGCGGCAGCGGTCCAGCCCGACAACGGAACCTCGGACGCAAAGCCCAAATCGCGCTCGATGCCGAGACCGAAGGGCAGGCGCACCGACGCCAGTTCGGACAGGCTGAACGAACCGAGTTCGGGGCAGCCGAAACCAAGATCGGCAAGCCCGAACAGCGTATCGCCATCCTCGCCCAATTCGGTCGCGAGCCATGTGGCCGCACCGACCGGCGAGAAGAATTTGGCAACCGGCACGAAGTCGGGTTCCACCGCGCCCGCCATCACGGCAGCCCGCCGAGCCTCGTCATTCGCGCGCAAGGCAGAATGTAAATCAATGGACAGGAGCTTACCCCCACCACGCCGTTCGTTGGTCTTTCCCATGTGATCCTCCATTCCCGCCCCCTAAAAATCAGGCCCCCGGCGGAGCGGGGGTGGGCGGCGAGAACGACCTGCCGGGCGCGTCCAGGAAGGCGGCCCGCACCCGAAGGGCTGGAACGAAGAGGAAGAGCCGCACAGCGGCTTGCGGGACGCCGGGACGCGCCCAGAGGGGAGAGCCGGCCAACCCAGCGACAGACGGGAAGTTTATCGACAACGCCGCCGCGCGCCGCGCGGCGCCGACATGATCGTCAGCGACGAAAGCCCGTCCGCCGCGCCGGCGGATCGTGAGAAGAGACGCGCTCTCGGAACGGCCGCAGGCGGTGGGGCGAGCGTGCGCAGATGTGCTTAGCCGCCGCTCCGGCAAGATAGCCGGGCCGAGTGCGCAGCGCGGTCAGGACAGACGTGCGATCCCTGTCGGCGCCTGCCGCCGGCAGCGAGCGCCCATTTTCAACCGCGTACATTTTCCGGGGCGTCGCGGGGGCGGCCAGTCCCTGCGGAAGGGGTACGGGCGGACTAGGAGCCGGCCGTCAGGGGAAGGCTTTCCCCTTCAACCCAAAACGCGTCGTAGCTCTAAAATCTGCACGCAAGAAATGTGGCTTGAGGTTACGTTAAGAGCGCTCGCACAGCCCGCCCCAGACGTCACGCTACCCGACTTGCAGGCGATCCCGCCATGTAGACTAGCGTATCAAAGAAAATACGTTCGTCGGTTTCTCTGGCCAATGGCTCCCCCCCTTCAGTCGCGATCAAATACCGGAGACTTCAGGTATCAGCCGGTAGGGCACTCCGTCCGAAATCTCTAACTGGATTAGATGCTCTGCATCATTGTCCTGAGCACTCGCTCCGATATCTACCCGAATGGGAGCCATCTCGAACACACCGACGATCCGGTGCCCGTTCCGGAGCTCGCTTCGTGCCGCCACAGGGATGATATACGAAATATCACCCAGCAACTCGTTAGATTTGCATTGCTTTGCCATTATGGCCACCTGAGCTCGAATTTGATCGATCAGAATCGGCTCATCGCGCTTGGCTTCCAGCGTCACCAAGGCTTTGGTAAGTTGCGTCCCGTGATGAAGCGTCATCAGGAATATTGCGTCGATTTCAGGAGTCATCTTAACGCTGTTTTGCAAATGGAAAAAATCCACGACCTCGCTGCTTAAATCTGAGTGCAGTGCAAAATGCGTTTGAATGACCCGTTGATGTACGCAAACCTGGATCAGCCACGCCTCATCTTTTCGGCCCAGCATCCGCGCAGCGAAAGGTAGCGACACGGATTCTACCAAGTGCTCACGGGCGCCGCTCTCGAGGACGAAGTAAGCGTGGTCAGGAAACCGCGATCGATCAGTTGCCGCGAGATTTCGCGTCGGCGTAGGCGGCTCTTCCCTGCGCCCGTCGCTTGGCGAGCTTCGCCGTGCGTGCGTTGATCTCGTCGAGGCTGATATCGGTAGGATCGAAGACGCCGCCATACCATTGCACCATGGACGCGCGCTCGGGATGGCGCGGCTTAGCCATGGCATTGAGGAACTCTTCGAACCCCGGGGTTCCGCCGACGTCTTCGGGTGGGGCACGGCGTTCGCCATCGACAAACCGCGGGTAATCGATGCCGGGAATTGCGGGCGTGATCTCTTCGATCTCGATGCGATGGCGCCAGTCGTCCCCGAAATCATAGGTGTAGGTGAAGCTGGTTATGCCGCGCTCGATGAGCTTGCCGATGCGCATATTGGCGGCGTCGCGGGTGCGGATCATGAAAGCATCGTCATCGTCGAAGCGGATGCCATAGGCGGCATCGCCGACGTCGAAACGGAACAGGTGGTAGTTCTCGAAGAGCATGCAGGCCTGGATCGCGAGGTGCAGGGTTTTGAGGCTGTTGGTGGCGGGAAGTTCGACACGACGCCAGATGGCGGGCTTCATGTCTTCGAGCGTGATGCGAATCCGGGCGATCTGGTCGGTCATGCCGCCATGCTGACGGGTGCGCTTTGCGCTGTCCAGTTCCACGGCATGAGTTCGTCCCATCGGGACGCTGGCCAGCCCGATGCGATCTTCTCGATGACATCGGCGATATAGGCTTGCGGCTCGACACCGTTTAGCTTCGCTGTCTCGATGACGGAGTAAATAGCGGCGGCACGTTCGCCGCCGGCCTTCGACCCGGCGAACAGCCAGTTCTTGCGACCGATCGCGATGGCGCGGATCGCGCGCTCGGCGATATTGTTGTCGATCTCCGCCATGCCCTCGTCAATGTAGCGGGTCAGCGCATCCCAGCGCTTGCGGCCATAGGCGAGCGCCTTCGCCATCGCCGACTTGGGCGACAGGCGGCGCAGGGCGTCGTCGATCGCGCCGCGAAGCGCGTCGATCTGTGGCCTTGCTTGTTGTTGTCGATGCGCGTGCCGGATATCGGGCGGCTGGCCGCGGACGTCCTCTTCGATCCGGTAGAGCCCGGCGATGCGTGTCAGTAGGTCGGTGGTGAGCGGCGTCGGGCTTGTCTGGTGGCACTCGAAGATCTTGCGGCGGAAATGTGCCCAGCAGGCGACCTCGCGGATGCGACTACCAGCATAGAGCTTCTCATATCCGGCATAGCCATCGGCTTGGAGGAGACCGCTGAACGACCTGAGCTCGCTCTGCGGATGGATGCCGCTGCGATCGGGGGTGAACCGATACCAGGCGAGCGGCGGGGTTGCGGCGCCCGATGCGCGGTCATCGACGACATAGGCCCAGAGCCGCGCCTGCGCGGTGCGCCCCTTGCCGGGCACGAGCATCGGCACCGGCGTATCATCGGTATGGAGCTTGGCGGCCTTGAGCCCTTCCTCGCGGATACGGCTGACGATGGGGTCGAGCAGATGCGCAGCCTGTCCTGCCCATCCGGCAAGAGTGGAGCGATCGATGACGATGCCCTGTGCCGCCATCATCTCTGCCTGACGGTAAAGCGGCAGATGATGATCGAACTTGTTCACGACGACATGGGCGAGCGTCGCAAAGCTCGCCTTGCCGCGTGCAATGGCCTTCACCGGTGCCGGTGCCTGGACGATCCTGTCGCAGGCGCGGCAGCTATACTTGGGCCGCACGGTGCGGATGACGCGCCACTGGACCGGGGCGATGTCGAGTTGCTCATCGCTGTCGTCGCCCAGCGGACGCAGCGCGCCGCCGCAATCGGGACAGGTGCAGCTGCCGGCCTGGGGCTCGATCCGCCGTTCGGCTCGCGGCAGATGATCGGGCAGAGCGCGCAACGGCGATACTCGCTCGGCTGGTGCCCGCTCACTCGTTCGGTTGTCGGCGACCTCGGCCTCGCCTTCGAGCTCTTCCAGGGCGAGCTCGAGTTGCTCGATCTGCAGCGCGAGCTTCTCCGACGACTGGCCGAAGGTCATGCGGCGAAGCTGGACAAGCTGGTGGCGGAGGGTATCGATCAGCGTATCGCGCGCCGCGAGAGCGGCTTCGAGCTCGGCGATCCGGGCGTCCTTGTCGATGCTGGAAGAGGCTGGTTCCGACACCCCGGATGCCTAGCAAAACAGGTTCCGCGGCGCCAGTAAAACCCTCACTAATCCTCCACTTTTTACCCTGCGAGCAAGGGCGTCGCAGTGCGCTCGGGACGCCGCCAGTCGATGCCTTCGAGCAGCATTGAAAGCTGCGCCGCAGTGAGGCTCACCTTGCCTGCCTTCGTGATCGGCCAGATGAACCGGCCGCGGTCCATGCGCTTCGAGAACAGGCACAGGCCCTGGCCGTCGTACCAGAGCAGCTTGACCAGGTCGCCCCATTCACCGACATTCAGCATACGTTTTGCGCCGCGAGATGATCGCGTATCCGTGGCATCCATTCTTCGGAATGGTGTTGCAGGTTGCGCCATTCCGCCGCGGCAAAGACCTCAAGCTCATCATCACGGATCAGTTGCCGGGCTATTCGCGGGAAGTGCCGCTGTGGATGTTCGACGCCGATTATTGCGGCAGTATGGTTCAGGGCGCGTCGGAGATCAGCGTCGAGGGCCTGACCGAGCTGGCAAAGTTGCTGGCCGCATTGGGCGAGACTCGGAAGCGTCGGGCAAGATCAGCTCCTTCGAAACCGAAGGAGAAACGACATGCGAGCAAACCGATATCAGAGCCAGTCGCAGCTCAAGATGCAGTTCGATCCGCCAGCGCCGAGCCCGTTGGACGGCGTACGGCCGATGGGCGTGGTGGAGACGTTGGCGGACCTCCTGCTGGAAGCGGTCGGCGAGGCCGTGGCCGAGGGAGGCGGGGATGACCAGCAAGATCACGCCTGAGCATCTCTCTCGCGCCGCCGTCGTTTATGTGCGCCAGTCGACCATGGCGCAGGTGACCGGCAATCTGGAGAGCCAGCGCCGTCAATATGACCTTGCCGGTGCCGCGAAGGCCACCGGCTTCGCGTCGGTCACGGTGATCGACGAGGATCTTGGCCGCTCGGGATCGGGCAGCATGGAGCGACCGGGCTTCGAGAAGCTGGTCGCGATGGTCTGCACTGGCGATGTCGGCGCGGTCTACTGCATCGAGGCGTCGCGACTGGCGCGTAACGGGCGCGACTGGCATCACCTCATTGACCTGTGCGCGCTCGCCGGCGCGCTGGTCATTGATCCAGATGGCACCTATGATCCCCGCCTGATCAACGATCGGCTTCTGCTCGGCTTGAAGGGGACGATGTCGGAATATGAGCTCAGCCTGATCCGGCAGCGCGGTCTCGCAGCCCGCGATGCCAAGGTGCGCCGCGGCGAATATCGGTTCGCGCTGCCGCCCGGCCTGTGTTGGAGCGAGATGGGCACGATCGAGATCGACCCCGACGAGCATATCCAAGAGGCGATCCGGTTGGTGTTCGCCAAGTTCCGGGAGTTGGGCAGCGGCCGCCAAGTGTTCCTCTGGCTCAGGGTTGCCAGCATCAAGATGCCGGTGATGCGGCGCAACGTCGAGGTCTGCAAAATGGAGTGGAAGCCGCCCGCCTATCACAGCGTGATGCAGATCCTCCACAATCCGCTCTATGCGGGCGCCTATGCCTTCGGTCGCGCCGGGCAGCGCACCAAGGTGGTCGACGGTCGGTCGCGCAAGCTCAACGGCTACAAGAAACCGCGAGAGGAATGGTCGACACTGATCCTCGATCACCATCCCGGCTACATCAGTTGGCAGGACTATGAGGAAAACCAACGCCTGCTTCTCGAGAACGCCCACATGAAGAAGAACTGCGCACGAAAATCCGGACGTGGCGGGCGTGCGTTGCTGACCGGACTGATGCGCTGCGGTCGGTGCGGGCGGATGATGCGCGTGTTCTATGGCAATGCGAAGGGCAACGCCCATCGTTACCAATGCCGCGGCGACGACGGGCATGTGGGCGCCGGTCTTTGCATCGGCATCGGCGGCGTACGTGTCGACAAGGCGATCGCGATGGCCTGCCTCGAGGCGGTATCCGACCGGGCCGTGGAGGCGGCGATCTTCGCGTCGGATCAACTCGTGCGGTCCACTAACGACATCATCGCCGCGATCGAGCGCGACCTTGAGGCCGCGCGCTATGAGGCATCGCTCGCCGCGCGGCGCTACGATCTGGTCGATCCCGCCAAGCGGCACGTCGCGCGCGAGTTGGAAGCACGCTGGAATACTGCTCTGGAACGCATCATGGAGCTGGAGAAGCGCATCGAGGAGAAGCGCGCCGCCCTTGCAGCCCAGCCGAAGATCGATCGCGCGATGCTCCTGCAGCTTGCCCTGGATCTGCCGGCCGTGTGGAACGCGCCATCGACCGATACGCGCACGAAACAGCGGCTGATCCATACGCTCGTCAAGGAGATCGTCTTTGCGCCCGACGACAGCACGAACGAGGGCGTGCTGCTCGTCCACTGGGTCGGCGGTCGCCACAGCGAGGTGCGGGTGGCTCGGGTCAAGACGGGACGCTATCCGAAGGACAATATCCCGACGGCGGTCGCAGCGCTCCGCAAGCTTGCTGGCCATTGGCCGGATAGGGAACTTGCGGTCTCGCTCAATCGGATGCTGTGCAAGACGAGCGATGGCGAGACCTGGACCACGGTGCGGGTGCGTGAAATGCGCGAGCGCCTCGGGCTGCCCGAATACGACCCGGAAAAGAATGCGGGAAAGTATATCAGCCTGGGCAAAGCGGCTGAACAGCTCGGCATCTGCCGAGGCTCGGCCCAAAGTCTGGTTGAGAGGGGAATCCTGTCTGCCACGCAAATTATGAAAGGTGCCCCGTTCCTCGTTCCCGTGGAGCAGCTGACCTCGGAAACTGTCAGGATAGGGGTGCAACAAGTGATCGACAGGCGGCCGAGATATTATGAAGATTATCAATATGATAAGGTTGTCCGCCTTCCTGGTATCTGACGGAGTGATGCATTATGAATCGCAGTGGCCGCGCTTGCCGCGGAACGCGAACAGCGCCCCCGAGTGCGGGCTCTTCTCCAGCACCTGCTGCACCAGCACCGCGAGGCCGTCGAACCCCTTGCGCATATCGGTGGCGCCGCAGGCCAGATAGATGCGTGTCGTCGGCGGTAACGGGATCATCGGGCAAGGACGGACATCACCCGTGCCAGCGCGCCGGCATCGACCGCCGCGTCGACGGTGATCCGCACGCCCGAAGGCAGCTCGATCCCGATCTGGCCGCTGCCTGCCGTTGCTGCGGTCGGCACCGACACCTCCACCTCGGCAAACGATGGCGGCGGCGTGCGCTTCGTTCCCGTCAGATCACCCGCCAGGGCCTGCCGGCGCCACGTATAGAGCATCCCGCTGCCGACCGCGTGCCGCTGGCACGTCGCCGAGACTGAGCCATCGGGGCCGAACGCCTCGCGCAGGATCGCCAGCTTCTGATCCACCGACCAACGGCGGCGACCGCCAACGACCGTGATCCGACTGCTCATACGATCACTCATATGACCAGTCACAAGAGCGCTCGCTCCAGCCGCTCCGATATCCCCGCTCATCACCCCTCCTCGCAAAGAGCGGCTATCAGCACCCCGCAGCAACTTCTCGCAAGGCGGCCTTCAGGACACGGTTACAGGACGAAAGGGTCCGGAAAGGGTTCGTCTTGACCTTCTTCGTAGGGGACGAACGCGAAAACCCGCTTGTTTCTATACTTTTGCCTTGCGGAAACGCGTGCGTCTTTGAGCTTTTGCGGCCAAAGCTGATTCCTCCGCGGCGAGCGCAACAAGTCCTTTAGAAAATTTGCTGGATTGTCAGTGCTGAGCTTTTTTGCAGCCCCCTCGTTGCACTTAACAATGGCGGCTTTAAGCGCATCGCTTGTGATGATCGGGTCAGAAAAATCGCCCAGAGTAGGATCGAAGCGCTGGTCGAAGAGATCTTCGATTACCCGCGATTTCGGCTTGAACTTATCTGACTGCAGCGATTCGGCCATGATCCCCCCAAGGCGGGTTACCACCATCAATTTTGTTGCGTGTCCAGAGCTACATATCGATCTCTAGCCACTCAGAAATCGGCAGTTTGCAGATCGCCGCGCGTTCACTACCGTTAGCTCGATGGCCGACACCAGAACGCCCGAACAGCGAAGCCGAATAATGCAATCGGTAAAAGGCAAGGATACGGGCCCGGAGATGGTCGTCCGGCGGTGGCTATTTTCGCGCGGCTATCGCTATCGTCTTCATCCGAAGACTCTGCCCGGCAAGCCCGACATAGTAATGCCGGGGCGGCGTCTCGCCATTTTCGTCCACGGCTGCTTCTGGCACGGTCATGACTGCATTAAGGGAAGAGCGCCGAAATCCCGTCTCGACTATTGGAAGCCGAAGCTGGATAACAATCGCGAGCGTGACGAGAGAAAGACATCGGAGCTGCGGGCGCTTGGGTGGGAAGTGTTGACCTTGTGGCAGTGCGACATAGCGGATGCCGCACGGCTTGCCCGAATTCTCGAATGCGCCCTCGAAAAAGAACAAAACACGATCGACAAGGCCGAATAAACGCGCTAGGATGGCGAACCGGATCAGATGAGGACGAGTGTTGTGAGACCGATTGGAATTGACCTATTCGCCGGCGCAGGCGGCCTTTCATTGGGCTTCGAGCAGGCCGGCTTCGATGTCGTTGCTGCCGTTGAAGTGGACCCGATCCATTGCGCCGCTCACAAGTTCAATTTTCCCGAGACGGCAGTTATCCCGCGATCGGTCGTTGGGTTGACGGCGGCCGAGATCAGATTGGCCGCTGGAATCGGAGATCGCGACGTGGATTGCGTGTTCGGCGGTCCGCCATGCCAAGGCTTCTCCATGATCGGACAGCGGATTCTTGACGATCCCCGAAACAACCTTGTGCTGGAATTCGTGCGGATCGTCGCGGAACTGGGCGCGCGAACGTTTGTCTTCGAAAATGTAAAAGGGCTCACCGTCGGCAAGCACAAGGCATTTCTTGAGGAGCTCGTGCAGGCATTCGATCGCGTCGGGTACACGGTGCGTTTGCCATGGAAGGTGCTGGACGCATCGAATTACGGTACGCCGCAAAAGCGTCAGCGGCTGATCCTTATGGGCGCCCGCAAAGGATCGACGGTTCCCGACTATCCTTTGCCGACTACGAACCCCGCCGATGCCAAAAAGCCGGTCAGCGGCCTACCCGTCGGGCCGACCTGTGCCGACGCTATGGGGGATCTTCCCGATGCCGATGGCTTCACGGCTCTTAGCGACACCGACGCCGTCAAAACTACGTCTTATAAGAAGCCATCCCAATATGCCGCGGAAATGCGCAGTTTGACGAACGATGCATGGCATTACGGTTACGTACGCGACTGGAATTCGGCGTACCTTACGTCAAGCGCTCGCACATCGCATACAGATATATCGCAGCGGCGGTTTCACGACACAAAGCCAGGCTCGGTCGAGCCGATCAGCCGGTTTTTCAAACTGGCGCCGGAAGGTCTATCAAATACGCTGCGCGCGGGAACGGACGGCGCACGCGGAGCATTTACTAGCCCTCGTCCCATCCACTACAAATATGACCGCTGCATCACCGTTCGCGAGATGGCCCGGCTGCACGGATTTCCGGATTGGTTCCGACTTCATTCCACCAAATGGCACGGCGCCCGCCAGATCGGCAATGCGGTGCCTGCACCGTTGGCGCGAGCGATCGGGTCGTCCGTTTTAGCAGCCTTGGGCGTGAAGCCTTCGCGGCCGGATCGCGTGGTGAAGCTCGGCGACCCCAAGCTGCTATATTTGGAGATGTCCGGAGCAGCCGATTATTTCGGGGTGCCTCGGCCCAACGGCCGGCGCGATAAAAAGAGCGGCGCGAAAAAACGGAAGCAGCATGAGATCGAAGAGGCGATTGCACGCGTGAGGGCCGCAAATGGCTAAAGGGACCGGGCAGAACCGGTACCAACTCCTTATCGAACGGATATTTCTGAAAAACTGGCGTCCTGGGGTCGTCGATTTTGAGTTCGAACGGAGCGAGCTCGAGGTCGTCGCCGCGGAACTGGAGATAGGGCTCCCCAAAAATCTCGGCGACGTGATGTACGCTCTTAGGTACCGAATTGGCTTTCCGCAGAGCATTGTCGACACTCAGACGGACGGTTTGGAATGGGTAATCGAAGGGGCTGGGAGGGCGCGCTATCGCTTTCGCCTTACGAAAATAACGCGAATTCTGCCGCGAGAAGACCTTGTACGTATCTCCATCCCGGACGCCACGCCTGAACTCATTCGCGCCTACGCTTTGGATGACGAACAGGCGCTGCTCGCAATAGTTCGTTACAACCGCCTGATCGATACGTTCTTGGGCCTTACGACTTACAGCCTCCAGAACCATCTCCGGACGACTGTGAAGGGTATCGGCCAAATTGAGATCGACGAGCTATATGTCGGTCTCGACAAGCGCGGCTGCCACTACGTTATTCCGGTTCAAGCCAAGGGCGGCAACGACCAGATCGGCATCGTGCAGACTACCCAAGACATTCGCTTCGTGGAGCAGAAATTTCCCGGCATTCAATGTCGGGCAGTTTCCGCACAGTTCATGGACGGCGGCGCAGTGGCGTTGTTCGAACTCACGTTGCAAGACGATGAGGTTCGCGTTGTCGAGGAACGGCATTACAAACTCGTCCCGGCCGGTGAATTGGACGACCGTGCGATCAGATCGTACCGTGAACCGTAACGTTCATCGATATAGAGGTTTTCTTTGAGCAGGCAGAATCTGAGCGCCCGCGATGGCGGCCGGATGATCGTCCAGCCAGTCGATGAGGTCCGAGAGCACGGTCTGGCGGTTCGGAGGACGCCCGCTGGCCTCTATCTCATGCATCTGGAAGCCGAGCCACCCGGTCTCTGTAAGCATATGAGTGATATATTCGCCTGTGCGCCGGTGCCGATACTAGCTCATCGGCTCGAACTCCCGGAGCTTCGGCATCACTCGACCACGCCCGCCCGTTCCGCTTCCTCGTCTCGCCATCGATTACCCCCGATTGTCTGAGGCTGTTTGCCACAGGCGGGCCAACGCGCGAAGGCGGGAATTTGAACGAGCAGCTCTTTCAAACACAGATCGCACCTTGGCAATCCGGTAGCCGGCGATCGCGAGCATTTCCCTTATGGGCTCGCGATCTTCGTCCACGGCTGCTTTTGGCACCGTCATCCAGACCCGGCGTGCAAGCTCGCGCGGATGCCCAAATCCCGCGTCGATTTCTTGGAGTCGAAGCGGGAAGGAAATCGCGCTCCCGATCTTTGCAGTGAAGCCGCGCTCTGTGAGGCGGGATGGACGTCCGGATCCTATGGGAGTGCGAACTCTCGAAAGCCACCATAGAAGCGTTGTTGAATTTCTGTGTCGCGACACCGAGAAAGTAGGAGGCGATCCGGTCTGGAAATTTTCGCGTGGAAACCCATTTTCCATCACCGCGGTTTTGTGAGTCCTTTTCAGGCCTAAAAATTCGCGGGCTTTGGAAAAGTCGGAACCATGGTATCAAATTTCCCGCGTAGAGGCCCGGAAACGGACTCTAGAACGGAAAAAAATTATTTTTGGCGCCAACCTAGCCCGAAAATTCGCCATTATTTAGTGACCCTCAGAGCGTCATTTTTCGCGTATTCCGGAAAAACTCCTCGAGCGGCCGATTTGACAGATTGACGTTTTCAGGTGAGTTGTGCGGTTGCGACGGTAAAAGCCGACGCGCCTCGCGCCGTCACGCGTTCATCAGTTAATGACGAATTTGCGCGAGAGGGGGACCGTATTACGGAGGCTGACCATGGCAGATAAGGATCCGCAAGACACGGAAATATTGGCCGCGATTGGCGATGATGGCGTCGATCCGCAGCAACTGATTGACAAGTTGCTCGCCGATTATCCGATGAGCAGCGTTATCGAAGCTCTACAGCGCGCGATTGAGCGCGGTAAAATCTCTCTCACCAGCGACGGCATGGTGGTCGCCGTAAAGCAGTTCGCTAACGCGGCCTGACGCGTCCTTGGGGGGATTTGAGTGGCGGGTGAAGAAGAGTCGTCGTTAGAGACGGCCCGTAAAAGCCGATGCTATAGCGACGCGACCGCCTCTGGTCTTGACCAGCGGGACGAGTTTGCGCGCGATCGCGACCGCATTCTTTATTGTTCCGCTTTTCACCGCCTCGCCGGAATCACCCAGATTGTGCGCGCGGGCGAGCTGGACATTTTCCACACGCGGCAACAACACACCTATAAGGTTGCGCAGATTGGACGGCGCTTGGCTGAGCACCGCCTCAGTCAGCAGCCCGACGCCGCGAAACTGCACGGACTGCATCCGGAGGTGGTGGAAGCGGCTTGCCTCGCCCATGACCTTGGGCATCCGCCTTTCGGACACGCGGCCGAAACCGAGCTCGATCACCTCGTATGCAAGCCCTCGATCGTGGAAGGCAATGACGAGGACGCGGCCCCAGATGGCTATGAGGGCAATGCGCAGACCTTCCGTATCCTCACAAAGCTCGCGGTACGTTACAGCAAGGACAATCCCGGGCTTGATCTCACGCGCGCCACGCTCGCGGCTACGCTGAAATACCCGTGGCTGCGCGACCAGTCTGTCGACAAGAAGCGCTCCAAATGGTCCGCGTATGCCTCGGAGGAGGCTGACTTCAAATGGGCGCGTGAGCATTGTTCGGGAGAGTTCAAAACCGCCGAGGCGGAGCTGATGGATTGGGCGGACGACATTGCCTATTCTGTGCACGACCTTGAAGATTTCCACCGCGTCGGAATAATCCCGTGGAGCGAAATCATTTCCGAGGATTCCCGGGAAACGATCATCAACGGCGTCGTCAAATCGTGGAAGAAGGATCCGAGCTACCCCGCGGATGGCCCGCGCCGAATGAAGGCGGCGCTGGAACGCATCATTCGCAAGCTCGTCATGTTCCCGACGGTCACCAAGGAAGTTTACAGCGGCGCACGCGAACAACGTCGGCAGCTTCGTAACTTCACCTCGCAGCTGATCGGAAATTATGTGCGTGCCGTATCGCTCACCGGCGATCTCGGAACGGCAGCCGTCGTAATCCATGACGACGCGGCCGACGAGGTCCGGCTGCTGAAGTATTTCGCCCGCTATTATGTGATCGGGCTGCCCGCGCTGCATGCTCAGCAGTATGGACAGAAGAAAATCGTCCGCGAGCTCTTCAAGATCTTCCTGTCGGAGGGGAAGGCGGGCAACCTCGCCCTGTTCCCCGCACGGCTGCGGTATATCTGGGAAGATAATAGCGATGAAAAGGGCGCCCGACTGGCAGCCGATTGCGTCGCCTCGCTAACAGAAAATGAAGCCTACCAGCTCCATCATCGACTGATGGGCACGGAGAGCGGCTTGGTACTTGACCCGATCGTGCGCTGACTTCAGAGGCCCGGCGCCTCTACGAAATCGAAATCGTCGAAAATCGACATGCCTCGTCCAACGCTGCCCATGTGCCGAGAGGGGTCGATCTGGGGCAGACGATAAGCATTCGCTACTCCATACTCGCTATGCCTACTGGGAATACGCTCGACATGCACCATCGCGTTCGCGGCCAACAGCGACAGACCACCTTTGATGCGTTCCCGCCGGATCCCGGTGCCGTCGGTAATATGGTCGTAGGTAACTTTGGCGAGGTTGACGTCGTTGTCTCGGCGAGCCGCGAAAAAATACCACAGCTTTAGCGCCTCCAGTTCAACCCGACTGCGAAGCTTCAGTTCTTCGAAAAACATGACCGTCTTATCGCGGTAGAGATCGCGAGCAGGCAACTTCGCCCAACCGAACGAAGGGTTGAAATCAGATAACAAGAACGTGCTGCGGCCATCGTGCCCGCGCTCGATCAGCTTCCGATGCTCCAGCATCTCCAACCCCGCAGAGATTTTGCTTCGGCTCAATGTCGTCGCCAGCTGCAGATCATCATATGTGAGTTTGGCAAGCCCGGTTTCCCGGTCGGCTCGGTGCAAGATAGGCGCGAGCGTCATAAGCGCCGCCGTATTATCCGACGGACTTTCGCCGGCCCATTTGAATTTTTTCAGTCCACCGTTCCGGATCCACTCGCTGGGCATGATTACCCAGGGCAGTAATTTTGCCATTATTAGTCCCTTTTTTTCGCGATTGAATGCACCGCGTGGATCGCGAAACCCGCAAGCGCAATGGCGGCGAGCGCAATCAGCGCCAGCACATATTCCATCGGGAACTTCGCGCCGCCCATAATCAAATCGAAAATCTCAGACATTTTGGAACTCCTTTCCGAATCGTTCCAAAATTTTGCTCCGCCAAGCCTTATACATCTAGATACAGTTCTACACTAAAACAGATAAATCATGAGATTTTTATCAAAAAAACCAGATATTTAACAGCATTATAAACGATGCATTAAACATTCCATTTTAGTTCACGAAACACATGCTGTGAACCAAACTAGGCCGTTTTCTGCAAAATCGCATCGCCGTCGAGCTGGCGCGCATATGTCTTCCCGCAGCTATCCGCCGCCACGAACGGCAGCGCTCGCCCACGACGTTAACGGCGCAACAAGGGCGACCTTCCTTGGCTCCCGTACCAAGAAAACGAACGGCGAAGCCGGCGCAACGTGCTGTCTCTAAGTAATGACCACTTTCGGGAAACCAGCGCGTCAGCCTCATGACGGCATTCAGGCGCAAAGCCGTCAAAAGCCGATAGGTTATTCCAGTCGTGCAGAGGCTCGCCGACACCGAGCCAAGGCCCGCATCATATGGTATTCAACGCCTTTGTCACCGACGCCAAGCTGGGCCGCAATTGCTCGATACGACATGCCTTTGAGTCGATGCATCAGGAATATCCGCCGCGTTCGCCTCGGCAGAGCTAGCAGCGCTCGTCGGTAGGCTGCTCGAAGCTCTCGCCCCTCGATCTTTAATTCCTGGTCTGGAAACAGCGGAGCATCGCGCGCTTCGTCCAGCGGGTAAAGCCTACACCCTTTCCGGTGCCATGTCCGCGCCCGGTTTATCACCAGATTGCGAGCCGTCCGCGTCAAATAGCCATTGGGATTTTCGAGCCTATCGAAAGCCCCGCTTCGCAGCACACAGGTAAATGCCTCCTGCACGAGGTCCGGAGCTTCATCACGCCCAACTTTCCTCCGGAAGAAGTGGAACATCCGATCATGTTCCGCCCGGTAGAATGCTTCGAACGTGGGGTAGGGTCCCGCGGCGGTCATGGCTGGTCTCCCCCGCGCTCGCCGGCGGGCAGCGACGCATCTCGCGACGCGCGATAGAGGGTGATCCCGCCCTCGATCCGATCGAGAATGAAGGTGTCGCGCTCGGCCTTCGCGACGCGGATGTCGGATTTCGAGTAAGTTTGGACATCAACGGCGCAGCGATTGCCAAGCTCGCGGTCTATGGTCGTACGCGCGCGCAGCCAACAACGCTCGTCAGTGAAGCGCGGATGATTGACGACGACCCAGAATTCATAATCGGAAAATTCGATCGTTCGGCTGTCTTCGTACCATGATCGCCGCGCATAGGGGCCGATCAAGATAATCCGCGTGATCCGTCCCGGCTCGGGCGCCGGAACCTGCGATGGGTCGAACAGGCCGCGCAATATGCGGGTGATACGCTCGATTTCGCGCTGCTTGCGCCGGATGAGATGGCCGACGCGCGCCATCACGACTTCGCGCGCGTAAACGTCGGTTATAGGGGGTGTCATTTGCAGCTCGCACCGCGGCGGCCCGCGCGATTGCGCGCGGATGGGCAAGCGGTGTTCGCTGTGGTGCCGCTGGTGCGGCGATCAGCAACCGTCCGACACGCGGCCGGACCTACATGATGCCTGGCAGGATAATCCCCGGAATGGCCGCCAGTCGTTCCATTCCGCGCCGAAGTTTATGCCAGAATTCCGGAGCCCCGGCAAGCAGTCCGGGTCGAGCGCCTATTGGCGCGCTGCCGCCTCAAGCTCGGCGATCTTGTCCGAACAGACCTGGTGGACAACGTGACCGAGTTCCTCGACGCGCTCGCCGAGCCAAGTGAGTTCCTCTTCGCTGATCCGATAATGTTTTGAGTACCTTGCCTTCGTGTACGCTTCTTTCAGCTTCTGGAACATCGCGCGTTCGCGATGCGTCGCCTCGGGCCAGATGCCGTAAAGGCGACGGTCGAGTCCTTCGGCGAGCGAACGCAGGAAGGCGATATTGTGATTGTAAGGGGTATAAAAGGTCAGGGTGAGCAGCAGTCCTTGGTACATCCGCTCCACCGCTTGATGTAAATCGAAGGCCGCCTTCTTGCAATCGCCGTGCCGTCGTGCATCCTCGAACCCGCGAAAGAAGCTCGCCGCTCCCGAGCAGTTTTCCTCAAAATACTCCCGTGCGGCATCAAGCGCTTGTGGAGGCGTTTTGGGCTTCGGCGTGGCGAGTTCGCTATCGTCCGCTTCGTAAAGCGCGATTCCGTCCTTCGCGACCTCCATGAAGAAGACGCGGCCATGTGAGAGCCCGTCATTCACCTCATGCAGGCTGTGGACGATAAAATTGACCGGCGTGTGGAGCGTTTTCTCGATCGTGTAGGCGCGGATCAGCCTTTCCTCGGCCTTCGACCAATAGGCCGCACGATCCGTCAGTTCCTTCTGGCTGACGATGATCAGGATGTCATAGTCGGATTTATACTGGTTCGCCGAAAGCGGCGCATCGACCCAGTCGCCGCGCGCGTGACTGCCGAACAGGATGATCTTGAGGATGCGCGCGCCCTTGCGCGGCCCGGTCGCATTCTCGGTCGCACCCCGAAACTCCTCGAAGATCGTCTCGACGATCCGTTCGAGCTCGCGCTGCTTGGCGGCAGGTAGGTGATCGACGTCTGTTCGCATGCTCCTAGAATCTTCGAGAAATTGTAGTGGTTTGGCAAGGACAATCGGGTAGCCGCTACAATGCTGTGCCGAAGCCCGTTTTTCGGAGAGGCAACTGGACAGACCCTGGAAATTGGTCGGACTCAGCAACCTGACCTCCAAGCGTAGGCGAGGAAAATACATGGGCAGACCACCGAAACATGACGTCCCAACATGGAATGTGGTCGACGATTGGCCCGATCCGGTTCCAGTCACAGAAGTGGAGATTGCCGTGTTCGAACGCTGGTTCGGCGACGTGTTCGACGAACTATTTGACCCGCCCGCTCCGCCTTCGATCGCGCCAGAAACGAGCGTGCATGTAGAGGTGATGGATGCTGGGCCTCTCTGGTCTTGGCCCGACATGCCATGAATTCTCTAAGAGGGATGAAATGCCATTGGATGTGACATTCCATCAGATGAGCGGCGCCATAGGATCGCTGATTCTGCTCTGGTCCAGGATTGAACGGTCTGCTCGCGATGACGTCGTCCGTCTCTTGGGATTTCTCCCGGCCAAGGCACACGGCATCAAAGCCGTTATAGGAACTTGGGAAGGCGCGGTCGTTGAGGCCCAGCCACCCGACACGCTGTGCTCCCTGCTAGCGGCTACTCTCAGATTGCAGCTTCAGCGGCAGCTGGATATCCGCAACGGGATTTGTCACGGCCTAATCGGAATTATGGGGTCGGTCGGCGACGCCCCTGCCGCGTTGAGCTGGGAGTTGAACGGCTCGAAGCACTCGATCTCCTGGGAAGAGTTACAATCGTCACTTGGGTGGCTTTCCAAGATTCCTTTTGCCTTCTCGATGATCTCGGACCCGGCGTTGGACCGCCCCGGCAGCAGGGTGGTCGACACAATCGAGAACCGAGAATGGTGGCGGGCCGAGTGGGGTCTGCACCTGCCGTAACTACGACCGCACGTGGAAATGCTCTCAGCGCAATCTCGGTTGAAGATGTCAAAGTCCGAAGGCCGCAAGGTTTTTAGATAATGCCGAGCCTGCTGCTTTGTGAGCGTCGGCCGCCGGCATCGCAGCCTGTACGATGGCCGTCTGCACGGCACCAGCGCGTTCATTGATCGCCGAAACCAGCTTCGCGCGATTATCGGTGACGATCGTCGCCAACTCCTTCGCGCGCGAGATGCCGACGTAGAAGCTTTTCTGGTCGACGAGATTGGTCGCCTTGCTGTCGGCGTGGATGATGACATGATCGGCGGTGCGTCCCTGCGCGGCGAAGGCGGTATCGACATAAGCGTGGGCGATATGTCGGTCGCGCGCGGCGTCGAGGTCGAGGGTCTGCGTCTGACCACGAGCTCCAATGACCGTAGCCGTCCGCGCCTGCTCGTCGATGGCCGTGACTTCCGCGCGCGCGCCATTGATCCGTCCCGCGTCGCGATCGTTGCGGGTAAAGCGGACGCTGTCGCCGGTCCTGAGGTCCATATTCTGTGCCTCGAACACCTGCACCTTACCGGCGCCCCATTGCCGAAGTCGCCAGTCGACCTCACGCCCGTCCTCGGACTTGAGCGCAATGACGGCCTTCGCCGGATCGACCCCTTCGACGCGATAGGCTTCACCGCGCGCGACACCCTTGTCGGCATAGTCGCGCGTGAACCTCACGACATCGCCCCGGTCATAGCTTAGCGGGTCGCGGGCCTCGGCGCGGGTGAGTCCCTTGTTGACGAGGCTTTCGACCGCGACAGCGGGACCGGAAAGCGAGCCCGACTTCACCAGCGCCGCCCTTATGTCCGCCGTCAACACATCGCGCCCTTCGCGCGAGGGCTCGATGACAAGCGTTCGCGCCCGCTCCGCCTTGTCGAGCCCGGCATAGCGCTCAGCGATGGCGGCGAAGCGATCGGTGCGATCGGCATGTTCGACAATCTGGCCGCCGCCGCGATCGAGCGCGGCGAGCGCCTTCTTTGCGTCGCCCTCGATCGACGCCAGCACCGCCTCCTTCGCCGCGCTGTTCGCCTGGCGGACGATCTCGCCAAGCCTGGCGGTTTCCATGCCCGCGGTCTGAAGCTGGGCGAATGCAGCGCCGGCCTCAACCGATCCGAGCTGCTTCACGTCACCCACAAGGATGACGCGGGCATCATGCTGCTCGGCCAACTCGAACAGCCGCGCGGTATCGCGCGCCGACAAGAGCGAAGCTTCGTCGACGATCCATGCGACCGGCTGGCCAGATGCCGAGCCTTCGGGTGCGAGTAGATGGCGGGCAACGGTATCGCCGCGGGTGCCGAGCGCCTCGCCGAGTGTCATCGCCGCCGATGCGGTCGGCGCCAGCGCAACCACCGACACGCCGCGTGCCTCGGCCTCGCGCGCGAAGGTGGCGAGCACCGTCGTGGTCTTGGCAGTGCCAGCATAACCCTGCACGGCGGTGATTCGGTTGCGACTGGTTAGAAGCCGCTCGGTCGCGGTCTTCTGGTCAGCGTTCCAGCCAAAGGCGGATCGCTCCGCCTGCGCCGCCGCACCGGCGACAGCCTTGGCGGCCGTGAGCGGCGAGGCGATCGGCGCGAGCGCGCCGCGCCCATGCGCTTCGATCCGCAGCAACGTCTCCTCGGCCGCGATACTCTGCCGCGTCGTGAACCCGGCGAACGCGGCGCCGCGCCGATTGACGAAAATGCGCTCAACCAGTTCGCGCTCTTTCTCCGCCCGCCCGATCGCGTCGCCAATCTCGGCATAGCCGACTTTCCCAAGCCCGACCCGCCCTGCTTCCTCGTGCAGCGCCGCGACCGAGAACACCGATTGCCGCTCGCCAAGCTTGTCAGCGGCATGGGCGACGGCGCGATCGGCGATCGAGGGTTCGGGGACCTGAATGCCGCTCGCCGCTCTGGCCTCGGCCTCGCGTACCAACGCCAGCCGGGCCTCGGCATCGAACCCTGTCCGGTCGGCGGTCTCACGCCATTCGGCGACAAGCGCGCCATGATCGGCCGCGACCTTCGCCTGCCGCGTATCGAGCGCGGCGACCTGCTTTTCCGCGGCGCTTGCTTCCTCGCGCGAAGTTCCGCGGTCGCCAAGCGCCGCCTCGATCTCGGCGCTGCGCGTGCTGAACGCCTTCATCGCGTCCGCCGAGACGCCTTTGATCTCGAACATCGACTCCTTACCCGTCTCAATCTCATAGCCGAGTTCGCGGACCTTCAAGGCCAGTTCCTGCCGGTAGATGGCGCCGATCTGCTTCTGGAGTTGATAGATCGCGCGCGGCTCCAGGCTGCGCCACGAGCCATCGTCGCCCTGCGTCGCGTTCATGATGACATTATGGGTATGAAGCTGCGGGTCCTGCGCGCGGCTCGTCCCATGCTGAAAGCTCGCGACAATCAAATTACCGGTGGCCTCGCGTGCCACGTTGCCGCCATGCCGAACACGGGTCGCGGCCATATGTGCCTCGACGTGCGCGAGCGCCGTCTTCACCGCCTCCCCATGCGCCGCGATCAATCGCCGATCACCCGCGACCTCCGCCATTATCGACACCGACTTGGGCGCACTCAACGTCACATCCCAGCCGGGGCGATGTTCGAGCTGGCCGTCACGAACCGTGCCGAGCTGCTGACCCGCGACCTTACCGTCGAGCAGCTCGCGGAAGGCGTCGCGATCGACGTCACCCGACAGCCCAAGCTCCTCGGCGCCCTTCCCATGCCATTCGGACGGCGACAGCCCGCCCTCGGCATAATAGTCGTCGGCCTCATAATAGCTGCTCGCCTGCGCCGAGCTGGTCAGTGCGGATACCGACGCGACCATCAGATCGGTCCACCGTCGTCCGCGGACGGGGGTGCCGGCGGCTTCTTCCTTGGTTTCGGCTTTTCGGCGACCTGCTTCTCGGCAGGCGGCGACACATCGCTGTCGGGTTCTTCTTTAGGCGCCGCCTCCAACGGCCGGTGCCAGAGGGTTGTCTCCGGGTTCGCGGCGACAAAGGCGGGCTGGCGCGGTTCGCCGCGTTTCTCGATATGATCGGCGGTGAGCCCGATGCGCGCGACGGGGAGCCCATCGGGGAACAGCAAATATCCCTCATAGCGTGCGAGGCGGAGTTCGCTTTCGAACACGGCGGGACGGGTCTTGCGCTGGCGGCCGAGCGTCATCCGTGGCTTGTCGTCGCCATCGCCGAGTGCGCCGGTCATGGTCTGAATCTCGACCTCGCAGGTGCCGATCGTGTCGCTCGCCCAGCGCCGGGACTCGCCATCGCCCATCTGGAGGAACAGTTTGGTGTTGCAGCAGCCGAGCATGGATTCAGCAAGGTCATTGCCATAACGATGCCGCATCTGGCCCACGCCCTGAAAGGTCAGTACGACCGCAGCTCCGAACTTGCGGCCCTCGGGCAGCAGGCGCGTCAGATTATCGACGCGCGGCAGGTCGGCCAGCTCGTCAAGAAGGAACCAGACGCGGCGGCCCGATGACGGAGCAAGGCCCAGCATCGCGCTCGCGGCGCATTCGAGCCAGCAGGCGAGCAGCGGCTTGAGCGCCGCAAATTGCTCTTCCTTCCGCGGCACGAAGATCCAGGGCTTGGCGCCCTTCGTCTCGTCGAGCCCGGCGATGAACTCCCGGAACGAAAAGACCTTCTCGCCCTCTTCGGGCATCCGAAGGAACTGGATCAGGTTCGCGGCTTTGGCGAGCATGAAGAGCACGCTGCCGGTGGCCCGGTCGGCGTCGTCGGAGAAGGTGCGCGCCGACGACGTATCCTTGAGCCAGGTCTTGAGCTTGTCCTTGTCCATCTTCTGCAGCGCCTCGAGCAGGTCGGGCAGCGTGCATTTCTTCTCCTTCCAGAGCTCTCGAATCATGTTGGCGACGAGGATGCGGCTGGTCTCCAGCCAGACGTCATCGTCCTGCTTCCCGGTTTCGGTAACGAGCTGCTGCGCGAGGCGATCGGCGTCGGCGGGATGCGCGATCTCGGCGAAGGGCGACCAATAGACGCAGCGGGCATCGAAGGGATTGAGGATGATGTCGCCGCACTCGGGCCGGAAGTAATGGGCGATGAACTCGCCGCTGGTGTCATAGACCAGCGCGGCTTCGCCGCGCGCGGCGATCCCGTCGAGCATCTGGCGCAGCACCGTGGTCTTGCCGCTGCCGGTCGTGCCGACCATCGCCATGTGCCGGGTTTCGAGGCGGCGAGGGAAGGGGACGGGACCGATCGCCAGCGGATGCGAACCGGCTCCGGCTCGCGCCAGCTTCACAAGCTCCTTCTCGCTCGTCACCCTGGTGCCGTCGATCACGCGATCGCGGAGAGCGCGTTCGCGTCGGCGCGCGGCAACATCGCGGAGCAGCAACAGGCCCGACAGCCACGCGACAAACCCCAGCACGGCGCCGCGCATGACAAACGACTTGGCGATGCTCGCCCGACGAACCCAATAAGGATCGGTCGCGACTGTGCGGGCGGGGGTCAGATAGTCCGTCCCTTTATACCGGACTACAATCCCGGGATCGCCGCCACTTCCCGCAAACCACGACAGCATCTTCGCGTGGTAATGGGTGCCGGCGTCCCGAAGGATGCTCGGGTCGAGCATCAGATAGGGGGCGGCCAAGCCGCCCAGCGCAATCGATGACAGCATGACGGCAACTTGCCGTTTGAACCGCCGCGTCTGACTGTAGCGAAGATGACGCCGCAGCGTCTCTGCATGAAGCCGAAGATCATGAGGCTCGCTCATGGCCGTTCCCCGGCTGTCGCCCGTTGCCGATCATAGGCCCGCTGAGTCTCGGCGGTGATGACCTCGTCGGTCTTGCCGCCGCCCTTCGCGGCGCTGCGGGCATAGCAATAGGCAGCGCAGGCCGTGTGCAAGGTGCGGTCGAGCAGGCGTTCGACATCGGCGAGGCGCGTGCTGATCGACGCCACCTCGGCGATGAGTTCGCGATCGCCTGAGCTGCTGGCGGTGGGATTTGTCTGTCCGTCGATCCCCGTCTTCACGCAGCGGCGAAGCATCGCATAGACCGTCTTGCCCTGTCGGTCGGCGAGTGCGCGAAGCGCGGTGTCGAGCGTCGCGGGCAGGCGGATGGAATGTTGGACGGTCTTCATCGCGCCGCCTCCCTGAGGATGCGTATCGCACCCTCGAATTTTGGCGGAATTACGTCGCTTCGGCGAAGCGACGGCGGAGCGCACCCTGATCGCACCCTCGAAAAGTGGCGGAAAAGCTGGATGCACCCGTGCGTGAGGTGTGTATCCAAATTACGGGTCCGATGCGTAGCATCGCGGCCCCGCAACCTTGCGTCAAAGGCGACCGGTTCAGACATGATCCGGGCCCTCCGCAATATGGCGCATAGCTTCCCTGCGAGCGACCCAGTCCGCGATCATCGCCTTGGCTTCGCGGTCGGCTGTTTCGCGATCCACAGGATTTCTTGCCGATGGAGATTTGCGGCGGCCATTGTCCGCAAGCCAGACGAGGATAGCCCGCTCGATGGCTGCCCGCATATGTTCGCGAAGGTCGTTCGCCTCGAAGGGATCGAGGGCAATCGTGACGCCGCGGCTGAAGATTTCACCGCCCAAGGGAAGTGCAAAGTCGCCGGCCAGTTGAAGCGGACCATTGATGTGGCAGTGGCTCACGTCGCCATCGTAGACTGCCAGCGGTGGCCGCTCGGCGTAGCGCCAGAAATTGACTGCGGCGCGGTAGGTGTCGCCATCCTCGCCGTGGGCGAGCAACTTTTCGATGATCGGCCACATGTGGATGGCGGTCTGGACATCGGCGTCGACGTGCATGTTGGGATTTCGCCCCCAAGAAAAAAATCGAGCGAGAGCGTTGCGAAGAACGGACATGTCTTGTCCTCCTGGATCGAGATGTGATCGGAATGGCGGGCGGCAATTCGCCGCGTCGAAATCAAGTCTCGGGGCGAGCCTCGGTGAGCCGCGCGATGGATGCGGTCGTGATCAGCGTTCGCGTGCCGATCTTCAGCGCATCGACCTGGCCGGTCTTGATGAGTTTGTAGATCGTGCTCCGGCCCACGCCGAGCGCCTTGGCCGTGCGGTTAATCGAGTATGCGAGTTCATCCATTGTCGCCTCCGTTGGAGTGCCGCGATGCGGCGGGCGACAGGATCATTTGCAGCTAATCGCCGGCAGTTCCAACGGCATGCGGATGTGCCGGGAATCCGCCGTTCGCGACTGTTTCCCGGTAATTGCCGTCGAACAGAACGCGCGGAAATGCGTCGCTCCTCGGTAATTCAGGCTAGGGAATAGAAGAACGATTTTTTCTGATCGCTGCCAGAATATCGTTTGCGTAGCCTGCAAGCTGGGTGTCGCTGGGGACATCAAGGCGCCTGCCAATATACCAATGCGCCAGCAGGCCTATGATCACCTTCTGATTGCCGGTCTTTTTGGTGATGTCGAGCGCACGCACGTTGGGGTGGTCGATCAGCGAGATGATCGCATTGGTGTAGTCGTACTTCTTCGGCGCCCCAGACCGCTTGGGTTTGGCCTTGGCGTCAGAGATCAGTTTGTTGACGTCCGCCTCAAGGAACAACTCGCGGTCGAACCATAGGCCTCCAGGGCCGAAGAGCGCGTTGCGGATCGTGCTCCCCTTGGCCACATGGGCGGCGCGAAGCTTTCCGAAAAAATAGCGATGGTCAACGTAGCGGCGCGCGCCATGTCGGGTGAGGTAAAAGGCTCGCGGCGATGTTTCGAGTTGAAGGATGGCGAACAGTCGTTCCAGATTGCGCACAGCAGAGTCTTCCGGGTCTGCATAGACAGGATTCTGGGGTGTAGATGCCTGCATTCCGCCGTATTGAAATACGCGCCAGGATGCGCCAACCGCGATCGTCAATCCAGAACAGCCTAATCCAATCAGCCTGACTACATCGGCGCCGGGCGCCTCATCGAAAGTGAGGGCAAGCGCAGGAAGAAGTGTAACGGTTGTCGCGAAAGCGGTCGCCGCAAATGAGGTGGACCAGAGCCAGTATCGCTTCTGGATGGTGCGCGAGGCATCCGCAGTGATGCGGTCAAGCTCGGCAAGGCCAGTCTGCTCATCGGTATTGATGAAGCGGGCTGCAACCCTGCGGAGCGGCAATACTTCCTTCCGGTCGTCCACCATCTTCTCCTAGCGAGGGATGGCGACATTGCCTCCATCACGGAGCTGGCACAAATAATCACTCCACCACTGGGCCATCTCGACGCGTTCCGCCCAATAGGCCGACTGATTATATATGCGCCGGATACTCCCCGCGACCATGTGAGCGAGGGCGCGTTCGATGGCATCCGGATTCCATTTCCCCGACTCGTTAAGCAGCGAAGATGCTGAGGTCCGGAATCCGTGGGCCGTCATTTGCTCCTTGGAATAGCCAAGACGACGAAGCGCTGCGTTGACCGTATTGTCGCTGATCGGTCGCGCCCGTGTTCGTACCGAGGGGAATACATATTTGCCGTTACCAGAAAGCCCACGCATACTTTCGAGAATCGCGAGTGCTTGGCGCGACAATGGCACCGCATGCGGTTGGCGCATCTTCATCTTAGCTGCGGGCAGCGTCCAAACTGCCTTCGCGAAGTCGATTTCTGTCCATTCCATTTGACGCAGTTCGCCGGGCCTCTGGAAGACATGAGGGGTTAGCTTTAGCGCATGCATCACTGCCGGGTCACCGACGTATCCCTCAATCGCACGGAGTAGGCCGCCAAACTCAATTGGGTCGGTGATTGCAGCGAAATGCTTGACGGTCGGTTGGATTAGCGCGCCAAGCAACATTTGTGCGGGATCGCGTTCGGCCCGCGCCGTGGCGGCGGCATAGCGGAAAACGCGGCTCGCGAAAGACCGGACCTGCTTGGCGGTCTCCAAACGCCCACGCCGTTCTTGCTTCTTCAACTCGTGGAGTAACTCCGCAGGCGTGATGTCGGCCACCGGCCGCCGCCCGAACTCTGCGCCTAGCAATCGCAAAAGCCAGCGATGCTTTTCGAGCGTTGCGGTTGCGACACCTTCCTTCTCGCGCTTCGTTATCAATTCCTCCGCGACTGCCGAGAAGCTGTTCCCCGCGCTGATGCTGGCTGCGATCCGAGCCTGCCGCTTGGCAGCATTGGGATCGACGGCATGGGCGAGCTGCTTCTTCGCATCATCCCTTGCCGCTCGCGCTTCGGCGAGCGTAATTGCAGGATAAGCGCCGAGCGCTAGTTTTCGCTCCACTCCATGCAGGCGATATTTCACGCGCCAAAGTTTGCTGCCGATCGGGTTGACCAAAAGATAAAGGCCGCCCGAATCCGAGACCTTATAGGGCTTATCTTTTGGCTTTGCTTTGCGGATCGCGGTGTCGGTGAGCGCCATTTGGGGGCCTCGCAAATCAGGGGCTTTGGAAAGGCCCCCGGATATGCCCCCGAATCGTTTAGCTACACGCGATCATGGGCAATCACCGGAAGCCAGTGAATGCTCAAAAACTAGCGGATTTTCAGGGTTTTTTCAACCATCAGCGACTGCGCGTGGGCAGCAAGATGGAGCGGGTGAAGGGAATCGAACCCTCGTCGTAAGCTTGGGAAGCTTCTGCTCTACCATTGAGCTACACCCGCGACAGCACGGCCTTTGCCGTTTTCGGGGGCGGCGGTCAATCCTCTGCGGATTTTCGGACGGCGAAGGGGGTAAGGCGGCCGTGGCTGGGGGGCCCGGATTCGCCGATCTAGCGCGCCGATTCGCAGATCGTCTCCATCGCGACGAAGGTCGAGGTGCTGGCGACGTGCGGCAGGCTCGATATCTTCTCGCCGAGCACGATGCGATAGCGGCGGATGTCGGGGGTGCGCACCTTGAGCAGATAGTCAAAGCTACTCGCGATCATGTGGCACTCCTCGACCTCGGGCAGGCGGCGGACCGCGGCGTTGAATTGGCGCAGTGCCTCCTCGCGCGTGTCCGACAGCTTGACCTCGGTGAAGGCGACATGATCGAGGCCGACCTTGGCCGGGTCGACGATCGCGCGGAAGCCGACGATCAGCCCGCTCTCCTGCATCCGCTTCACCCGTTGCTGGCACGGCGTCTTCGACAGGCCGACCTGCTGCGCGAGTTCGGTGAAGGTGATGCGGCCGTTCCGCCCGAGAATGGCGAGAATCTTGCGGTCGAACTCATCCAGATCGACCATGGAGGATCCGTTTTCCATATGTTTTGCCTAAAGATTTCCATAAAATAGGTCAAAAGATAAATATGGATGATGATTTGAGGTCGGATTGCCGCGCGCCAATGCGCTATGAGGGGCCATGACCGACCCGACCGATCGCGCCGCCATCCGCGCCCTCGCCCGCCGCAGCGAAGCCGACATCGTCGCCGAACTGCGCACCGACCTTGCCCGCTCCCCCGCGACCGTCGAGGCGGTGACTCAACGCGGGCTGACGCTGATTCACAAGGCAAAGGCCGAGGGGGAGCGCGAGACGCTCGTCGCGCAGCTCATGAACCGCTACCGCCTGTCGACCGAGGAGGGCGTGGTGCTGATGTGCCTCGCCGAGGCGCTGCTGCGCGTGCCCGACAATGCGACCGCCAACGCGCTGATCCGCGACAAGATCGCCGGGCGCCACTGGGCCGAGGGCGACGACGACAGTCCGCTGATCGTCGCGCTGTCGGCGCGCGGCCTGTCGCTGGGGTCGGCGACGTTGATGCTCGACGCGATGGGCAGCAAGGCGAAGCCGCTGACCTTGCTGAAATCGATGATCCGCCGCTCGGGTGAGCCGGTGATCCGCCAGGCGGCACTCGCGGCGATGAAGCTGCTCGGCCAGCAATTCGTGATGGGCGAGAGCATCGACGCCGCGGTCCGGCGCGCCGACAAGGAGAAGAGCGAACTCGCGAGCTTCGACATGCTCGGCGAGGCGGCGCGCACCGTGGAGGATGCGCGGCGCTATTATGACAGCTATGCCGCGGCGATCGCGCGGATCGGGCGCGACGCAACGCCGGGCGACCCCTTCGCCAACCACAGCATCTCGATCAAGCTGTCGGCGCTCCACCCGCGCTATGAATATCTGCAGGGACAGCGGGTGCAGGATGAACTGATCCCGCGCGTGGTCGAGCTGGCGCGGGCGGCGCGCGACGTGAATATCCCGCTGATGATCGACGCCGAGGAAAGCGACCGGCTCGAACCGCATCTCGACGTCTATGGCGCGTTGATCGATGCCGGCATCGCCGACGGCTGGCCCGGGCTCGGCATCGTCGTCCAGGCCTATCAGAAGCGCGCGCCCGAGGTGATCCGCTGGGCCGCGGCGCGCGCGCGACGCCGTGGCGTCATGCTGTCGATGCGGCTGGTCAAGGGCGCCTATTGGGATACCGAGATCAAGCGCGCGCAGACGCTGGGCCTTGCTGATTTTCCGGTGTTCACCGCGAAGCTGCATACCGACCTCAACTATCTCCACTGCGCGCAGATCCTGCGCGAGTGCCAGGACTGCCTCTTCCCCGCCTTCGCAAGTCACAATGCGATGACGCTCGCCTTCGTGACCGAGTTGTTCGCGGGCGCCGATTACGAGCTGCAGCGGCTGCACGGCATGGGCGAGGGCGCACATGATGCAATCATGGCGCTGTTCCCGCCGCCGCGCCCGGTGCGCGTCTATGCGCCGGTGGGGACGCACCGCGACCTGCTCGCCTATCTCGTCCGCCGCCTGCTCGAAAATGGCGCGAACAGCAGCTTCGTGCATCAATTCTCCGACCCCGACGTCACCGCCGAGGAGCTGGCGGTCGATCCGCGCAGCGTTGCGAGCGCGTCGGCGACGATTCCGACCGGCCTTGATCTGTACGGAGTCGCGCGGCGCAACTCGCGCGGCTACGACCTCGGCGATCCGGGCGTGCCCGAGGCGCTGATGGCGGCGATTGCCGAGGCGAGGCGCTCCGATCGCGTCGCAGCGCCGATCGTCGGCGGCATCGAACGGACGGGCAAGGCCGAACCGGTGCACAATCCCGCGACCGGGGCCGCCATCGGACAGGTGATCGAGGCCGACGCCCGGGCGGTCGAGGATGCGATCGGGGCAGCGCGCGCGGCGCAGGACGACTGGAGCCTCGCCGGCGGCGCCTTCCGCGCCGAGCGGCTGGAGCGCGCCGCCGACCTGATCGAGGAAAGGGACGCACTGTTCCTGGGCCTCGCGATGGACGAGGCAGGCAAAACGCTCGCCGACGCGGTCGCCGAGGTGCGCGAGGCGGTCGATTTCCTGCGCTATTATGCGGCGCAGGCGCGCGCCGATTTCACCCACCCGATCACCCTTCCCGGTCCGACGGGCGAACGCAACGAGCTGATCCTCGAGGGCAAGGGGCTGTTCGTTTGCATCAGCCCGTGGAACTTCCCGCTCGCCATCTTCCTGGGGCAGGTGTCGGCGGCGCTGGCGGCGGGCAATGCGGTGCTCGCCAAGCCCGCCGAGCAGACGCCGCTGATCGCGCACGCCGCAGTGCAGGTGCTGCTGGAAGCGGGCGTGCCCGGCGACGTGCTCCACTATCTTCCCGGCCGCGGCGAGACGGTCGGCGCGGCGCTGACCGGCCATGACGATATCATCGGCGTCGCCTTCACCGGCTCGACCGAGGTCGCGCGCGCGATCAACCGCGGCCTCGCGGGGCGCGACGGCCCGATCGCGACGCTGATCGCGGAGACGGGCGGCGCCAATGCGATGATCGTCGATTCGACCGCGCTGCCCGAACAGGTCGCGCGCGATGCCGTGGCATCGGCTTTCCAGTCGGCGGGGCAGCGTTGTTCGGCGCTGCGTCTGCTCTGCGTGCAGGAGGATGTCGCCGCAGGGATGATCGAGATGGTTGCGGGCGCGATGGCCGAACTGAGCGTCGGCGACCCCGCGATCCTGTCGACCGACGTCGGCCCGATCATCGACGAGGCGGCGCGCGCGACTATCGCCGCCTATGTCGCAGAGGCGCGCGCGGCGGGTCGGGTGATCGCCGAGGCGCAGCGCACGACCCTGCCCGCGGGCGGAACCTTCGTGCCGCCGGTCATGATCCGCCTCGACCATGTGACCGACCTGAAGCGCGAGATTTTCGGCCCCGTCCTGCACGTCGCGACGTGGAAGGGCGGCGAGCTCGACGCGCTGATCGATGCGATCAACGCCTCGGGCTATGGGCTGACGCTGGGCGTCCACACGCGCATCGACAGCGTCGCGGCGCATGTCGCGGCGCGCGCGCAGGTCGGCAACGTCTATGTCAACCGCAACCAGATCGGCGCCATCGTCGGCTCGCAGCCCTTCGGCGGGCGCGGTCTGTCGGGGACCGGGCCGAAGGCGGGCGGCCCGCATTATCTGCACCGCTTCGCCGAGGAGAAATCGATCTCGACCGATATTACCGCGGCGGGCGGCAATGCGGCACTGATGGCGGGATGAACGCGTCGCCCCGGCTTTCGCCGGGATGACGTGGCCGGCTAGGCTCCCGGCACGCCCAGCATCCGCGCCTGCGCCTTGAGCCGCGTCGCCGCCTCGGGATTCGCGGCGATGCCGTCCTTCAGCGCCTGCGCCGCCTTCGTGGTCTCGCCCAGCGTCATGCGGCTGCGCATCAGCATGATCCAGCGGTCGACGTCGCCGGGCTCGGCCTTCAGCTTCGCCTCCAGCCCGTCGACCATCCCGGCGATCATCGCGTCCTGCTGACCCTTGGGAAGCTGCGCGGCGGCCTCCATCTCGGCGCGCGAGGGGCCGGGGATGGCGCGCGCTGCGACCGGCATGTCCCCGGCGGCCGGCGCGCGCGGCCGCGCCCGGGCGAGCCGGTCCTTGACATCGATCTTGTGGATCGCGCCGACCTGCTCGATCGTGCGGCGGAGGTCGGGCTCCCACGGCGCTCCCTGCGGCGTATCGGCGAGCAGCGCGAACCAGTCGTCGATCGCGCCCTTGTGATCGCCGGTCAGATCCTTCTTCACCGCCAGGAAATAACGCGCGCGCGGTTCCCCGGGGTCGAGCGCGATCGCCTTTTCGAAGGCCTCGAGCGCCGCGGGCGGCATTGGGTCGCGCCGGTCGACATAGGTGCGGACCTCGCCCAGCGCCGACCACAGGCCCGCGTTCTGCGGCGCCAGCGCACTCGCTTTTTCATAGGCGGCGACCGCGCCCCGATAATCGGCGCGGTCGAAGCGCGCCTCGCCGAGCGCCTGCCAGGCAGCGGCGCTGTCGGGCGCGGCGCGCGTGCGCGCTTCGAGCGCGGCGATCGGATCGGCCGGTGGCGCGGTGGATGCCGCCGGCGCTTCGGCGCCCGAATCGCGCCACAGCGCATAGCCGACCGCGGCGAGCAGCAGCAGGAAGGCGGCGGCCAGGATCGCGCGATTGGCGCTCGACAGCTTCCAACTCTCGCTCATCTTCCCCTCTCGCATCTTGCCTTTGGCCGGCGATGGTGTAGCCTTGCAGGGGCGAGGTCGGTCAACGACAAAATCGTCAAAAACATTCGAAACATGGGGTCGCACCGGTTTTCCCGTTCTGGGCAGGGGGAGGGGTGCTATGGCGGTTTCGGATCACGTCGATTTTCCGACGTTCATGGAGGGTGTCAAAAAGCGCAATCCGGGTCAGCCCGAGTTCGTGCAGGCGGTGCAGGAAGTCGCCGAGGACATCTTCGACTTCATCGCCGACAAGGAAGATTATCACGCGCAGCAGATCCTGCGGCGCATCGCCGAGCCCGACCGGGTCGTGTCCTTCCGCGTCTGCTGGGAGGACGATGCGGGCAATATCCGCGTCCAGCGCGGCTGGCGGGTGCAGAACAACAATGCGATCGGCCCCTACAAGGGCGGCATCCGCTTTCACCCGAGCGTCACCGAAAGCGTGCTCAAATTCCTGGCGTTCGAGCAGACGTTCAAGAATGCGCTGACCGGCCTGCCGATGGGCGGCGGCAAGGGCGGGTCGAACTTCAACCCCAAGGGCAAGAGCGTGCGCGAGATCATGCGCTTTTGCCAGAGCTTCATGACCGAGCTCTATCGCCACATCGGCGCCGACATCGACGTGCCCGCGGGCGACATCGGGGTCGGCGGGCGCGAGATCGGCTATATGTTCGGCCAGTACAAGCGGATCACCGGAGAATTCACCGGCGTGCTCACCGGCAAGGGGCTCGAATGGGGCGGCTCGCTGATCCGCACCGAGGCGACCGGCTATGGCGCGGTCTATTTCCTCGCCAACATGCTCGCGGCCGGGGACCGGGACCTGGTCGGCAAGACGGCGGTGATCTCGGGATCGGGCAATGTCGCGACCCACGCGGCCGAAAAGATCGTCCAGCTGGGCGGCAAGGTGCTGACCCTGTCGGATTCGGGCGGCTTCATCCACGATCCCGACGGCATCACGCAGGACAAGATCGACTGGGTGAAGGCGCACAAGACGCACCGCCGCGGGCGGATCGAGGATTATGTCGGCGAGTTTAAGGCGGCGACCTTCGTTCCCGGCAAGACGCCGTGGGGGGTCGCGTGCGACGTCGCCCTGCCCTGCGCGACGCAGAACGAACTGACCGGCGAGGATGCCAAGACGCTTGTGGCGAACGGCTGCATCGCGGTCAGCGAGGGCGCGAACATGCCGACCGACCTTGCCGGCGTCCATGTCTTCCGCGCGGCGAAGCTGATGTATGCGCCGGGCAAGGCGGCCAACGCCGGCGGCGTCGCGGTGTCGGGGCTGGAGATGAGCCAGAACAGCGCGCGGCGGAGCTGGAGCGAGGGCGAGCTGCAGCAGATGCTGCAGGACATCATGTCGGGCATCCACGCGCGCTGCCTGACCTATGGCGAACGGCCGGGCGGCTATGTCGATTATGTGAAGGGCGCCAATATCGCGGGTTTCAAGAAAGTCGCCGACGCGATGCTTGCCTTCGGGGTGGTTTAGGCGGCAGAAGGCGAGCGGGCAAAGGGGATCGCGGGTATGGGAACGCACGCAGGGCAGGGGCGCGGCGAGACGTCGTGGGCAGCGCCCGCCGTCTTCGCCGCGGTGCTCGTCCTGCTCCTGCTCGCGCTGCTTCTCGGCGCCTCGCCCGCGCGTTCGCAGGGCGAAGGCGGCGGCCGCTTCCTCGGCGTCGCCTCCTGCGCCGGATCGACCTGCCACGGCCGGATGGAAGGCGACGGCACCGTCGTCCGGCAGGACGAGCTCAGGATGTGGCAGGAGCCCTCGACCCCCGGCGGCGCCCACAGCCGCGCCTGGTCGGTGCTGACGAACGGCCGCAGCCGCTTCATCGCGCAGAATCTGGGTATCGGCGACCCCAGCCGGTCCGCGATGTGCCTCGGCTGCCACAGCGATGCGGCGACGAGCCGCGGCGCGAGCCCGGTCGAGGACGGGGTGACGTGCGAATCGTGCCACGGTCCCGCCGGCGGCTGGATCGCCAGCCATTATGCCGGGGTCGGCACCACCGCCAACCCCGACGCCGAAATGCGCGAGAAGCATCTCGCCAATCTGCGCGCGGGCCTTCGCAAGCTGGAGGACCCGGTGGTGCGCGCGGGGGTGTGCGTCGACTGCCATTTCGGATCGGCGGGCGAGGGGCAGTTCGTCACCCACCGCATCATGGCGGCGGGGCATCCGCGCATCGCCTTCGAACTCGACCTCTTCTCGGCGCTTCAGGCGCATCACCAGGAGGACGCCGATTATGGCTGGCGCAAGTTCGGCGCGGCGGGTGCGCGCACCGACCATGTCCGGATGTGGGCGGTGGGGCAGGCGACGGCGCTCGAACGCAGCCTCGCGCTGTTCCGCTCGAAGCGCGGGACCGAGGGCATATTCCCCGAATTCACTTTCCTCGACTGCCACAGCTGCCATCGCCGCATCTACGATCAGGCGAAGCCGGTGAAGACCAGCCTCGACAACCCCGGGCGCCCCGGCATTCCCGAGGGCATGCCGCCCTATAATGACGAGAATCTGATCATGCTATCGGCGGCGGCGCGCCTCGCCTCGCCGCCGCTGGCCGACCAGCTTGCGGCGCGCAGCGCGGCCTTTCACCGCGCCATCGCCACCGACCGGCCGAGCGCGGTCGCGGCGGCGGCCGAACTCGAACACACGGTCGCAGCGCTGAAGGCGGCCTTCGCCTCGCGCAGCTTCGCGGGCACCGACACCTTCGCGCTCGTCGACGCGATCGCGGCGAAGACGACGAACGACCGCTTCACCGATTATGCCGGATCGTCGCAGGCGGTGATGGGGGTCGACACCTTGCTCGGCGCGATGGTGTCTTCGGGGCGGGTGACCGTCGGCGCCGCGGCGGGCATCCGTGCCGACATCGACCGCGCCTATACGGCGGTCAAGGACCCCAACAGCTACAGGCCGGCCGACTTTCAGGCCGCGCTCGGCCGCGCCGTGCGCGCGATTCAGGCGCTGCGGTGAGCGCGATGCACAGCCGCCCCGCCCTGTTCCGTTCGGCCGCCTTCACCGCGCTCGGCGCGCTGCTCCTCGCCTCGTGCGGCGGTGGAGGCGGCGGCGGCACGCCGACGCCCGGCCCGACGCCCACGCCGACGCCCACACCCCCGCCGGCCGGCGTCTACACCCCGCCCGCCGCCGAGGCGCTGAGCGTCGCCGACGTGCAGCAGATAGTGGCGAATGCGATCGCCGAGGCGCAGGCGCGCAGCCTGCCGTCGATGATCGCGGTGACCGACCGCGTCGGCAACGTCCTCGCCGTCTATCGCATGACCGGCGCGCGCGCGACCGCGACGACCTCGGCGGCGCCCAATGGCGATGATATCGACGCGCAGAATGTGACCTTCCCGGCCGAGGCGGGGGCGATCGCCAAGGCGCTGACCGGTGCCTATCTCTCGAGCGGCGGCAACGCCTTTTCGACCCGTACCGCGAGCCAGATCGTGCAGGAACATTTCCCGCCCGCGCCCACGACCGCCGGACTCGAAAGCGGCCCGCTGTTCGGGGTGCAGTTCAGCCAGCTTCCGTGCAGCGACCTGTCGGCGCGCTTCGGCGCGGCGGGCGGCGCGGCGCTGATCGGCCCAAAACGCTCGCCGCTCGGCCTTGCCGCCGATCCGGGCGGGCTGCCGCTCTACAAGAAGGGCGTGCTCGTCGGCGGCATTGGAGTCATGGGTGACGGCGACTATGGCAGCGACCCCAATATCCTCGACACCGACAGCGACGCAGAGGAGTTCATCGCCCTTGCCGGCACGCGCGGGTTCGAGGCACCGGCGAGTATCACCGCCGACAGGATCACCGTCGACGGCACCAGCCTGCGCTATTCCGACGCCACCTATGGCGGATTGAAGACGAGCGGCGGCGCCAGCTTCGCAGGCCTGGGCGCCAGCGCGGGCGGCCTGATCGCGGTCACCGGCTATGCGAACGCCGCCGTCGTCGCGGGCACTGCCTATGGCAGTGAAGTGTCAGGCATCCGGCCCGCGACGGCGGGGGAATTTTCCAATCCCGACGCCTTCGTCCTGACCGACGGCAGCGGCGCGAACCGCTTTCCGATCCGCGCCGGCACCGACGGCGCGTCGAACGCCGCCCCGCTGACCGCCGCTGAGGTGCGCGCGCTGCTGGAAGAGGCGTTCGCGGTCATGAGCCGCGCGCGCGCGCAGATCCGCCGCCCGCTCGACAGCCGCGCGCAGGTGTCGATCAGCATCGTCGACACCAACGGCGCGGTGCTCGGCGTGGTGCGCGCGCCCGACGCGCCGATCTTCGGCACCGACGTCAGCCTGCAGAAGGCGCGCACCGCGACCTTCTTTTCGGGCAGCGCGGCGGGCGCCGAGCTGGCGGCGAACGCCAGCGCCGACGTACGCCATTTCGTGCCCGCAGTGCGCAGCTTCCTGAACGATCCCTCGGCGCTGACCGGCACCTATGCCTTCGCCGACCGCTCGGGCGGCACCCTGTCGCGGCCCTATTTCCCCGATGGCGAGGTCGGGCGGCCGAACGGGCCGCTGTCGCGCCCGATCGCGCAGTTCAATCCTTTTTCGACCGGGCTGCAATCGGCGCTGATTATCGGCAATATCGGCGCGCACCTCGCCTATGTCTCGAACGCCGGCGCGACCGACACGCCGCAGCGCTGCACGACGCTGCCCGATGTCGCGGCGGGACAGAACCGGCTGCAGAACGGCATCCAGATCTTCCCCGGATCGGTGCCCATCTATCGCGGGGACCGGCTTGTCGGCGGCATCGGCGTGTCGGGCGACGGTATCGACCAGGACGACATGATCAGCTTTCTCGGCGCGCATAACGCTGGCGCGCGCGTCGGCGGCATCGGCAACGCCCCCCCCGACATCCGCGCCGATCGCATCGCCGTGCGCCTGCCCGATGGCACGACGGTGCGGCTGCGTTATGTGAACTGCCCGTTCGCGCCCTTCCTCGATACATCGAAGCAAAATGTCTGCGATGGGCTCTAGGCGATGATGACGGGGGGCAGCCTGTGGCCGATCGTCGCCAGCCTGGCGGTGCAGGGCGCGCCGGGGGGCGATGCGCCGCCGCCTGCCGATCCGCCGCCCGCCGAACCCGCGCTCGACGAGCTGACCCCGCCCCCGCCGCCGGTCGAGTGGCAGGAGATGATCGGCGACGATCTGGTCACCCAGCTGATCGAGGGCCGCCGCCGTCCGGGCTATAATCCCGAGCTCCCCGACCCGCTGACCCAGGACAATGAAGGCGCGCTGCGCCCCCCGCCGCCCGAGGCCTTTCCGGGGATGGAGGATCAGCTTCCGATTCCCGACCGCTGGCGGTTGATCGAAAGCCTGGGCGTCGTCAGGGAACGCTGGTTCGACCCCTATCACCAGAACACGCTGAAGGGCGACCGGCCGATCGACCGCGCCAAGGTGTCGTGGCTGCCGATCCGGGGCGACGACTGGTTCTTCGTGCTGAACGCGGTGTCGGACACGGTGTTCGAGCCGCGCACCTTTCCGATCCCGAACGGGGTGCAGACGACGGCGCGGCCCGGCAGCCTCGACGTGTTCGGCAGAAACCGCAGCTTCGTGGCGTCGCAGACCGTCATCGGCGGCGTCGCACTGATCAAGGGCAACACCGCCTTCAAGCCGCCCGACGTCGAATATCGCCTGACGCTCGCCTACAACATCAACCATGTCGACGTGCCCGAGCGGCGCGTGCTCGACGTGCGCCCGTCGCGGCCGAGCCATCGCACCGACAGCTTCCTGGGTGTGCAGGAAGCCTTCATCGACAAGCATCTCGGCAACGACAGCGATCGCTACGATTTTCATTCGATCCGCGTCGGCATCCAGCCGTTCCAGAGTGATTTTCGCGGTTTCCTGTTCAACGACAGCCAGCTCGGCATCCGCCTGTTCGGCAATCGCGACAACAACCGCTTCCAATATAATCTTGCGGCCTTCTGGCGGCTGGAAAAGGACACCAACAGCGGCCTCAACGACATCGCTCAGACTCCGCGCGACGATGTCATCCTGACCGCCAACGTCTATCGTCAGGATTTCCCCTTCGTCGGCCTGACCAGCCAGATCAGCGCGACGTGGAACATCAACCGCGAAAAAGGCGACATCCAGATCGACCATAACGGCTTCCCGGTCCGCCCCGCCCTGCTCGGCGACCTGCGCGGGCGCGATTATGACGCCGTCTATCTGGGCTACAGCGCCGATGGGCGGATCGGGCGGCTCAACCTGACCGCCAGCCTCTATGCGGCGCTCGGCGAGGACAGGAACAGCATCTTCACCAGCCGGCCCGCGAAGATCCGCGCCGGCTTCGCCGCCGCCGAACTCAGCTACGATCACGACTGGATGCGCTTCCGCCTGTCGGGCCTCTATGCGACCGGCGATAGCGATCCCTATAACGACACCGAGGGCGGCTTCGATGCGATCTTCGAGAATCCGATCTTCGGCGGCGCCGACACCAGCTACTGGATTCGCCAGACGATCCCCTTCGCGGGGGGCGGGCGGGCCATCGCGATCAACGGCCGCAACGGCATCCTCAATTCGCTGCGCTCGTCGAAGGAGGAGGGGCAGTCGAACTTCAACAATCCGGGCACCGTCTTCGTCGGCGCGGGCGCCGATTTCGACCTGTCGCCCGAGGTGCGGGTCAGCACCAACCTCAACCATCTGTGGTTCCAGAACACCGCGACGCTGCAGGTGCTGCGCAGCGAAGGCTCGATCCCGAGGGATATCGGCTGGGACCTGTCGCTCGCCGGCATCTGGCGGCCCAAGGCGACGCAGAATATCGTCGGCCGCCTGAGCGCCGCGGTCCTCGTGCCCGGAAAGGGTTTCAAGGATCTGTTCGACAACAAGGAACGCGACGACGTCTATCTGTCGGTCCTCGCCAACATGATCCTGAGCTTCTGATGATGCAGCGCAAACTCCTCGCCCTCTTCGCTTTCCTGCTGATGTCGCTGGCCGTCGGCGCGCAGATGGGCCGCGCGTCGGAGGAGGAGAAGCCGGTCAAGGTCGACTATCGCTTCACCCCGCCCGCGCCGCGCGAGCAGAGCGAGGCGGCGATGATGGCGAAGTCGGAGGGCTGCTATAGCTGCCACGTCCGCACCGACCGGCCGACGATGCACGCGACCCCCGCGGTGCGCCTCGGCTGCACCGACTGCCACGGCGGCGACGCGACGCAGGTCGGCGACGCGACACTCGATTATGACGACCCCCGCAACCTCGCGGCGATGAAGCGCGCGCACCCGCAGCCGACGCTGCCCGGCGCGTGGCACGACAGCTCGGCCAATCCGCAGCGCAGTTACACTTTGCTCAACAAGGAGGCGCCCGAATATATCCGCTTCGTCAACCCCAGCGATTATCGCGTCGCGCGCGAGGCGTGCGGCGCCTGCCATCTCGAGATCATCGAGGCGACCGAGCGCTCGCTGATGTCGACCGCGGCGATGTTCTGGGCCGGCGGCGCCTACAACAACGGCATCGTCCCGTTCAAAAGCTCGATCTTCGGCGAGGCCTATACGCGCACCGGCGAGGCCGCCTGCCTGTTGTCGCCCTCATTGCGACTGACCGCGGAAGACTATAAGGAGGCGTGCAAGCCCGCCTTTCCCTCGGACAAGATATTGACCGACAGCGAGACGAAGCGCGGTGCGCTTGCGCGGCTCTATCCGCTGCCGCGCTGGAACGTCGTGCCGCCGAGCGACGTCTTCCGCGTCTTCGAGCGCGGCGGGCGCACCATCAACACGCAATTCTCCGAGATCGGCCTGCCCAATCCCACGGGAAGCATCCAGCGGCTCGAAGAACCCGGCCGCCCCGACCTCAAGCAGTCGAACCGCGGCCCCGGCACCGGGCTGCGCGTCGCGATCGCAATCCTCAACCTCCACAAGACTCGCCTCAACGACCCCTATATGTGGTTCATGGGGACCAACGATCAGCCCGGCGACTATCGCCAGTCGGGCTGCGCGGGCTGCCATGTCGTCTATGCCAACGACCGCGAGCCGCGTCACAGCCTGACCTATGCCCGCCACGGCCGCGACGGCCAGACCGCGACGGTCGACCCGACGATCGCGCGCAAGCGCCGCCTCGCGAGCGAGGGTCATGGCGCGCTGATCGACCCCGCGCACGCCGACGATCCGGCGCGCGGCGAATCGGGCCATCCGATCACCCACGCCTTCACCCGCGCGATCCCGACCGCGCAGTGCATGACCTGTCACATGCACCAGCCCAACATCTTCCTGAATTCCTACCTCGGCTACACGATGTGGGATTATGAATCCGACGCGCCGCAGATGTGGCCCGGCCCCGAAAACAGCGCGCCGCGCCCGCCGGGGATGAGCGACGCGGATTACCAGCGCATCTACAAGCAGCAGCATTATCCGACCGCGGCCGAGGTCCACCGGACGCTCGAGCGCAACCCGGAGGGCGCCAGCCCGCGCGGCCTGTGGTCCGACGTCGAATTCCTGCGCGACGTCTATGACGTCAACGACACCAACAAGGACACGCAGTTCGCCGACTATCACGGTCACGGCTGGAACTTCCGCGGCATCTTCAAGCGCGACCGCAGCGGCAATCTGCTCGACGCCGGCGGAAACATGGCGACCTATGGCACCGACACCGCGCATATCATCGATCCCAAAGACCCCGAGAAATGGCGCAAGAGCTGCGATCATTACAGCGACGTGAAACAGCGTGACCTCTGCCTCGCCAGCGCCGATCCCGGCAGGGCGGGGATCGAGGGCAAATTCGTGCCGTCCGGCCTCAACCCCGGCAAGGCGGTCCATATGATGGACATCCACGCCGAGAAGGGGATGCAGTGCGCCGACTGCCATTTCGCGCAGGACGCGCACGGCAACGGCTATATCCAGGGCGAGGTCGCCAACGCGGTCGAGATCAGCTGCAAGGATTGCCACGGCACCGCCGACGCCTACCCCAACCTGCTGACCTCGAACGTCGCGGCGCGGCCGCAGGGGACGAATCTGGCGCTGCTGCGCAATTCCGACGGGCGCCGGCGCTTCGAATTCCAGTACGGCGACGACGGCGAGGTGACCGGGTTGATCCAGCGCTCGATCGTCGATCCCAAGCTCGAATGGCAGGTCAGCCTCGTCAAGCAGGCGGTGACGCCGGGGCCGCATTTCAACGCCAGGGCGGCGCGCGCCAAGCTGATGTCGCGCTCGGGCGCCGACGACGGCAGTTTCGCCTGGGGGCCGGGAGTGTCGAAATCCGACCGCGCCCACGGCGACGACCGCATGGCCTGTTTCACCTGCCATCTGTCATGGACGACGAGCTGCGGCGGCTGCCACCTGCCGATCGAGGCGAACTGGAAGACCAGCTCGCACCATTTCGAGGGCGAGGAATCACGCAATTTCGCGACCTACAATCCGCAGGTCGCGCGCGACGAGATGTTCCAGCTCGGCCGGCATCAGCTCACCAAGCCCGGCGAGCCCGACGCCGACGGCAATGGGCGCGGCATCATCGCGCCGATCCGGTCCTCGTCGGCGCTGATCCTGTCATCGACCAACATCAACCGCGAGCGCATCTATGTGCAGCAGCCGCCGATCAGTGCCGCGGGCTTTTCGAGCCAGGCCTTCGCGCCGCATTTCCCGCACACGGTGCGCCTCCAGGAAACCAAGCAGTGCACCGACTGCCACCTGTCGCAGGACGACGACAATAATGCGATCATGTCGCAGCTCCTGCTGATGGGCACCAATTTCGTCAATTTCGTCGGCCTCAACCTCTGGTCGGGGCTCGACGACGGGTTCCAGGCGACGCGCGTCACCGAATGGGACGAACCGCAGGCGGTGATCGGCAGCTATCTGCAGCGCTATGCCTATCCCGATTACTGGAAGCTGCATGTCGAGCAGAACCACCGCGAGCTCAGGAACTGGGTGCGCGGCAAGGTCTTCGACAGGAAGGGGTCGGGCGAAAGCCGCGCGCTCGAGGAATTCCGCAACATCGTCCAGGACACGAGCGGGCGGGTGAACTGCCTGCAGCAGCGCGGCGAATATATGTTCGTCGCCGAGGGCAAGGGCGGGTTCCGCGTCTACGACATCGCGGCGATCGGCAACAAGGGCTTCTCCGAACGCATCGTCCGCGCGCCCTTCTCGCCGCTCGGCCACGACACGCATGTCAGGACGACCAACGCGACCTGCATGGCGATCGGTACCACCCAGCCGATCAGCATGGCGCGCAACGACATGATCCGAAAGAATTTCCCGGAGAACCACGAACAGGCGCTCCATCCCCTCTATCGCTACGCGGTCATCACCGACAGCGTCGAGGGGCTGATCCTCGTCGACATCGATACGATGGCCGACGGGGAGCTACGTAACAACAAGCTGACCCGCGCGCTGACCTGGAACCCGGACAATGTACTCGCGGGTGCGCGGCACATCACGCTGGCGGGCGACTACGCCTATATCGCCGCCGACGGCGGCCTCGTCGTCGTCGATCTGTCGACGCCGCTCGAACCCAGGGTGACGGCGCGGCTGCCGCTGACCGATGCACGGGCGAGCGCGGTGCAGTTCCGCTATCTGTGGGTCACCGATGCGGAGGGGGTGAAGCTGTTCGACATCACCCACATGGACCGGCCGGTTCCGGTGCCTTCGGGCACGGTGCGGCTCGCCGACGCGCGCAAGCTCTATGTGGCGCGCACCTATATATATGTCGCGGCGAAGGCGGACGGGCTGGTCATCGTCGACGTGACGCGGCCGGCGGCGCCGGTGGCGGGACCGCCGCTCACCTTCGGCGGCGCATTGACCGATGCCGAGGACGTGATCGTCGGCACGACCAACGCCTCGCTCTTCGCCTATGTCGCTGACGGCCGAAACGGTATCAAGATACTCCAGCTCACCAGCCCCGACAATCCGGGCCTCTACGGCTTTTCGCCGAAACCGACGCCCGAACTGATCGCCTGGGCCAAGACCCCGGCGCCGGCGCTGTCGCTGTCGAAGGGACTCGACCGCGACCGCGCGGTCGACGAGACGGGCGGGCAGATCGCGATCTTCGGCCGCATCGGCTCGCGCCCCTTCACCCGGCCCGAGATGGAGAAGCTGTTCCTGAACGGCAAGGGACTGGTCTACAAGGTCAGCGACGCGGTGGACCGGACGGGCTGGCGGCCGCCGATGGCCTATCCGGATTAAAACGTCGTCCCAGCGAAAGCTGGGACCGCTGTCGGTCATTCAGAACGATAGAGATCCCAGCTTTCGCTGGGATGACGGCTAAAGTCGCAGGGCGCGGTCAGAGCCGCTCGGCCTGCACCACCGAATCCGACGCGCGCAGCGCCGACAATATCCGCATCACATGGTGGACGTCGCGCACCTCGACGACGATGTCATAGGTATGGAAATCGCCCTCGCGGTTCGACAGACGCAGGTTGGTGATGTTGGCCGAATTGGCCGCGAGGATGCCCGACATTTCGGCGAGCGTGCCGGGTTCGTTGAGGATGACGACGCACAATCGCGCATTACCGCCCTCGCTGTCCTCCTGCCACCTGAGGTCGATCCAGTCGGCGTCGATGCCGTCGGCGAGGCTCGGGCAGTCGATGACATGCACCTCGATCCCCTCGCCCGGCCGCGCGAGGCCGACGATGCGGTCGCCGGGAACCGGATGGCAGCAATCGGCGAGCTTGTAGGCGACGCCGGGGGTCAGCCCCTCGATCGACACCGCGGCGCCCGGTTTCAGCTTGCCCGGCTTGGCCTTCATCTCGGCGGTAATGCCGGGCACCAGCGCCTCCAGCAGCGCGTCGTCGGAGATCTGCCGCTTGCCGATCGCGACATAGAGCGCGGTATCATCCTCCTGCTTCAGCCGCTCGCGCGCGGCAGCGCGCGCCTTGTCGCCGACCTTGTTGGGCAGGCGGCGGACGATCTCGTCATACATCTTGCGGCCGAGCGCGGCGAGCTCGACCTTCTCCTTCGATCGGACGTGGCGGCGGATCGCGGCGCGCGCCTTGCCGGTTACCGCGAAGCCCAGCCAGGCCGGCTGCGGCGTCTGCTTGTCGGACGACAGGATTTCGACCGTGTCGCCGTTGGCGAGCTGGGTGCGCAGCGGCACCAGCCGACCGTTGACCTTCGCCCCCACCGTGCGGTCGCCGAGCCCGGTGTGGACGGCATAGGCGAAGTCGACCGGCGTCGCGCCCTTCGGCAACTGGTGCAGCACCCCCTTCGGCGTGAAGGCGAAGATGCGGTCCTGATACATGGCGATGCGCGTGTTTTCGAGCAGTTCGTCGGGATCGTGCGTCTGCTCGAGAATCTCGATCAGGTCGCGAATCCATCCCGCCTGCCCGTCGGGACCGCTGCCGCCCTGCTTGTACGCCCAGTGCGCGGCCAGCCCATATTCGGACTGCTCGTGCATCGACCGGCTGCGGATCTGGATCTCGATCCGCATATTCTGCTGGTGCATGATCGTCGTGTGCAGCGACTTGTAGCCGTTGCGCTTCGGGGTCGAGATATAGTCCTTGAAGCGCCCGGGGACCATCTTCCACTTGCGGTGGATCAGGCCGAGAGCGGCATAGCAGTCGGCATCGGTCGGGGTGACGATGCGGAAGGCGATGATGTCGGTGACCTGCTCGAAGCTGACGTGACGCTCCTGCATCTTGCGCCAGATCGAATAGGGATGCTTCTCGCGCCCCGACACCTCGGCGTTGATCCCCGCCTCGGCGAGCAATTCCTTGAACTCGCGGCTGATCGCGGCGACCTTGTCCTTGCCGCCCGCGGTCAGCTTGGCGAGGCGGCCGGTGATCGTCGCATAGGCCTCGGGCTCGAGCTCGCGAAAGGCGAGGAGCTGCATCTCGCGCATATATTCGTACATGCCGATCCGCTCAGCGAGTGGGGCATAGATATCCATCGTCTCCCTGGCGATGCGGCGCCTCTTGTCGGGATTCTGGATGAAATGCAGCGTGCGCATATTGTGCAGCCGGTCGGCGAGCTTGACCAGCAGCACGCGGATGTCGTCCGACATGGCGAGCAGGAACTTGCGCAGATTCTCGGCCGCGCGCTCATTCTCGGTCTGTGCCTCGATCTTGCTGAGCTTCGTCACGCCGTCGACCAGCCGCGTCACGTCGGGACCGAACAGCCGCTCGATCTCTTCCGCGGTGGTCAGCGTGTCCTCCAGCGTGTCGTGGAGCAGCGCGGTGACGATCGTCTCGCTGTCGAGGTGAAGGTCGGTCAGAATGCCCGCGACCTCGACCGGATGGCTGAAATAGGGGTCGCCGGAGGCGCGCTTCTGGCTGCCGTGCTTCTGGACGGTAAAGACATAGGCGCGGTTGAGCAGCGCCTCGTCGACGCCGGGATCATAAGCGCGCACGCGCTCGACCAGTTCATATTGTCTGAGCATCGCCTTCTAATGTCGTCGTTGGCCTGGATTTTGCAACGCGAAAATTGTGCGGCGAGACCGAAGGGTTAGCAACTTTGGTAAAGCCGATTGGAAGCACGCGCCGCGCCCTCTAGAGCGGAGTCATGGGGACCGACGCCTCCGATTCGCCTTTGCCCAGCGCGTGGCCCTCCCCGGCGCCGCGTGGCGAGGGGGCCCCGCATCTGATGCTCTTCAGCTACTGGTTTCCGCCCGCCAATGCGGTCGGATCGTCGCGGCCGCTCGCAATGGCGCGCCATTTCGCGGCGCGCGGCTGGCGGGTCACGGTGATCGCGGGCGCCGCACAGGCGGTCCCGGCCAGTTTCGCGGCCGACCTCGCCGGTTTCGACGTCCATTATGTTCCCGACACCTGGCTGACGCGCCGGTCGAGCTTCCGTGCCGAGCGCGGCGTTTTCGCGCAGCGGCTGACGACCGCGCTGCGCCTGCTGGCCTGGCCCGATCATGTCCGGCCGGTGGCGCGCGCGATGCGGCGCCGGGCGCTGGCGCTGCTGCGCGAGATTCCGCAGCCCGACGTGGTGCTGTCGACCGCGCTGCCCTTTTCGGTCCATGGCGCGGCCCGCGAGGTTGCGCGGGGGGCGGGGGCTTTGTTCGTCGCCGACAATCGCGACATCTGGGCAGACAATCCCTACAAATGGACCGCCCCCTTCTACAAGAGCCTCGAGCGCGGATATGAAAGAAGCTCGCTTGCGGCCGCCGATCTGGTCGTCGCGGTGAGCGAGGGGATGAGCGCATACTACCGGGCGGTCTATCCCGATCTTGCCGAGCGGGTCCTGACCGTGATGAACGGCGTCGATGCACAGGGGCAGGAGGCCGCCTCCTATCGGCGCGATCCCGCCCGGCTCCGGCTCGCCTATACCGGCATCCTCTATGGCGACCGTCGCGACGTGACGCCGCTGCTCCGCGCCGCGCAGGGTCTGGGCGTGCCGGTGAGCATCGATTTCTACGGCTCCGAGCCGGAGATCGTGAACCGGCTTGCGGCCGAATTTCCAGCCCTCGCCATCGCGAACCGCGGCAAGGTGCCGCGCGCCGAGGCTCTCGCCGCGCAGGCGGCGGCCGACGCGCTGATCCTCGTCGTCGGCACCGATCCCTGGGAGGACACGCTGCTCCCCGGCAAGCTGTTCGAATATGTCGGCGCTGGCCGCCCGATCGTCGCGCTCGCCAACAAGGCGTCCGACTCGGGCCGTCTGATCGCGCGCCACGGGCTCGGTCTCGCGACGACCGACGAGCGCGAGATCGCCGCCTTCCTCGCCCGGCTCGCGGCCGACGGCGTGGAAAGCCGGGCCGCGGTGCCCGTGGAACTGACGCGCACGCACCAGCTCGACCCGCTCGAAGCGCGGCTGGCCGCCATGCTGGCCCCGCGACGGACGGGCGCGGCATAGAAAATTTTTGGCGTTGACGCCGATAATGCGATAGTGCGGCAGCATGGAAAAGCTACGCGAACCGCTCAACGACCTGCATGGGGGCCATTGCGCCCTGCCGCTCGCGCTCGAGGCGATGGGCGAGCGCTGGTCGTTCATGATCCTGCGCGCCGCCTTCAACGGCGTCCATCATTTCGAGGAGTTCCAGCAGGAACTCAGCATCGCACGCAACATCCTGTCGAACCGGCTGTCGCGGCTCGTCGACCATGGCATCATGGCGCGCGAGGTGATGGCCGAGGATCGGCGCAAGGTCCGCTATCAACTGACGCAAAAGGGTATCGAGCTCCTGCCCGCGATGATCGCGCTCAGGCAATGGGGCGAGAAATGGGGCGCTGGCGTGCCCTCGACCCCGGTGCTCGTCGATACCCGCGACGAACAGCCGATCGGCCCGGTGACGATCACCGCGCACGACGGCCGCGCGCTCGACTATCGCGAGCTGGTGTGGAAGCACCGCTCCGAGCTGCAGCCACTCGGCCAGGCGCGGGTACGCGCCGACGAGCCGATCGCCGCCGAATGACCCCCGTCGCGGCGCGCCCCGCTGCGCCGGAGCATAGAGTATAGCGAGCGAACCCGCCTCCATGCCGCTGTTCGGTCTTTCTTCGCCGGGTCCCTTTTTCGGCAACAAGGTCCGCGCCTTCTGGAATCTGCAGATTCTGGGATGGATGGGGTGGCTCGGGCTGCGCGGCGTCTCGGGCCTCGCCGGCGGCCAGAGCTTCGGCTTCCTGATCCCCGTCGTCGTCTCGGCGATCACCGGCTTTTCGGTCACCCTGATCCTGTCGGTCTGCTATCGCGCGCTGTTCAGCAAGCGGCCGATCCTGATGTGGGGCGCCAGCTTCGGCCTGCTGATCGTCGCGACCAGCCTGTGGGCCTTCATCGACGCCTGGGTGATCCAGATCGTCAATCCGAACAGCGAATCGGGCTTCACCGGCCTGCTGCTCGCGCTCGTCTATGTCGATGCGACCACGCTCGCCGCCTGGTCGGCGCTCTATTTCGCGATCAACTATTTCCTCCAGCTCGAGGAACAGACCGACCGGCTGCTCCGGCTCGAGGCGCAGGCGGCGTCGGCACAGCTCGCGATGCTGCGCTATCAGCTCAACCCGCATTTCCTGTTCAACACGCTGAACAGCATTTCGACGCTGGTGCTGCTCAAGCAGTCGGAGCCCGCCAATGCGATGCTGTCGCGCCTGTCGGCCTTCTTGCGCTACACGCTCGCCAACGAGCCGACCGCGCAGGTGACGCTGGCGCAGGAGATCGAGACGCTGAAGCTCTATCTCGATATCGAGAAGATGCGCTTCGAGGACCGGCTGCGCCCGCATTTCCGCATCGATCCCGCGGTTGCGCGCGCGCGCCTGCCGTCGCTGCTGCTCCAGCCGCTGGTCGAAAATGCGATCAAATATGCGGTGACGCCGCAGGAGGAAGGCGCCGATATCACCCTTTCGGCGCAGCTTGCCGGTGAAAACGTCCGGATTACCGTGTCCGACACCGGTGTGGGATTGTCAGCCGACGGCGCGGACCCCACGACGGGCCATGCAACGGAATCGACCGGCGTGGGTTTAGCCAACATCCGGGACCGGCTCGCCCAGGCTTTTGGCGAGCAGCACCGGTTCGAAGCCCGATCGGGCGCTGAGGGCGGGTTCACGGTCATTATCGAGTTTCCGTTTCAGCCCGACGGGCAAGTGACGATTGGAACCGAACGCACATGACGATCAGAACCATCCTGGTGGATGATGAGAAATTGGCGACCCAGGGCCTGCAACTGCGGCTCGAAGCGCATAGTGATGTCGAAGTGGTCGACACCGCCCAGAACGGCCGCGAAGCCATCCGAAAGATCAAGACCCACAAACCCGACCTCGTCTTCCTCGACATCCAGATGCCGGGGTTCGACGGATTTTCGGTGATTCAGGGGCTGATGGAGGTCGAACCGCCGCTCGTCGTCTTCGTCACCGCCTATTCGGATCACGCGATCCGCGCCTTCGAGGCGCAGGCGGTCGACTATCTCGTCAAGCCGGTCGAGCCCGAAAGGCTCGCCGACGCACTCGATCGGGTGCGCCAGCGCCTCGCCGAGAAACGCGGCGCGGCCGAGGTCGAACGGCTGAAGAGCGTGCTCGCCGAGGTCGCGCCCGAAGCGGCCGAGGAGTTCGAGGGCGAAGCCGCTCCCGACGCGCACGCCGCCGACCGCTATGAAAAGATGATCAACATCAAGGATCGCGGCCAGATCTTCCGCGTCGACGTCGACAGCATCGAACGCATCGACGCCGCCGGCGACTATATGTGCATCTATACCGCCGACAACAGCCTGATCCTGCGCGAGACGATGAAGGATCTGGAAAAGCGGCTCGACCCGCGTAACTTCCAGCGCGTCCACCGCTCGACCATCGTCAACCTCAATCAGGTCAAGCAGGTCAAGCCGCATACCAACGGCGAATGCTTCCTGGTGCTCGGTTCGGGCGCGCAGGTGAAGGTCAGTCGCAGCTATCGCGACGTGGTGGCGCGGTTCGTGCATTGAAGCATGGCGTCGCCCCAGCGAAAGCTGGGGGCCACTATCGTCCTGACAAACCGTTGGCGATCCCAGCTTTCGCTGGGATGACGTGTTATAATTGATGCCCCGTCCGGTCGCGCTTCGTTGCCAGATAGTGTGCGTTGTGCGGATTGGCGGGCAGCGCGAGCGGGATGCGTTCGACCACCTCGACGCCCTCCTTTTCCAGCCGCGCGATCTTTTCGGGATTGTTGGTCATCAGCCGGATGCGCGGCACGCCGAGCAGGTCGAGCATCCGCGCCGCGATCGCGAAGTCGCGCGCCTCGACCGGGAAGCCCAGGCGCAGATTGGCGTCGACCGTGTCATAACCCTGATCCTGCAGCGCATAGGCGCGCAGCTTGTTGACGAGGCCGATGCCGCGTCCCTCCTGCCGCAGATAGAGCAGCACGCCCCACGGCGCATCCGCCATCGCGTGCAGCGCGGCGTGGAGTTGCGGCCCGCAATCGCATTTGAGGCTGCCGAGTACGTCGCCGGTCAGGCATTCGCTGTGCAGCCGCACCACCGGCGGGCTGCCGTCGCGCTTGCCGATGACGAACGCGACATGGTCCGACGCTTCCTCGGGCGAGCGGAAGGCGACGATCTCGGCGCTCTCGCTCGCCACGACGGGCAGCCGCGCGCGCGCCGCGATGGCGAGCCGCGCCGGGTCGAGCAGCAGCGCGACGTCGCCTGCGTCGCACTCGGTCTCCGCAGCGCCTGCTGCATCGCGCACGAAGAAGGCGGGGAGCAGACCGGCGTGCCGCGCCATCGTCATCGCCGCCGCAGCCGCGGCGTCGCCGCCGGTCGGGATCGTGCGGAACGGGCCTTTGAGCGGATTGGCGAGGTCGAGCGCCGGGTCGGCAATCGCCAGCGCCGCGGCGACCCGGTCCGCCGCGCCCGCCAGCCGCACCGGTCCCGGCGTTGCGGCGGGGCGCTGGTTCGTGAGCTTCAGTGTCACTGCGCGCTCGTCCGACAGCAGCACATCGGCGGCGCCCGGCGCAAAGGCGGCGAGCGCCTCGTCGCCCGCGCTCTCTATCGCGATCAGATCGAGCGCGCCGTCCATACCGGTCACGCGTATCGGCCAGCCGCGGCGCAGCGCGTCGATCGCGCGCGCCGCGCGGCGGGCGCCCCGGTCGCTCGCGCCGTCGCTCAAAAGGCGAACTCCGTGATCAGGGGGATATGGTCCGACGGCCGTTCCCAGCCGCGCGCCGGCTGGACGATGCGATGTGCACCGGCACGCTCGCGAAGGTCGGGGGTCACCCACATATGATCGAGCCGGCGGCCGCGGTTCGACGCCTGCCAGTCCTTCGCGCGATAGCTCCACCAGGTATAGAGCGGCTCGGGCGCGGCGATGAAATGGCGGCCGAGATCGATCCAGCCCGACGCCGCCTGCAGCTTCGCCAGCGTCTCGACCTCCAGCGGCGTGTGGCTGACGACGTCGAGCAGCGCCTTGTGGTTCCACACGTCGCTTTCGAGCGGCGCGATGTTGAAATCGCCGGTCAGCACCGTCGCGCCGTCGAGCGCGCCCGACCATTGGGTCATGCGGCCGAGGAAATCGAGCTTCTGCCCGAATTTGGGGTTGAGCGTCCGGTCGGGGATGTCGCCCCCCGCGGGGACATAGACATTGTCGAGCCGCACCCCGGACGGCAGCGTCACGCCGATATGCCGCGCTTCGCCGTTCGCCTGCCAGTCATGGCGGCGCACGTCGGCCAGCGGCAGCCGGCTGACGATGGCGACGCCATGGTGCATGCGCTGGCCATTGGTGACGATATGCTTGTAGCCGAGCGTCTCGAACATGGTCTTGGGAAACAGGCCGCATTCGACCTTGGTTTCCTGAAGGCACAGGACGTCGGGCGCTTCCTCGCGCAGGAATTTCTCGACGATGCCGATGCGGGCGCGGACGCTGTTGATGTTCCAGGAAGCGATGCTTGTCATGGCGCAAGGCTCTATCGGGGCGGCGTGCGCTTCGCAATGCCGACGCGGCGATGTCGTGACGGGAGGGATAATCGCCCGGAGGCGGCATTCTGCGTCTCATAACAAAGGGAGAAATGGTCGCTCCCACCCAAAGCGGCGCAACTCACGCCGGCAGCTTCGACGAAATCGGAAGGTTTCCCGGCCCGGGAAAATATAAACCCCCGTTCCAGGGGCGGTGGAACGGGGGCTCAAGGTCAGCGTTCGTCACGCTCTTGAAAGAAGGTGCCTGGCAGTCCGGGAGGGGCAACAGGGGGAAACCCAAATCCGGAGGCCGTGTCGGCGCCTTCGAGTGCCGGAATAGCGGCGTTTCCCTGTCGCCAAGCTGAACGAGAGCGGCCATCCCGGCGCCCGCTTGCCGTTCGTCGGCGATAGAAGGCCGCTCGTCGAACGGCGGCCGGAGCCGCCAGCCAGGCGAAGCAACCTCCGGTCAGCGGCCGCGGCGTTTGGGGCGCGGGTCGGTCCAGCGGAAGGTCGAATCGGCGACTGTCACGTTGAATTTCTGGTTCGACAGGTCGATGCGGGTACGATTGTTCTGCGAATCGAGCGCCACCCAACCGCGCAGCCGCAGCCCCGCCGGCGCCGCCGCGTCGCGCACGAACACCATCGTGATCGTGCCGTATTCGGGACGCTTGGGGTCCCTGACCTCGACGCTCAGCACGTCCCTGCTGTCGGTCGGAACCAGTTTCGCATAGCGCGAAATGTCGCGTTCGGGGTCGAGCAACGCGCCGAGCGGCGAATTCTTGACCGGCCAGCTCTGCACCTGGTTGACCTCATAATCAATCATCGTCAGCCGGCTGCCGTCGCCGACGATCAGGAGCGGCACCCCCTTCTGATACTGAAAGCGGATCTTGCCCGGCCGCTTCAGCGTCAGCGTGCCCGACAGCCGCTGGCCGTTGCGGTCGGTCTGGACGAAATCGGCGACCATCGAGGCGGTCGACTTCAGATGCTCCTGCACCGCGGCCAGCGTATTCGATGTCTGCGCGGCCGCGGGGGCGCCGGCGGCGAGGCTCGCCGCGGCAACCGGCGCGAGTATCCAGGCGGCGGCGCGGATCAGCGCGCGGCGGGAAATCGTCAGGGTCATCTTGCTCTCGTTCCTGGTCATGATGGTGGGGCCATCGCATTCGGGCGTTGAATAGGCGCTGAACTGGGAATTCAACCAAACGTCAGACGGCAGCTTCCGTTCCGCGCCACTAGGAAGTCGCATTGCGACAAGATGTCCATCCCGATGATTGCCGCGAAATGTTCGCTTGGACTGAACCGCAGGCCCATGATCGCATCGAAGACATAGGGGAGCGCCGTTGTGGATGCGCCGCAATCGCTATCCGCGAACAAGCCGACGCGGAATACGAAGCCGTCGACCATCGCTTCGCCGTGCGCTCCTTTCACCAGCCGCTTGCTGTGGGGAAGGAGCGCAAGCGTCTCGACGACATGCGGCATGATGCCGCTTGACGTTGCGCCGGTGTCCACCAGCGCGGTCACGGTTTCATAGCTGAGGTCGGCAGGATTATCGGCGCGAAGAATCGCGGCAGGTATGACGATCCGGCGGCCGTTGTGCCGCCAGTTCAGTTCAGGCATGCGACCAGACACCCAGGTCGAGCGGCTCGTCGCTGACCTCCTGAATCGAAAACATCCCGTCGGGAAAATGCTTCACGCCAGCCGTTAATGCCGCACCCGGATCGACGAAGAATTTCACGATCTCTCCGTGCCGCAGGAGTGCATATTCACCGCGATGGCGGGCAAGGCTCGCCTGCAGTTGCCGTTGGAACGAATCGAAATTGGCGTCGATTTCGGATCGAAGTGTTGTCATGGTCTTTTCCCCCGAACTTCAATCTATCTCGCAACGTATCGCCGGCAAACCAACTGCGGTGGTCCGTTGGATCGTCGAGTCCGGCCGATCAACGCGGCTGTCCATATTGGTCGGTCAGCACGTCGCGGCGGCCGACATGGTTGGGCGGGCTCACCAGCCCCTCCTCCTCCATCCGCTCGATCAGCCGCGCGGCGCTGTTATAGCCGATGCGCAATTGCCGTTGCAGCCAGCTCGTCGAGGCCTTCTGACTCTCGGCGACGATCTGGCACGCCTTCGCATACATGCGGTCCTCGGCGCTGTCGCCGCCCGCGGGCGCGCCCTCCATCGCGAAGCCGCCGTCCTCGGGCTCCTCGGTCACGCTTTCGATATAGTCGGGCGCGCCCTGGCCGCGCCAATGGTCGGCGACTGCACGCACCTCGTCGTCGGAGACGAAGGGGCCGTGGATGCGGGTGATCTGCTTGCCGCCGGGGACATAGAGCATGTCGCCCTTGCCCAGCAATTGCTCGGCCCCGCCTTCGCCCAGGATGGTGCGGCTGTCGATCTTCGAGGTGACGTGAAAGCTGATCCGCGTCGGCAGATTGGCCTTGATGACGCCGGTGATGACGTCGACCGACGGACGCTGGGTCGCGAGGATCAGGTGGATGCCCGCGGCGCGCGCCTTCTGCGCAAGGCGCTGGATCAGGAACTCGACCTCCTTGCCCGCGGTCATCATCAGGTCGGCGAGCTCGTCGACGACGACGACGATCTGCGGCAGCGGCTGATAGTCGAGCGTCTCCTCCTCATAGACCGGCTGGCCGGTGTCGGGGTCATAGCCGGTCTGGACGCGGCGCCCGAGCGACTTGCCCTTGGCAAGCGCACCGCGCACCTTGTCGTTGTAGCCGGCGAGGTTGCGCACCGACAGCGACGACATCATCCGATAACGGTCCTCCATCTGCTCGACCGCCCATTTGAGCGCGCGGATCGCTTTCTTGGGCTCGGTGACCACCGGCGCGAGCAGATGCGGAATGCCGTCATAGACGCTGAGCTCCAGCATCTTCGGGTCGATCATGATCAGCTTCACCTGATCGGGGCCGAGCCGATAGAGCAGCGACAGGATCATCGCGTTCAGCCCCACCGACTTGCCCGATCCGGTGGTGCCCGCGATCAGCAGGTGCGGCATCGGCGCAAGGTCGGCGATGACCGGATCGCCGCTGATATTCTTGCCCAGGATGATCGGAAGTGCGCCGGTCTGTTCCTGGAACAGCGCGCTGCCGATCATCTCGTGCAGCACGACCGGCTCGCGCTGCGCGTTGGGCAGCTCGATGCCGATGACGGTACGCCCCGGGATCGGCGCGATGCGCGCCGACAGCGCCGACATGTTGCGCGCGATGTCGTCGGCGAGGTTGGAGACGCGGCTCGCCTTCGTGCCCGGTGCAGGTTCCAGCTCGTACATGGTGACCACCGGGCCGGGGCGCACCGCGGTGATGACGCCCTTGACCTGGAAATCCTCGAGCACCGATTCGAGCAGCCGCGCGTTGCGCTCCAGCCCCGCCTTGTCGATCTGCCCCGCCGGCCCCTCGGGCGGCGCCGCGAGCAAGTCGAGCGAGGGGAGCTGATAATGGGCGAACAGCTCGGTCTGCGGCTTGGGCTTGGGCTTCGAGGGCAGCGAGCGCTGGACCGGCTCGGCGATTTCGGGCGGCGCGCGGTCGCTCGGTTCGGCGCGCGGGCGCGGGCGGACGACGCGGTCGATCAGCGTGGGCGCCTTTGCGCCGGCCGGCGCCGGCGCGGCGGACGCCAGGACGCGGCTTCCATCGGCGGCGGGCAGGCGGAACCGCTTGTGCCAGCCGGGCTCGAGCCGCAGCGCGCGCCAGGCGAGCCAAAGACCCGATCCGATCAGGAGCAGGATGGCCCCGATCCGCAGCAGCGCCGCGGCGGGTTCGCCCGCGCGGTCGAACAGCGGTGCGACGGCATTGCCCAGGATCAGCGGCACGATGCCGCCCCAGCCGGCGGGAAGCGCCGCATCGCTGTCGGGCGCCCAGAGCTGCGCGCCCAGGCCGACGAGGCTGATCGCAAGGATCATGGCGACGAACTGTCGCTTCCAATAGGGCTGCGGCGTTGCCGCCCATAGCCGCCATGCCATCACCCCGAACAGCGGCAGCAGCAGCACGACCGGCACTCCGGCGATCGACAGGCCGACGTCGGCGAACCACGCCCCGGCGCGGCCCATCCAGTTCGCCGGATTGTTCCCGGCGGCAGTATTGACCGCAGCGTCGGTGCCGTCGTGGGTCAGAAAGGCAAGGGTCAGGAACAGGGTGAACAGGCCGAGCGCCACCGCCGCGGCGATCACCAGCGATCGCGCGATGCTTTGGCGGAAAAGGGTGCGCCAGTCGGCCTTTGCCGTCGCGGCCCTGCGGCTTGCCATGCGAAATTCGGTCCCCGGATTGTTGACCCGGCCGATATGCACATGCGCCGGACTCGCCGTCAAGCGGCGCCCGACGGACCGTTCGCCGCTTCCCAAGACCCGTGCGGCGGAGTAGGGCAAGACTATGAGCGAAATCCTGCGCAGCGATGTCCTGATCTCGGGCGGCGGTCTGGTCGGCCAGGCGCTGGCGCTCGCCCTCGCCCATCACGGGCTGACCAGCCAGATCGTCGATCCCGCCGATCCGGTCGCGACGATCGCGCCGGGTTTCGACGGTCGCGCCTCGGCAATCGCGAGCGCGACGTGGCAGATGTTCGAGGTGCTGGGGATCGCCGATCGCCTGTCCGGGCACGGCTGCCCGATCCGTGCGATCAGGGTCAGCGACGGCGGCCAGGCGGGCGAACTCGACTTCGTCACCCGCGACGACGATCCCGCGCTCGGCACGATGGTCGAGAACCGCCAGCTCCGCCTCGCGCTCGCCGCCGCGCTCGCCGATGCGCCGCTGGTGCGGCTCCACATGCCCGCGAAGGTCGCCGCGCGCACGGTCGACGCGCATGGTACGAGGCTGACGCTGGACGACGGCACGATACTCGCCGCGCCGCTGCTGATCGTCGCCGAGGGACGCCGCTCGCCGACGCGCGACGCCGCGGGCTTCAGCATCGCCAACTGGTCCTATCACCATCATGCGATGATCGGCGCCGTCGCGCACGACAAGTCGCACGACCGGGTGGCGCACGAGATTTTCTTTCCTTCCGGCCCCTTCGCGCTGCTGCCGCTGGTTGACGACGAAGCGGGGCGGCACCGCTCGGCCTTCGTCTGGACGGTCGCTGAAAGGGACGGGCCGGCGTTCGCCAAATTGGGCGACCGCGGCTTCACCGCCGAGCTCGAAAAGCGCGCCGGCGGCCTGCTCGGCGCGATGGAGCTGGTCGCGCCGCGCATGACCTATCCGCTCGGCTTTCACCACAGCGCGCGGATCGTCGGCGAGCGCATCGTGCTGGTCGGCGACGCCGCGCACGGCATCCACCCGATCGCCGGGCAGGGGCTCAACCTCGGCCTGCGTGACGTTGCGGCGCTCGCCGAAGTGCTCGTCGAGGGCGCCCGGCTCGGCCTCGACCTCGGCGACGCGGCGCTGCTCGCGCGCTATCAGCGCTGGCGCGGGCTCGACAATCTGATGGTCAGCCTCGCAACCGACGGCCTGACCCGCCTGTTCGGTATCCCCGGCCGCGCCGCCTCTGCGGTCCGCCGCGCCGGGCTCGGCGTCGTGCAGCGCCTTCCGACGCTCAAACGCTTCTTCATGGACGAAGCGCGCGGCGAAGCGGGCGACCTGCCCCGCCTGCTCGCGGGCGCGGAGATTTGAGCGTCGCCCCTGCGAAGGCAGGGGCTGCACGAAGCCTTGCGCAACATCGATAGCGACCCTTGCTTTCGCAGGGGGCGACGGATCAGTATTTCCACCTAGTCCCGCATCCCGCTCCCGCTAACCATATCCGCCTATCCCGGACGCGCGGGGCACTTGCCGCGCGAGGAAGGGATGGGATCATGTCTGACGATAGCGACGCGCTCGAACGCGCGGTGACCGACTATATCCAGACGCGCGCCGCGCTCGATCGCGATGCGGGACTGCGTGCCCGTGTCTGTGCCGACCGCGCCTTCGCGCGCCTCGCTGTATTGCTCGCGCCGCGCATCCGCTATTTCACCCGGCGCTATGGCCTGACCGACGCCGCTGATGATGCCGCGCAGGCCTGCGCGATCGCGATCCACCGCGCCGCCGAACGCTACGACCCGCGCCGCGCGCGCTTCACCACTTATGTCGGCTGGCAGATCCGCGCCGAATTGCAGGCGCTCCGCCAGCGGCAGCGCGCCGCCGCAGCACTGTCGTTCGACACGCTCGTCGCGACCGGCGCCGAGGCGTGGCTCGCCAAACCCGGCGCGCAGGAAGCCGTCGAAGCCGACGCGTCGGAGCGGCTCGCACAAGGCTGCGCCGACCGTCTCCTCGATGCGTGGACCACGCGTCGCCGCGCCGCACTCGCGCGTCAGCCGTGCGCGGCGCGGATCGAGTCGCGGGTGGCGGCCGAGGCGGCGCTGATCCGCCGCCGGCTGATCGATGTCGAAACCGAGACAAGGCGCCTCAGCGAAAGCGAGCGCCACATCGTCCGCCGCGCGCTCGCCGATATCGCGCAGCGTGCTGCGGCATGAGCCTTATTGCAACGTGGCGCGCCCGTCGTCGCCGTCGAAGCGCCCGAAAAACTGCATCATCTGCACGACCAGCTCGGCGCGCGCGTCGAGCGGTGTCGCCTCAAGCAGCGCCTGCTTGGCCGCGGCGTCGAAGGGCGCGACCTGCGCGATGCCGTTGACCAGCGTCTCGTCGTCGAGCTGCGCGACCGAATCCCAGTCGACGACATAGCCCTGCCGCGCCGCGAATCGCTTCGCCTCGCGTTCGAGGCTCGCGCGCTCGATGCTCGCGAGCACCGCTTCCTCCTCGACCTCGCTCTCGATCTCGGCCTCGACCTGGCGGAAAGGGGTGGTGACGTCGAGCTCGCGGCGGACGCGAAAGCGCGCGACGCCTTCGAGCACCAGGTTGAAGCGCCCGTCGTCGAGTGCCTCGACGTCGATGATCCGCCCGACGCAGCCGACATCATAGAGCGCCGGCGGCTCGCGATCCTCCTCGCCCGCGATCTGGCGCGGCTGGATCATCCCGATCTGCCGGTCGCGCGCCAGCACCTCCTGCACCATCGCCCGATAGCGCGGTTCGAAAATGTGGAGCGGCAGGTGCAATCCGGGAAACAGCACCGCGCCGGGCAGCGGAAAGATCGCGATCCGCTGGATGGTCAGGGGCGCCGCCTCGGTCATCAGCCGAACAGGATCAGCGACAGCCGGCGGCGCTGCGCCGCGACCCACGGGTCTTCGAGTCCCGTCGCCTCGAACAGTTCGAGCAGCTTGGCGCGCGCCGCGCCCTCGTTCCAGTCGCGGTCGGCGGCGACGATATGGAGCAGATTGTCGGCCGCGGCGTCGCGCCGGCCGGCGCCGATCTCGGCCACCGCGAGGTCGAAGCGCGCCTGCACATCGTCGGGCTTGGCCGCGACCGCGGCTTCCAGCGCCGCGAGCTCGCCCGCCTCGGGCGCATCGGCGGCGAGCGCGAGCGCGCTCTTCGCCTGTGCGATCGCCGGATCGCCCGCGATCTCGGTCGGCACGGCGTCGAGCGCCGCCTGCGCGGCCTCGCCGTCGCCCGCCAGCAGCAATGCGCGGACCAGCCCGCCGTGCGCCGCCGGATTGTCGGGCGCCATGTCGAGAATCTGGGTGAAAATGCTCGCGGCGCGCGGCCCGTCGCCCTCGGCCAGCACGCCCTCGCCCATCTCGATCAGCGGGGCGATCTCGACCGCGCGGGCGCTCGCCTCGCTTTCGATCGGAAGCTGCGCAAGCAACTGGTCGAGGATCGCCTTGAGCTGGCTTTCGGTGCGGGCATTGGTCAGGTTCGCGACCGGCTGGCCCTGAAAGATCGCATAGACGGTCGGGATCGACTGGACCTGGAACTGGCCGGCGATGAAGCGATTCGCGTCGACGTCGACCTTCGCCAGCACGACGCCCTTGTCGGCATAGTCGGCGGCGACCTTTTCGAGCACCGGGGCGAACTGCTTGCACGGCCCGCACCATTCGGCCCAGAAATCGAGGATGACGAGGCTGGTCATCGACGGCTCGACGACGTCGCGCCGGAACGCCTCGACGGCTTCCTTTTCCTGCGGGTTCAGGCCCAATGTGGCCACGGCATGTCTCCTCGATCGCAACGGGCGGAAACCGCTTATGTGGGATTTGGACGGCGGATGCCAACCCCGCCGCGCGTGCCGGCGCAAAAAGCATCATGGGGGCTTGCCGACTCCCGAAGCCGGTGCTAATCGCGCGCCTCACCCGCTGGCACCACCTGGTCGCCAGCCGCCAGAGCGGGCGTAGCTCAGGGGTAGAGCACAACCTTGCCAAGGTTGGGGTCGAGGGTTCGAATCCCTTCGCCCGCTCCAGATTTTCCTAGCAAAATCAATGTCTTATAAAATGTGGTGCAAGCCGATTTTTAGATTTCTTGCTTCGTCTACCACTCGTCTACCACCAAATCCCCTGTCGGGAATTTATCGTTCATCCCTCTCCGCAGGGGCGCGCAGCTGTTTGGTGGCCCAGGGCGGGGCTGGCGGTTACGGGCGGAGAAGCATGAGATTAGGCGGATGGAAGAGCAAATAAAGATAAGCCTACCAACGGAATTGCTCGAGCGCGTGGATCGCATGGCAGGGCGCGCGTGCCGTTCGCGTGCCGACGTCATCACGAGCGCCTTGCACAGGGGATTGCGTGACGATGAACGCGTCCAGCCGCTCATTGATGCCTTTGATGAGATTGATACATCATCCACCAACGGTCTTAGTTTGATCGAACTACGTGAGTTTGACTGAGCACTGACCGCTCCCGCTAACAAAGCCGACGTTCGCGGCGCTTCGCTTGGCCGTTGAAAATGGTCGTTCATTCACCCGGCGAATTAGGGTACCTCCTGGGCCGTGAGCGGACCGGCGGCTTCCGGCGCCTACCCGCATCGCGTTGGATAATGGCAAGGCGGATTATCTCGTCAATCACTGCCCCGACCCACGATTCTGCACGATCCGTACACGGAAAAGCCCTACGTGAACTTCTTCGTCCCGAAGCGCCTTGGCGGCGGCCTGCTCGATCCTTTCGCGATCCGGCTGCTGCGTATCGTTGCGTGATTTGAAGGCTCCGCGCCGACGTTTGGGGTTGGCATTCGTGCGGCGCGCGGCGGGCGAGCTAGGCTCCTCCGCTGCCTCTTTCATTTACAGAGTTTGCTTGTTAACACGATCACAAATTCATTGTGGGAAGCCACCGAACGAATTGGACGAGCAGCTAGGTGGCCGAGAAAGACACTGATCTTGAACTGAAATTCGACGGGGCACCTGTGCAGAGATTGCACGGTGCTCCGGCGGAGGCAGTGATCGCGTCACTAAATGCGCTCCAGCGCATGATCTATATCATCGGTATGCGCGCCGAGGGCCGCGCTTTGAGCGAGCGGTTGAAGCCCACGATTAAGGTAAAGCGCGAATACGCAGTTGTGTGCCGCGCACCTCGCAAGGGCAGCCATATTCAGCCTTTTGCTGTCGCCTCACAGTGGTGACACGCCTCGAAGAGGAGACCCGGATCGGCAAGGGCGGGACCCTGGCGGCACAGCTGTCGCGGCTCGACCTGATCGTGCTCGACGAGCTTGGTTATCTGCCGTTCGCCCGTTCGGGAGGGCA
>Ga0180219_1000100_pt1 | contig 108241 bp, 88 predicted proteins | sample eDN3rd30CBELigMG_FD_151338 | JGI IMG/M metagenome (GOLD analysis project Ga0180219, IMG submission 151338) | Enriched Miracle-Growth compost microbial communities from Emeryville, California, USA - eDNA 3rd pass 30_C BE-Lig MG (version 2)... ...
CGTTGAAGACCCCGAGTGAGACCAGCAGGTTGAAGTCCTCGACCGAGAGTCCGGTCACGGCCTTGAAGAGATCAGGCTCGATCTTCGTGATGACGTCGTAGAGCGTGTTCTCGCGGTAGTCCGTGAGGTACATGAACGCCGGGATCCGGGTCGCGAACTTGATCAGCTTCTCCTGGATCTGCTTGCGCTTGGACTTGTACTCCTTCTCTTCGGCCGAGAGCTCCTTCTTCTCGCCGGGAGTGAGGTCGTCGCCCTTCTCCTTCTTGGTCTTGCTGACCGCTTCGCTCTTGTTGACGACGGTCTCGAACACGTTCGAGCCAAGGGCGCGGAAGCCCTCGATGTTCATCACGGCTTCCATCGCCTCGGCCGAGCCCATGATCTTCTTCAGCGTGAGGTTGTCGACGTTGACGAGCACTGCCGACTCCCACTTGCGCGCGAGCAGCGTGGCGGAGGTTCCCGACATCGCGATGTCGAGGATGCCCCCGGCATCCACCTGCGTCATGTTCGACCCGTCGTACGCGAGCACGGGCAGGAACTTGACCAGCTCTTCGACGGCGTGCTCGGGGTTCGGCTCGTCGGGGGCGAGCCCGGTGCCGTATTCGCTGATCTGCCGCAGCGCCCGCGTGGGCGCGAAGTCGAACACGAAGCAGACGGGCTTGAGGATGTCTTCGGCGTTCGGGTCGTCGCCGTTCGGGTTGCGGATCACCCATGGCGACTGCACGCGGAACGCTGCCTGGAAGTACGACTCGGGCGCGCTGAGATTGCGCAGCATGAGAATCGATGACCACTGCGGCACCGTCACTCCGGTGGTGAGCTTGCCGACCGTGAGCGTGATCGTCTTCGTGTCGAACCCGCTGCCGATCGCCTTGCGAACTGGCGGCAGGGCGTCGAGCCCGACGCCGACTTCGGGTGCTGAGACGTTCACGACCCGGTAGTCGCGCCAGAACGCGTTCTGCGGTTCGGCAAGCAGGTTCTTCATCGCCGCGCACGATGCGGTGCGCGGCAGCATCCAGATCGAATGCTGCAGGTAGGGGAGCAGGCGCGTGTCCGAATAGGGGAACGGCGGCCGCGTGCCGGCCTTCAGCTCGTCGACCTGCGTCGGCAGATACGCACCTCGGACGATGTCGAGCCATTTCTGCACGTCGTCCTTGTGCACGAACTCGGCGGCGGCGCCGTCGCCCTTCGCCTCGAAGAACGCATTCAGGTCGAACTCGTCGAACTCGCCCTGGTTCGCGATCGCGATCAGCTCATCGGGCATCCGGTAAGTCAGCAGCCGCATCTCGGGCAGGGCCGCATACGGGTTCGGCTCGTCCGGGTGATCGATGCCGTACCGCGCCTTCGCCCGCTGCTCGTCGGTGTAGGTCCAGTTGAAGATCTGCTCCTCGATGAACCGGCCCGTCGCGAGTGCCTTGAACGGCGTGCCCGACAGGTACAGGTACGCTCCCGCGCGGATCGGCACGAACGCGTCCTCATCGGCGTTCTGCACCTCGAGCTCGTCGGCGAAGGTCTCCTGCGCATCGCTGAACTCGAGCTTCATCTCCTTCTTGCGGGATGTCTCGTCTTCGCCCTCGAACAGTTCCTTCGCCGTGTCGCGCCAGGCGCCAAAGTGGTACTCGTCGAAGACCACAAGGTCCCACGAGACTTCGGTCAGCCACTTGTGCTTGGCCTTGAAGTTGCCGGCGGCGTCGCGGCCCAGCAGGTCTTGGAACGAGCCGAAGAAGACGAGTGGATGCTGCGCGTCGGCCTTGCTCGGATCGACTCCGGCCTTGTGCGACATGTAGGTCCAGCCGTCGAAGTCGACGTGCGATTCGAGGTCGGTCTTCCACGAGTCTTCGACGGCGGGCTTGAAGGTCACGACGAGGATGCGCTTCGACCCGAGCTTCTTGGCGAGCTGGTACGCGGTGAAGGTCTTGCCGAAGCGCATCTTCGCGTTCCACAGGAACTCGGGCACAGCGTCGGAGTCCTCGGCCCACCGCGACTGGAAGTACCAGGCCGTCTTCTCGACCGCGTCGCGCTGCTCATCGCGCATGGCGAAGTCGAGGTTGTGCCGGCCCGAGTACGCCTTGTTCACGCGCAGCTCGGCGATCGCCGTGCGCACGTCTTCGACCGTGCAGCGCATCCACTCGAGCGTCGTGTTCTCGAAGTGCTTCTCCTTCAGGCGATCGCGCACCTGAAAGTCGGTGAACACGCTGCCGTCGGGCCGGTCGGCGGGTTCGTCGAGCACGATCTCGTAGTTCTCGATCGCCGCGGTCTTCAGCTGCTGCGCGACGCGGGCCTTCACATCCTGCGTCGTCTGCCCGACCTTCAGAAGGCCGGCATGCGCGTCGTCGTGGATCGCGTACGCGTAGATACGTGGCCGCCGGGTGTGCTTCTCGGGGAGGAGCTCGTCGATGGATTTAGGCATCGGCGGGCTCCATCGGCCGCACCATACTCTCGATGAATGCGATCTCCTCGTCGGTGATGCCGTACATCTCGTAGAGGTCGGCGTCGGTCCATGGGCGTGAGAAGTCTTGGGCCGGCACGAAGGCGAATGACCCTCTCGTCACGTGCTGCGTTACCGCGCGCAGAGATACGAGGAAGCGAGTGAAGCGGGTGCGGAGGTAACCATCGAGATTGTCCGCCTCGTCACGTGTTGAGAAGTGGCCCGCGACAACGTAGCTCTCCGTGCAGACTGTTCCGGGAGGGAGCACTCGTACACTGCTGAGCCCGTAATAGCGACCTTCTTTGTCCGGACGCCCACCGGCTGGGGCGGCGCCGCCCACAGTCGACTTCCACTGGTCGACCCATGCGAGATTGGCTGAGATCGCGTCGCGCTCAACCCATTCATGGTGTGTTGGCGTCGTTGCGCTGCTGACGAGCTCGACCGGGTTCGTCAGCGTCGAACAATCAGCATGTCCCCGATCGTTCGATGCGAAGCCGAATGCCTTTCGAGCCGACACCCTTGAACCCATCGATTCCTCCTGCAGAGGCCCGTTTGGCCAGACTTTATGCAGGATTGCCGCGGAAGGGGCATGTCTTACGAACACATCGAACTCGTTAAGGCGGCGCCGCACCGGTCCGATGGGTTCTCCACGATGGTACGTGGTGACGTTGCAGTCGCCCCGATGGTCGCGATCCCAGAGGAAGTACGAGATGCCGCCGGCAACATCCACTCCGGGAAATGCATCCGAAGCATTCACGAAATCGACGAGCGCAGACAGCCGTTGGTCGCTAAGCATCTTCTCGCGATAGTCGTCCAGTCCTTTGCCACCCGCCATCCATCGGGAAGGCGTGATCATCGAGAGATACCGCGGTTCGAGTGCTTGGGACTGCTGAACGAAGTATTGGTAGATCGGGGTGGCGCTCGTCCCGAACCCGCCGTCACTCAGCTGATACGGCGGATTCCCGATGATGACGTCGAACTGCACGTCGGCTCCAAACATGTTCGCGAGGCGCGTCTTGATGTCGGTGGTGTGGATGAAGGCGTAGGCGTGGGTCTCGAGGTCGCCTGAACGATCGAGTGCCTGCTTGCTCGCGCCGCAGTATGCGCACTTGTCGCCGGCCCAGGTGTGCTCGGTGCGCTCGAACCAGATGTTTCCCCAGTCGCGGTCGAACGACGTTGCGACCGAGTGCTCGCCAGTTGCATCCTTCGAGCAGTAGACGCTGCGTCGCGCGAGCAGTGCCGTCAGTCGGGTGATCCCGATGCCGTAGACCTGCTTCGTGAGGATGTGATCGACGCGCTTCCAGAGGTCAGGGATCTGCTCTGCCAGACCATTGGTGAGACGTTGTGTGATCTCTCGGAGGAAGACGCCCGACTTCGTGAAGGGGTCAAGGAACGTGACGTCGGGATCGCTCCAGATGCTCGCGCCGTCATGCGCCTCAGCCCACGCCTCGGCGACCATGTCGAGCATCTGGTTCGCCAGCTCGGGCGGGGTGAAGACCTCATCATTCGAGAGGTTCGCGATGCAGGTCAGGACATCGGGGTTGTGACCGCGGAGTGCGAATGACGCCTTCCCATGAACGTCCGGAGTCGTCATGAGTCCCCCTCGGGGGCGTCGGCAACCGAGGCAAGAGGCTCACGTCGTTCTGCAGAGTCAGCGCCCTCGTTCCCGTTATCCGCCGACGCGACATCGTCCTCTCCGAGGCTCGCAAGGTAGTCGTCGCGCACGTCCGTGAGGCGACGGTCGGTCCCCGCCAGGCCCCAGAACCACCAGCCGTTCACGGCGCCTTTGCCGGTGTACACCCAGTTCGCCGCCGCCGAGGGCGTGTCGAAGGGATGGTCGCCGACGTAGAGGCGACCGTCCTGCGCGACCACCGCCTCGGCTCCACGAGCGGCCTGCTGACGTGGGATGAGACGAGTGCCGGCCGACAACCACCCGGCGTCGACGAGTTGCGCGAGGTCGACCGTCGACCGCGTCACAGGAAGCGAGGCGCGGGCCAGCAAGCCGACATGACCGGATGGCGCGGGCCACACAACACAGATCTTCTCGATCATCTGCTCGGTACGCGTGACGATGGCTCGTTCGTCCCACGACCTGTCGCTTGTCAGGGCGAGGGAATCCTTCGTGATGAGGACGTCATCGGAGGCGAGGAAGTGCGCGCGCTTCTGCGCCCACGGACCGTTCGACACTCGGCTGTTCAGAGCCTGTGTGACGATCGTGAGGTTGCCGAGCTGCTGGATGCGGCGATCTCGCTCGCGCTCCCCATCGTCCGTGAGGTCTGCAGGCCAGTGCTTCCGCCACGACTGGGGCATGAGGTGCTCGATCGTGGCCTTGTGTCGCACGATCGGCCCCATCGCGAGCGGGTTCGCGCCGGGATAGCCTCGCTTCGCGTCCTCCAGCGCCTCGAGGACCATCCGCAAACGGCTCCGGCGGTAATTGTCGTAGACGTTCGTGTCTATGAGGGCTGCCCGCACCTCTTCGTCACCGGGCCAGTAGCCGACCGGTGTGTGGTTGGCCACGAGGAACGCGCGGGTCGCCTGACCGAGGGTCTCCTTCGGCTGACGGCTGAGGTGCTGCAGCAGGTCGACGAGGAAGCGGTTCGATCCTTGGGACGGCGCTTTCACGAGGGCGCGGCGTACGAACCAGCTTTCGAGCACTGCGAGAATCTGGTCTCGGTCCGTCTCCGGTATTCCCGCTTGCTCGGGCTCATGGAGCCAGATCAACAAGGGTCGGCTGATCTCGGAGTCGAGCGTGCCGACCCGATAACTGAAGAGCTGCGTCCTGGTGAGGGGGCCGATCGGGTTCGCCGACCCCTCGATGACGGATCGGTACCTGTCTGCGGCTGCCCGTATCTGGGGGAGCAGGACGGTGACGTCGTTCTCGACCGTGTTGACGTAGTGCTTGAACTGGGTGAACACCTCACGTATCGGAAAGTCGGTCAGCGTGCGTGCCACAAGCCACTGCCAAAGGAACAACGATGCACGCGGGTTCTTGATACGACCGGAGGTGATGTCGGTCTCCCACCAGGGCGTCTCGAACTCGGCCCAGGAGGCGAGATAGGTGCGTTCGGCTTCGGCGGGATCGACGTGCTGGAAGATGAAGTTCTTGATGAGGTCGGCGGCGGACAGCGGCGTTCCGCGTGCGTTCAGGGTCTCGAAGATCGCCTGTGCGTCCTCATTCGCATCAAGCCTGATGCTGGCGATCTCCAGGCGCTCGATCACCGCGCCCACGAGCAGGGCGGCCTTCTGCTCGAGCTCGCCGTCGTCCAGCCACTCGGCGATCGCCTCGGAGAAGAAGTGGTGGGCATCTCGCAACCGCGAGGCGGGCAAGCCGGCATAGTCGATCGGCGCGGGCGCAGACATAACGGCGTCGAACGCTTCACGATCTCGATTGGTTGGAGACAGCTTGAGGCGGTCCGCTGGAGCCTTCCGATAGCTCTTCGGATTCTCGACGAGCGGAAGCACCTGGTCGGCGAGGTCTTCAAGACCGCATTGCTCGAGCACGGCGTGCAGCGCATCCAGCAGGAGTTGAAGGGTGGTGAGCCGCTGCTGACCGTCGATGACGTTCCACGTCGGAAGACCGCCGAGCGCGGCGGGCACCTGCTGGATGACGATCGCCCCTAGGAAGTGCGTGGCGGCAGGATTCGGACCTTCGATGACCTGAATGAGGCGGACGATGTCTTGCCACAGTGGCTCCCACTGCTCCTGCTGCGACCACACATACGGACGCTGGAAGAGGGGAACGGTCAGCCGAGTCGGGTTGTAGAAGATGTCTTTGGGCTGGACGACGTCGGTCTTCATGCGGCGATCTCCTGCACGGTCATGACCGGGTACGTCTCGACAGGCGTGAAGATCTCGTGCTCTTCGAAGTGCGCGAACAGTCCCTCAGAAGCGGCGGCCCGCTGGGTGAGGCTGTCGTAGCGGAAGTCTCGGCGCTGGTAGCGGCCGCGGCCGAGGTAGCCCCACTCGGGGAAGACGATCGGCTGGCCCGCGGCATCCATCATCTTCAGGGCGTCACCCTGCACGATGTTCGCGGCGAGCACGGCATCAGCAGCGCGAAGCCACTGCTCTGTGGGTGAAAGAAACCGGGCGAAAGTACCCTTAAGGTTCTCGCGGCATTCGGCCGCATTGTCGGGCAGTAACTCGATGCCGTAGATGCACATGAGTGCGAAGAGGGCATAGTGCTGCTTCTCGAACTCGCTGCGGCCGTGCCGTTGTCGCACGGCATTGAGCTTGCGTTCGAGGACGGGGACGAGGAAGTTGCCCGACCCGCACGCGGGCTCGAGAAACCGGGAGTCGATGCGCTCCGTCTCGGACTTGACCAGATCGAGCATGTCATCGACCAGCCAGCGCGGAGTGAAGACCTCACCGTGATCAGCCACACGCTGGCGCGACTTCACGAGCTGTTCCTTGGGCACCCGTCGTTCCTCTCCACGCGCTGTTGTGGAGTGTACTAGTACCCGGGGACATGCACCCTGGCGCGACGAACCGGTGGCAAAGACCCTTGATGAGTGCCCCGAGTCGCCTCTGCTGCCGCCGAACACATCGGCGCCCAGATCATCGGGGCTCGAAGGCACCGCAAGATGACCCAGGACCAGCTGGCGGCGGCCACCGGTATCGACTCGTCGAACATCCGCAGCTACGAGGGCGGGCGTGCGACCCCCAGCATCCACACCCTCATCCGAATCGCGACCGCGCTCGATGTCGAGCCGGGCTCACTGCTCGACGGGCTCACCCTCGCGCACTTCAATGCCGGTAGCCGTACCCGAAACGCAAGTTGAGGCCGAGTCCGCTCGGCCGCGATACCCAACATGGAGTGAGGAAGATCAGTGAGCGAAACAGTCGCTGCGGCCAAGAAGACCGCCGGACCGAAGTGGGAAACAGACGCGAAGGATGACATCCGTTCGGCACTTCGTAAGTTCCAGAAGCCGCTTCAGGAACTCGTCCAGCGTGATGCGAATGAAGGCGACACCCGCCTGCTCGTCACCGATTTCCTGTGCGTTGCGCTGGGGTACGACAAGTACGAGGACCTGACAACCGAGTACGCGGTCAGGGGTGAGTTTGCTGACTACGGCGTCCGCATCGACAAGCAGCTCGTCGCGTTCATCGAGGTGAAGCGTGCCGCGCAACAACTGAACGCGCGTCATCTCCGCCAAGTCGAGACATACGCGGTCAAGGAAGGTCTCGAGTGGATCATCCTCACCAACGGGCAGACGTGGCAGGCGTACCACGTCACGGTCGTGGCGGGGCAGCAGGTGTCGACGACGCTCGCGCTCGACGTTGACCTTCTGGGCGAGGAGGCGCCGGCGAAGAAGATCGAGAAGCTGTTCCACCTGCATCGATCTGCCCTCAAGCGCGACACGATCAGCGAGTTGTGGAAAAAGCAGGCGGCCACCTCGCCGCAGGCGCTGGCTGACATCCTCCGAACGCCGGCTGTGCTCGACGCGGTTCGCAAGGAGATCCGTCGACAGAGCGGCTTCAATGCGGACGTCGAGGAACTCGGCCGGATCGTTCGAAGCGGCGTCATTCGCCCCGAGCTCGTGATCGACGGCAAGAAGTAGTCGCGCGGCCGCCGCGCGAGCTGAGACGGGCGTCGTGCCCCGGCGGTACCAACCTCGAAACCGGGGACTCCTGCCGAGACCGATGCCGTCGTCCCTGGTCTCGACAGGAATCCCCGGTCTCGGCGATCGTGGGGCTCGCACCGCATACCCACCCTGGCGCCGCCGTACAGGAAACCCTAAGATTAGGCGCCATGACGACTCCGCCGATTCCTCCGCAGCAGCCGCCGGTGCCTCCCCAGCAGCCCCCGCAGGGCCCGTACGGTCAACCGCAGCAGCCGCTGAACCCCGCCGACGAGAAGCTGTGGGCCACGCTGATCCACATCGGCGGCATCTTCTTCGAGTTCATTCCCGCGCTGATCGGCTACCTCGTCCTCAAGGACCGCGGACCGTTCATCAACGCGCACGCGAAGGCGGCGCTGAACTTCCAGATCACGATGGCCATCGCGTTGATCGTCGGCATCATCACGTCGTTCATCATCATCGGAATCGTGATCATCTTCGCCGTCGCGATCGTGAACATCATCTTCTCGATCATCGCGGCGGTGAAGGCCAACCAGGGGCAGCTTTACACCTACCCGCTGTCCATCCCGTTCATCAAGTGAGGGCGACCGGGGCTCTCAGCCCCCGTCGATAGAATCGAGGATGCCGCTGCATGCGGCATCCTCTCTTCTTTCTCCCCTTGCGACCATTGGAGCCACCGTGGCCGAGCCTTCCCGTCTCGACAAAGTCATCGCCCTCGCCCGTCACCGCGGGTTCGTGTTCCAGGCCGGTGAGATCTACGGCGGCTCGCGTTCGGCATGGGACTACGGTCCCCTCGGCACCGAGCTGAAGGAGAACATCCGCCGGCAGTGGTGGCAGACGTTCGTGCGCGGCCGCGGCGACATGGTCGGCCTCGACTCGTCGGTCGTGCTGCCCAAGCGGGTGTGGGAGGCCTCGGGTCACCTCGCGACCTTCACCGACCCGCTCGTCGAGTGCCTGCAGTGCCACAAGCGCTTCCGCGCCGACACGCTCATCGAAGACTTCGAGGCGCGCAAGGGCCGTAAGGCCGAGAACGGCCTGGCCGACATCCCGTGCCCGAACTGCGGTACGAAGGGCAAGTACACCGAGCCGCGCGAGTTCTCGGGCCTCATGAAGACGTACCTCGGCGTCGTCGAAGACGAGTCGGGCCTGAACTACCTGCGTCCCGAGACCGCGCAGGGCATCTTCATCAACTTCGCCAACGTCGTGCAGGCCTCGCGCAAGAAGCCGCCGTTCGGCGTCGGTCAGGTCGGCAAGGCGTTCCGCAACGAGATCACGCCCGGCAACTTCATCTTCCGCACCCGCGAGTTCGAGCAGATGGAGATCGAGTACTTCGTGCCGCCGGCCGACGCACAGGAGTGGTTCGAGCACTGGGTCGAGGAGTGCTGGAACTGGTTCATCGACCTGGGGCTGGATGCCGACAACCTGCGCCGCCTCGACGTGCCTGAGGAAGACCGGGCCCACTACTCCGACGGCACCATCGACCTCGAGTACCGCTTCGGGTTCGCCGGCAAGGAGTGGGGCGAGCTCATGGGCGTCGCCAACCGCACCGACTTCGACCTCACCAACCACACCGAGGCGTCGGGCCAGTCGCTCAGCTACTTCGATCAGGCGTCGGGGCAGAAGTACATCCCGTACGTGATCGAGCCGTCGTTCGGCCTCACCCGCGCGATGATGGCGTTCCTCGTCGACGCGTACCGCGAAGAAGAGGCCCCCAACGCCAAGGGCGGCACCGACACCCGCACGGTGCTGGGACTCGACCCGCGCCTCGCGCCGGTCAAGGTCGCGGTGCTGCCGCTCTCGCGCAACGAGAAGCTCTCGCCGTTGGCTCGTCAGCTGGCCGACACGCTGCGCGGCCACGGCTGGAACACCGACTTCGACGACGCCGGCGCCATCGGCCGCCGCTACCGCCGGCAGGACGAGATCGGCACCCCGCTGTGCGTCACGGTCGACTTCGACTCGCTCGACGACGATGCGGTGACCGTGCGCGACCGCGACACCATGGCGCAGGAGCGCGTGCCGCTCGCGAACATCGAGCAGTACCTGGCCGAGCGGCTGAAGGGCGCGTAGCCGGGAGTGGATGCCGCGGCCGCCCTCTACGTCAGCGACCTCGACTTCACGCTGCTGCGCAGCGACGCGACGCTGAGTGCGCGCACCGTCTCCGTCATCAACGGTCTCATCGCCGCCGGCGTGCCGTTCACCTACGCGACGGCGCGGTCGTACCTGTCGTCGCGACGCGTGACATCTGACCTCGACCTCGCCCTGCCGGTCGTCACGTACGGCGGCACGGTGATCGCCGATCCGCACGACGGCGCGCCGCTGCACGTCGAAGGGATGCCGGGCGTCGTCGTGTCGGCGATCCTCGATGCGGCGATCGACGCGGGGCTCGAACCCATCGTCTACGCGATGGAAGGCGGACGCGACCGGGTGCGCTGGCATGAGGGCTCAGTGTCGAGCGGGGTCCGTTGGTACGTCGCGCACCGCGAGGGCGACCCGCGGCTGGCGCCGCTGCGTTCGTGGGACGATGTGGACCCGGCATCCATCTTTTACATCACCCTGATCGGCACGCGCGAGCGGCTCGAAGCGCTGCGCGACGGGCTGGGCGGGGCGCTCGCCGAGTGTGCGCACTTTCTCTCCCTCGACGGATACATGAACGAGCACTGGCTCGAGATCCACGCGGGCAGTGGCACCAAAGCGCAGGCCGTGCGGCGCCTCGCGGGCTCGCTGGGCGCGGAGCGTGTCGTCGCCTTCGGCGACAACCACAACGACAGGCCCCTGTTCGAGGTCGCCGACGAGACCTGCGCGGTCGCGAACGCGGTGCCCGAGCTGCGGGCGCTCGCGACGCACGTGATCGGCGCAAACGACGCCGATGGCGTCGCGGAATGGCTTGCCGCGCGCTTCGCTTGACGGCGCGGGGTGAGGACGCGGGCCTTCGTGAAGTGCGACGGCTCGGTTAGCCGGCGTTCGGCAGTCACTTTCGGCAGGGTCCGATCCGCGACGGTTGCAGCTGTTGACTGCTGAACAGGGGGCGCCCGTTTCGGCAGTCAGTATCGGCAGCCGGCCGAGCGCTGGGCCTGCCGAAACTGACTGCCGAACATGAGCGGGGTGGATGCCGCGGCCTGCGGAGCCGACGGGGTGACGGGATGCCGCGGCCCGCGGCATCCCGCACCGCCGAACCCCGCCCCGCCCGCGGCCCGGATCCCGGCGCGACCCACCTCGGCCGCGCCATTAGGCTTCAGGCATGAATCCCCGCGCCGACAGCGTCGACGGCGTCCTCCGCCGCAGCGCCGCACGTACCCCCGACCGCACCGCCCTGACCTTCGAGGACCGGGCCTGGACCTACCGCGAGCTCGACGATGCCGTCTCGCGCACGGCCGCCTGGCTGCAGGTCAAGGGTGCGGCGACCGGCGATCGCATCGCCGCGTACGGCACGAACTCCGACGCGTACCTGATCGCGTTCCTCGCGTGCGCGCGGGCGGGGCTCGTGCACGTGCCGATCAACTACGCGCTGCGCGGCGGCGAGCTGCAGTACCTGCTCGAGACGGCGGGCGCGCGGCTGGTGCTCGTGGATCCGGCGCTGGCCGAGGCATCCGCCCCCGTCTGCGCGGCACTCGGCATCGACGATGTCGTCCCGCTGCGCGGCGGTCCCGGGTCGCTGCTCGAGGCTGCGACCGACGGACCTGTTCCGGCCTTCGTCGACGAGACCGACGGCACCGAGCTCGTGCAGCTGTTGTTCACGTCGGGCACGACGTCCAAGCCCAAGGGCGCCATGATGAGCCACGGCGCGCTCGTGAGCGAGTACGTCTCGTGCGTCATCGCGCTCGACCTCGCCGCCGACGACAAGCCGCTCGTGTGCATGCCGCTGTACCACTCGGCGGCGATGCACGTCTTCATGATGCCGTACCTGTCGATCGGCGCGACGGTCACCCTGCTGGGGGCGCCGGTGGTGCCCGAGATCCTCGAGCGGGTGGAGTCCGAGCGCATCGGGTCGCTGTTCCTCGCGCCCACCGTGTGGGTGCCGCTGGCGAACCACCCCGACCTCGAGACCCGCGACCTGTCGTCGCTGACGAAGGCGCAGTACGGGGCATCCATCATGCCGGTCACCGTGCTGCAGCGGCTGCGCGGACGCTACCCCGACCTCGCGTTCTACAACTGCTTCGGGCAGTCCGAAGTCGCGCCGTTGGCGACCGTACTGCGACCCGAGGAGCACGAAGAGCGACCCGCCTCGTGCGGACGTCCGGTGTTCTTCGTGGAGGCGCGGGTGGTGGATGCCGCGGGTGACGATGTGCCCGACGGCGAACCCGGCGAGGTGCTGTACCGCTCGCCGCAGCTGTGCGACGGGTACTGGAACGATCCGGAAGCCTCGGCCGAGGCGTTCCGTGACGGATGGTTCCACTCCGGCGACCTCGTCACGCGCGACGCCGAAGGCTTCATCACGGTCGTCGATCGCATCAAGGACGTGATCAACACCGGCGGCATCCTGGTCGCGTCGCGCGAGGTCGAAGACGCTCTCTACACGCACGATGCCGTCGCCGAGGTCGCGGTGGTGGGCATGCCCGACGAGCGCTGGATCGAGGCGATCACCGCGTTCGTCGTGCGCCGCGACGGCGTCGAGGTCACGCCGGACGAGCTGATCGCGCACGTGAAGGGCATGCTCGCGCCGTTCAAGGTGCCCAAGCGGGTCGAGTTCATCGACGAGCTGCCGCGCAACCAGAGCGGCAAGCTGCTCAAGCGCGAGCTGCGCGCGCGGGGCTGAGGGACCCGGTCAGCCGACGAGCAGCCGCACCACGTTGATGATCAGCACGACAAGGCCGAGCAGAGCGATGAGATACGGCCACAGCTGAAGCGGAATGCCGAACATTGTGGACCGAGGCCGCACCACGACCAGTTTGTTGGTCCCGGGTTCGATCGCCGGCACCATGCGCGGAGGCTGCGGCTGCCCGTTCGGCAGCGGCGGCACCTGCTGAGGCACCATGAGTACCCGCGGCTTGTCGAGGCGCGCGCGGACGAGAAGGCCGTCCAAGAAGTAGAGGCCGATCGCCGCCATGAGGAAGCCGATGCCGACGAACGTGCCGTTGATCGCGCTTTCATCCACAGCTCCGAGGCCGAAGGCGGCCTTGAGGAGGAACCCGACTCCTACTCCGAGGCCGATGAAGATGAAGCCGAAGAATCCCCAGCGTGTCCAAATCAACATGCAGCGGCTTCCTTTCGACAGCTGTTCAGGAGGCCTTCTCGGCCGTAGGCAGTGCGAATGTGAGCGGGCTCACGTCGGTGTCGAGCTCGTCGGCGTGCGACGCGGTGAAGACGACGGCGTCGGGCGTCGAACCCTTCGGCATCACGAACACGAGGCACCCAACTGTCGCCTGCCGAAGGTCGGTCGCACCTTCCGTGGCGGGGATGGGGCAGTTCTCCAACGATGACGGCACGCTCAGCATCGTCGCGTACTCGCCTGTCGTCGTGTCAACGGCGACGAGCTCATGCATGGGGGAGATGCTGTGGCTCCCCTCGAGCGCCGAATAGACGATGTTCGCGTAGTACGCCACTGAATCCTCGGGAAGTCCGCCCGGGATCATGACGTCATCGAAATCGGATGTGCCGCCCCGCCGCACAGCCCCGGTCTTCACCGCGAGGGTGCTGACAGTGGGCTCTGCTATGGAGTCGTAATCCTGGAGGACGCCCCACTCACCATGCGGGATCGTGGATCCGGCATCGCTGAGTGCGGTCGCGTCAGGCAGATCAGCGGCTGCGGTCGGGAAGACGGGATCGGCGTCTTCTGAGCCGGAACATCCGGTGAGTGTCAGTGCGCTGAGCGCTGTCACAGCGATGAGGAACGGGGCTGGGGAGCGAAGGGGCACCGAACCATGCTAGGTGCCGGCTCGAGTGGACCCCGCGCCCCACCGCACGATCGCGTACCCTTGCTGCCCCGCCCCCGGGCGTGTGCACAGCGAAGATGCGTGGAGTTCCCGTGTCGGTGATGGTGAAGCCGGTTCTGTCGGCGCGTGAGCGGGCGAGCCGTTGACCGGCGCGCTCGACGGCGAACACATGCGCGACCGACTGCTGTCGGGCGAGTTCGGCCGTTGGCTGGCCGAGTACCCTGCCGAGATCAGCGCACGATCGCGGTGACGGTCCCGAGTCGAGCCAAGACCTCGTGGCTGATCGAGCCGAGCAGCAGCCGGGCGAACGCGCCGCGGCCGTGGCTGCCGACGACGGCCAGGCGCGCGTCCTGCGCGAGCTCGGTGATGATCGTCGACGGATACCCGCACTCCACACGCTCGACGATCTCGAGCTCGGGGTGCTCCTCGCGCACGGCCGCGAGCGCACCGCGCAGGATCTCGGCCGTCACGCCCTGCATGTCGTCGAGATAGGGCTCGGGGTAGCCGCTGAGCGGACCGGGGATCGGCATCGGGGTCCAGACGCTGAGCGCCGTCAGCGATTCGCCGAGGCGCACGGCCTCGGTCGCCGCAAACCGCACGGCCGCAGCCGACACCTCCGACCCGTCGGTGCCGACAAGCACGCCGGTGCGACCCGAGACGTCGAAGTCGGGCACGACCACGACCGGGCATTTCGCCGCAGCGCTGATGCGGATGCCGTGCGCCCCGCGCACCGACCCCGAACCCGGGCCCTTCGAGTCGCTGCCGATCACCAGCAGCGTCGCGCCCTCCGATGCATCGACCAGCACCGCGACCGGATTGCCGCGGTCGACGCGGGTCGTGACATCCACCCCTGCGTCCTTCAGTCGTGCGGCGTGCGTGTCGAGCATCTGCTGTGCGGCGTCGCCAGCGGTCTGGGCCAGACTGTCTTCGCCGACCGCGCCCACCGCCCCACCGACGACGGTGACGAGCTCGACGCTCTGTCCGAGTGCCTTCGCGTGCTGCTCCGCCCAGGTGACGACCCGCTCCGACACGGGTGCGGCGGAAAGCCCGACCACGATCTTCTCGCTCATGACCTCGACCTCCTTGTGCCCAGGCTAGGGCACGGTGGGGGCCGTGCGGGAGGGGGATGCCGTGACTATTCGCGCGCCCGTCGTCCGCTGGTCACTTCTGCTTCGCCGCGCGCGCCGCGGCCTTCATCTCGCGCTTGAACTCGCGCACCTGCGCGAGGGTCTCCGGGCTCGTGATGTCGGCGACGCTGCGCAGCGTGCCCTCGTCGCCGTAGGGGGCGGATGCCGCGCGCCAGCCGTCGCCGTCGAAACCGCACTGCTTGCCGAGGAGCGCGAGGAAGATCTTCGCCTTCATCTCGCCGTAGCCGGGCAGCGCCCTCAGCCGCTTCAGCACCGTCGGCCCGTCGGGGTCGCCCTGCGTCCAGATGGCGCTCGCATCGCCGCCCCAGTCGTCGACGACGGCGCGGCACAGCTCCTGCACGCGCCCGGCCATCGACCCCGGGTACCGGTGGACGGCCGGGGTCTGACGGAACAGCGCGACGAGCTCTTCGGGGTCGAAGGAGGCGAGGGTCGCGGCATCCACCGATCCCACCCGCTGCTCGATTTTCAGCGGCCCCGTGAACGCCGTCTCCATCGCGATCTGCTGGTCGAGCAGCATCCCGATCATCAGGGCCAGCGGGTTGCGCGTGAGCAGATCGTCGGCCGCGTCGTCGGCGGTGAGGTGAAGGGCCATGCGTCCAGTGTGACACTCGTGTGTCGGCAAGGAGTGCATGCAATAAGCATGTGAAGTATGCTTGATGCATGACCACGATCCAGGTGCGTAACGTCTCGGAGGAGACCAGTCGGGCCCTCAAGGCGAAGGCTGCGCTGGAGGGACGTTCGCTGAGCGACTTCCTGCTCCGCGAACTCGATCGCATCGCCACGCGCCCGAGCCGCGCCGAGCTGCTGGAACGCATCGAGCGCCGCGCGGTCACCACGCTCGAGCCGGCATCCCAGGTGCTGGCGGAGCAGCGGCCGAATCGATGACCCTCGTCGTCGACGCATCCGCGGTCGCCGAGATCCTGTTCGGGACCGAGGCCGGTCGTCGCGCCGCCGCGTTGCTCGACGGGCATGAACTCCTGGCGCCGCAGCATCTCACCGCTGAAGTCGCTTCAGTGATCCACGGGTGGTCACTCAGCGGCCAGATCTCCGATGAGCACGCTCTGCGTGCGTTCCGTGAGTTTGACGCGCTCGGGGTGGAGCAGGTTCCGATGATGTCTCTGCTTCCCTCCGTGTACTCACTGCGACACAACATCAGCGCTTACGACGCGATGTATGTCGTACTCGCTCGAGCCGTGCCGTGTCAGATGCTCACGCTCGATGCTCGCTTGGCGGCTGCCGCGTCAGATTGCGCATTGCTGCCGTAGTCTCCGGCGGCATGCGGTCTGCGAATCAGCGCAGGTCGTGACTCAGGAGGGTGAGAACACCAAGATCACGTTCGCGAGGTGGCCCCGCCGCGGCCACTACCCACGTCGCCGGGGCTCATTGGCAGGCTCGGCGATGACCGCACGCAGGTCACCGAATCGACATCCGGCGGATCTCGGCCGCGTAGGCATCGAGGACCGCGAAGATGCCGCGATGCTGCCAGACCCGTCCGCGCGAGTTACCCGTGGTCTCCACGAGGACCTCTCGCTCGGTGAGTGCGTCGAGTGCGCGAAGCGCCGCCATCTCGCCGAGGCCGAGCGCGGTCATGAGGTACTTCGTGTTCACGGCGGGTTGGCCGACCAGCGCGGGCAGCACCTTCCATGCTGCGGCATCCGCCCGGATGCCCTTCATCCTCGCGCGGGAGTCCTCAAGCTCGTTGGCCAGGTCATCGACGAGCCGGCCGCCGCTCTTCGCCGCGATCCGGCTCGCCATGGCGAACTGGCGAACGATGGGGCCGGCGTCGCCGTCACGGAAGGCGCCGAGGGCGGCGAAGTAGTTGTCGACGTCGACGAGCAGCCCCGCGGAGATGGGCACCGCGGTGGAGTCGACAAGGCCCTTGCTGCGGAGGATGGACTGCGCCAGCGCCCGGCCGGTGCGGCCGTTGCCATCGACGAACGGGTGGATGGTCTCGAATTGGGCATGTGCGACGGCGACCTGCACGAGCACGGACACGTCCTCGCGCCGCGCGAAGGCGACGAGGTCCTGGATCGCGCCGGGGATGCGGTCATGATGCGGTGCCACGAACTCCGCCAGGCGCGGACCGGCGTTCCCGGTCCCGATCCACACCTGCTCGCGGCGGTACTTCCCGGCCTCGTGCTCGAGACCGGGCTGGTGGCTCAGCAGCGCCCGGTGCATCGACAGGATCGCGGTCTCGCTGATGTCATCGGCAAGTGCGAGAGCCGCCTCCATGGCACGGACGTTGCCGATGACGGTGAGTGCGTTCTGCTTGTCGCCCTCGTCGATCTCGGCGAGGGCGAGCTGCTTCGCCGACGCTGTCAGGTGCTCGATCTGCGACGACGACGCCGACTCGGTGCGCAGCAGGATCGCGGTCATCGGCCCGAGGGCCGGGCTCCCGGTGCCGAGGGTGCGCTGCGCGTGCTGGTCGAACGCGACCAGCTGCCGGGTCGCGTCCTCCACGTCAGCGGCGTCCTCACCGGAGATGCGCGGCTCCCAGTCGGCGATCGTCGCCGTGACCGCCGCCTCGTACGCACCCGTCTGACGCAGCACCTCCGCACGCGAGTACATCTCGGGGACGCGCGGACGCCAGTCGAAGCTCTCGTGCGCGATCGCGTCGATCGGGATCCGCGTGTCGACGGGAGGTGTGGACATGCGTCCATTCTACTAACGGCTAGATATATAAGTGTTGGTAAAAGCTGACTTGAGCACGGGCGCGGCCCCGTCCAGACGGCGTCGAAGCGGGAATGGGACAATGAGCGGGTGGCCCCCGCAGATCACGAACCCGTCCCGCTCGGCGAGCTCGCCGGGCACGCAGCCGCCGTCCGCATCGCCGTGATCGGGGGAGGTGTCGCGGGCCTGATCGCCGCCCTCGAATGCGCGAAGGTCGGCACGCACGTCACCGTCTTCGAGGCGGCCGACGCCCTCGGCGGCACCGCGCGCACGGTCGAACTCGACTCGCTGCCCGTCGACCTGGGCGTCGACAGCGTCACGCCTGCGCTCGACGACCGGCTGCGCGATCTGGGGCTTTCCGACGCGCTGGTCGTGCCCGACACCGAGACCCGCTGGGTCGCGGGTGTACCGGGGGTGGATGCTGCGCCCCTGCCCGACGACGCGGTGCTGGGCATTCCCGAGAACATGTTCTCGGACGCGTGCCGGCGCATCCTCGGCACCGGCGGCTCGTGGCGTGCGTACGCCGACCGGCTGCGCCCGCCGCTGACGATCGGGCATGAGCAGGACCTCGCCAAGCTCGTGCGCACGCGCATGGGGCAGAAGGTGCTCGACCGGCTCGTCGCCCCGCTGACCGCCGGAGTGTTCGGGACGACGCCCGACCGCATCGACGTCGACATCGCCGCACCCGGACTGAACGCCGCGCTGACCCGCACCGGTTCGCTGTCGGGCGCCGTGGCCACCGTGCGCAGCGAGGGTCCGCACGTGCGCGGACTCGTCGGCGGCGCCGGCCGGCTCGTCGACGCGCTGGCGCAGCGGCTCGAACAGCTCGACGCCGACGTGCGCACCGGCGCGTCCGTCACCGCGCTCGAACGCACGGGCGGCGCGTGGGCGGTCGTCACCGCCGACATCGAGCTCGACGCGAGTGACGAGGCGCCCGGCCCCGAGACGTTCGACGCCGTCGTCGTCGCGTGCGACGAGATCGCCGCTCGTCGGCTGCTCGCCCCCGTCGCACCGGAGCTGTCGCCGGCGGGGGATGCCGCGGCCGCCGTAGAGACGGTCGCCCTGGTCGTCGACGCACCCGAGCTGGACGGCCGCCCGCGCGGCGCCGAGGTCGTGACCGTTCCCGGCACGCACCGCGCGCGCAGCGCGCTGCACCTGACCGCGAAGTGGGGCTGGCTCGCGCACCGCGCGGGCGCCGGCCGCCACGTGGTGCGGCTGAGCTTCGACGCCGCCTCCCTCGCCGGGCTGAGCGACGCCGATGTCTTCGCGCGGGCGCGGGACGAGGCATCCACTCTCTTCGGCGTCACCCTCGACGAGGGGAAGGTGCGCGCGGCGCACCGGGAGCGTTTCATCGCCGCGCCCCCGCGCGCGCGGCGCGGTCGCGTCGCCGAGGCCGAACGTGCGCGCCGGGCGATCGAGGCCGTGCCGCAGCTCGCCGCCACGGGAGCGTGGCTGGCCGGCAGCGGGCTGGCGCAGGTGATTCCGGATGCCGTGGCCACCGCCGATCGGCTGCGCCGGAGGGCGCTGTTCGGCGGCGACGATGCGTCTGCATGAGTGGATGCCGGAAATGGCATACAGCGTTACCCTGGGGTGAGGCAACGAGGTGAGGAGACCGGATGAGGGGCAAAGTCGGGCTGGTGATCGGACTCGCCGCGGGGTACGTCCTGGGGACGCGCGCCGGCCGTGAGCGCTACGAGCAGATCAAAGAGCAGGCTCAGAAGGTCTGGAACCTCCCCCCGGTGCAGAAGCAGGTCGACAAGGCCAAGGACTTCGGCAAGTCCGCGGCCATGGCGCTGCCCAACGCACTGTGGAACGGCACGGTCAAGGTCGTGAAGGCGGCCTCCGAGCGGGGCACGGCGGGTGAACGGCTGGATGCCGCGGTGAGGGCCGGCAAGGATTCGGCCGATGACATCGCGGCCGCTGCCGAGACGGCGGCGGACGAGGTCAAGGACGCCCTCCGCGACCGCGACGGGAGCTGAACCCATGCCGCGCTTCCGTGATCGCGCCGACGACGGGTTCCTCACCCTGATCGGCGAGTTGCCCGAGCTGATCCGCAATCTCATCGTCGCCGAGATCGACGCGGCCAAGACGTGGGTGCGTCGTGCGGCGAAGGATGCCGGGTTCGGCGCCGGGTGGATGGTCGTCGCCCTCTTCTTCCTGTTCTGGGCGATCCCGTCGCTCGGCGCGTTCTTCATCGCGGGCCTCTCGTCGTGGTGGCCGGTCTGGCTGTCGGCGCTCGTGGTCTTCGGGATCATGCTCGTGATCGCCGTGGTGTTCGCGCTGCTCGGCATCCTGCGCTTCCGCAAGCTCACCCAGCGCGAGAACCCCGGTAAGGCCGTGGCCGAAGACGTGAAGATCGTGAAGGATGTCGCCGATGAGTTCTGAGAGCAGCCTGCCGCGCACGGTCGTCGACCTCGACGTCGATGACCCGGTGCTCAAGGCCCGCGCCGAGCTGAAGGCGGCGCTGGCGGCCATCGAAGAGAAGGCCAACGTGCCCAAGCGGGTGGCCCGCGCGACCGAGCGCGGCACCGCCAAGGCCCGCGTGTTCGCACGGAAGAACCCGGCGCTCGCCGCCGCCGCCGTGATCGGTGTGGCCGCCGCCGTCGGGCTCATCGTCTGGGGTGCCGTCTCGCTGTACACGCGTCCGGGGCGCTGACGCAGCATCCACCCCTCACACGCTGCTTTTGACAGCGCGGGGTATGCTCGGAAGTCAGGCAGTGGCAATGGTGCGAGTGCTGCCGACGGCGCGGACCCGAAGCGCGCAGGTTGCGTACCGGGTGCGGTGTCGCCCGTCGGTTGCTCGAACGTGGGGCGGCCGACGTCGTAGAACCTTCAGCCGACCCCGAACACCAGAAGATGAACACAGCCGAAACACTCCACGGCACCACTGCCGACAAACCGCTCAACGGATGGCGCGTCCTCGTGCCCCGCGGCGGCCCGTGGGGTGACGGCGTCGCCGCCAAACTGCGTTCGCAGGGTGCGGTGCCGGTGGTCGCGCCCCTCATCAACTTCGCGCCGACCGAAGACCTCACGACGCTCGAGTCGGCGCTGGCCGCTCTCGCCGACGGGGCGTTCGACTGGCTCACGCTGACCAGTGCCACGACGGTGGACGTGCTGTACGCCTACCGTGCGGTCATCCCCGCGACGACGAAGGTCGCGGCGGTCGGCGAGACCACGGCCGCCGCCCTGACCGCGGTCGGATACCGGGTCGACCTCGTGCCCGAGAAGGACAACTCCGCCGCCGGCATGGCCGACGAGCTCATCGCGCTCGAGCCCGAGCCCAAGCGCGTGCTGACCCTGCGCAGCGAGATCGCCAAGCCGGTGCTCACCAAGCGGCTCATCGCCGCGGGGCATGACGTGCGCCAGGTCGTCGCCTATCGCACGGTCGGCGTGCCGGTGACCGAGCGCATCGCGCGCGACGTCGCCAACGGGCGCATCAACGCCATCCTCGTCACGAGCGGCTCGGTCGCCGAGCAGGTGCGGAACCAGTTCGAGCACATCCCCGATGACACCGTGATCGCGGCGATCGGCCCGCGCACCGCGAAGGATGCGCGCAAGGTCGGTCTGACCGTCGACATCGTCGCCCGCAAGCAGACGGTCGACGACCTCATCACCGCCGTCTCGCAGCTGCCGCTGCCGCACGCGTCGGACGAGTTCCACCTGTAGGTCTGCCCGGCCCGGGTGCCGCGGCATCCGCTCCCTCCGTCTGCGCGGCCGGCCCTGCGGCACGATCCGTTCCCTGCGCCGCCGGGTGCTCCCATAGCCCAGTGCTTGTCGCGGTGGTCCGCCCCTCGCCCGAGGCGAGGGGACTGGCCGAAGCGAGGGCCGTTTCTGCGTGTTCAGCCCTCGCCTCGGCAGATCCCCTCGCCCGAGGCGAGGACTGCGCAGGAGCCGGGGGTTCACGGGAGGGCGTCCGCGAGAGAGGGGGCGGATGCTGCGGGTCGGGGTGCCGCGGCCCGATAGCCTGGGGACGTGGCATCCTCCCCTCGCGTCGTCGTGCTCGCCGGCGGTGTCGGCGGCGCGAAGTTCACCCTCGGGGTGCGCGCAGCGCTCGCGCGCATCCAGGCTCCCGAAGCGACCGTGGTCGTCAACACCGGCGACGACCTCTGGCTCTCCGGCGTGCGCCTGCAGCCCGACATCGACTCGGTCCTCTACGCGCTCGCCGGGCAGAACGACACCGTGCGCGGCTGGGGCCGGGCCGGCGACACCGAGCGCGTGAACGCCGAGCTGCAGGCCTGGGGCGCCGGGTGGCCGTGGTTCACCCTGGGCGACCTCGACCTGGGCACCCACCTGGCGCGCACCGGCTGGCTGCGCGACGGGCTGTCGGTCACCGAGGTGGTCGAGCGGCTGTCGGCACGCTGGCCGATCGGCGTGCGGATGCTGCCGATGACCGACGCCGAGGTCGACACGCACGTCGTGACGGACCAAGGCACCATGCACTTCCAGGAGTGGTGGACCCGCCACCGTGCGACGATCGCGCCGCGTGCGTTCGCGAGCCCCGGGATCGAGGCCGCGGTGCCCGCGCCCGGCGTGCTCGAGGCGATCGCCGACGCCGACCTCGTGCTGCTCGCGCCGTCGAACCCCGTCGTGTCGATCGGGCCGATCCTCGCGGTGCCGGGCATCCGCGAGGCCGTGCGCGCGGCGACGCGCGTCGTCGGCGTCTCGGGGATCATCGGCGGCAAGGTCGTGCGCGGCATGGCGGACGTGTGCCTGACCGCGATCGGCGTCGACACGCGCTCCGACGCCGTGGCGACGCACTACGGCTCCCGTGCCGACGGCGGGCTGCTCGACGCCTGGGTCATGGCCGAGGAGGACGCCGCGCTCGCTCCCGCCGTCGAGGTTCTGGGCGTGCGCGCCGTGGTCGCCCCGCTGTGGATGACGGACATCGAGGCCTCGGCCGCGATCGTCGACGCTGCGCTCGGGGCTTAGGGCCTGGGTGTCGTTTCGGCTCGCTGCGCTCGCTCAACGACCGGGGTCGGTGAGGCCCGTGGTGCGGGTGCCGAGGCCGAGGCGTGCGGCGGCCTCCAGCTGCGCGGGCGTGTCGACGTCGCGGCGCAGCGAGGGGGCGGCATCCAGCGCGACAGCACCGAGGGCGAGGTGCCGGGCCAACGACCCGTCGCCGAAGGCGGCGGCCCAGGGCACGCCGGCCCGCGCGGTCACGAGCGTCGAGCCGGTGCCCTCCGCATCGGCCACCACCGTGCGCTCGAGCGCCGCGGCGCGCCGCAGTGCGTCGGCGAGATCGGCCGGGCGCAGCGCCGGCAGGTCGCCGAGCATGGCCGCGCGGTGGCCGGGGCCCGTGGCATCCACCCCCGCCGCGATCGCCGCGTTCAGCCCCGCCGGCGCGGTCTCGTCGACCACGGTGGCGCCCAGCGCACGCGCGGCAGCGGCGACCTCGGCGTCGGCGGTCACGACGACCACCGCGCACACCGCGCAGGCGGCCTCGATCGTGTCGAGCGCTATCGCGCGGGCCAGTGCCGCGCGGTCGCCGGCTCCCGTCAGCCGCGATTTGCCGTGCGCGGCGGGTTTGACCGGGATGACGACGGTCCAGTCCGTGCAGAACTCAGCAGATCTGCGCACGTCGCTCCGTGAAAGCGCCGATTTCGGCCCCCGGCCGCACAGAATTGCGGAGTTCTGAACCGGTCGCTGCCCGTACCGCCGCTCGCACCCCGCTCACGCGTCGTACTTCGCGCGCAGCCGCGGCAGGATCTCGGCGCCGTACATGCGCAGGAACTCCTCCTGGTCGAAGCCCGGGTCGTGGAACACCAGGTGCCGGAAGCCCAGGTCGATGTACCTTCCGATGGCCTCGACGTGCTCATCGGGATCGGTCGAGACGATGAACCGGGATGCCACGCGCTCGATCGGCAGCTCGGCGGCACGCCGCTGCATCTCGATCGGGTCGTGCACGTCGCGCTTCTCCTCGGGGGTGAGCGCGAGCGGCGCCCAGAAGCGCGTCTTCTCGAGCGCGGTCTCGTGGTCGGGGTGGTACGAGACCTTGACCTCCATGAGGGTGTCGACGTCGTCCGCCTGCCGCCCGGCCTTTGCCAGCCCGTCCTGCAGCGCCGGCAGCAGCGTGTCGGTGTACAGGGCGGGGTCCTTGCCGCTGGTGGTGATGTACCCGTCGGTGATGCGGCCGGCCAGCCGCGTGGCGGCCGGTCCCGACGCGCCGATGTAGATCGGCACCTCGTGCGCCGGACGGTCGTAGATCGTGGCATCCTGCACGTGCCAGAAGTTGCCGTCGAACGTGACGCGCTCGCCGCGCCACAGCTCGCGGATGAGCGTGATCGACTCCTTGAGCCGCTGGAAGCGCTCGGGCGCGTCGGGCCACTCGAGCCCGAGCGTCACCTCGTTGAGCGCCTCGCCGGTACCCACGCCCAGGATGACCCGCTCGGGGTACATCACGCCCAGCGTCGCGAACGCCTGCGCGATGACGGCGGGGTGGTAGCGGAACGTCGGGGTCAGCACCGACGTGCCGATCAGCACCCGCTGCGTCTGCGCCCCGAGAGCGCCCAGCCAGGGCAGCGTGGCGGGGGCGTGCCCGCCTTCGTGCATCCACGGCTGGAAGTGGTCGGAGAGGAAGACGGAGTCGAACCCCATCTCCTCGGCGAGCACGCCGAACCGCAGCAGCTCGTTCGGCCCGAACTGCTCGCTGGAGGCCTTGTATCCGAATCGCAGCGTCATCGTGCTCCTCTTTCGATCGTCACGGGCAGGAACTCGCCCCCGTCGGTGTCCAGTCGCTCCCGGAACGCGTCGACCGTTCCGGGCCACAGCAGGGTCAGCCGTCCCGACCTCTCGTCGACGTACCAGTTGCGGCATCCTCCGGAGATCCAGGGGGTGGATGCTGCAGCCTCGTCGATCTCGGCGGTGTAGGCGTCTTCGGCTGCCGGGTCGACCCGACGCACCCCGGGGTGGCGCGCGAGCGTGCGGGCGGCGTAGTCGGCCTGCGCCTCGATCATGAGCACCGAGGAGTTGTGGCCGAGCGACGCGTTGGGGCCGTCGAGCACGAACAGGTTCGGGAACCCGGCGACCACGGTCGAGCCGAACGAGGTCATGCCGCGGTCCCAGTGCGCGGCGAGCGTGCCGTGCTCGCCGCGGACCAACTCGGCGTAGGGCTGCTCGGTCGACTCGAACCCGGTCGCGAGCACGACCGCGTCGACGGGGTGGCGCGTGCCGCTCGCGGCGATCAGGGTCGAGCCCTCGACGGCGGCCAGCGCCGACGCCTCGAGCGTCACGGCGCCCGAGGCCAGCGCCGGGTAGAACGCGTCGGAGAGCAGCACGCGCTTGCACCCGAAGGCATAGTCGGGGGTCAGCGCGCGGCGCAGGGCGCGGTCGGGCACCTGGGCGGCGAGGTGGGTGAGGGCGACGGCTTGGGCGGCGGCCGCGGCATCCCGATCGCCCGACCGCGAGGCGAATCGGGCCTCACCCTCGGCGTACAGCTCGGCGCGCACCCGCGTCAGCACGGCCGGGTCGCTCGCGAACTCCGCGCGCTCGGCGGGGGAGTAGGCGTGGTCGTCGCGAGGCACGATCCACGCGGGCGTCCGCTGGAACAGCGTGACCTCGGCGACCTTCGCCAGCTCGGGGGCGAGCTGCACCGCGGTCGCGCCGGTGCCGATGACCGCGACGCGCGCGCCGCGCAGGTCGGCGGTGTGATCCCAGCGCGCGGAGTGGAAGATGGGACCCGGGAACGACTCGAGACCCGGCACGTCGGGGATCTTGGGTTCGGTCAGCCGCCCGCAGGCGAGCAGGAGAGTGGATGCCGCGACCTCGCCGGCATGCGCGCCGCCGCAGCGCACGCGCCACACGCCGTCGTCCCAGCGCGCGTCGAGCATCGGAGTGTTCAGCAGGGGCGCGACGTGCTCGGCCTCGGCGATCCGCTCGAGGTACGCGCGGATCTCGTCGCCGCGCGCGAACAGACCCGACCACTGCGGGTTGGGGTGGTTCGCGAAGCCGTACAGGTGACTCGGGATGTCGCAGGCCACGCCCGGGTAGGTGTTGTCGCGCCACGTGCCGCCGACGGCCGGTCCCCGCTCGATGACGAGGAGGTCGTCGACGCCCTGCGCGCGCAGCGCCATGGCCGCGGCCAGGCCCGCGAACCCGGCGCCGACGATGAGGGCGTCGACGCGGTCGGGGAGGGGCTCACGCATGCCGCACCTCCGAGTAGTCGGTGGCGCGCTGGCGGAAGGGACGGAAGAGGTGGGATGCGATCTCCGCCGCGTCGGCGAGCGGCAGCTCCTGCCCGTGCTCGATGCCCGCCTGCGGGCGCACGCGCCCGTCGAGCAGGGTTCCGCCGAGGTCGTCGCCGCCCGACTGCAGCAGCGTCTTCGAGGCCTGGCGGCCGACCCGCGTCCACGGGATCTGGATGTGCCGGATCGACCCGTTCAGCAGCAGCCGTGAGACGGCGACCATGGCGCGGTGCTCGTCGAGCGGCGAGCGGCCGTCGACGAGCGGCACACCGCCGACCGGAGTCGGCAGCGGGATCGGCACGAACTCGGCGAAGCCGCCGGTCTCGTCCTGGATCGCCCGCAGCGTGCGCAGGTGGGCGATGCGCTCGGCCGCGGTCTCGACGTGCCCGTAGAACAGCACGCTCGTGGAGCGGAAGCCGGCACGGTGCGCGGCGGTGATGCCCTCGATCCACCGGTCGATCTCGAGGTCGCCGGGGGCGACGAGGGCCCGCACCCGCTCGGAGAGCACCTTCACTCCGGTGCCGGGCACCGTGTTCACGCCCGCGTCGCGCAGCGCGCGCAGCGCATCGTCGAGCGAGAGCCCGCTGCGGCCGGCGAAGTCGCGCACGTCCTGCGGGCGGTAGGCGTGGAGGTGCAGGCCCGGAGCCGCGGCCCTTGCTACCCGGACGATGTCGAGGTAGACGGCCGGGTCCGCGGCACCCGGCACCCGTCCCTGGACGCACAGCTCGGTCGCGCCCAGCTCCGCCGCGTCGGCCGCGATCGCCGCGACGTCGTCGAGGGTGAAGGTCGCGGGGTCGTCCTCGGGCGCCGTGCGGAACCCGGTCGTGGTGAGGTTGCGGTTCACGACGATGCTGACGGCCTCGCCGACCGTGTACCGTCGCACGTCGTCGGCGGTCTGCGCCAGCGCATCGAGATCGGGGCCGGTCGCACGCAGCAGGCGCTCCCAGTCGCCGTCGTCGAGGGCGAGGGGGGTGGATGCTGCAGCTGCCGCCAGCGCTTCGACCCTCCTGTGGTGTTCAGAACTCCGCCGATCCGTGAGGCTCAACGTCGTCACGGGCCGGTGCGGGCGGATTGCGTGCGGATCTGCTGAGTTCTGAACCGACCGGTGCGCATCCGCCGCGAGCCCCGTCACCGGGTCGGCCAGGGCCGCGACGGCGTCATGCAGGGCGGGGTCGATCCAGGTCGCGGCATCCCGCACGTACTCGGGGTGAGCGGTCAGGCGCTCGGCCAGCCGGTAGCCGGCGGCCGCGGTGTGCGCGGCCAGGTCGTCGATCTGCGGCCACGGGCGCTCGGGGTTGACGTGGTCGGCGGTCAGCGGCGAGACGCCGCCCCAGTCGTCGATGCCCGCGCGCACGAGCAGCTCGAGCTCGGCGGCGTCGGTGAGGTTCGGCGGCACCTGGATGCGCATCCGCGGCCCCATCACGATGCGGGCGACGGCGATCGTCGCGAGGTACTCGCGCAGCTCGGCGTCGGGCGCGCCGCGCATCGCCGTGCCCGGCTTGGCCCGGAAGTTCTGCACGATGACCTCTTGCACGTGCCCGTGCCGCTCGTGCGCCGCGCGGATCGCGACCAGCGACTCGGCGCGGTCGTGCACGGTCTCGCCGATCCCGACCAGGATGCCCGTGGTGAACGGGATGCGGGCGGCCCCGGCATCCTCGATCACCCGCAGGCGCACATCGGGGTCCTTGTCGGGCGATCCGTAGTGCACCTGTCCGGGCTCTTCGTAGAGCCGCCGCGACGTGGTCTCGAGCATCATGCCCATCGACGGCGCGACGGGGCGCATCGCGTCGAGCTCGTCGCGGCTCATGACTCCCGGGTTCGCGTGCGCGAGCATGCCGGTCTCGGCCGTGATCAGCCGCGCCATCGCCGCCACGTACTCGAGCGTCGACGCATAGCCGTGCTCGTCGAGCCATGTGCGTGCGGCGGGCCAGCGGTCTTCGGGCCGGTCGCCGAGGGTCAGCAGGGCCTCCTTGCACCCGAGCGCCTGCGCCTGCCGCGCGACAGTGAGCACCTGCTCGGCCGACATGTACATCGGCTTGTGCAGCTTCGCGAGCTGACCGGGGGTGTCCACGAACACGCAGTAGTGGCAGCGGTCGCGGCACAGCGTCGTCAGCGGCAGGAACGCCTTGCGCGAGTAGGTGATGACGCCCGGGCGGCCGGCGGCGGCGAGTCCTTCGTCGCGGAGGGATGCCGCGATCTCGAGCAGGCGCTCGAAGTCCGGACCCTCCGCATGCAGGAGGGCCTCGGCGTCGTCCAGGCCGATCCGTGCGCCGGAGGCTGCGGCATCCAGCACCCGGGCGGACGCGGTGGCGGTGTCGATCGACGTCACCGTTCCAGTCTGTCACCGGTGGGCCATGCCGGGTGCGATCCGCGATCGTTGTCGCACTGTGAGCAAATCAACCCGGATGTGCGCGAGGACGCTGGCACACTGGAAGTCATGGTGACCCTCATGCTCGACTCGACGCAGCTCGAGGTCGTGCTGTCCGTCACCGAGCACGCCCTGAGCCTGCGCAAGCAGAACGTCATCATGGACCGCTCGCAGATCGTCAAGGTGCAGCTCACCGATGACGCCTGGACGTGGCTGCGCGGCGTGCCCGACCCGGGGGTGTACGTCCCGTCCGCGTTCGCCATGGGCACCTGGAAGTCGGCGGGCGGCAAGGACTTCGCCGTCATCCGCCGGCGTCGTCCCAGCGTCGTGATCGACCTCGAGGGGCACGAGGAGTTCCAACGGGTCATCGTCACGACCCGCCACGGGCTCGCGCTCGTGCGCGCGCTGCGCATGGACACGGGCGACGAGCTCGCCGACGTGGTGGACATCGCCGAGGCCCCCGCGAAGAAGAAGCAGCGGGGAGCGAAGCCGCGCCCCGCGACCGCCTGAGTCACCGCTTCCGGTCGCCCCGCGACCGCGTGAGCGGGCCGCCCGCGTCGGCGGACGGCCCGGGCCCGGTCAGCGGAATTCGACCTTCGCGTCCTCGTTGTTGAGCACCACGACCGGCGTGATGGGGTCGAAGCCGGCGGCCATGATCTTCTTGCGGTCGAACCGCAGGATCGGCGTGCCCTCGGTCACGTGCGCGCCCTTGTCGACCAGGGTCTCGAAGCCGTCGCCCTTCATCTCGACGGTGTCGATGCCGACGTGGATGAGCACCTCGGCGCCGTCATCGAGGGTGAGCGCTATGGCGTGCGAGGTGTCGAAGGTCGCGCCGATCACGCCGTCGCCGGGGGCCACCACGGTGTCGCCGGTGGGCACCACCGCCAGCCCGGGTCCCATGATCTCCTCCGCGAACGTCGCGTCGGGCACGCGGCTGAGCGGCACGACCTCGCCGTCGAGCGGCTGTCGCATCACGACGACGGCGGGAGCCGCGGCATCCCCCGTCTTCTCCTCGGTCAAGACCGTCGTGGCCCCGCTCTCGTCGCCGGCGATGGATGCCGCGGCCGTCGCGGTCTGCTCGGGCGCACTCACCTCGCCCGACATGAGGCGCTCCATGGCGTCCTTCACGAACTGCACGTTCAAGCCGTAGACGACCTGCACGGAGTGCCCGCCCGACTTCATGGTGCCGGCCGCGCCCGCGCGCTTGAGGGCCTTGTCGTCGACCTTCGCGACGTCGTCGATCTCCATCCGCAGCCGGGTCGCGCAGTTGTCGAGGTCCGTGATGTTGGCGGCCCCGCCCAGCGCTTCGATGAAGCCGGCGGCGGTGGTGAGGTATGCGTCGTCCTTCGAGCCGGTCGTCGTGACCTCGTCGTCGACGAGGTCGTCGTCTTCGCGCCCCGGGGTCTTCAGGTTGAACCTCTTGATGAAGAAATAGAAGACGAAGAAGTAGATGAAGAACCAGAACACGCCCATCACCGGGATGAGCCATGGATTCTGCGCCATCGGGTTCGCCCAGCCCAGCACGAGGTCGATGAACCCGCCGGAGAAGCCGAAGCCCATCCTCACCGGGAGTATCTGGCTGATCGCCATCGAGATGCCCATGAACAGCGCGTGGATCAGATACAGCACCGGCGCCAGGAACATGAACGAGAACTCGAGCGGCTCGGTCACGCCGACGAAGAACGACGAGATGGCGCCGGAGAGCAGGATGCCGTAGGCGATCTTCTTGCGCTTCGTCTTGGCCGTCATGTACATGGCCAGGGCGGCGCCGGGCAGGCCGAACATCATCACCGGGAAGAAGCCGGTCATGTACTGACCGGTCTCGCCGAAGGTGCCCTGCCCGGCCAGGAAGTTGTTGAGGTCGTTGATCCCCGCGACGTCGAACCAGAACACCGAGTTGAGGGCGTGGTGGAGTCCGACCGGGATGAGCAGGCGGTTGAGGAATCCGTAGATGCCGGTGCCGACCGGGCCCAGCGTCACGATCCACTCGCCGAAGGCGACGAGCCCGCCGTACACGAACGGCCACACGAAGAACAGGACGACCGCGGCGACCAGCGACACCCCGGCGGTCACGATGGCCACCGAGCGCTTGCCGGAGAAGAACGACAGCGCGTCGGGCAGCTTGGTGTCTTTGAAATGGTCGTAGCACCACGCGCCGATGAGACCGCAGAGGATGCCGACGAACACGTTCTCGACGTTGCTGAACGCCGCGTTGACCTTGTCGACCCCGATGCCCTGGAAGAGGGCGACGGTATCGGGCTTGAGCAGCGTGGTGATGACCAGCCATGACACGAGGCCCGCCAGTGCCGAGGTGCCGTCGGTCTTCTTCGCCATGCCGATCGAGATGCCGATCGCGAACAGCAGCGCCATGTTGTTGAGCAGCGCGCCGCCCGCCGCGGCGAGGAACGTCGAGACGATGTTGTCGCCGGCGGCGCTCTGGATCCAGTACCCGATGCCCGAGAGGATCGCGGCGACGGGGAGCACCGCCACCGGGAGCATGATGGAGCGGCCGAGCCGTTGGAAGAACTTCATCGTTGGTCCTCCTGCCGAGGGGTGGTCCGCCGATGATATCCGTATGCCTCCGCGATGGGAAGGCTATGCGTGAACGCGGGGTGGGAGGCGCTCAGTCGACGTCGCGCCGCCAGCTGGTCAGATGCCCGAGCACGATCAGCACGATCGCGTAGGCGAGCAGCACGACGCCGCCGGCCCACCAGTCGAGCGGTTCGGCGCTGCTCGTCGATCCGGTCGTGGCGGTGTAGATGCTGGTGCCGACCAGGGCGTCGCTCGCGGCCCCGGGCAGGAACCGCAGGATCGAGTCCAGGCCGTTGACGAACACGCCCGCCACGCGGGCGATCGGCTCGACGAACTGCGTGAACGCGAGGACGATCACCACCGCGGCGACCTGGTTGCGCACCAGGGCGCCCACGCCGAGGCCCACGAGCACCCAGAGCGCGAACGCGATGACGATGCGACCGAGCATCGCCCAGGTGTCGGACTGGTCGAGACCGGTGTCCTGCCCGAATCCGGCGAGGAAGCCCGCCGAGGGGCCGACCGCCGCAATGAGCGCGATCACCGCGTAGACGACGCCGATGCCGATGCCGACGAACGCCTTGGCCCACAGCACGCTGCCGCGTCGCGGAGTCGCCAGGAACGTGGGGGTCAGCGTGTGGTGGCGGAACTCGGCCGTCACCATCAGCGTGCCGATGAGGAGGGGGAACACATACCCGATCGACGCGGCGATGCTGTACAGCACGGGGGCGGAGTCGCCGGTGGGCAGACCCGCCTGATGCGACTGGCCGGGCAGATCGCCCGCGGCCGCGGCGCCGAACACGAACCCGAGCCCGGCGGCCGTGAAGCCGATGTAGGCCACGAGCACGATGGCGAGCACCCACCACATCGCCGTCGTGAGCAGCTTCGTGGTCTCCGAACGTGTGGCGGCAGAGAGGCTCATCGCCGGTCACCTCCGTCGTGCGCGTCGTCTTCGGGGCGGGATGCCGCATCCGCGGCGTCCTCGTCGTGCGGAGCGTCGTCGGGGGCGGCGCCGGGCTCGGCCGCGGCCTCGGTCTCGGCCGCCGGTTCGGTCGCTGCGTCCGGTTCGGTCGCTGCGTCCGGTGCGGGCTCTGCTTCTGCTTCGGCCTCTGCCTCGGCGGGGGCGTCTGCGGCGGGCTCGGAGTCGGCGGCATCGGCGGCGTCGGGCGTTCCCGACGCATCGGGGGTCTCCGAGGCGTCGAAGGAGTGGAAGAAGGCATCGGCGTCGAGGTCGGCCTGGGTCTTCTCCTCGTGGCGCCAGTCATCGGGTGGCAGCTCTTCGGGCTCACCGGCCACGACCTCGTTCCGGTCGGCCGAGGGCTCCGTCGAATCGGCGACCGCCTCGGGCGCCTGCTCGGCCGCGGACCCGGTCTCGGCCGGGGGAACGATGTCGATGATGCCCGTGGCCGCGACCGCGAACGACGCGGTGCGCGGCGCGGGTTCCGCCGCGGGTGCGGGTGCCGCTTCGGGGCCGGGTGCCTCGGGCTCGGGCTCCGTGTCGGATGACGGCTGCGACTCGGCCTCCGCCTCGGACTCGGTCTCTGCCTCGGGGGAGGGCGTCTGTTCCGCCTCTGCCGCCTCCGCGGGCGCCTCGGGCTCTTCCGCGGCGGGTGGTTCCGCCGCCTCTGCGGGCGCTTCTGTCTCGGGCGCCGCCTCTGCAGGCGCTTCGGTCTCGGGCGCGGCCTCTGCAAGTGCTTCGACCTCGGGCGCTTCCGTCTCTGCGGGTTCCTCGGCGGCCGCGGCATCCGCCCCCTCCTGCGGGGCGCCCTGCGCGGACGGGTGCACGCGCAGCCCGTTGACGAGCTCGAAGAAGACCTCTTCGAGCGCAGGGCCGCGGCGCTGCAGCAGCGACAGGGCGACGCCGGCATCGGCGGCGACACGGCCGACCGCGGCGACGTCGGGGTCGCGCACGGTCAGCCCCGAGCGGAGCACCTCGTAGGGCACGCCGGCGCTCTCGAGCGCGGCGGTCAGCGCGGCGCGATCGGGGGCGTCGACGACGGTCGCGTACTCGGTCGGGTCGACGAGGTCTTCGATGCCGCCCTGGAAGACGAGGCGGCCGCCCGAGATGATGAGCAGCCGGTCGACGGTCTGCTGCACTTCGGAGAGTAGGTGCGACGACATCAGCACGGTGCGTCCCTGGCGGGCGAGCTCCTGCAGCAGGCCGCGGATCCAGGTGATGCCCTCGGGATCGAGCCCGTTGACCGGCTCGTCGAGCACGAGCACGCCCGGGTCGCCCAGGAGGGCCGCGGCCAGTCCCAGGCGCTGGCGCATGCCGAGCGAGTATCCGCCCACCTTGCGGCCCGCGACGTCCGCGAGCCCGACCGTGCCCAGCGCCTGATCGACGCGCGCGGTCGGCAGGCCGGACGCCTGGGCCAGCACCTTCAGGTGATTGGCCGCCGTGCGCCCGGGATGGAAGCTCGACGCCTCGAGCACGGCGCCGACCGTCTGCAGGGGGTGGTCGAGCTTCGCGTACGGCACGCCGCCGATGGTCGCCTGCCCCGAGCTCGGGCGGACGAGCCCCAGCAGCATGCGCAGCGTGGTGGTCTTGCCTGCCCCGTTCGGTCCGAGGAATCCGGTCACCGATCCGGGTTCGACACGTGCGGTGAGGCCGTCGACGGCGAGCACCGACCCGAAGCGCTTGGACAGTCCTGCGAACTCGAGCACCTGACCTTCGGGCATGCCGAACCTCTCGTCGCATGGGCAATCGTCCTCCCTATCTTGGCGGAAAGTCACGATTCTGTCCTCCCCCCTGTGCAGGTGTCGCTCACATCGCCCGGGTAACCTGGCGAACGTGTCAGAGTCGCCCGATACCCCTGAGCCCACCGTCCTCGCCCGCGTCGAAGGTGCCGTGGGCCGACTGACCCTCAACCGCCCGCGCGCGATCAACGCCCTCGACCTCGCGATGATCGGCCTCATCGACGAGGCGCTCGACGCGTGGGAGGCCGACTCGACCGTCACCGTCGTGGTGCTCGACGGCGCCGGGGACCGCGGACTGTGCGCGGGCGGCGACGTGCGCAGCCTGCACGATGAGATCGTCGCCGGACGCCCCGCGGACACGGCGGCGTTCTTCCTGGCCGAGTACCGGCTGAACGCGCGCCTGGCCGAGTATCCGAAGCCGATCGTGACGCTCGCCGACGGCATCACCATGGGCGGCGGCATCGGCCTCGCCTCGCATGCGGCCCTTCGCGTGGTCACCGAGCGCTCGAAGCTCGCGATGCCCGAGACCCGCATCGGCTTCACCCCCGACGTGGGCGGCACGTGGCTGCTGGGTCGCGCCCCGGGGCATCTCGGCGAGTATCTCGGCGTGACGGGGACGACGCTGGATGCCGCAGACGCCGTCTACGCCGGGTTCGCCGACCACCTCGTGCCCAGCGATCGGCTCGACGCGCTGCGGGCGGCGCTCGCCGGCGGCGGAGACCCCGCCGCGACCGTGCGGGAGTTCGCGGTCGCGCCGGGTGCCTCGCGGCTGGAAGCCGCCCGCGCCTGGGTCGATGAGACGTTCTCGGCCGACACCCTGGTGGAGGTCGTCGAGCGCCTGCGCACATATGCCGAGCCCGCAGCATCCACCGCACTCGACCTCATGGGCGAGCTCGCGCCCACCGGCATGACGGTGACGTTCGAGGCGATCCGTCGTGCGCGCGAACTGCCCGGCCTGCGGGCCGACCTCGCGCAGGAGTACGGCCTGGTCATGTGGTTCGCGCACACGCAGTCCGATCTCATCGAGGGGATCCGCGCGCAGCTGGTCGACAAGACCCGCGATCCGCACTGGAACCCGGCGTCGCTCGCCGATGTCGACCCGGCCACGGTCGAGGCGGCGTTCGCGTCGGTGCCCGCGCTGCCGCTCTGGGCCTGACGTGTTCGACAGCCCCCTCTCGGCCTCGGCGTACGAGGTGCTCGGCGTCGAGCCGGCGGCCGATGACGACGCGCTCCGCAAGGCATATCGTTTGCGGCTGCGCCAGACGCACCCCGACACCGGGGGAGACGCGGCGCTGTTCATCCAGGTGCAACGCGCGTGGGAGCTTGTCGGCACCCCGGAGGCCCGCGCGGCCTATGACCGCGGGCACGGGTTCGGCGCGGCGGCTCCCACCGCCGCGGACTGGAGCGGATGGCACGCCCCCGCGGCCCGCGCCGACACCCGGCCGCGCGCGCGGTCGAGCGGGCAGCCGGGCGGACGCCGGCGCGAGCAGTTCCTCACGCTGATCCGCGAGTGGGCGGGGCGGGGCGTCGACCTGCCCGACCCGTACGATCCGGCGCTCGTCCGGACGGCGCCGGTCGAGATCCGGCGGCTGCTGGCCGATGCGCTCGCCGAAGAGGCCACCGCGCGCGTCGTCGCGGATCTCGGCATGGGATACACCGTCTGGCACGATGTGGCGGCCGGGCGGCATCCCGACGAGAAGGTCGATCACGTCGTGCTCGCGCCGAGCGGACTGTACGGGATCCTGTCCGAAGACCTCGGCGGGCCGGTGCGCACGCGGCGGGGCGAGCTGGTGGGCGACACCGTGGCCGGGACCCCGATCGCCGACCTGATCGCGGGCGTGCGCACGATCGCGCGCGCGGCGCACGTCCGCTTCGGCGGGGCGATCGTCGTGCTACCCGACGACGACCTCGTCCAGCCGGTGGAGCAGCTCGGAAAGGTGCGCGGCGTGCGCACCGCGCTGGTCGCGCGCAGCTCGCTGGCGAACGTGCTGCGCCAGGGGATCCCCGGCGCGCCCGAGATCGGCGGCAACGAGATCTTCGACGTGCGCACGCGCCTGAATCAGACCCTGCGCTTCGCGTAGCGGGCGCGGGCGGCCCGTCCTCCCCGCGGCGACACACCGCACGAGTAGGCTCGCCGCGTGGACCCCGTGATCGCGACGTTCGTCATCCTCGGACTGGCCGTGATCGCGTTCGTGAGCGGGAAGATCGCGCTGCCGGTGGTGGCGCTGGGCGTCGCGCTCGCGCTCTGGGCCACCGGCGTGCTCACCCTTCCCGAAGCGCTGTCGGGCTTCGGTGACCCGACGGTCGTGTTCATCGCGACGCTGTTCGTGGTCAGCGAGTCACTCGACGCGACCGGGGTCACGGCCTGGGTGGGTCAGCGGGTGATCGGCCGCGTCGGCACGCGCCGCGGCATCCTGCTCATCGCCGTCATGATCATCGCGGCGGTGATGTCCGCGTTCATCAGCATCAACGGCGCCGTCGCCGCGCTGCTGCCGGTGGTCGTCGCCGTCGCCGTGCGCGCCGGGATCGTGCCCTCGAAGCTGCTCATCCCGCTCGCGTTCGCCGCGAGCGCGGGGTCTCTGCTGACCCTGACCGGCACGCCCGTGAACGTGGTGGTGTCGGATGCCGCGGTGAACGCCGGCGGGCGGGCATTCGGTTTCTTCGAGTTCGCCCTGGTGGGCATCCCGCTCGTCGTGCTCACGGTGGTCTTCACCGCGGTGTTCGGCGAGCGACTGCTGCCCCGGCGCGAGCCCGAGCACCTGGACGTGCCCGACACGAGCCGGGCCGCTCAGCGCCTGCGCGAGAGCTACGCGGTCACGGCGGAGACCGGTCAGCTCTTCAGCGCCCGGGAGGGCGCCGCGGAGGTCATGATCGCGCCGCGGTCGCGGCTCGTCGGCCGCACGATCTATGCGGGCATGACCACGCGCGAGGAGGACCTCGTGATCCTGGGCCTGCGCCGCGGTGGAAGCGACGTGGACGCCACCCACACCCACAGCGGCGAGCTCACGCTCCAGGCCGGCGACTCGGTGCTCGTGCAGGGGCCGTGGGCGGCGCTGGAGCGCTATGTGCGCTCGCCCGACGTCATCGCGGTCACCCAGCCGCAGACGCTGCGGCGGGCGGTGCCGCTCGGGCGCGGCGCGAAGCGGGCGCTGGTCGTCCTCGCCCTGATGGTCGTGCTGCTGGCCACCGGCGTCGTGCCGCCGGCGGTCGCCGGCCTTCTGGCCGCCGGCGCGCTCATCGTCACCCGCGTGCTGACCCTGGCGCAGGTCTACCACTCGATCTCGTGGACCACGGTGATCCTCATCGCCGGGATGTTCCCGCTCTCCGACGCGTTCGTCTCGACGGGGGCGGCGGACGTCGTCTCGAACGTCGTCCTGACCATGACCGGCGGCGCCTCGCCCGTCCTGGCGCTGCTCGTGCTGTGCGTCGTGGCCCTGATCCTCGGGCAGTTCATCTCGAACCTGGCGACGGTGCTGATCCTGGTGCCGATCGCGGTGTCGGTGTCGCAGACGCTGGATGTCAGCATCCAGCCCTTCATGATGGGCCTGACGGTCATCGGCGCCGCCGCGTTCTTCACCCCGATCGCGACACCCGTGAACCTCATGGTGATGCAGCCCGGCGGGTACCGGTTCGGCGACTACTGGCGGCTCGGCCTGCCGCTGGGACTCATCTACCTTCTGATGGCCGTGGTCTACGTGCCGCTCATCTGGAAGTTCTGACGCCGCCGGGTTCTGACGCCGCCGCCGCGCGTCAGCCGATGCCGAGCAGGTCGAGCGGGTGGGTCAGCCGCCACCCCAGGCTGGGCCCGGTCAGCTCCGAGTCGAGCGTCACCGACACCGTCGACGAGTTCAGCGGACCGCTCGCCGTCAGCGTGCCCGCCTTGGCACCCGCCGCCCAGTCACCGAGATCGAGATCGGCCGTCACCTTCGCCGCGGCACCGTTCCACAGGACGACGACCGCGTCCTTCGCGGTCGTGATCGGCACGGTCTCACCCCAGCGCGTGTGCACGGTGCCCACCGTCGTGCCGGCGGTGACCGACGGCGACGCCTTCAGCTGCTTCTGCACCTGGGCGAGCAGATCGCGCGACACAGACCAGCGCTTCTTGTCGGTCGGCTGGTTGAGCACGGCCGAGTACATCCGCACGGTGATGCCGTCGATCTCGACGTCTTTGACCGCGAGCAGGTTGTAGCCGTCGAGGCTGCCGGTCTTCAGCCCCACGACGCCCTTGTCGGCGAGCAGCTCGTTGGTGTTCTCCACCGAGCCCGCGCCGGGCAGCGTGAGCTTCTTCGTCTTGACGATCCCGGCGATGACCGGGTCGTCCATCGCCAGTTCGGCCACGTCGATGAGGGCCGTCGGCGTCGCGGTGTTGCCCGCGTCGAAACCGGTGGGATCGGCGATCGTGATGCCGGAGATGCCCCGTGCGTGCAGCCAGGCGTTCGCGGCGCTGGCGAAGGTGGCGTCCGATCCCCACCAGGTGGCGCCCAGCCGTGCGGCGTAGTTGTTGGCCGAGCCGATCAACATGCCCTGCAGCACCTGGTACTCGGTCAGCGACGCGCCCACCGGCACGTCGAGCGCCGACTCGCCGCGGGCCCGGTACTGCCAGTACTCGAGCATGTCGTTGTAGGTGAACGCGAACTCCTGGCCCTGGTCCTTCTTGGTGACCGGACTCTCGTCGAGCACCATGAGCGCCGTCACGACCTTCGTGATGCTCGCGATCGAGCTCTGGTCGGCGGTCGAGGCCGTCGGCTTGCCCAAGCCCTCGACGCCGACGCCCGCGGCACCGCTCTTCGGCCACGTCAGCGCGGCGGCCTTCGCTGTGACCTGCTGCAGGTCGGCCTTCGCCACCGTCGGGGCGACGGCCGTCAGCGGCCACACCGCCATCGAGACGCAGTACGCGAGCACGATCGCCACGACGATCCCGATGGGCACCAGCACGCCGGGGCGCAGGGGCGAGCGACGCGGCCGCTCGGCGAGCAGGTCGACCGACGCGGGCTGAGCCGTCGAGGTCACGTCGAGGGGCAGCGACCGCGTGGGGGCGGTGAGGGATGCGGCATCCCACCAGCCGAGCGCCGACGCGCTGTCTGCGGTGGACGACGCCGCCGGCTCGTCGGTCGGCGGGTCGGTGGTGTTCACCAGCCCAAAATACCCGACGGGTCTTTGAACCGGTGATGCACGAGCGGCCTGTCATCGGCGAGGCCGAGTCGCCGTGGCGCGGCTATAGTGGTCGCAATAACCACGGGAGTCCGGTGTGCCGGGCTGAGAGGAAGCGCCAACGCTTCGACCGTCGAACCTGATCTGGGTCATGCCAGCGCAGGAAGGGAGCTTCAATGCACACAACCACGTCCGCAGGGCCGAAGGCCGCGGCATCCACTGGTCGTCTGAACTGGCGCGTCGTCGACATCGTCGTCGCCGCCGTCCTCGGCGTCGCGATCGGCCTGGTCTTCTGGGCCTGGAACACGATCGGCTACGCATGGTTCGAAGCCGCCGACGCGCTCACCCCCGGGTTCGGCGGCATCGCCGTGGGCATCTGGCTGATCGGTGGGGTCGTCGGTGGGCTGGTCATCCGCAAGCCGGGCGCCGCCCTGCTGGTCGAAGTGGTGGCCGCGGTCGTCTCGATGCTGATCGGCAACGTCTGGGGTGTCTCGACGGTGCTGGAGGGCATCGCACAGGGGCTCGGCGCCGAGCTGGTCTTCCTGCTGTTCCTCTACCGCCGGTTCACCCTGCCGGTCGCGATGCTGGCCGGCGTCGTCTCCGCGCTCGGATCCTGGATCTTCGAGCTGTTCTACGGCAGCTCGCCCAACATCCTCAAGACGGTGGAGTTCAATCTCATCTATCTCGGCACGCTGGTCGTCTCGGGGGCGCTGCTGGCGGGGCTCGTCGGTTGGCTGCTCGTGCGGGCGCTCGCCGCGACGGGGGCGCTCAGCCGTTTCGCGGCCGGGCGGGAAGCGCGCGAAGAGGTCTGAGATGACCCGTCCGGCGCGCGTCGAGGCGGCGGGGTGGGGCTGGCGCTATGCCGGCCGCAAGGCCGCGGCGGTGCGCGATGTCACCTTCACGGTCGAACCCGGTGAGCGCGTGCTGCTGCTGGGCGCCTCGGGCGCAGGCAAGTCGACGCTGCTCGCCGGCATCGCCGGGCTTCTCGGCGGGGCGGATGAAGGCGAGCTCACGGGAACCATCACCGTCGACGGCGAGCCTCCCGAGGCGCAGCGCGGCCGGGTCGGACTGGTCCTGCAGGATCCGGATGCCGGGGTCGTGCTCTCGCGCGTCGGCGACGATGTCGCCTTCGGCTGCGAGAACCTCGGCGTGCCGCCGTCTCAGATGCCGGCGCGCATCGCCGAGGCGCTCGATGCCGTGGGGTTGGATGTGGCGCTGGACCGCTCCACCGCGCAGCTGTCGGGCGGTCAGAAGCAGCGCTTGGCGATCGCCGGGGTGCTCGCCATGCGCCCCGGCGTCGTGCTGCTCGACGAGCCCACCGCCAACCTCGACCCGGCCGGCGTGCGCGAGGTGCGAGCGGCCATCGAGCGCACGGTGGCGGCGACGGGCGCCACGCTCATCGTCATCGAGCACCGCACCGAGGTATGGGCCGATCTGATGACGCGGGTCATCGTGCTCGACGCCGCGGGCGGCCTGCTGGCAGACGGGGACCCTGATGAGGTGTTCGCCGCCGAAGGGACGGCTCTGGCCGCAGCGGGTGTCTGGGTGCCGGGGCACGACATCGAGCTTCCGCGGCTGGCGATGGGGGTGGATGCCGCACCGGTGCTGTCGGCGCACGACCTGGCCGTCTCGCGCGACCGGCGCACCGCAGTGCGCGCCGGTCTCTCGTTCGGCGTGCCTGCGGGGGCCGCGACCGTCATCACCGGGCCCAACGGGGTCGGCAAGTCGACGCTCGCGCTCACGCTCGCCGGTCTCCTCCCCGAGTTCGCCGGCGAAGTGCTGGCGGCGCCCGAGCTGGAGGGGCGGCGCGGTCGCCGCCCTTCGCTGTGGCGCTCGCGCGAGCTGCTCACGCGGATCGGCACGGTCTTCCAAGAGCCCGAGCACCAGTTCCTCGCGCAGACGGTGCGCGACGAGCTGGCCGTGGGCCCGCGCGCCCTTCGGCGCGACACCGCGACGGTGGACCGCATCGTCGACGGGCTGCTCGAGCGCCTGGGACTGGCCCATCTCGCCCGCGCGAACCCGTTCACCCTCTCCGGCGGACAGAAGCGCCGGCTCTCGGTGGCCACGGTGCTCGCCAGCGGGCCCCGCATCGTCGTGCTCGATGAGCCGACCTTCGGCCAGGACCGACTCGGCTGGATCTCGCTCGTCCACCTCCTGCAGGAGGAGATCGGCCGCGGCACGGCCGTGGTCACCGTGACGCATGACGAGGCCGTGGCGCGCTACCTGGGCGGGCAGCGTATCGGACTCGTCGCAGACCCGACGGTCGAAGGAGCCGCCGCATGAGCACTCTGACCGCACGGCCGCGGTCCGCGGCATCCACATCCCACCCCACGGGCGACACGGCCTGGCTTGACGGCGTGAACCCCGCGACGAAGATCGTTCTCGCACTGGTGCTGTCGATCCCGCTGCTCGCGTCGATCGACCCGGTGAGTGCGCTGGTCGCCGTCGCACTGCAGCTGCTGTGCGTGCCGCTGACCGGGCTGCGGCTGCGTGCGGTGCTGCTGCGTCTGCTGCCGATCCTGCTGGTCGCGCCGATCGCGGGAGTCAGCATGCTGCTGTACGCCGACCCCGGTGGCGAGGTCTACGCGACGTTCTGGCATGCGACGATCAGCGATGCCTCGATCGCGCTGGCCGTCGCGGTCGGGGTCCGCGTGTTCGCGCTGGCACTGCCGTCGATCCTGCTGTTCAGCCGTACCGACCCGATCGACCTCGCCGGAGCCCTCGCGCAGATCGTGCACCTGCCGGCCCGCTTCGTGCTCGGCGTGCTGGCGGGCACGCGCACGCTCGGGCTGTTCGTCGACGACTGGCGGCAGATGGAGCTCGCGCGGCGCGCTCGCGGTGTCGGCGACCGCGGGGCCGTGCGCCGCTTCTTCTCGATGGCCTTCGTGCTGCTGGTGTTCGCCGTGCGCCGCGGGACGAAGCTCGCGATGGCGATGGAGGCGCGCGGCTTCGGCGCCGATGCGCACCGCACCTGGGCGCGACGCTCGCAGCTGCACCGACGCGACGCGGTCGCGCTGTGCGGCGGGGTGCTGCTCATCGCGCTCGCGCTGGCGGTCGCGGTCTGGGCGGGCACCTTCCGCTTCGTGTGGTCGTGAGGGCGGATCACCGCGTCAGGATCACGAGGCCGTCGGCCGCGGCATCCGTCGCCATCGCCGTCGCCGCGGTGCGGAGCCGCTTCGCGCGTCAGAACCCGAAGGCCGTCAGCGGCGGCATCCCGCCCTTCGCCCACTGCGTGAGCACGAACCGCTCGTGCGGCGGCATGGCGTCGGGCAGCGCGGTGAGCGGATACCACTCCAGCGCCGCGCACTTGCGCGGCTCGCACACGTGCGGGACGCCGCGCCACGTCGACACCGTGAAGAAGAACTCCACGCGCTGCTCGCGCGGGGTCGCGCTGCCGTCGGTGCGCAGCAGGGTCGTGAGGAACGCGAGATCGCCGTCGTCGAGGTCGATGCCCAGCTCTTCGCGGGCTTCGCGCTGCGCGGTGGCGGGGCCGGTCTCGCCGAGCTCGACGTGCCCCGCCGCGGCGGCGGCCCAGCGGCCGTCCATGTATCCGGTGTTCTGCCGCAGCTGCAGCAGCACCTCGTCGCCGCGGCGCAGATACACGTAGCTGGCCGGCACGAGCGCGAAGGAATGGGGGGATGCCGCGGTCATGAACTCGCCTCCGCGTGCACGAGAACGCAGCACCGGCCCGTGCACGGCGACAGCTCGGCGCGGCCGGGGTCGTCTCCGGCGCCCACGAGCGTACCGCGCACGAACGACGCGTTGAGCGTGCAGACAAGCTCGGGATGCTGCTGCACGACGGAGTGGAACGGACAGTTGCGCAGCACGATGTCGCCGTCCTCGGCCGTCAGCGGCTCATAGCCGGCGGTCGTCAGGGCGGCGGTGACATCGCCGGACTCTTCGCCCAGTGCCCGACCCTCGCGTTCGGCGGCCTCGGCCAGCGCCGTGCGGAACGCGCTCGAGGCGGGGGCGGCGTCGGCGGCCGAGGCCAGCAGCTGCGCGAGCAGGCTGTAGTTGCGCGGCGGCAGCGACACCGCGACCTCGCGCGAGCCGGGGGCGTAGTGCTTGGCCGGGCGGCCGGCACCGGGGCCGGCGCGTCCGTTGGTGCGCGCGTAGTCGACGTCGACGAGCCCCGCCTCGGCCAGCCTGTCGAGGTGATAGGCGGCCAGGGTGCGGCCGATCCCGATCGCCTGTGCGGCCTCGTCGCGGGTGACGGGATCGGCCTGTGTGCGCACGAACGCGTACAGCCGACGGCGGACCTCGTCGGCCAGCATCCCGACCCCGTCGAGGTCGTCGCGAGTGGTCTTCATGAGTGGGTCTCCTCTGTAAAACCAGCGTATCTTGACGAAACTCGTCGGGGGTGGCAATCTAAAAATCAGATGGATTGTCAATAGAAGGGGTGCCGGGGATGTCGATCGCAGAGATGTATGCGCAGACGATGGACGACGAGGGCGTCGAGAACCCCGTGCACGTGGGCACCGGCGGCATCGGTCGCGACATGGCGCGCGCCGAGCTGGCCGCCGCCGACTTCCTCCAGGCGCTCGGGGTCTCGCTCGACTCGCCGCACCTGCGCGCGACGCCCGGCCGGATGGCACGAGCGTGGGCCGAGATGCTCACGCCGCGCGCGTTCGAGCTGACGACGTTCCCGAACGACGAGGGCTACGACGAGCTGGTGCTGGTGCGGGATGCCCCGGTGCGGTCGGTCTGCGAGCACCACCTGCTCCCGTTCACCGGGCGCGCCTGCGTGGGCTATCTGCCGGGGGAGCGCATCGTCGGCCTCTCGAAGCTCGCCCGCATGCCGACCGCAGACGCAGGAGCGCCTGACCAAGCAGATCGCCGACTGGCTGCAGGAGAACCTCGCGCCCCGCGCCGTGGGCGTGGTCGTCGTCGCCGAGCACACGTGCATGACGTTGCGCGGCGCCCAGGCGATCGGCTCGAGCACGGTGACCTCCACGCTGCTCGGGCAGCTGCGCGACGACCCGCGGTCGCGGCAGGAGTTCCTCACGCTCGCGGGGGTGTGAGCGCGAAGCCCGCTCGCGTCTGACGCGCAACCCGTCGCGAGAACACGGCCGTGCACGGTTCTGGGCGCCGGCGGCGTGCAGAGACGTGTTCTCGCGCGGTCAGGTCGCGTTCCACAGGTCGCGGTAGTACGCCAGGCGCTCACGGTCGGGCTCGATGCCGTACGCCGCGATGAGGGCGTCTTCCCATCCCGGACCGTAGTTCCATGCCGTGCTCATCGAGGCCACGGCGATGTCGGCCCAGCGGTCGGCGACGCCGAGCGCACCCAGGTCGACGTGCGCGACGGGATCCCCGGCGGCGTCCAGCAGGGTGTTGGGGCAGCATGCGTCTCCGTGGCAGACGACGAGCGCATCGATCGGCGGCGGCGTGCGCAGGGCATCGGAAACGTGGATGCCGCGGCCCGCGGCATTCGCGATGCGCGCCGGCACTCCCCAGTCGAACGGGCAGTCCTCCACGCGGAGGGCGTCGTGCAGGGCGCGCAGACCCGCGCCCACCGCCCGCACCGCGGTCGCCGGATCGGCGATCCAGCGCGGATCGACGGCCGAACGTCCGTCGATCGCCGCGGTCACGAGCCACTCCTCGGTGGCGTCGTGTCCCACATCGAGAACGCGCGGCACAGGTGTGTGCGCGCCGGCCCAGACGAGGCGCTCGGCCTCGGCCGCGGCATCCCCCTCCGGATTCCGCGGGCCCCACTTGATGTACCGCCCGTCGTCGGTGCGGAAGGTGAGGCCGCCGGCCTCGTTCGCCCACACCGGGGTGAGGGCAGCGTCGGCGGCGAGAGCCCGCACGCGCGCGGGCACGGCGACGGGCTCGACGGGGATCGACATGGGTCCATCCTGCCGGGTGGCGTCGTCGCGTCGGGACCATGCCGTGTCATTGCGTGGGGCAGCCTGCAGATCAGACCCGGCGATGTCTGCAGACCATACCCTAGATAATCTGCAAACGATACCCTGGGTGAGCTGCAAACCATACCCTAGAGTGCCTGCAAACTGTACCCTGGGGATGTGGGAGCGTCTCGTGGCATCGTGCCGAGAGACCCGAGGTACATCGAGCGGGAGGGCGCACGTGGACACAGGGCCGGCCGTCGGCGTCGAATACCGGGCGCGCCTGATCGATGCATCGGTCGCTGAAGCGCTGGAGACCGCAGGCGCCGTCGTCATCGAGGGTCCGCGTGCGTGCGGCAAGACCATGACAGCCCTCAACGCGGCGCGGTCGTACGTCTTCCTCGATGACCCGGGCGTCGCCCAAATGATCGATGTCGCACCCGAGGCACTGCTCGACGGAGCGCGCCCCAGACTGCTCGACGAGTGGCAGCTTGCGCCGGAGCTCTGGAATCTGACGCGGCGGGCCGTCGACAGGGCGGCGGCGCCGGGCCAGTTCATTCTGACCGGGTCATCCGTGCCCCCGGATGACGCGACACGGCACTCGGGAGCAGGACGATTCCTACGACTGCGCCAGCGCACACTCACCTGGCAGGAACGCGACGGCGCCGTCGTGGGAGGGGTCAGCCTCCGAGGACTTTTCGACCGGCGAGAGGTCGCCGCGACCAGCAGTGACGCGCTCGGGCTCCCCGAGGTGTTGGAGCGCGTGACGGCGTCGGGATTCCCTGCGATGGCAGGCCTTACGGTGGATCGACAGAGAAGGCTCCTGGTCGCGTACCTCGAAGAGGTGTCGCGGACCGACGTACGGACTGTCGGCGACGTTCGACATGATCCCGCGGTCATCCGGCGCCTGATCGCGGCGCTCGCCCGGAACACGGCCGCACCGGTCAGCTACGCAACGCTCGCAGCGGATATGACGGCCGTCGCTCCGGACATCAAGTCGACGACGGTTGCAGCGTATGTTCGCGTCCTCGAGCGATTGTTTCTCGTGGAGCGCCAGCAAGCCTGGACGCCGCGTCTTCGCTCTCGCGCACGCCTGCGATCTAGCGACAAGCTGCACCTGGCGGATCCGGCGCTCGCTGCCGCGGCGCTCGGTGCGGATGCCGAACAGCTTCACCGCGATGTCGAGACCGCAGGGCTCCTCTTCGAGAGCGCCGTCTTCCATGACCTGAGCGTGCTCGTCGACCGGCTGGGAGGCGAGGTCCGACACTATCGGGACTCCAACGGCCTCGAGATGGACGGTGTCCTCCTTCTCCCGGATGGACGTTGGGCGCCGGTCGAAGTGAAGCTCGGCGGTGGGCGGATCGCGGATGCTGCGCGGTCTCTCAATGCGGCATTGGACGTGATCGACACCTCGGCGGTGGGGGCTCCGGCCTTCCGGTTGATCGTCACAGGAACCGGTTCGACGTTCACGCTCGATGACGGCACAGTCACCGTTCCTCTTCATCGGCTCCTGCCGTGACGCGGCGGTTCCGCCTTCGCCCGGCGATCTGGGTCGGTGTCGCGGTGTTCGCGCTCGTCGCAGGAATCGGGGTCGCCGGCGAATGGGATGAGATCAGCGGCGCGGCCGAACCCGCGGCGACGCCCGGCACGACGGGTGTGCCAGGGGCCGCCACGTCCGGAGCGACCGCAGAATCCGAGCCCGCGGCATCCACCACTTCGTCCGTCACTCCGACGGCCCTCCCCACCGCGACGACCGCGCCGTCCGCGGCACCGGCGGACGGCACGGCGCTCGCTCTGCTCGAGACGCTGCCGGTCAAGGGACGCGCACCCAAGACCGGCTACGACCGCGATGTGGTCTTCGGAGCCGCGTGGAAGGACGTCGACCGCAACGGCTGCGACACCCGCAACGACATCCTGCGGCGCGACCTGACGCACGTGGTGATCAAGGCGAACACGCAGGGCTGCGTCGCGCTCGCCGGAAGCCTCACGAGCCCCTACACGGGTGAGAAGATCTCGTTCGTGCGGGGCGTCGGCACCTCGACCAAGGTGCAGATCGACCACGTCGTCGCCCTCATGGACGCCTGGCAGAGCGGCGCGCAGAAGCTCACCCAGACCCGTCGCGAACAGCTGGCCAACGACCCGCTGAACCTGCTCGCCGTCGACGGGCGCTCCAACGCGCAGAAGGGCGCCGGCAACGCCGCGACCTGGCTGCCGGCGAACAAGGGCTACCGCTGCGAGTACGTCGCCCGGCAGATCACGGTCAAGGCGAAGTACGGGCTGTGGGTGACCAGCGCCGAGCGCGTCGCGATGGCGCGCATCCTCTCCACGTGCGCTGATCAGCCGGCGGCGACGGCCGGAACCATCACGCTCATGCCGAACGCGGTCGGCCCGGTGCCGTCCGCGACGAAGGCACCGTCCTCGACCCCGTCGAAGACGCCGGCCGAGAAGAAGCCGACGCCGTCGCCGACGAAGAGCTCCGCGCACAAGGAGACCGCCCTGCCGGTCGTGCACCCGGGAGCGTTCTGCACCCCCGAGGGCGCGCGCGGGGTCACGGTCAAGGGCACGGCCATGCGCTGCACCCTCAAGGGCGGGGACTCACGCGCCCGCTGGCGGTCGGCCGGCTGATCCGGGATGCCGCGGGCCGCAGCATTCGCTCGTCGCGCCCGCTACGCCTCCAGCGCGTCGCGCAGCAGTCCCGCGTGATTGTGGTCGGGGTCGTGCATCGCGTACAGCAGGGTGACGACCTCGTGCCCGGCGATCTCGTCGCGCAGCTTCTCGACCTCGGCCGCATTCGACGCAAGCTCCGCGCGGTAGGCGGCCACGAAGTCGTCGAACGGCATTCCCTCGTGATGAAAGGCCTTGCGCAGCTCGGCGGAGGGCGCGACCTGCTTGGCCCACAGGTCGACGTCGGCCTTCTCCTTCGACAGGCCGCGCGGCCAGAGCCGGTCCACGAGGACGCGGTAGCCGTCGGATGCCGCGGGCTCGTCGTACACGCGCTTGGTGCGGATATCCATGTGCCCAGTCAACACCCGCGCGGGCTACCCTGGGGTGGACCCAGGTCGGCAAGAGCGAGACGCAGTCTCGCGTAAGCTGGCACTGGATGCCGAACCCCGCGCCTTTTCCGAGCCGCTGAAGAGGCCGTTCGAAGGAGAACACATGCAGATCAGCCACGCTGCCGCCCTCGTCACGGGCGGCGCGAGCGGACTGGGCCTGGCCACCGCCCGTGCCCTCGCCGCGCAGGGCGCGAAGGTCACGATCGTCGACCTGCCCACCTCGGCCGGCGCCGAGATCGCCGCCGAGCTGGGGGGAACCTTCGCCGCCGCCGACGTCACGGACCCCGAGCAGGTCGCGAACGCGGTGAAGGTCGCCGCCGATGCGGCTCCGCTGCGCGTCGTCGTGAACTGCGCGGGCATCGCGCCGCCGGCCAAGGTGCTCGACCGCGACGGCAACCCGTCGCCGCTGTCGTCGTTCGCGAAGATCATCCAGGTCAACCTGATCGGCACCTACAACGTGATCTCGCAGGCCGCGGCATCCATCTCCAAGAACGACCCGACCGAGTCGGGCGACCGCGGCGTCATCATCAACACCGCATCGGTCGCCGCCTTCGAGGGGCAGATCGGCCAGCCGGCCTACTCCGCCAGCAAGGGCGGCGTGCACGCGATGACCCTGCCGATCGCGCGCGAGCTGGCGCGCTACGGCATCCGCGTGTGCACCATCGCACCGGGCATCATGGAGACCCCGATGCTCGCAGGTCTCCCGCAGGCCGCGCAGGACTCCCTGGGCGAGCAGGTCCCCTACCCGGCGCGGCTGGGCACTCCCGCCGAGTACGCGAAGCTCGCGCTGTCGATCATCGACAACGGGTACCTCAACGGCGAGACGATCCGCCTCGACGGTGCGATCCGGATGGCGCCGCGATGAACGACGCCGTCCTCCTGCGCATCGAGAACGGGCTCGCCCGCATCACCCTCAACCGGCCCGAGCGCCTCAATGCGTTCGACGCCGACACCGCACACGCGTGGGCCGACGCCACCCGCGAGGCGACGACCCGCGACGATGTGGGGGCGATCGTGGTGGATGCCGCGGGCCGCGCCTTCTGCGCGGGCGGCGATGTGCGCGAGATGGCCGAGAGCATGAGCGCGGGCAGTGCGCTGACCGAGCTGGCCGAGGTCATCAACTCCGGCATCCGGGCCCTCACCGAGTCGGCGATCCCGGTCGTGGCCGCCGCGCAGGGCACGACCGCCGGGGGAGGCCTCGGCATCCTCATGGCGAGTGACTACGCCATCATCGGCGAGAACTCGAAGATCGGCAGCCTCTACGCGAACATCGGCCTGACCCCCGACCTCTCGGTGAGCGCGCAGCTGGCCCGCGCGGTCGGCGAGCGGCGGGCGCTGCAGCTCGTGCTGCAGGACCGCATGCTCTCGGCCGACGAGGCCCTCGACTGGGGACTCGTGGCCGAGGTCGTCGCCCCCGACGCCGTCGGGGAGCGCGCCGACGAGGTCGCGCACTTCTGGCTCGCCGGCGCCCACCGCGCCTACGGGCAGGCGAAGCGCCTCGTGCGCTCGCAGCCGAGCCGCAGCTTCGCCGAGCAGCTCAGCGAAGAGGCCCGCTCGATCGGCGCCTCGTTCGACACCCCCGAAGCACAGGCGCGCATCCACGCGTTCGCGAAGCGCTGACCACGCAAGGAGAGACGACATGACCGACCTCGCCGGAAAGACCATCCTCATGTCGGGCGGCAGCCGCGGCATCGGGCTCGCCATCGCCCTGCGCGCCGCCCGCGACGGTGCGAACATCGCGCTGCTCGCCAAGACCGACACGCCCCACCCGAAGCTCGAGGGCACCGTGCACACGGCCGCGGAGCAGATTCGGGATGCCGGGGGCCGCGCCCTGCCGATCGTCGGCGACGTGCGCAATGACGACGACGTGGCCGGCGCCGTGCTCAAGACGCAGGGCGAGTTCGGCGGCATCGACATCGTGATCAACAACGCCAGCGTGATCGACCTGTCGGGGTCGCTCGAGCTCGCCGCCAAGAAGTACGACCTCATGCAGGACGTCAACGTGCGCGGGACGTTCATGCTCTCGCGTGCTGCGCTGCCCATGCTGCAGGAGGCCGAGAACCCCCACATCCTGTCGCTGTCGCCGCCGCTGAACATCACGCCGCGCTGGCTCGGCGCCCACACCGGCTACACGCTGGCCAAGTTCGGCATGACGATGGCCACGCTCGGCATCGCGGCCGAGTTCGCCGAGCAGGGGATCGCGGCGAACACGCTCTGGCCGCGCACCACGATCGCGACCGCCGCGGTGCAGTACGCGCTGGGCGGCGACCGGATGATGAAGGCCAGCCGCACGCCCGAGGTCTACGCCGACGCGGCCTACGCGGTGCTCACGCAGCCGTCGCGCGGGTACACCGGGCAGACGCTCATCGTCGAAGACGTGCTGGCGGCCGCCGGAATCACCGATCTGTCGGCCTACGCGGCCGTGCCGGGCACGCCCGACAGCGAGCTGTTCCCCGACATCTTCCTGGACTGACGGATCCGTCCGATCCCCGGGCGCGGTGCGCCCGGGGATCGTCGTGCGCCTCTTGACAGCAAATGCTCAGACATCATATTGTCCTGACAAATAGCACGAGGCTGTCGTCGCCGTGAGGCGGACCCTCTGTCGCGCGCGTCCGGCGACGCCTCACCCGAAGCCTTCGGGCGAAGAGAGGAAAACGGATGTCTCATCGATTGCGTCGACGTGGACGCGTCGGAACCGCGTCACTCATGGCGGGCGCCCTCATCGGTGCCCTGTTCCTTCAGGGCGCACCGGCGTTCGCCCATGGCCACGGCCATGGGCACGACGGCGGTGATGCGCAGACGGTGCGCACCACCGGCAACCTGTACGGCACGAAGGCGGTGTACGAGCCGTTCCAGGATGCGAGCACATATGAGAAGGCGCCGCGCAGCTACCACCCGGTGCTGGTGGAGCACGTGAGCCGACACGGCGCACGACTGCTCTCCAGCAAGAAGTACGACGACCTGCTCTGGCAGCTGTGGCAGATCGCCGACGCCGATGACGGGCTGACAGATCTCGGGCGCGAGCTCGGCGCCGATCTGCAGGAGATCATCGCTGTCCATGATGACCTCGGCTACGGCATCCTGAGCACTCTCGGTGCGCAGGAACAGGAGCAGATCGCGGAGCGCACCGTGGCGCGCATGCGGTCGCTGTTCACATCGGCGGTCAGGCAGGACAAGCCGATCAGCATCGTCTCGTCGGGGGTCGACCGAGCGGTCGACAGCGCCGACAGCTTCGTCGACGGCCTGGAGGAGGCCTACCCCGCCCTGGCCGAGATCGCGCAGCCGCAGACCTATGACAAGGACCTGCTCTATTTCCACGACACCGACCCGGAGTACCTCGAGTACGAGGACTCCGACCAGCTGGGCGACGTCAACGACGAACTCGAGCAGCTCCCGGCGATCGAGACCACGGCGAGGGATGTCGTCAGCGGCCTGTTCACACCGGAGTTCATCGCCCGCATCGACGCCGGCGAGTTCGACCTCGTCGACAGCGGCAAGGGCAGCAAGCATCTGAAGACCGTCGTCGATGTGGCCTCCTACATCTACGAGCTCTACGTCATCGCGCCCGGGATGGCGCTCGATGCCGACGTGGACATGACCCCGTACATGAGCGACGAGGATGCCGCGACCTTCGCGTATCTCTCCGACGCGAAGGACTTCTACGAGAAGGGTCCGGCGTTCGCCGGATCGGACGTCACCTACGAGATGTCGCACGTCCTGGTGGACGCGTTCCTCGACTCGATCGAGGCCGCGGCGAACGGTGACGAGGAGTATGCGGCCGAGTTCCGGTTCGCGCACGCGGAGGAGATCATTCCGCTTGCGGCGCTGCTGCGTCTCCCGGGCAGCACCGTGCAGCAGTCCGTGAACGACCTGTTCACCTATGACGACAACCCGTGGCGCGGCGCGCAGGTCGCGCCGATGGCCGCGAACGTGCAGTGGGACGTCTATCAGGGCCCGCATGGTCGCACGATCGTGAAGATGCTCTACAACGAGCAGGAGACGGCGTTCGCGGGAGACTGCCGGCCGATCCACCGCGGCAGCTACTTCTACACCGTCGACGAACTGACCCGGTGCCTGGCTGACGTACGGTAGGAGGACGTCGGTGCAGGGGGGCGCCCAGGGTCACCTGGGCGCCCCTTCTGCGTCGGCGGGTTCGTCTGAACGAACACTGGACATCAGCTCCGAATGTGTTATTGTAAGGACATATGGACATTACGTGCGCAGCGCGGATGTCCGGGTGGCAGCGATGCCGCCGGATCACTGACCGGATGATGAAGGACGACGGCGTCTGCGATGAGTCAAACCCTGACCGCTCCGACACATGAGCACACCGAGCCCGGTGCCACACCCCCGCCCTCGCGGGGCTCGCGCCCTCCGTCGCGGCGGTGGCTGTACAAACTGAAGATCTCCTTCCGCGAGCCGACCACGCTGATCGGCATCGCCGCTCTCGCGCTCTTCCTCTACCTGATCGTCGTGCCGATCGTCACGATGCTCAGCGACGCGGTGCGTGTTCAGTACGGCGACGAATCGCGCGCCGGCAGCGACTTCGGGTCGCTGACCGCCTATTACCTGAAGCGGGTGTTCGCCTCGCCGGTCGCCGCGGACCTCTTCTGGAGGCCCCTCGGGCACACGCTCGGCATCGCCGTCACCGCGATCGTCCTCGCGCTGCTCATCGGCGGGGTGCTCGCCTGGCTGCTCAGCCGCACGAACATCTGGGGCCGCAAGTGGTTCATGACGGCCCTCATTGTGCCGTACATGCTGCCCGCCTGGACCTTCGCGCTCGCCTGGACGAACCTGTTCAAGAACCGCAAGGTGGGCGGACAGGCCGGCTGGCTCGAGACGCTCGGGATCGAGCCGCCCGACTGGATGTCGTACGGGTTCATGCCGATCGCGCTGGTGCTCGCGCTGCACTATTCGCCGTTCGTCATCCTGCTGTTCGGCAACGCACTGCGGCGATTCGACTCGCAGCTGGAGGACTCGGCGCGCATCCTCGGTGCGGGCAAGATCCACGTCGCACGCCGCGTGATCATCCCCCTCATGCTGCCGTCGCTCACCTCCGCGGTGATCCTGATGTTCGCGAAGTGCCTCGGTGAGTTCGGCGTCGCCTACGTCCTGGGCATGCCCGTCCGGTACGACGTGCTCGCGACATCCCTCTATCGCAACATCTCCTCTCGGCAGACCGGCGTCGCCGCCGTCATCGCCGGCGCGATCATCCTGATCGGCATCATCTCGCTCGTCGTCGACGCGTGGATGGTCCGCGAGGGACGCAAGTTCGTCACGATCGGATCGAAGGGATCGATGGACCGCCTCACCCAGCTGGGACGGTGGCGGCTGCCGATGACGCTCGTGCCGGTCGCCGTGTTCGCCTTCAGCGTCGTGCTCCCGCTGCTGACGCTGTTCCTCACCACGGTGATGAAGATCCCCGGGAAGTTCACCTGGGACAACTTCACGCTCGACTACTGGATCGGTCGCGGGCTGAAGACGGTCGCCATGCCCAATGGCGTGCTGTTGACCGGGGACTTCTGGATGGCGGCCTGGAACAGCCTGTGGATGGTCGGCGTGGCCTCGGTCACGGCCGGAATCCTCGGCATGCTCGTCGGATACGTCGTCGTGCGCACGCCGGTCCGCCCGGTGGGCTGGCTGCTGCGGAACGTGACGTTCATGCCGTACCTGGTCCCCGGCATCGCCTTCGCCGTCGCCTACCTGTCGCTGTTCGCGGTGCAGCGCGGCCCGATCCCCGCGCTGTACGGCACGTGGGCGATCCTGGTGCTCGCCTTCATCGCCGAGCAGATGCCGTATGCGTCCCGCGCCGGCATCTCCGCGATGATGCAGCTCGGCAAGGATCCCGAGGAAGCGGCGCAGATCGCCGGTGCCGGCTGGTGGACGCGGATGCGCCGGGTCGTCATCCCGATTCAGAAGAGCTCGTTCTCCAGCGGCATCCTGCTGCCGTTCATCTCGGGTGTGAAGGGCCTGAGCCTCGTCGTCATCCTCGCCGTGCCCGGCACGAACGTACTGACGACCTATTCCGTGCAGCTCGTCGACTACGGCTACGACCAAGCGGCCAACGCCGTGGTCCTGATGGTCGCTGCACTCGCATTCTTCGGAACTGTCCTGGGACAGAAGCTCGCGGGGAGCAACCTCGCAGATGGGATGGGCAAGTAGACATGCCGACGATCAACCTCGAGCGCGTCGAGAAGAACTACGGTGGCGGTGCTGCCAGCGCGGTGCGCGAACTGAACCTGGAGATCGGCGACGCCGAGTTCATGTGCCTGCTCGGGCCGTCCGGGTGCGGCAAGACCACGACCCTGCGCATGATCGCGGGCCTGGAGCACCTCACCGGCGGCAAGATCGTCGTCGGCGAGCGGGCCGTGGATGCGGTGGACGACGGGGTCTTCGTACCGCCGGAGAAGCGGGGGATGGGCCTCGTCTTCCAGAGCTACGCGCTCTGGCCGCACCTGACGATCCGCGACAACGTGGAGTTCGGGCTGCGTCTGCGCAAGGTCGACAAGAAGAGCCGCAATGAGCGCGCCGACGGCGTGATGAAGGCGCTCGGCATCGAGAAGTACAAGGACCGGTACCCCTCGCAGCTCTCCGGCGGGCAGCAGCAGCGCGTGGCGCTCGCGCGCATGCTGGCGGTCAGCCCCGACGTGCTGCTGCTCGACGAGCCGCTCTCGAACCTCGACGCGCGGCTGCGCCTGGAGATGCGCGCCGAGCTCAAGCGCCTCCACGGCGAGTTCGACACGACCATCGTGTTCGTCACGCACGACCAGTGGGAGGCCATGACGCTCGCGACCAAGATCGCGGTCATGAGCGAGGGCGTGCTGCAGCAGGTCGGCAGCCCCGACGAGATCTACAACCGCCCCGCCAACCGGTTCGTCGCGGAGTTCGTCGGCAACTCGCCGATCAACATCGTCGAGCTGGCCAACGACGCGGCCGGCGGTCTGGGCGTGGCGGCGATCTCCTACGTGAGCACGCGACTCGGAAAGCTGAAGGACCTCGGCTCGATCGGCATCCGCCCGGAGGCCGTGCACCTCGTCGGGGAGGACGAGCCGGCGCCGGACGCCGCGTTCTCCTGCCCGGCCGAGGTCACCGGAATCCTCCCCACCGGCGGCAGCTGGATCGTGGAGTTGACCGCCGCCGACCAGAAGCTCTTCATGATCACGAGCGAACCGCCCACCGTCGCGATCGGCGACCGGGCGCGGACGTGGGTCAAGCCCACCGATCTGCATGTGTTCGACACCCAGGGCACGCGCTCCGAGCAGGCCGACGAACAGCTGGCCGAGCTCTGAGTGCGTGCGGCCATCGTCCCGACATCGAGATTTCCGAAGGAGAGAGAAGATGACTGACAAGAAGACCCGACGCACGCGGACGACGCTGTTCGCCGTCGTGGGACTGGCCGTGAGCGGTCTCATGCTCGCAGCCTGTGCGCCGTCATCGGCCCCCGCCGATGCCGCCGTCGACCCCGGAACGCTCGGCATCTCCGACGCCGACTACTCCCTGGACGCCCTCATCGCGGCGGCGAAGAAGGAGGAGCCGCTCACGGTCTACGACTCGACCGGCAAGATCACCGACATCGCCGAGGCCTTCACGAAGAAGTACGGCATCAAGACGACCGGCGTGAAGATGAAGGCGGGCGAGCAGCTGGATGTCATCTCCCGCGAGGCGCAGTCCAAGAACGTGCGCGGCGACGTGTACCTGAACACCGACGTGTCGGCGATCGAAGCGGAGCTCGTTCCGCAGGGGTACGTCGTCAGCTGGTTCCCTCCCGACCTCACTGACCAGGTCCCGGCCGAGTATCAGTCGCCCGCGGTCGTCACGCAGGAGGCGAATGTCTGGGCCTACAACACGGAGCTCAGCGACTCCTGCCCGATCGACAACATCTGGGACCTCACGGACGCGAAGTGGAAGGGACATCTCTCCTTCCAGGATCCGCTGCTGAAGTCCGACTACATGTACTGGTTCAACCAGTGGGCGACGCACGCTGACGACAAGGTCGCGCAGGCGTATCAGGACAAGTACGGCGAGCCGCTGAAGACCGACGAGGACAGCGCCACCGCCGAGTGGGTCAAGCGCCTCGCTCAGAACGAGCCGCTGGTGACGAAGTCCGATGACGATGCGGCGACCACCGCGGGCGCGCCCGGTCAGAGCGAGCAGTTCCTCGCCTTCATCAGCACCGCGAAGTTCCGTGACAACGACGACGCAGGGCTCAAGCTCGGACTCTGCAAGGACATCGATCCGTTCTCGGGGCGGGCCTATCAGAAGGCGGCCGTGATCGCGTCGGGCACGGACAGCCCGAACGCGGCCAAGCTCTTCGTGCACTACGTGTTCACCGCCGAGGGCATCGCCCCGCAGACCGAGGACGGCAAGTTCTCGACCAACAGCACCGTGCCCGCGGCGCCCGACGAGCCGAGCGGTGTCGGCGACATCTGGGATCAGATCTACCAGTTCGACGCGTCCACCGCGAAGGACGACTACGAGGCGCTTCCGGACTGGCAGGACTTCTGGCAGGTGAACTCGTGAACGACGTCCTCGAAGACACCCTGATCGCCGAGTCCGTCGCGCTGCGCGGGACGGCCGTGGCCGCCGCCCGCAGCGTCGCAGATCAGTTGAGGCGGGCATTCCGCACCGACATGCACCTCGACTTCAAACGTGACATGCACGACATCGTCACCGTCCACGACAAGGCGGCCGAGACGGCGATCGTCGCCCGCATCCTCGACGAGGTGCCCGACTCGGCCATCGTGGGCGAAGAAGGGGGCGTGCGTGGCGAGGGCCGGGTCACCTGGTACATCGACCCCATCGACGGCACGTCGAACTTCGCGCGCGGCATCGCGCTGTGGTGCGTGTCGATCGCCGCGGCGATCGACGGACGGGTGATCGCGGGCGTGGTGTACGACCCGGTCGCGGAGAACCTGTTCTCGGCGGATCTGACCGGTGCCTGGCGGAATGACGACCCGCTGAACGCCCACGCTTCGCCCGTCGAGGCCGGCGCGACGATCGTGTCGAGCTTTCCCGCGGCCATCGACGTGAAGATGTTCGGCGATGACGCGCTGCAGGCGCACCGGCTGCTGCTGGAGAACTTCCAGGCGGTGCGCAACCTCGGCAGCGGTGCGCTCAACCTCGCGCACGTCGCGGCGGGATGGGCGGACGCCACCATGGGGTTCGCGACGAGTCCGTGGGACGTGGCGGCCGGCATCCTGATCCTGCATCAGGCGGGCGGGCGGTATCGCGGCTACGTGCACGGCGCGGAGTATGAGCCACTGCAGCACGCGGAGGACTACTTCGCCGTCGGGCGCAGCGCCGACTACCCCACCCTCGAATCGGTCATCGCGACGCTGTCGCGCACCCGCGGGGCCAGCTGAGATGTCGTCCGGAACACTGGCGGCGCCCCGGGGGCTTCTGCTCGACTTCGGTGGCGTCATCGTCCAATCCGAGCGGGCGGTGGACTGGGAGCGCGACCTGGGCGCCCACGTGCACGCGCTTCTCGCGCAGCGCCTCGGCGGCCACGCGGTGCCGAGCCGCCGCCGCGTCGTCGGCGACATCGCCGCGGGCGTCACCGGGGCCGGCAAGTGGCGCGATGCCATGTCCCGGCCCTTCGCGCCGACCGAGCTCGGATGGGAGATGTTCTGGGGCGACTTCGTCGCCGCCGACTGGCCCGCCCCCGCTCGCGAGGTGGTGGTCGGGCATGCACGCGAGCTGTGCCACCGGCTGACTCTCGCGAAGTCGCACCGCAGAGTCCGGCCCGGCATCCCCGAGCTGCTCGCAGCCGCATGGGACCGCGGCATCCCGGTCGCTGTCGTCAGCAACGCGCTCAGCGGGCAGGTGCATCGCGAGTTCCTCGAACAGGAGCGGCTCACGACGTTCGTCGCGGCGCAGATCTACAGCGACGAGGTGGGCATCCGCAAACCGAACCCGCGGATGATCGAGCTCGGCGCCGAGTCGATCGACGTCGCCGTGGCCGAATGCTGGTACGTCGGCGACAACTTCGACCGCGACACCGTGTGCGGCCGGCGTGCCGGCGTGGGCGCGAACATCATCATCGAAGCGCGCAGCACCTACGACCTTCCTTATGACCTCGATGAGCGGCCGGATGCCGTGGTGCCCGATGGCCACGCGCTTGCGGCGCTCTTCACCGACTCACTGAGCCGCCTCGGCTCGCCGCACCACTGAACCGGAGAGAACACATGCCTCGCACCCCCGACTTTTCCGACGAGCTCTGCCTGCCGCGCGCGCTGCTGCTCGACTTCGGCGGCGTCGTCGTCGAGACCGAGAACAACGCCGATTGGCAGGCGGTCTTCGCCCGCGATCTGGTGGCGCAGATGCACGCCGACGGTCTCGACCTGCTCGATGTGCCCGCCGTCGAGCGGGATCTGCGCGCCGGCGCGAAGGCGGACTCGCGGTGGAAGGACGCCATGTCGCGTCCGTTCGCCCCCGCCGAGCTGCGCTACGACCAGTTCTGGGGCGATTTCGTCGCGGCGGACTGGCCGGAGCCGGCTCGCCGCTGGGTGCTCGACCGTGCCCGCGAGCTGTGCCGCCAGATGGGCGAGACGAAGCAGACGCGCCGCACGCGCATCGGCATGATCGAGCTGCTCGATGCGGCCGACGCCGCCGGCGTGCCGGTGGCGATCGTCAGCAACACGCTGATGGGCGTGGTCCACCGCGACTACCTCGACGCGCACGAGCTGACCGAGCGCTTCGCCGCTCAGATCTACAGCGACGAGGTCGGTGTACGCAAGCCGAACCCCGCGATGATCGAGTTGGGCGCCCGCGCCGTCGACGTGCCCGTCTCGGACTGCTGGTACGTCGGCGACAACTTCGACCGCGACGCGCTCTGCGGCGCCCGTGCGCACGTCGGCGGCAACATCATCATGGAGGCCCGCGACACGTACGAACAGCCGTACGACCTCGCCGTCCGCCCGCACGCCATCGTCGCCGACCCCGTCGAGCTGCGCACGCTGTTCCTCGACGCGCTGGGCACCTCGATCGACGCACAGACCCAATCCACCCCCGTGTAGCACCCTCACAGACAAGGAAGTCCCTGATGATACGCACCATGACGCGGCGGACGATCGTCCCCGCACTGAGCATGGCAGCAGCCTTCGCACTCGGCATCTCTCTCGTCGGCTGTGCACCCTCGTCGGCACCGCAGAGCGAAGGGAGCGGTGACGTCGAGCTCGGCATCCCCGATGACGGGTTCACGCTCGACGCACTCATCGCCGCAGCGAAGGAGGAGGACGGGATCACCGTCTACGACTCCACCGGCAAGATCGTCGACATGGCCGAGGCCTTTGCGAAGAAGTACGGCGTGAAGGCCACGGGTGTGAAGGTCGAGGCCGACGCGCAGGCCGACATGGTGATCCGAGAGGGTCAGTCCGGCAACGTCCAGGGCGACGTGATCCTCCTCAGCGACGCCGCCGAGGCGACGGGCGAGCTCATCCCGCGCGGCTATGTGACCAGCTGGATGCCGCCGGACAAGACGGACGTCGTCCCCGAGGACATGCAGGACCCCCTGGTGGTCAACTTCAGCGCGAACGTGTGGGCCTACAACACCGAGGCGTACGACAGCTGCCCGGTCGACAACATGTGGGCGCTCACGACCGACGACTGGAAGGGCAAGGTGTCGCTGCAGGACCCGCTGCTGAAGCCGCAGGACACCGACTTCTGGAACCAGCTGGCCACCCATGCCGACGACGAGGTCGCCGCCGCCTACAAGGAGTACTTCGGCGAGGACCTGAAGACCGACGAGGACAGCGCGACCGCCGAATGGGTGAAACGGCTCGCGCAGAACGACCCGCTGATGAACAAGAGCTCTGACAACATCGCCGAGTCGATCGGAGCGCCCGGTCAGGCGGACCCGTTCTTCGGGGACATCGCCACGTCGAAGTTCCGCGAGAACGAAGACAGCGGATACAAGCTCGGCCTGTGCGACACGATGTCGCCCTGGCCCGGGCGGATGTATCCGAAGGTCGCGCTGATCGCGACGAAGACGAAGAGCCCGAACACCGCCAAGCTGTTCGTCGACTACCTCCTCACCGAGGAAGGCATCGCGCCGCAGACCGACGATGGCAAGCCGTCGGTGCTGAAGGGCGTGGATCTGCCGGCCGACGAGCCCAGCGGCGTCTCCGCCGTGCTGGACGACCTCTACGTCACCGACACGTCGACCGCCGACAAGGACCTCGATTCGCGTCAGTACTGGCAGGACCTCTGGCAGGTCAACTATTCGGGCTGACCCGACGAACGGACCACCCTGTGCGGGGCCGCCGAGAGGCGGCCCCGCACCCATGAGAGAGGACAGATGATGACCACAGACACGACGGAGTCCCGGAAGCTGAAGGATGCCGCGGCCGCCGCCGCACGAGCGCGCCGTGACCCGCTCCGTGCGGTGTTCCGCGGCGAGATGGCACTCGGCTTCAAGCGGGACGCGCGCGACATCGTCACCGAGCACGACAAGGCGACGGAACGCGCACTGATCGCGGATCTGACCGCGGTCGTCCCCGACTCGGCATTCCTCGGCGAGGAGGGCGGCGCCGTCGGTGACGGCCGTGTCCGCTGGTACATCGACCCCATCGACGGCACGAGCAATTTCGCCGCGGGGGTCGCCTTCTGGTGCGTGTCCATCGCGGCCGAGATCGACGGCCGCATCGTCGCCGGTGTCGTCTACGACCCGATCGGCGACATCCTGTTCTCGGCCGACCTCGACGGCGCCTATCTCGACGGTGCGCCGCTGCGCTCGCGCGGTGCCCGGAGCGAGGCCGAGGCGACGCTGATCACCGGCTACCCCAACGCACGCGACATCGCCGAGCACGGTGACGTCGCACTCGAGCGGTTCGGGGCGCTCGTGCAGGCATGCCGCACTCTTCGCCGCCCCGGCAGCGCCGCGATGAGCGTGTGCCATGTGGCGGCCGGGTGGGTCGACGTCGCCGCTGGGTTCAGCGTGAACCCCTGGGACGTCTCGGCTGCCGGATTCATCCTCACGCAGGCCGGAGGCACCTACCGCGCGATGGGCGGACCCGCGGGTGCCCCGTTCCATCTCCACCCCGGTTACGTCGCGACCGTCGAGGGGCTGTCATGCCCGACTCTCGATGCCGTCGCAGCGGCGATCGCGGGATGAATCGTCGAAGGGGCGGGCGGCGAAGCCGCCCGCCCCGTTCTCAGTACTCGTCCTCGTTGTCATCGTCGTTCACCCACCAGCGGGCGCGCTTGACCTTGGGATCGAGCGTCATGCGCGACACCGCTCGCTCCAGCGGGCCGGCGTCTTCGAGCGCCGACTGCAGTGAGGCCTGCAGCGAGACGGTGCTGTTGTTCTTCTTGTGCGACGCGGAGACCGCGAGCAATCGATACTCGGGGCGGTTCAGCGTCTGCAGCAGCAGCGCGCGCACGCGCGGTTCGGACTTCTCCGTGGTGACGACCTCGAACACGTACTCGGTCTCGTCGGGTGTGTTCGACAGCGCGCGCCGGTTGCGCCTGCTCACCGACTTGCCGAGCCAGCGCAGGAGCACGTTCGCGGCGATGATGACGACCGTGCCGATCGTGGCGACGAAGTACATCCCCATGCCGGCCAGGCATCCGAGCGCGGCCGAGCACCACAGCGTCGCCGCGGTGTTCAGCCCCCGGATGTTGAGACCCTCGCGCAGGATCACCCCGGCCCCGAGGAATCCGATGCCGGAGACGACCTGTGCCGCGACGCGCGTGGGGTCGGCGCTGCTGCCCTCTCCGAACGCGTATGCGCCCATGACGACGAACAGCCCTGCGCCCGTCGAGACGAGCGCGTTGGTGCGCAGTCCGGCGAGTCCGGCGCGCCATTGCCGCTCGAGGCCGACGGCAGAGCCGACGATGAGGGCGAAGATGACGCGAAAGGCCAGCTCCACGGTCCCTGGCTGCGAATTGACGGTCAGGAGATCGGAAAGGTCCGTATGTAGTGACATGTAATCCCTCCGTCTTCCGCGGATCTTTCCGGCGGATATCGGCGTTTGGTTGAAAGTATGTCAGTATGTTAGAACATATTCAGGTGGATCACCACCCAGAAGGGAAGATGCACAGTGGCTGCAGCAGACAAGGTGCACCCGCTCGACGTTGTGACGATGGGGCGGGTCGGCGTCGATCTGTACCCGACGCGATCCGACGTGGGGCTCGAAGACGTCGACACCTTCACGAAGTCCGTCGGCGGCAGCGCGACCAACGTCGCGATCGCGGCGGCCGCGCACGGGCACAGTTCCGGCGTGATCACCCGGGTCGGGGATGATCCGTTCGGGCGCTACATCATCCGCGAGCTCGGCCGGCTGGGCGTCGACGCGAGCCAGGTGAAGGCGCTCGCCGGTGAGCAGACGCCGCTGACCTTCTGCGAGATCTACCCGCCCGACGACTTCCCCCTCTACTTCTACCGGCGCCCGAAGGCGCCGGATCTGCAGATCGAGGCGCACGAGCTCGACGCGGAGACGATCCGCGCGGCGCGGGTGTTCTGGGCGACGGTGACCGGGCTCAGCGAAGAGCCGAGCCGCGCCGCGCATCACGAGGCGTGGGCCATCCGCGGGCGCGCCCCCCTGACGGTCCTCGACCTGGACTACCGCCCGATGTTCTGGGCGAGCCGCGACGAGGCGTCAGCCGCCGTCGCCGCCGCACTGCCGCAGGTGACCGTCGCGATCGGCAATGCCGAGGAGTGCGAGGTCGCCGTGGGGGAGACCGACCCGTACCGTGCCGCGGACGCGCTTCTCGAGCGCGGAGTGGAGCTCGCGGTCGTCAAGCGCGGCCCGATCGGCGTGCTCGGGCGCACCGCCGACGAGACCGTCGAGGTCCCCGCGCACCCCGTCGACGTCGTCAACGGCCTCGGTGCCGGCGACGGCTTCGGCGGAGCCCTGTGTCATGCCCTGCTGGAGGGGTGGTCCCTCCAGCGCAGTCTTCGCTTCGCCAATGCGGCAGGAGCGATCGTGGCCGGCCGCCGCGAGTGCTCGACGGCGATGCCGAGCACCGCCGAGGTGGAGGCGATCATGTCGGGAGGAACCCATGGATGACAACTTCGAGCACATCCGCCGTGTGCGGCTGCACCACCCTGAGCGGATCGGTGAGCTCGCGCGCGTACGGGTGACCCGGCCGGTCGCCCGCGACGACGGGCGCCTGCTGCTCATCGCGGCGGATCATCCGGCTCGCGGCGCGTTGCGGGTGGGCGCGGATGCCACGGCCATGGGCGACCGGTACGACCTGCTCGAGCGGCTCGCGGTGGCACTGGCGTGCCCCGGGGTCGACGGCCTGCTCGCCACGCCGGACATCGTCGAGGACCTGCTCATCATGGGCGCCCTCGATGACAAGGTCGTCGCGGGGTCGATGAACCGGGCGGGACTCCCCGGAGCGGTCTTCGAGCTGGACGACCGCGTGACCGCGTATACGCCCGGCGCGCTCTCGCGCGACCGCCTCGACTTCGGCAAAGTGCTTCTGCGGATCGACATGGAGGACGCGGCCACCGCGTCCACGCTCGAGACGGTGGGGCGCCTCGTCAGCGAGTCCGCCGCGCTGCAGCTGCCGATCATGATCGAGCCCTTCCTGAGCAGGCGCGAGAACGGCCGTGTCGTCAACGTGCTGACCGCCGACGCGATGGTCCAGGCGGTCTCGATCGCCGCCGGCCTGGGCGACAGTTCCGCGTACACGTGGCTGAAGCTCCCCGTCGTGCCCGACATGGAGAAGGTCATGGCGGCCACGACACTGCCCGTCCTGTTGCTGGGCGGCGACCCCGACGGCGGGGTGGATGACATCTACCGCGCGTGGGAGGACTCCCTCGCCCTCCCCGGTGTGCGCGGTGTGGTCGCCGGGCGCCGGCTGCTGTACCCCGAGGACGGACGCGTGGCGGATGCCGTGGCCACAGCCGCCGGCATCGTCCACTCCACCGCGCACGTCGTGGCTCGCTGAGTCGCCGACGTCTCAGCGCGATCCCGAGAAGAAGGAGAAGACCGCATGGTCAATGACAGCCCGATCATTCCGCATTGGATCGACGGTGCACGCACCGTCGGGTCCGGAGCACGCACCGCCCCGGTGTTCGACCCGGCCGTCGGTCGTCCGCACGCCGCCGTCGTACTGGCCGACGACGCCGACATCGAGGCGGCGATCTCGAGCGCTCGAGGAGCCGCCGACGCCTGGGGTGATCTGTCCGTCGCCCGACGCCAGCGTGTTCTCTTCGCGTTCCGCGAGCTGCTCAATGCGCGCAAGGGAGAGCTGGCGCAGATCATCACGCAGGAGCACGGCAAGGTCGTGTCCGATGCGCTGGGCGAGATCGCGCGCGGTCTCGAGGTCGTGGAGTTCGCCACCGGCTTCGCACACCTGACCAAGGGGGAGTACTCCGACAACGTCTCCACCGGCGTCGACGCGTTCACGTTCCGGCAGCCGCTGGGTGTCGTCGGCATCATCTCCCCGTTCAACTTCCCGGCCATGGTGCCGCTGTGGTTCGCGCCCATCGCGCTTGCCGCGGGCAATGCGGTGATCCTCAAGCCCAGCGAGAAGGACCCCAGCGCGGCGGTGTGGATCGCCGAGCTGCTGCAGGAGGCGGGCCTCCCCGACGGCGTGTTCACTGTGCTGCACGGCGACAAGCAGGCCGTCGACGGCCTGCTCGACAGCCCCGATGTCGCTGCGATCTCGTTCGTGGGGTCGACCCCCATCGCGAAATACGTGTACGAGCGGGGCTCTGCCCAGGGCAAGCGGGTGCAGGCGTTCGGCGGGGCGAAGAACCACATGATCGTCCTCGGCGATGCCGACCTCGACACCGCCGCCGACGCCGCCGTGAGTGCCGCGTACGGGTCGGCGGGTGAACGATGCATGGCGGTCAGCGTCGTCCTCGCCGTCGACGAGATCGCCGACGAGCTCGTCCGGCGCATCGACGAGCGCGCGGCGACCCTGCGCGTGGGTGACGGCCGACGCGAGTGCGACATGGGGCCGTTGGTGACGGCTCAGCACAGGGAGAAGGTCGCCTCGTACATCGACGTGGCCGCGCAGGACGGCGCCACCATCGTGCGTGACGGCCGGGACGTCGTCGCCGACGGCCACGACGACGGCTTCTGGCTCGGGCCCACGCTGATCGACCGGGTCCCGACATCCTCGACCGTCTATTCGGATGAGATCTTCGGCCCTGTGCTCTCCGTGGTGCGTGTGCGCGATCTCGCAGAGGGCATCGCGCTGATCAACACGTCCAGCTATGGGAACGGCACCGCCCTGTTCACGGCGGACGGCGGTGCGGCGCGCCGATTCCAGCGTGAGGCGCACGTGGGCATGATCGGGGTCAACGTGCCGATCCCCGTGCCCGTCGCCTTCCATTCGTTCGGTGGATGGAAGGACTCCCTGTTCGGCGACACGAAGGCGTACGGCCCGCAGTCGTTCCAGTTCTACACGCGCGAGAAGGCCGTCACGCTGCGCTGGCCCGAGCACATGAGTGCGGGGCTGAGCATGGAGTTCCCCGGCAACGACTGAGGCTACTTCTCCACGAGGGTCGTCTCGAACGAGTACATGTCGGGGAGGTACGAATGGTTGCCGAACTCGATCGCGTTTCCGGAGTCGTCGTACAGGGTCCGCGACATCGTGAGCACGGGGGAGCCGACCGGGCGGTGGAAGAGGGTCCCCTCTTCTGCCGTCGCCGCGCGGGCGCCGATGCGCTGTTTCGCGACACGCATCGTCGTCCCGCGCGTGCGGAGCAGCTGGTAGAGGCCGTGGTCCTTCAGCAGCGACACGTCGAGGTCGCTGAACTGCGGGCTGAGGTAGTTCTCGAGCAGCGCGAAGGGTGTCTCGTCCGCGTAGCGCAGTCGCTTGATGCGCAGCACGGGCGTGGCCACGGAGATGCCGAGCGCCTCGACGACCTCGTCGGGCGCGGGGGCGATCTCATGGAGCAGCAGCATCGTGCTCGGATGCATGTTGGAACGTTTGAGGTCGTCGAAGAGGCTCGTGAGCTCGACCTTGCGGTTGACGCGACCATGGACGACCTGGGTGCCGACGCCGCGCCGGCGCACGAGCAGGCCCGAGTCGACGAGCTCTTGGATCGCCCGGCGGACGGTGGGGCGGGAGAGGCCCAGCTCCTCGGCGAGCTTGACCTCGTTCTCAAGCTTGGACCCCGGTGGCAGATCGCCGCGCTCGATGGCGGCTTCGATGCGCCGCGCGAGCTGGAAGTACAGAGGCACGGGACCCGTACGATCCAGGTCGAGGAACAACTGCGAGATCTTGTCCATGGGACCCCCGAATCGCGGTGGCGTTTTTCTTGATGATAGGACAAATGACCACGTTGTGTCATATTGTCGGAATGTTCTAACATAAGTGTATCGCCCGATGACGGGCACGAGGAGCGATGGAGGTCCGCATGCGACTGGGAGTGATCGGCACCGGCAGGATCGGGAGCCAGCATGCCGCTGTGCTCGCCGCACGGGACGACGTGGACGACGTGATCGTCTGCGACGTCGACGGGGTGCGGGCGCAGGAGGTGGCCGGGCGCATCGGTGGCTCGGCGGCGGAAGGCACGGAGCGGCTCTTCGCCCAGCATCCGGACGGGGTGCTCATCGCCGCTCCGACATCGCAGCATGCCGCACTCATCCGTGAAGCCGTGGATGCCGGCGTGCCGGTCTTCTGCGAGAAGCCGGTCGCGCAGTCGCTCGCCGACACGCTCGCGACCGTCGAAGCCGTCGAGGCATCCGGAGTGCCGGTGCAGATCGGGTTCCAGCGTCGCTTCGACACCGGGTGCCGCAACGTGCGCGACGCGATCATCGGCGGCGACATCGGTGAGCTGCGGCGCATGCACCTGCTCACCTGCGACCCTGCGCCGCCGCCCGCCGAGTACGTCCCGCACAGCGGGGGCATCTTCCGCGACTGCCACATCCACGACTTCGACATCCTGCGTTTCGTCACCGGTCGTGAGGTCGCATCGGTCACCGCGCTGGGCGCCAACCGCGGCGCCGACTTCTTCGCGGCCGCCGACGACGTCGACGAGTCGGTCGTCCTGCTCACGCTCGACGACGGGACGCTCGTGACGATGCAGGGGTCGCGCTACAACGGCGCCGGGTACGACGTGCGACTCGAGGCCGCGGGTACGGCCGGAACGGTCATGGCCGGGCTCTCCGGCAAGACGCCCGTGCGCAGCGCCGAGCCCGGTGTCGTGTTCCCCGACGACGCGCCGTGGGAAGGATTCCTGGAGCGGTTCGCCGACGCGTACGTCGCAGAACTGGTCGCGTTCCTCGACGTCGTGCGCTCGGGCGCGCCCGTGGTCTGCACTCCGCGTGACGCTCTCGAAGCGCTCTACACCGCCGAGGCCGCGGATCTCTCGCGCAGAGAGGGGCGCACCGTGCGCGTCGCCGAGGTGCGCGCGGCAGGGGTGCCGGCATGACGGGTTCGCGCATCGCCGGTGCCCCGATCAGCTGGGGCGTGTGCGAGGTTCCCGGATGGGGGCATCAGCTGCCCGTCGCGCGGGTGCTCGGCGACATGCGCGACATCGGCCTCGCCGGCACCGAGTTCGGTCCCGACGGCTTTCTCCCCGACGACCCCGAGTCCCGCCGCGAGATGCTCGCCGACTATGGCCTGTCGGCTGTCGGCGGGTTCATCCCGATCGTGCTGCACGACCCTGCCCTGGATCCTGTCGCCGACATCGAGAGCCGCATCCCGGCCTTCCTGCGGGCGGGAGCGGAGCGCGTCGTCCTGGCGGCGGCGACCGGCGCGGATGGCTATGACTCGCGGCCGGTGCTCGACGACGACGGGTGGGCGACGCTGCTGCGCAACCTCGACCGCGTCGCGCGGGCCGCGCAGGCGCACAGCCTCGCCGTGTCGCTGCACCCGCATGTGGGGACGATGGTCGAGACCGCCGACGATGTCGACCGCGTGATCGCGCGGAGCGGCATCCCCCTCTGCCTGGACACCGGTCACATGACCATCGGGGGCGTCGACGTCGCCGCGTTCGTCGAGGCGCATGCCGACCGTGTGGGCCACGTGCATGTGAAGGATGTGGATGCCGCGCTGGCGGCCCGCGTGCGCGAGGGCGGGGTCGCGTACACCGACGCGGTGCGCCAGGGGCTGTACACGTCCATCGGCGCGGGTGACATCGACTTCGGCCGGATCGTGCGAGCCCTCGAAGACGCCGGGTATGCGGGCATGTACGTGCTCGAGCGCGACGTGATCCTCGACGCGGCGCCGCAGCCCGGTGAGGGACCGGCGGCCGACGTCGCGGCCGGTGCGGACTACCTCTCCGGCCTCATCTCATCGGTGACGGTGTGAACGAGCTCATCCGTGCGCAGAGCGGAGCGACGGTCGTCGATGTCGCCCCGGACGGCGGCGACTGGCGGTACACGGGTCTCACGGTGCGGCGCTTCGCCGCCGGTGAGAGCGCGGCGCTGCCCACATCGGGGCGCGAGACGCTCGTCGTCCCGCTCGCCGGGGGCGCACGGGTCGAGGTGGACGGCGACGTGCACACGCTGCGCGGACGCGATGCGGTGTGGGAGCAGACCGACGTCCTCTACGTTCCCGCGGGCGCGACGGCCGCGGTGACGTGCGGACTCGACGCGCGGATCGCGTTCTGCTGGGCGCCGACCGAGGTGCGGCATCCCGTGCAGCACATCACTCCCGACGAGGTCGCCGTCGAGCTGCGCGGGGCCGGGGTGTGCTCCCGTGAGGTGCGCAACTTCGGCACGCCTGCGCATCTGGAAGCCGAGCGGCTCATCGTCTGCGAGGTCCTCACCCCGGGTGGCGACTGGTCGAGCTACCCGCCGCACAAGCACGACCGGGCGGGGACAGACGAGTCCGAGCTCGAGGAGATCTATCACTACGAGGTGGCCGCGTCGCCGTCCGGCAGCCCCGGGTTCGCGCTGCAGCGCGTGTACGCATCGGATGAGCGCGAGATCGACGTGGCGCGCGAGGTGCGCGACGGCGACACCGTGCTGATCCCGTACGGATACCACGGCCCGACGGTCGCGGCCCCCGGACACGACCTCTACTACCTGAACGTCATGGCGGGCCCGGGCAGCGGCCCGGACCGCCGATGGCTCATCACGGACGATCCCGCGCACGCGTGGATCCGACAGACCTGGCCGGAGCTCGACATCGATCCCCGGCTCCCGTTCCGGAGGTGACATGACCACCGTCAGACTCACGGTCGCGCAGGCGACCATCCGCTTCCTCGCGCAGCAGTACACCCGACGTGACGGAGACGAGCAGCGACTCGTCGACGGGTTCCTCGGCATCTTCGGCCACGGCAACGTCGCGGGGATCGGCCAGGCGCTGCTCGAGGCCGAGCTGCACGATCCCGGAGAGATGCCGTATCTCCTCGCGCGCAACGAGCAGGGCGCGGTCAACGCGGCGGTCGCGTTCGCCAAGGACCGCGATCGGCTCTCGACGATGGCGGTGACGACCTCGGTCGGCCCCGGCGCGATGAACATGATCACGGGGGCGGCGCTGGCGACGACCAACCGCATCCCGGTGCTCCTGCTGCCCGCGGATGTGTTCGCCAACCGCCGCCCCGACCCGGTGCTCCAGCAGCTCGAACGCCCGCAGAGCGGCGACGTGAGCGTCAACGACGCCTTCCGGTCGGTGTCGGTGTTCTTCGACCGGGTGTGGCGGCCGGAGCAGCTTCCGGCCGCGCTGCTGGGCGCCATGCGCGCGCTGACGGATCCGACGCAGTCGGGCGCCGTCGTGGTCGCGTTCCCCGAAGACGTGCAGGCCGAGGCATACGACTGGCCGGAGGAGCTCTTCCGCCGCCGGATCTGGACGATCCCGCGCACGCCCGCCGACGCCTCGTCGGTCGCCGAGGCCGCGGAGTGGATCGCGCAGGCGCGCCGCCCCGTCATCGTCGCGGGCGGAGGTGTGCACTACTCGCACGCCGCCGATGCGCTCGCGTCGTTCGCGGAGAGGCTGGGCATCCCCGTCGGCCAGACGCACGCGGGAAAGGGCGTGCTGCCCCACGGGCACCCGATGGACATCGGCGGCATCGGCTCGACCGGCACCACGGCCGCGACGGAGCTCGCCGCCGAGGCCGATCTGGTCATCGGCATCGGCACCCGGTACTCCGACTTCACGACCGCGTCCATGAGTCTGTTCGCCGACCCGGGCGTGCGGTTCGTCAACGTCAACGTCACGCCGATCGACGCGCCGAAGCTCTCCGGTCTGCCGGTGCTGGGCGATGCGCGGGCGGTCCTCGCCCAGCTCGACGAGGCGACCGCGCATCTGTCGGCGGACGCCGACCACGTCGCCCGCGTCGCCGCGCTCCGCGCGGAGTGGGACCGGCAGCGTCAGGCCGCGGTCTCGCAGGGCTGGGCGGCTCACAGCGAGCTGGGGCTGCCGAGTCAGGCCGAGCTCATCGGGGTGCTCAACGACGAGATGGCACCCGACGACGTGATCGTGAACGCCGCCGGCAGCGCGCCGGGCGATCTGCACCGGCTGTGGCAGCCGCGCTCCCGCCGGCAGTACCACGTGGAGTACGCGTTCTCGACGATGGGCTACGAGATCGCCGGTGCTCTGGGCGTGGCGCTGTCGGACGACACCCGGCAGGTCGTCGCGCTCGTCGGCGACGGGTCGTACCTGATGCTTTCGCAGGAGCTCGTCACCGCCGTTGCCGAGCGCCGCAAGATGGTCGTCGTGCTCGTGGACAATCGCGGGTTCGCCTCCATCGGAAACCTCTCGGAGTCGGTGGGTTCGCAGCGGTTCGGCACGAGGTACCGGTATCGGGATGCCGCATCCGGCCGTCTCGACGGTGACGCGCTGCCCGTCGACTTCGCGGCGAACCTCCGCAGCCTCGGGGTGGAGGTCTTCGAGGCCGGCTCGACCGAGGAGTTCCGCTCGGCGCTGCGGCGGGCGCTGGATGCGCCCGACTGCGCGGCGGTGTACGTGCGCACCGATCCGCTCGCGCCTGCCGTGCCGGGCGGAGCCTGGTGGGACGTGCCGGTCGCCGAGGTGTCGGGCATCGAGACCACACGACGCGCCCGCGACGAGTATGAGCGGGACCGGCGCGCGCAGCGGTGGCATCTGTGACGGTGTATTTCGCCGTCGCGGGCGACATCCACGGGCGTTGGGCGGGCCTGGCCGACGACGTCCGGGTGGCCGAGCGATTCCTGCCCGACGGCGCCGAGCTGGCGGCGGTGTTCCAGGTGGGGGATGCCGAGCCCACCGCCGATGAGGACCAGCTGGCCGAAGTGCACATCAAGCCCGAGCGGCGGCGCCTCAGCGACTTCGCCGATGTGGTCGCCGGCCGCATCCGCTTCCCGGCGCCGGTGTACTTCATCGGCGGAAACCATGAGCCCTGGCGGACCCTGGACGAGAACGGCGGCGTCGTGGTCGGCGGCCCGCGCCTGGCGCCGGACGTGTGGTTCCTCGGACGCGCCGGCCACGTGCACGTCGCGGGGCTCGATGTCGCCTTCCTCTCCGGCATCCGCCCGCCGGACGGCCGCCCGCTCTACACCTGGGAGCGCGCGCGGAGCACCGACACGCGCGTGCACGGGTACTACAGCGTCGAGGAAGTCTTCACCGTGTGCTCGGCGGGCAAGGCCGACATCGTACTCACCCACGACTGGCCGTCGGGGAGCGGCTACGTGCACAAGACCGCGCACGTCGGCGATCCGCTGGTGCGACGGGCGCTCGAACTCGTGGGACCCAGCGCGAGCTTCCACGGCCACTATCACCGCAGTGAGCGGTTCCGCACCCTGGGCGTCGATGTCTTCGCCCGAGGATGCTTCGACCAGGGCGTCCCCGAGGCGGTCGCCGTGTACGCGTTCGACGAGCAGACGCGGCGCGTGAGCCCGCTCTCCCACGTCGCGGCCTGACCCGTCTTCTCCTCGTTCTCGCGAGGTCGCACGGTATCTCGCGAGGTCGCACGGTATCTCGCGAGGTCGCGTGACATCGAGATGGTGCAGAGAAGTGGATGCCGCAGGCCGATGCCCGCGGCATCCCGGCTCCGGCGCGCTAGCGTTGCCTGGTGCCCCTGTCTGAGCTGAGTGTCCTCGCGTGGGTCGCCCTCGCGGTCGGCGCGGCGGTCATCGGCCTCTCCAAGGCCGCGCTGCCGGGCGCGGCGACGCTTGCGGTCGCGCTGTTCGCCGCGGTGCTGCCGGCGCGGCAGTCGACCGGCACGATCCTGCTGCTGCTCATCGTCGGCGACGTGTTCGCGCTGCTGATCTATCGCCGCCACGCCGACCTGCGCACGCTGCTGCGGCTGGCGCCCGCGGTCGTCGTCGGGCTCGTCGGCGGGGCGGTCTTCCTGGCGTTCGCGTCCGACGCCTGGGTGCGTCGGATGATCGCCGTGATCCTGCTGGCGGTCGTGGCGGTGACGCTGTTCCGTCGATGGCGCGCACGCCCCGGTGAACACGGCCCGCGCGCACACCGGGTCGCGGCCGCCGTCTACGGCTCCCTCGGCGGATTCACGACGATGGTGGCGAACGCCGCCGGACCCGTGATGTCGATGTACTTCCTCGCGGGGCGCTTCCCGGTGAAGGCCTTTCTCGGCACGACGGCCTGGTTCTTCGCGATCGTGAACGTGGCGAAGCTGCCGTTCTCGATCAGCCTCGGCCTGATCACGCCGCAGGGACTGCTGATCGATCTCTTCCTGGCACCGGTGGTCGTGGCAGCGGCCGTGCTCGGCCGCTGGATCTCCGGGCGCATCAGCCAGCACCTGTTCGAGCGGATCGTGATCGCGCTCACCGTCGTCGGCGCCGTGTACCTGCTCTTCTGACCGGCGGGAGGGGTGGATGCCGCGGCATCCACCCCACCCATCAGCCGATGTCAGCCCTGCCGTGCTCCGCGCCGCTTGTTGACGACGTCGAAGGCGACGGCGGCCAGCAGCACGAGTCCCTTGATGAACTCCTGCCACTCGGTGCCGACGCCCATGATCGTCATGCCGTTGTTGAGCACGCCGATGATGAGACCACCGACGATGGCCCCGCCGATGGTGCCGATGCCGCCGCTGACGGCGGCCCCGCCGATGAAGACGGCGGCGATGGCATCCAACTCGAATCCGTTGCCGGCGCTCGGGCCGGCGAGGTTCAGCTGCGCGGTGAAGACGATGCCGGCCAGAGCCGACAGAACGCCGATGTTCACGAACAGAAGGAAGCTCACCCGGTCGGTCTTCACGCCGCTCAGCTGCGCCGCGCGCTTGTTCCCGCCCAGCGCATACACGTGGCGGCCGAACACGCTGTTGGCCATGACGGCCGAGTAGACGACGACCAGCACGCCGAGGATGATGAGCACGACCGGAGTACCGCGATAGCTGGCGAGCAACCAGGCGATGCCCAGGATCAGCACCGCCATGAAAGCGGTCTTCAGCGTGAACCAGCCCAGGGGCTCGAGCGCGAGTCCGTTCTTGGCGCGCGAGCGGCGTGAGCGCACGCTCATCCCCACGAGGGCGACGACCGCACCGACGCCCAGGATCATGGTGAGCGGCTCGAGGAACGACGTACCGCCGCCGAGGTCCGGGAGGAAACCCGACCCGATGGCACGGAAGCCGTCGTCGAACGGTGAGATCTGCGTGTTGTGCAGCAGGATCTGGGCGAGGCCGCGGAACAGCAGCATGCCGCCCAGCGTCACGATGAACGACTCGATGTGGAAGTACGCGATCCAGAAGCCCTGCCACGCGCCGATCACCGCCCCGGCGATCAGACACAGGACGACGGTGGTCCCCCAGTCCAACCCGAGCTTGTTGTTCAGCACGCCGGCGAGGGCGCCGATCACCGCCACGACCGACCCCACGGAGAGGTCGATGTGACCCGCGATGATCACCATCACCATGCCGATGGCGAGGATCAGGATGTAGCTGTTCTGGACGATGAGGTTCGAGACGTTCCGCGGGCTCAGCGTGATGCCCTGCGTCACGATCTGGAAGAACAGCACGATGACGATGAGTGCGATGAACAGGCCGATCTGGCGCAGCTGACCGCTCATGTAGGAGACAGTGCTGGCGATCAGCCCTCCCTTCTCCGGGCGGGCCTCCGTCTGTGTCGAGCTCATAGGTGGTCCTCTTCTCGGATCTTGGTCATGCTCTGCATGAGACGTTCGGGCGATGCCTCGCTGCGCGTGACCTCAGCGGTGATGACACCCTCCGACAGGGTGTAGATGCGGTCGCACAGGCCGAGCAGCTCGGGCAACTCGGAGGAGATGACGATGACGCCCTTCCCCTCATCGGCGAGGCGATTGATGATCGTGTAGATCTCGTATTTGGCACCCACGTCGATGCCGCGGGTGGGTTCATCGAGGATGAGTACGTCGGGGTCCGCGAACATCCACTTCGACAGCACCACCTTCTGCTGGTTGCCGCCCGACAGCTTGCCGACGATCGAGGAGACGGAGGGCGCCTTGATGTTCATGTCGCGGCGATACTGTTCGGCGACGACGTGTTCGCGGTTGCCGTCGACCCAGCCGAGACGGTTGCTCAGCGAGCTCAGACCCGCCGCGGACACGTTGCGGGCGATGTCGTCGATGAGGTTGAGACCGTAGGTCTTGCGGTCTTCGGTCGCGTAGGCCAGGCCGGCGCGTATGGCGGCGGGCACGCTGCGCGTGTTGACCGGCTCACCGCGTTTGTACACCGTGCCCGAGATGTCGACGCCCCAGCTGTGACCGAACACGCTCATCGCCAGCTCTGTGCGCCCGGCGCCCATGAGCCCGGCGATGCCGACGATCTCACCCGCACGCACGGTGAGGTCGGCATGGTCGACGACGACACGTGCGCGGTCCGAGGGGTGGTGGACCGTCCAGTCCTCAATGCGCAGCAGCTCTTCGCCGATGTGCGGCGTGTGCTCGGGGAATCGGTGTGTCAGGTCGCGGCCGACCATTCCCTTGATGATGCGGTCCTCGTTCACCTCGGGGCTGGCGGCGTCGAGTGTCTCGATCGTCTGACCGTCACGGATGATCGTGACGGTGTCGGCCACCTTCTTGATCTCGTTGAGCTTGTGGGAGATCAGGATGCTTGTCACGCCCTGCTGCTTCAGCTCGAGCATGAGATCGAGCAGACGGTCGGAGTCGTCGTCGTTGAGCGCGGCGGTGGGCTCATCGAGGATGAGGAGTGTCACATCCTTTGAGAGCGCTTTCGCGATTTCGACGAGCTGCTGTTTGCCGACACCGAGCTCGTTTGCCTTCGTCGCGGGGTTGTCATGGAGCCCGACGCGCTCCAAGTAGGTGCGTGCGAGCGTCTCGGTCGCGCCCCAGTCGATCCACCCGGCACGACCACGCTCATTCCCGATGAAGATGTTCTCGGCGATGCTCAGGTAGGGGCTCAGGGCGAGCTCCTGGTGGATGATGACGATGCCGGCCTTCTCGGAGTCGGTGATGCCTCCGAACTGACAGATCTCTCCTTCGAAGACGATGTCGCCCTCATACGTGCCGTGCGGATACACGCCGCTGAGGACGTTCATGAGCGTCGACTTGCCGGCGCCGTTCTCGCCGCAGATGGCGTGGATCTCGCCGCGGCGCACGGTGAGGTTCACGTCGGAGAGTGCTTTGACCCCGGGGAATTCCTTGGTGATCGCTCGCATCTCGAGGATGGCGTCCTCGGCCATGGTGTCTCCTTCGAACGGGGTCGGGCGTCGCGCGGGCGCCCGACCCGGCGGGTGCTACTTGAGGTCGCCCTCGGTGTAGTAGCCGCTGTCGATGAGTTCCTTCTGGTAGTTGGCCTTGGTGACGACCACCGGCGGCAGGAGATAGGTGGGGACGACCTTCTTGCCGTTGTCGTAGCTCTTCGTGTCGTTGACCTCGGGCTTCTTGTCCTGCAGCAGCGCTTCGGTCATCGCGACGGCCTGCTTCGCGAGGTTCCGAGTGTCCTTGAAGATCGTCGAGTACTGCGAGCCCGCGATGATCTGCTTCACGCTGGCGACCTCGGCGTCCTGTCCGGTGATGATCGGCCAGGTGTCGCTGCCGACCTTGTAGCCGCCGCTCTCGAGCGCCGCGATGATGCCGTCCGAGAGGCCGTCATAGGGCGAGAGCACTCCGTCGAGCTTCGTCGCGCCGGTCGAGTAGCTCTTGGCGAGAAGGTCGTCCATGCGCTTCTTGGCGGTCGCCGGGTCCCAGCCCTGGATCGCGGTCTGGTTGAAGTCGGTCTGGCCGCTGGTCACCACGAGCGTGCCGTCGTCGATCAGCGGCTGCAGAACGCTCATCGCGCCCTTGTAGAAGAACGTCGCGTTGTTGTCGTCGGGGCTGCCGGCGAACAGCTCGACATGCCACGGCCCCTTCTGACCGGTCTTCGCGCCACTGTCATCGAGGTACCCGAGCCCCGTCAGCAGGGAGTTCGCTTGCAGAACGCCGACCTTGAAGTTGTCGAAGGTGGCGTAATAGTCGACGTTCTCGTCGCCGGTGAGCAGTCGGTCGTACGAGATGACCTTGACGCCTGCGGCCTTCGCGTCGTCAAGCTGCTGACCGAGTGCGCCGCCGTCGATGGACGCGATCACGAGCACCTTCGCGCCCTTGGTGATCATGGCTTCGATCTGCTGCGCCTGGGTCGGGATGTCGTTGTTCGCGTACTCCAGGTCGGTCTTGTAGCCGGCCTCCTTGAGGTACTTCACGACGTTGTCGCCATCCTGGATCCAGCGTTGGTCGACCTTCGTCGGCATCGCGATGCCGACCAGGGCGCCCTTGTTGGCGTCGGCGCCGTTGTCGGCGTTGCCCGAGCCGCCGCGCCCGCCGGAGCAGGCAGCGAGGCTGAAGACGAGGCCGGCCGCGACAGCGACGGCGGCGATCTTTGTGGTGCGGAACGACATGGTTCCTGCCTTCCTCTTGATGGTTGTCAGACGTTGAGGCTGAGGGGGAGCGGATGCCGCGGGGCGGAGAATGCGCGGCGACGCGACGTGACGGCCGCGCTCATGGCACGGCATGAGTGAGGGTGCGGAGTCGGCGGAGTGTCTGTGTTCACGGGGAACTTCTTTGTTCGCGGATGCTTCTACGGATCCTCGGCAGCGAGGGAATGTTACCGGTAACAGGACCGGGAGTCAGACTAGGCACACCCAACCGGAGGAGTCAAGCGTTCGCGTGCGACGGGTTGTCTGCCGGAGGGGATCCGTCGATCAGGCCGCGGTCACGACGACGGATCCCGCGCCGCGTTGAGGAGCGATCCGGAGCCCGGGCGAGGCGAGCGCCCTCGCCTCAGGCGAGGAGAACGGCCCGGGCGAGGGCGCGATCGGGCAGAAAGGCCCTCGGATCGGCAGATCCCCTCGCCCCGGCGAGGGGAGACGGATGCCGCGGCTCAGACCTCGTAGTCGGCGCGGACCACGTCCCAGAGCTGGGCGCTACACGCGGTGACGGCGGCGCGCCAGTCGGTGATCGCGTCGTCCTGCGCGCGGTCGGAGACCGCCTTGAGCACGCGGATCGGCACACCCAACCGCTCGGCGACCCACGCGTACGCGTAGGTCTCCATGTCGACGAGGCGCGCGCCGAGCGCCTGGATCGAGGCCACCGCCACGGCGTCGTCGACGAAGTGGTCTCCGGTGGCGATCGTCATCGCTGCTCGCCGGATCACGTCCGCCGGCAGCGTGACCCGCGCCGGCAAGGACACGTGCTGCCCGACGACGCCGTCGATGTCGCTGACGTCGTGCTGGATGGCCGCGTCGATGTCGTACACCTCGGGGGCGAGCTCGTCGTCGATCGCGCCGGCCGTGCCCACGACGAGCACCTCGTCGTAATGCGTCGCATCGAGCGCACGGGTCAGCGCGTAGGTCGCCTGCAGCTTGCCGGGCCCCGTCACCAGCCGGTCGAAACCGGGGATCTCGGCGGGGAAGGCGACCAGTTCGGCGTCCAGCGCCGCGACGAGGAGTCTCACCGATCCATTCTCTCAGGCGCCGACCCCCAGCATCCGCGCATCCGGGTCGCGTACCCTGGAGGGCATGACCACACCGCGCGCGCAGGTGCGGCCGCGCACCGAAGGGTGGACGCAGAAGAAGGATGCCGACGGCCGGCCCCTGCTGCAGTTCGCCAGCCCCCGCCGCGGCAAGCCCCCGGCACACTTCGCCGATCTCACCCCCGAACAGCGTGTCGAGAAGATGAGCGAGCTCGGGCTGCCGGCCTTCCGCGCCAAGCAGCTCGAGAAGCACTTCTTCACCCACTACACGCACGACCCCGCCGAGATGACCGACCTCCCGGCCGAGGGGCGCGAAGAGCTCGTGCACACGCTGCTGCCGCCGCTTCTCACCGAGGTGCGGCGCCTGTCGACCGATCGTGGTGACACGATCAAGTTCCTCTGGAAGCTGCACGACGGCGCGCTCGTCGAGTCGGTGCTCATGCGCTACCCGGGCCGCATCACGCTGTGCGTGTCGAGCCAGGCCGGCTGCGGCATGAACTGCCCGTTCTGCGCCACCGGCCAGGCGGGGCTGACCCGCAACATGTCGGCCGCCGAGATCGTCGCGCAGGTCGTGCACGCGAACCGTGTGATCGCCGAGGGCCAGCTGGGCGACCCGCGCCACGTCGGCCACGAGGGCGAGCGTGTCACCAACATCGTCTTCATGGGCATGGGTGAGCCGATGGCCAACTACGCCCGCGTCATGCACGCCGTGCGCGTGATGGTCGACAAGAAGCACGGTCTGGGCATGAGTGCCCGCGGCATCACGATCTCCACGGTCGGTCTCGTGCCCGCGATCCGCAAGCTGACGAACGAAGAGATCCCCGTCACCTTCGCCCTGTCGCTGCACGCGCCCGACGACGAGCTGCGCGACGAGATGATCCCGGTGAACTCGCGGTGGAAGGTCGACGAGGCGCTGGATGCCGCGTACGAGTACTTCGCGAAGACCGGGCGCCGCGTGTCGATCGAGTACGCCCTGATCAAGGACATGAACGACCACGGCTGGCGCGCCGACCTGCTCGCCGAGAAGCTCAACGCCCGTGGCCGCGGCTGGGTGCACGTGAACCCGATCCCGCTGAACCCGACCCCGGGATCGGTGTGGACGGCGTCCGACAAGCCGGTGCAGGACGAGTTCGTGCGCCGCCTCGAAGCGCACGGCATTCCGACCACGATCCGCGACACCCGCGGCAAGGACATCGACGGCGCCTGCGGGCAGCTCGTGGCCACCGAGGCCGACCAGGAGGCCGCCGCGGCGACCCCCGTCGAAGCGTGACGCCGGGCGGGCGGTCATAAGCGGTTCCAAGGAACCGTCCACCCGACGTCCAGGACGCCCCGCATACCCTGGCACGATGTCTTATTCCGCCCACAGGCCGGGCCGCTTCGGCTCCGACGGCCGCATCGTCCTCGATGAGGCCGAGCAGGAGGAGACCGAGCCGCTGTACCTGAGCGACGTCCGCGCCGCGACCGCCGACCCGCTCGAGCAGGCCCTGGAGCCGTGGGGCGCCCCGTCGATCGACGAGCAGCGTGAGTACGGCGCCGATGCGACGACCGCGGTCCTGACCGAACCGGTGCCCGCACCCGCGCCGCACCCGGCGCCCGCGCCGCAGGCCGAGCCTGTGCCTGCGTCGGACCCTGCGCCGCACACCGCACCCGTGCCTGACCCCGAGCCCGCGCACGAGGCGCCGGCCGTGGCATCCACCCCCGCTGTCCTCGCCCCGCGCCGGCGTCGCCTGCCGTGGACGCGCCGCCTGGCCGTGCTCGGCGGCGCCGACCTCGAGGTGCTCGAAGAGGTGCCGATCGAGACGTCGCGCTTCGTGCAGATGTTCTTCGTGCTCGTCGGCACCGCGCTCGTGTCGGCCCTGTCGATGTTCTTCGCACTCATCACCGGGGTCGGCGTGCTCGTCTGGGTCGCGATCCCCGTCGCGATCGTGTGGGCGCTCATCATCTTCAACCTCGACCGGTTCCTCACCTCGACGATGAAGGCGTCGACGAGCGTCCTCAAGCTCATCTGGCTCGCCCTGCCGCGTGTGGTGATGGCCGCGATCATCGGCATCGTGGTCGCCGAGCCGCTCGTGCTGCAGGTGTTCCACAACGACATCGCCCGCGAGGTCACCTCCACGAACGTCACGAACGCCGTCTCGGATCAGCAGGCCGTCTCGAACGGGCCCGAGAAGAAGGCGCTGGATGCCGCGAGCACGCGCGTCAGCCAGCTCGAAGACCAGGCGGCCAGCGGCATCGTGGCGGGCACGTCGACCACCTCAGCGGCCGCGGCGGCCGCGCAGCAGTCGGTCGACGACCTCACCAAGAAGCTCGACGCGCAGCAGAAGGTCATCGACCAGGCGCGGGCGCTGTACCAGTGCGAGCTGACCGGCGAGGGCAAGGGCAGCGTGGCCGGCTGCACCGGTGTCAGCGGCGACGGCGCCAGCGCGGACGCGGCCAAGAAGCAGCTGGCCTCGGCACAGGACTCGTACGACGCCCTGGCCGCCAAGCTGAAGGACGCGAACGCCACGCTCGCCGCGGCCGACGCCTCGAGCACCCAGGCCGCCGACGCCTCGGCGGCGCAGAACAAGAAGCAGGCGCAGGATGAGCTTCCCGCCGCCCGCGAGCAGTACCAGCAGGCGCTGCAGGCCTACAACGATCGTGCGGCCTCGGTGGCCGGCGGCAACGCCGGGGCCGAGGGGCTGCTCAGCCAGATCAGCGCCCTCGACCGGCTCTCGCAGAAGGAGCCCACGCTCGCCTGGGCGCACTGGCTCATCGCCGCGCTCTTCTTCATGATCGAGCTGCTGCCCGTGCTCGTGAAGGTGCTCACCAGCTACGGCGATCCCTCGCTCTACGAGAAGGCCGAGACCATGCGCCGCCAGGTCGCGCTCGACCGCACGAGCCGGCGCACGTGGGACGAGCGGGCCGAGATCGCGAGCGGGGGCGCCGCCTGACCCGAGTAGCGTAGGGCCATGGTCGAACATCGCTATCTCGGCAACAGCGGACTCAAGGTCTCGGAGATCACCTACGGCAACTGGGTGACGCACGCGTCGCAGATCGACGACTCGGGCGCCATCGCCACCGTGCATGCGGCGCTCGACGCCGGCATCACGACCTTCGACACCGCCGACACCTACGCGAACACGGCCGCCGAAGTCGTGCTGGGCAAGGCGCTGGCGGGCCAGCGGCGCGCGTCGCTGGAGATCTTCACGAAGGTCTACTTCCCGACCGGTCCGAAGGGGCCGAACGACAGCGGACTGAGCCGCAAGCACATCTTCGAGAGCATCGACGGCTCGCTGCAGCGACTGGGCACCGACTACGTCGATCTCTACCAGGCGCACCGCTTCGACTACGAGACCCCGCTCGAAGAGACGATGCAGGCGTTCGCCGACCTCGTGCGCGCCGGCAAGGCGCTGTACATCGGCGTGAGCGAGTGGACCGCCGAGCAGCTGCGTGAGGGCGCGGCGCTCGCGAGAGAGCTGCACGTGCCGTTCATCTCGAACCAGCCGCAGTATTCGATGCTGTGGCGCGTGATCGAAGACCGGGTCGTGCCGACCAGTGAAGAGCTCGGCATCTCGCAGATCGTCTGGTCGCCGATGGCGCAGGGCGTGCTGTCGGGCAAGTACCTGCCCGGGCAGCCGGTGCCCGCCGGATCGCGCGCGACCGATGAGAAGAGCGGCGCGCACTTCATCCAGCGCTTCCTGCGCGACGACGTGCTCACCGCCGTGCAGAGGCTCGAGCCCATCGCGGGCGACTGCGGGCTGACCATGCCGCAGCTGGCCATCGCCTGGGTGCTGCAGAACAAGAACGTCGCGGCGGCGCTGGTGGGGGCATCCCGCCCCGAACAGATCGCGTCGAACGTCGCCGCGTCGGGCGTGACGCTCGATGCCGATGTCATGGCGGCCATCGACGCCGCGCTCGGCGACGTGGTCGAGCGCGACCCGCAGAACACCTACGAGGTCTCGCCGAAGTCGCGCCCGGCCTGATGATCCGCAGCGCGGGGCTCCTCCTGCACCGCCGCACCGCCGGCGGGCTCGAGGTGCTCATCGCGCACATGGGCGGCCCGTTCTGGGCACGCAAGGACGAAGGCGCGTGGTCGATTCCCAAGGGTGAGTTCGACCCCGAGACCGAATCGGCGATGGCTGCCGCGGTCCGGGAATTCCGCGAAGAACTGGGCGTCGACCCGCCTGCGGGCCCCTACGACGAACTCGGGACCTGGGCGTACGCGTCGGGCAAGCGGGTGACGGTGTTCGCCGTCGACGGCGCGGAGTTCGCGGCATCCCGTTTCGCCTTCGGGACGTTCGAGATGGAATGGCCGCCGCGCTCGGGGAGGCGGCAGGAGTTCCCCGAGGTCGACCGGGCCGAATGGATGACGGTGGATGCCGCGCGCCCGCGCCTGGTGAAGGGGCAGCGGCCCGCGCTCGACGCGCTGGAGAGTTTCTTGTAGCGGAGTGTCGGGGCTCCGTGGCAAGCTGGTAGATCCGCGCGTTCGCGCGATCCTGTTCTGGAGTCCTCCGTGCTCGGCAAAATCCTCTTCCGATATCTCACGACGTACCGCTGGCTGCTGTTGGGCGTCCTCGTCTTCCAGTTCGCATCGGCGATGGCGCAGCTGTATCTGCCTCGACTGAACGCCGACATCATCGACAAGGGTGTCGCCACCGGTGACACCGGGTTCATCTGGACTCATGGCGCGTTCATGCTGGTGATCTCGCTCGGCCAGATCGTGGCATCCATCATCGCCACCTTCTTCGCCGCGCGTGCCGCGATGGCGGCCGGTCGCGACATCCGCCGCGATGTGTACGACCGGGTCAGCTCGTTCTCCGAGCGCGAGATCTCGACGTTCGGGGCGGGCTCGCTCATCACCCGCAACACCAACGACGTGCAGCAGGTGCAGATGCTCGCGATGATGGGCGCGACCATGCTCGTCACCGCGCCGCTGCTGGCGATCGGCGGCGTCATCATGGCGCTGCGTCAGGATGTGGGGCTGAGCTGGCTGATCGCCGTGTCGGTGCCGATCCTGCTCGTGCTCGCGGTGCTGGTGATCAGCCGGATGGTGCCGCTGTTCCGCAGCTACCAGGCGAAGCTCGACGCGGTGAACCGCATCATGCGCGAGCAGCTGACCGGCGTGCGCGTCGTACGCGCCTTCGTGCGCGAGCGCATCGAGGAAGAGCGCTTCCGCGGCGCGAACACCGACATCATGGTGGTCGGCCGCAAGGTCGGCTCGCTGTTCGTGCTGCTGTTCCCGCTCGCGATGCTCGTGCTCAACCTCACCGTGGTGGGCGTGATCTGGTTCGGCGGGCTCGCCGTGCATGACCGCGGCCTGCCCATCGGCACGCTGTTCGCGTTCATGCAGTACATCGGCCAGATCCTCATGGGTGTGCTGATGGCCAGTTTCATGACGATCATGATCCCGCGCGCGGCGGTGTCGGCCGAGCGCATCGGCGAGGTGCTCGACACCGACAGCTCGCTCGAGCGTCCCGAGAGCCCGGTCGCCGACTTCACGGCGCCCGGCACCGTCGAGTTCGATGACGTCACGTTCGCGTACCCGGGCGCCGACGAGCCCGTGCTGCAGAACGTCTCGTTCCGTGCCGAGCCGGGCGAGACCGTCGCGATCGTGGGATCGACAGGAGCGGGCAAGACCACGCTGGTCTCGCTCATCCCGCGGCTGTTCGACGTGACCGGCGGCGCCGTGCGCGTGGCGGGCGTCGACGTGCGCGAGGCCGACCTCGACGCGATGTGGCAGGGCATCGGCCTGGTGCCGCAGCGCCCGTTCCTGTTCACCGGGACCATCGCCTCGAACCTGCGCTTCGGTCGTGAAGACGCCACCGACGCGGAGCTCTGGGAGGCGCTCGAGATCGCGCAGGCCCGCGACTTCGTCGCGGAGAAGGAGGGCGGGCTCTCGGCACGCATCGCCCAGGGCGGCACGAACGTGTCGGGCGGGCAGCGCCAGCGGCTCGCCATCGCGCGCGCCATCGTGCACGACCCCGACGTGCTCGTGTTCGACGACTCGTTCTCGGCGCTCGACCTGTCGACCGACGCCGCGCTGCGCAAGGCGCTGTGGCAGCGGATGCCGCGAGTGACCAAGATCGTCGTGGCACAGCGCGTGTCGACCATCACCGACGCCGACCGCATCGTGGTGCTCGAAGCCGGGCGCATGGTGGGCGTCGGCACGCACGACGAACTGCTTCAGACCTGCACGACCTACAAAGAGATCGTCGACTCGCAGCTGGGGGTGCAGGCATGAGCGCGCCCGACCTGCCCACCGAGGAGGAACGCCTCGAAGAGGAGCTCGCCGAACAGGCCCGGCAGAACTCCGGCGACTGGGACAGCGTCGCCCCCGGCAAGGCCGCGAACTTCCGAGTGAGCTTCTTCCGCATGATCGCGCTGCTGAAGCCCCACTGGATCGGCTTCTCGCTGGTGTCGCTCGCGGGCGCCGTCGGTGTCGTGCTCGCGGTGATCGCGCCGAAGGTGCTGGGCGAAGCGACGAACATCATCTTCGAGGGCGTCGTCTCCGCCGCGCTCGGCGGTCAGTTCCCGGCATCCGCCACGCAGGATCAGGTCGTCGAGGCGCTGCGGGCGGCCGGCCAGGGCGAGATCGCGAACATGGTCGCGGCGATGTCGAACTTCCAGGTCGGGGCGGGCATCGACTTCGACCGGCTGCGGGGCGTCATCATCGCGGTGATGGTGATCTACGTGGCATCGGCACTGCTGAGCTGGGTGCAGGGCTATGTCATCAACGTGATCATGGTGCGCACGATGTGGCAGCTGCGTGAAGACGTCGAGGCCAAGCTGAACCGGCTGCCGCTCTCGTACTTCGACAAGGTCCAGCGCGGCGAGCTCATCTCGCGCGTCACCAACGACATCGACAACATCACGCAGACCATGCAGCAGTCGCTGTCGGGCGCGCTCACGAGCGTGCTGACGGTGGTCGGCGTGCTCGTCATGATGTTCTCGATCTCGTGGCAGCTGGCTCTCGTCGCGCTCGTCGCCCTGCCGCTGATGGCGGTGATCTTCGGCATCATCGGGCCGAAGTCGCAGAAGGCGTTCAAGACGCAGTGGCGCAAGGTCGGGCGCCTGAACGCGCGGGTCGAGGAGTCGTTCTCAGGCCACGCGCTCGTGCAGGTGTTCGGGCGCGACGCCGCGTCGCGCGCGCAGTTCGCCGAAGAGAACGAAGAGCTCTTCCAGGCCTCGTTCAAGGCGCAGTTCCTGTCGGGCATCATCATGCCCGGCATGACGTTCATCGGCAGCCTCAGTTACGTCGGCATCGCGGTGCTCGGCGGGCTGATGGTCGCCTCGGGCAACCTGCGCCTCGGCGACGTGCAGGCGTTCATCCAGTACTCGCAGCAGTTCACGCAGCCGCTGTCCGAGCTCGGCGGCATGGCCGCGGTCGTGCAGTCGGGCACGGCGTCCGCCGAGCGCGTGTTCGACCTGCTCGACGCCGATGAGCAGCAGCCCGACGCGCCCGACGCGCCGGCGTACGTGCCCGGTCGCGGGGTGATCGAGTTCGAGCACGTGAAGTTCTCGTACGACCCCGAGCAGCCGTTGATCAGCGACCTGTCGTTCCGCGTCGAACCGGGACAGACGGTCGCGATCGTCGGGCCCACGGGTGCCGGCAAGACGACGCTGGTGAATCTGCTCATGCGGTTCTACGAACTCGACGGCGGGCGGATCCTGCTCGACGGGCAGGACGTGGCATCCCTCACCCGTGACGATGTGCGCACCCGCACCGGCATGGTCCTGCAGGACCCGTGGCTGTTCGCCGGCACGATCCGGGAGAACATCCGGTACGGTCGGCAGTCGGCGACGGATGACGAGATCGTGGATGCCGCGACCGCGACGCGTGTCGACACGTTCGTGCACTCGCTGCCGGACGGCTACGACACCGTGCTCGACGAGGACGCCTCGAACGTCTCGGCGGGCGAGAAGCAGCTGATCACGATCGCGCGCGCGTTCGTCGCGCAGCCGTCGGTGCTGATCCTCGACGAGGCGACGAGTTCCGTCGACACACGCACCGAGCTGCTGCTGCAGCACGCGATGGCCGCGCTGCGCGCCGGGCGCACCTCGTTCGTGATCGCGCACCGCCTGTCGACGATCCGAGACGCGGACCTCATCCTCGTCATGGAGCACGGCGACATCGTCGAGAAGGGCACGCACGACGAGCTCATCGCTCGGGAGGGCGCCTACTGGCGCCTGTATCGCGCGCAGTTCGAGCAGGCCGCCGCCGACATCGACCTCGAGGAGGCGCTGGAGGCCGAGACGAGCGCGGTCCCGGTCATCGCGCCCGACGCCGGAGCCTGACCGGGGTGCCGCGTGCCAGGCTCAGAGCAGCGCGCGGCGCCGGCCCTCGTTGACGGCCTCGGTGCGGGTGGTGGCGCCCAGCTTCCGGTACAGCGAGCGCTGGTGTGTCTTCACTGTGTTCACGGTGATGAACAGCTGCTGAGCGATCTCGGTGCGTGACCGGCCGCGAGCCAGCTCTGCGAGCACGTCGAGCTCGCGGGTGGTGAGCGCGCGTCGGCGCAGCGTGTCCACGGTCTCCGGCGCGGTCCGTGGCGCCGGCCATCCCGGGATGTCGTTCGCCGCGCGCGCCGCGAACGACGGCGCGAAGCGGGTCAGCATCGCGTGCGTGAGGACATCGGGTCGGGGGAGGATGTCGGAGAGGATGGCATCGGCGTCGTCGTGCGCGCCGCTCACATCGTGGGCGACAGCCAGTACCATCCGCCGGAAGTTGTCGGCGCGAGGCAGTCCCGCGGTCTGGTCGGCGACCCCGTGCAGAAGCCGTATCGCCGGGGGTGCCGATCCGCGGACCAGCGCCTGGCCGGCCGCGAGGGTGGCTGTCTCCCACAGCCGCGGGTCGGCCGTCGCGAGCAGTCGCTCCGACTCCGAGCTCGCTCCCGCGAGCAGCGCGTGCAGCCCGAGGGTGTGGGCGACCACACTGCCGCCCAGGCCGGTGCCGCCGACGCCCGCTGGGTTCAGCGCGCGGAACTGGCTCGCCCGATCGTGCATCTCGCGCAGGCGGCCGGTGATCATCCCGATGTGCTGCGTCGCGACCACGTGATACGGCCAGAGCTCCTGCATCCGCGGGATGGGGATCCGCAGGAGCGCGGTGAAGGCGGCATCCGGATCGGTCTCGGCGGTGCTCAGCGCTTCGACCAGCGATTCATCCGTGTCGAGCCCCGGCTCGGCCCAGCTGGCCGTGCGAGGCACCTGACGGGACAGATCGAGATGCATCCACGCGAGGGCGCCATCGCCGTAGAGGGCATGGATCATGGCGATGCGCAGGTGCGCATCGCGGTGGAAGAACGCCAGCGCGGGCGGAATCGGAAAGAGCAGTGACTTCTCGAGCAGCATGAGCGCGTCGTGCAGGCGCCCCGCGAGCATGGCCGTGATCCCCGCTTGAAGGACGATGCTGGCACCCGTGCCCCGGGTGGGGTCGAGCAGCGGCGCGACCGGGGCTCGTACCAGTGGATCCTCGCTCATGAGCGCATACGCCTGCACGGGATCACCCGACATGCGCAGATGGAGCGCTCGGATGAAGGTGCGCGCCCGGCGGATCCCCGGCGCGGCGCCGGCATCCGTCCCATCCGGAAGATCGGCGCGCGCCGGCCCTGCCAGGAAGGCGCGCAGGATGTACCCGCCGAGGTCGGTGGCCCGCGCGGAGCCGTCGTCGGCGGTGTCGACGATCACCTGGAGGTCGGCGGGAAGGATGCCGAACCACAGCTCGAGCGGATACGTGGAGACCAGTGCGGAGATCCGCGGGCGATCGTCCGCCGCGACGGCACGCCGCAACAACGCGACCGGATCGGTCCCTTCCGTCCCACGCACAGCTTCGCCCCCCCGGGTGTCGTGAATAGGGCGTGATGACCGGCGCCGCGGCGAAAGCCCGTGCAGCGGTGGTCCGTCCCCCGTCCCACGATAGCGAGGACGACCGTTCCCGGCGGCGCACTGACACCGGGTGAGGGGTGAGGGCGGGGGGTGAAATCCACCGCTTTGAGCGGAATCGCCCCCGGCACGACTGCTTGGATCTCGATGGCGCCGCCTGCGGATCGAACGCGGGGGGAGCGGCGCGTGCCCGGGCGCGTCATGAGCGCGCTTCTCTGCGCGCGCCCGGATCTGCAACGCGCTGACAGGGGAGGCATCGCCGCGATGATCGGACGGGGACCACGACGGGGACACGAGGCACGCCCTAGGAGCGCCGTACGCCGGGTGATGGCGCTGGTCGGCGTCGCGGCGGTCACCGCCGCGACGTTCCTGGCGCTCCCGACGGCGGCCGAGGCGGCCGGCCAGAACACGGCGATCGTCGTGGGCGACATCACGATCGCCCCGGCGGACACCCAGGCGACGGTCGGCGACACTCTGACGGTGTCGGGGTCGTGGGATGCGTCGGACGCCGATCCGCACGAGGGCGACACCTTCACGATCGGCCTGCCCGACGAACTCGCGTTCCCCGCGAGCGTGCCGTTCAACCTCTCCGGCCCGAACGGTGCGGGTGACACCGTCACCTGGGCGACATGTCTGACCGATGCCGGCACCGGCCTGGCCACATGCACGCTGACCGCCGAGGTCGAGGACTTCCCCGAGCTGGTCAAGGGTGCTTTCGAGTTCGACGTGACGGCGATCGTGGCGACCGACGAGAAGGACGTCGTCTTCGATCTCAACGGCACCGACGTCGAGGTCCCGCTGCCCGGCGGGGGCGGGATCGACGACGGGCTCGAGCCGCCGTCGCCGTGGGACAAGAGCGGGGCCATGAACTCCGACCACTGGTCGATCGGATGGACCATCAACCTGCCCGGCGACCGTCTCGTCGGCAACGACGCCCTCAACATCGCAGAGACCCTCAGTGACGATCACCGGCTCTGCGACCCCTCCGGCCTGAAGGTCGTCGCGATCCGCGGCGGTTCGTCGAGCACCGTGTCCGACGTGGCGACGATCGTCGCCGGCGCCGACGATCAGCACTTCACGATCCACATCACCGAGCCCGCCGGTGGCTGGGACGATAAGACGACGTACCGCGTCACGTACAACACGTGCACACCGGACGGGCAGATCGACCCGGTCGGGACCGAGTACACCAACGAGGCGACGATCGACGTCTGGGGCGAGAGCTCGGGGGTCATCGGCGTCACGCAGGACTGGGACTACCACGGCAAGATCTCCAAGAGCGGTTCGGTGCTCGGCGGCGCGGACCGCAACGGCAAGATCGCCTGGACGGTCACCGTCGACGGCGACAACCTCGCCGGGAAGACCGGCATCCCGTTCACCGAGAGGCTGTCAGGCGCGCATGCGCTGTGCAGCGACACGATCAGCGGCATCCGGATCTACGAGCAGTACGGGCCCAGCGGCTCGAAGCGCACGGAGATCACCGACAAGGTCGACGTCGCGACCGTGTCGTCGAGCGCTCAGGCGTTCAGCACGACGCTCTCGCCGAAGGACGGCTTCGCCTTCCGCGCCCACCCCTACATCTACCTGATCACGTACGCGACCTGCGCGACGACCGACGGACTCCCCGAGGGCGGCGAGACGTTCGGCAACTCGGCGAGCGTCGCCGGCGGCGAGACCTCCAGTGATGCGAAGGTGCCCGGGCGCACGGACGCGAAGACCGGATCGATCAACGGCAGCGCCGTGACCCTCGACGGCGTGGAGTACCTGCCGCAGACGACGGTCGGCTGGAAGATCACGGTTCCCGGCCAGGACCTCGTCGACGTCGACTCCGACCTGACCGTCACCGACACGCTCAGCCAGTCCCTGGCCGTGTGCGAGGGATCGGGCGGCAGCGCGGCATCCCGTCTCGGACTGAAGGTCCAGGCGGTCGACCAGATCTCCGGCGGCGGCCTCGCCACCGTCGACCTCACGGACTCCGTCACGACGGCCCAGAACGGCAACGACCTGACGTTCGTGATCCCGCAGCCGACGCTGACCCAGCCCGACGGCTCCACGGCCACCGGCTTCAGCCGCGAATACCAGTACGTCATCAGCTACACGACGTGCACCGCGAGCGGCGGCATGGATGCGCCCGGCACCGTGTACAGCAACAACGCGGTCGTCAACGGCAAGACCTACACGTCGAGCTCCCGGCAGAACAACAGCGGCAGCGGCACCGGGCAGGGCGTGTCACGCGGCTCCGTCGCGGTGGTCAAGCACCTTGCCGACACCGCGGGCGCCGATCTCGTGCCGGCCGACACGACCTTCACGGTGCACGCCAAGGAGATCGATCCCGACGGCACCGTCCAGAAGGAGTACGACCTGAACGTCCCGCTGGACGGCTCACCGATCAGCGGCCCGAACGCGCGTGGCAAGGGATGGAAGATCCAGCTCTCCGAGCCGACGATGCCGAAGGTTCCGGGCGTCGTGTTCGGCGACCCGGTGTTCACGGCTTCCGACGGTGTCGTCGTCGGCGACGGCGGCAAGACCGCGACCGCCACGATCACTCCCGCGACGAACATCGATGTGACGCTCACGAACACGGCCCAGCTGGGTTCGCTGCGGGTCGTCAAGGCGATCGACGGGCCGGCGGCCGCCCGTGTGCCCTCCGGTACAGAGTTCCCGGTCACCGCGCACATCGACACGAGTGGCCTGTCCGGCGTGCCCGCGCAGCCCGACCGGTCGTTCACGATCACCGACGGCACGCCTGCCGTGCTCGACGATCTGCCTGTGGGCGCGGTCGTGACCCTCACCGAGGGCACCCCGCCGGCCGTCGACGGCGTCACGTGGGGCGCCGTCGCGATCACGGGCGACGGAGTGGAGGATGCCGGGGACGGCAGCGCCACCGTCACGGTGACCGGCGCGCAGACCGACGTCTCGTTGACGACCGTCACCAACACCGCGCAGTGGACCCCGGCCACGTTCTCGCTGCACAAGGACGTGACCGGTCCCGGTGCCGACCTCGTTCCCGACGACACGCGGTTCACGGTGCACGTCAAGGAGATCGACCCCGACGGCGCGACCAAGGCGGAGTACGACCTGTCGGTCCATGCCGGCGACAACGCGTCCGTCACCGCCCGCGCGGCGTCCGGCCCCGGCTGGACTCTCGAGCTGTCCGAGCCGACGTTCCCCGACGTGCCCGGAACGACATTCGGCGACCCCGCCTTCACTGCCGCTGACGGCGTCACCGTGAACGGGGACGGCACGGTCGCCACGGCGACCCTGACGCCCGGCGCGAACACCGCCGTGGCGCTGACGAACACGGCACAGCTGGGTGCCGTGACCGTGACGAAGCAGGTCGACGGTCCGGCCTCCGCACTTGTCGGCGCGCAGCAGACCTACCTGGTCACGGCGCACATCGACGTCAGCGGCATCGACGGCGACATCCCCGCGCAGCCCGACCGCACGTTGACCGTCACCGCGGGCGACCCGTACACGATCGACGACCTGCCGATCGGTGCCGCGGTGACGTTCACCGAGGCGCTGCCGGTGGACGACGACGTGCTCACCTGGTCGCAGCCGACGTTCTCGCCGGCGACGATCACGCTGTCCGCCGACGACGCGACCGAGGCCGCCGTCGAGACCGTCACCAACCATGTCACCCGCACGGTCGGAACGTTCTCGCTGTCGAAGACGGTCACCGGTGCCGAAGCCGCGAACGCCGCGGTGCCGGCCGAGGTCACGGTGACCGCGACCTGGGATGAAGAGGGCGCTCCCGGGCAGAAGACGCTGACGCTGCCCACCGACGGCACACCGGTGCCGTTCGGCGAGGACCTGCTCGTGGGCACGAAGGTGACGCTGACCGAGACGGTGCCGTCCGACGGCTCCGGCATCGCGTGGGGCGCCCCCGTGTGGTCGGGCACCGGTGTCGCCGTGGACGGCGCGAGCGCGATCGTGACGGTGGGACGGGATGCCGATGCCGCCGTGTCGGTGGAGAACCACGCGGCCACGTCGACCGCCGGCATCAGTCTCCTCAAGGGCGTGGCCGGTGAGGCGGCAGGCGACGTTCCCGCCGACGCCCGGTTCCCGGTGACGGCAAGCTGGTTCGATGCCGAGGGCGTGCTCCACACCAAAGAACTGCTCATCGGCAGCCAGGAGCCCACGTCACTCGGTGAGGACCTGCCGTACGGCACCGTCGTGAGCCTCGTCGAGCACGACGCCCCCACCGCCGACACGGTGGTGTGGGGACACACGGTGGTACTCGGCGACGATGTCACCGACAACGGCGACGGCACCGCGACCGTGACGGTCTCGGACCAGCAGGGCGCCTCGACGCTCGTGACGGTCGTGAACGAGGCGACGTGGGCGCCCGGCACCCTGTCGGTGGCCAAGCAGGTGACCGGCATCGCCGGCGACGACCCGCGGGTGCCCGACGATGTGACCGTGACGGCGAACTGGATCGATGCCGACGGCGCCGATCAGTCCGCAGACCTCACCGTGCCGACCGATGGCACGGTCGTCTCGCTCGGGCGACAGCTCCCCTACGGCACGCAGGTGACGCTCACCGAGCAGAAGCCGGCCGCCGACGCGGCGTTCACATGGGATACGCCGACGTGGGCGGGCGACGTCGCGGCGCAGGCCGACGGGTCGGCGGTCGTGACGATCGGCGCGGCGACGACCTCGGCGGCGACGCTGACGAACCACGCGTCGCCCGTGCGGGCATCGGTAGCACTCACGAAGAAGCTCTCGGGCCCGGCAGCGGGCGATGTTCCCGCCGGCACGACCTTCCCGGTGACACTGTCCTGGACGGATCTCGAAGGCGCCGACCAGCAGCGTGACGTCACGCTCTCGGCCGGCGAGCAGACCGTGATCGCCGATCTGCCGGTGGGCACGACGATCCAAGTGAGCGAGGGCGAGACCGATCTGCCCGACAACGTCGCGTGGACCGGCGCGGCCTGGACGAGTGCTGATGACGCGGTGACGCTGACGGCCGACGGCGATGCCGCCGATCTCACGCTGGCGGCGGACGGCACGCACGCCGTGACCCTCACGAACGCGTACGTCGACCCGCCCGTCCTGCCGGTGACCGGCCTCGACGGTGCGCGGACGCTCGCGCTCGGTGCGCTCGGTGTCGCCCTCCTGATCGGCGGGGCGGTGCTGCTCGCCGTCCGGCGGCGTCGCACGGCGAAGTGATGTGAAGTGATGTGCTTGAGGGGCCGGGAGCACGTGTTCCCGGCCCCTCGTGTCACGCTGCGCGTACGCTCCGAGACCGGTCAGCGACCCGCGGAGCGCTCGATCTCCCACTCGTCGATGAGCCGCGGCATCCGCTTCGCGAGAAACCGCAGGAACCCGGCGATGTCGGCCGCGCGCTGCTGCGCGGCGGGGTCGGCATCCAACTCACCCGCCATCTCGTCGAGCGTCGCCGCTGCCCGCGTGTAGACCGGGTCGTTGTCGACGACCGAGCGGTAGAAGGCGTCCTCGAGAAGCACGTAGCGCTCGCGGCGCTCGCCGGGCACCGTACGCCGCTGGATGAAATGCAGCTGCTGCAGGTACCGCACAGCCCCCGACACCGCAGCCGCGCTCACGCCGAGTCGCTCGCACAGCTCGCCGGCGGTGTATCCGTCTTCGGGCGCGGCGATCAGCGCCATCATGACCCGCGCGGGCATGCGCGGCATGCCGGCCGCGGTCATGACGGCAGCGCCGCGTTCGGCGGCCTCGATCGCGCGGTGCTCGGTCATCGTCTTCGAATCTATCCGTTCGTCGCCAGCTCGCGCCGCCGCATGAGGGTGAGGGATGCCACGGCCCCCACCGCGACCACCAGCACCAGCCACCACAGCCCGCGCACATCGACGTCGCCGCCCGAGACCACGGGCGTCGCGCCGAACGGCGAAATGTTCGTCGTCCACTCGGGCATGCCGAACAGCGGTCCGAACAGGCCGAGCATCGTGGCGATCAGCAGCAGCGCCCACGCCAGACCGATCGTCGCGCGCGGCACCAGCACGAACACGAGCCCCGTGATGACCGTGAACACGGATGCCGCGACCGCCTGCCCTGCGCCGTCCACGAGCACGGTGCGCGCGATGTCTGAGCCGCCGCCCGACGAGGCCATCCCGATGAAGGCGAACACCACCGCGGCAGCGGCGACGATGAGCACGGCGCAGGTCGCGACGATGAGGTAGTCGGCCAGCCACATCACGCGACGCGTCGGCGTGCCCAGGATCGGCTCGGCCGTGCCGTGGGCCTCTTCCTGCCGGGCGCGTGCGACGGTCTGGACCGCGCAGCATCCCGCCACGATCCCGAGCATCGTGAAGAACACCGTCACCATCGCCTCGTCGAGGGTGCCGGACTGCGAGATCTTCTTCAGGATGTCGGCCACCGCCGGGTTCTCGGTCGACACCTGGTCGATCACGCCGCCGAGGCTGGTGGCGAGGATGCCGGTGAGGGCGCCGCCCACGGCCCAGCCGATGAGCGAGCCGCTCGACAGTCGCCAGACGAGTGCGTGGGTCGAGGCCAGGGCGGGGCGCGCATGCACGCGCCCCATGCGCGGCGCGATGAAGCTCGCGCCCATGTCACGCGCCGACTGCAGCACGGCCGCGACGACTGCGAGACCGATGCCGACCACGAGCGCCAGTGCGACCGGCCACCAGATGTCCTCGTCGAAGGGGCGGGCCTGCTCGGCCCAGCCGAACGGTGAGATCCATGCCGGCCATGCGCTCGTGACGTGCGTGAGGTCGTCGCTGGGCGTGCCGGCCGCATTGCCGATGCCGCGCAGCAGGAACGTCGCCACGAGCACCCAGACGGTCAGTGAGTTCGCCCCGCGCGAGGTGCGCATCAGCTGCGCCGCGATCAGGCCGATCCCCAGGAAGACGATCCCGGTCGCGCCGGCGGCGGCTCCCGCGAGCGTCGAGCCCGCGGCATCCAACCCCACCGACAGTAGGGCGAGTGTCGTCAGCACTGCGAGGACCACGTTGGCGAGGACGCCGTGGACGATCGTTGCGACGGTCGGCAGCGTGCGCGAGGCGGGGGTCGCCGACAGCAGCTCGCTGCGGCCGGCCTCTTCGTCGGCGCGCGTGTGACGTATGGCGAGGAACAGCGACATGAGGGCGGCGAGGATCGCGAGCCAGGGGAGCACCTCGAACGCAAGGAAGGCTCCTTCACCCGGACCCGATGGAAGCCCGCGGAACATGAGGATCACGGGGTTCGCGAGGGCGGCGGCGAGGATGTTCTGCCGGTCTTCGAGCGTGCCGTACGACTGGGTGACGCCGGAGTAGCCGGCGACCGCCATCAGCACGGTGCCGAGGATCCACAGCAGAAGCTGCAGCCAGTCGCGTCGGAACCGCTGACGCAGAAGCGTGCCGATCATCGCTTGTTCGCCTCGATCTTCTCCAGGTCGTCGCCGTAGTGCCGCAGGAACAGCTCTTCGAGCGACGGCGGCGCGATGCGCAGCCCCGCGACCCTGCGGCGGGCGAGCTCGGGCAGCACGGCGTCGACGTCGTCGCTGTCGACGGTGAAGGTCGCCCGCCCCGACGCGAACGCGGCGTCGTGCGCGGCGGCGATGCCCTCGAGGGCGGCGAGGCCTTCCGCTTCGAACGAGATCTCCGAGCGGGTCAGGTGCCGCAGCTCGTCGAGCGTGCCCGACTCGACGATGCGCCCCGCGCGGATGATCGAGACGCGGTCGCAGAGCAGCTCGACCTCGGAGAGGATGTGGCTCGAGAGCAGCACGGTGGCTCCGGCATCCCGCACCCGGGTGATCTCGTCGCGGAAGGCGACCTCCATGAGGGGGTCGAGGCCACTGGTCGGTTCGTCGAGGATGTACAGGTCGGCGGGCACCGCGAACGCGGCGATGAGCGCGATCTTCTGCCGGTTGCCCTTCGAGTAGCTGCGGCCCTTCGGGCGCGGGTCGAAGTCGAAGACCTCGGCGAGGCGGTCGCGCTCGGCGCGGTAGGCGCGGTCGCGGCGCGAGGCGCCGCGCAAGCGGGCGAGCAGGTCGATGGCTTCGCCGCCGGAGAGGTTCGGCCAGACGCTCACGTCGCCGGGCACATAGGCGGTGCGCTTGTGGACGGCGACGGCGTCGTTCCACGGGTCGAGTCCGAAGACGGATGCCGCGCCTCTCGTCTTGCGCGCGAGCCCGAGCAGAATGCGGATCGTCGTGGTCTTGCCGGCGCCGTTCGGGCCGAGGAAGCCGTGCACCTGCCCCGACTCGACGCTCAGGTCGAGGCCGTCGAGGGCGTGGACGCGGCGGTAGTGCTTGTGCAGCGACTCTGTGTGGATGACGGTGCTCATGGGCGACGAGTGTACGCGTTGTTCATGAATTTGTGAACAGTACGAATGGATCTGCGTGTCGCCCCCGTTCAGAACTCAGCATGTCTGCGCGCTTCAGGCCACGAAACAGCCGTATTCGTCGCTCGCCGGCACCGATCGGATGAGTTCTGAACGGGCGATCGGCGGTTCCGAGGCCTCAGAGCCGTTCGATGATGGTGGCGTTGGCCATGCCGCCGCCTTCGCACATGGTCTGCAGGCCGTATCTGCCGCCGGTGGCTTCGAGGGAGGAGAGCAGGGTGCCCATCAGGCGCGCACCGGTGGCGCCGAGCGGGTGGCCGAGGGCGATGGCGCCGCCCCAGGGGTTGAGCCGGGCGGGGTCGGCGCCGATCTCGTGGGCCCAGGCGAGAGGGACGGGGGCGAAGGCCTCGTTGACCTCGTAGGCGTCGATGTCGTCGATGGAAAGCCCGGCCTTCTCGAGGATCTTCTTCGTGGCGGGGATGGGGCCGGTGAGCATGTAGAGGGGGTCGTCGCCGACCACGGCGAAGGTGTGGAACCGGGCGCGCGGGGTCAGGCCGAGTTCGGTGGCCTTCTGTTCGCTCATGATCAGCAGGGCGGAGGCCCCGTCGGTCAGGGGCGAGGAGTTGCCGGGGGTGATGTTCCAGCCGATCTGCGGGAATCGTGCGGTGGCCTCATCGGTGCGGAAGGATGCCGGAAGTCCGGCGAGCTTCTCGGTGGTGGTGCCCGCGCGCACGGTCTCATCGACCGCGACCTCGCCGTTCTCGGTGGGCACGGGGATCAGCTCCCGGTCGAACCGGTGGGCTTCCCATGCGGCGGCCGCGCGGCGGTGCGATTCTGCGGAGAACGTGTCGAGCGTGTCGCGGTCGAAGCCCCATTTCGCGGCGATGAGCTCGGCGGACACGCCCTGGTTGACCAGCCCGTCGGGGTAGCGCTCGCGCATCTTCGGGGAGGTGGGTGATCCGCCGGTGGAGGAGGAGCCCAGCGGGACCCGGCTCATGGATTCGACGCCTCCGGCGATGACGATGTCGTAGGCGCCGGCGATCACGCCCTGTGCGGCGAAGTGCGCGGCCTGCTGGCTGGACCCGCATTGCCGGTCGATGGTGGTGGCTGGCACGGTCTCGTCGAACCCGGCCGCGAGCACGGCGTTACGGGCGAGGTTGACCGACTGGTCGCCGATCTGGCTGACGCATCCCATCAGCACGTCATCGATCTGTGCCGACTCCAACCCGTTGCGCTCCAGCAGCGAGGAGAGCACCAGCGCCCCCAGATCCACCGGATGCACCCCCGAGAGCGCGCCCCCGGGCTTGCCCCGACCCGACGGGGTGCGAACAGCGTCGACAATGACAGCGGTAGCCATGACCTCACTCTAGATCGACCGGCGAGAGCCGGACGAATGTATACGCTAGACGACCCGGTCTGCGTCTCAGGTCGCATTCTGTGGTGATTGTGCATACACTAGCTCCGGAGTCACCGAAGAAGGGGGAGCGTATGCGCGCCAGCGACCGTGCCTACGGCATCCTTCTCGACGAGATCCAGTCGGGCGTGCTCGCACCGGGTGCCGTGCTCGGCGAGGTCGAGCAGGCCGCCCGGCTCGGCGTCAGCCGCACACCGCTCCGCGAGGCCATCGGGCGTCTCGCCGCCGACGGCCTGGTCGTGCAGCAGTCGCCGCGCGTGACCGTGGTCAGCGAGATCGATGCCGGTGACATCCGCGAGATCTTCGAGATGCGCCGCGCGCTGGAAGAGACGGCGGCTCGCCTGGCGGCGCAGCGGGCGGATGCCGCGATCTTCGCGTCGCTGGCAGACGGCTTCGCCGCCGTCCGCATCGGCGAGACCGATGCGCCCGACGCCTACCACGAGCTGTTCGCCCGGTTCGATGCGGCGCTCGATGCGGCCGTCGCCAACGATTATCTGACCTCCGCGCTGCGCACGATCCGCACGCACCTCGTGCGGGTGCGGCGCATGGCGCGCGAGAACCCCGAGCGCCTCGCCTCGGCCGTCGCCGAGCACAAGCTCATCTCCCAGGCGATCGCGGCCGGCGACGAAGAGCTCGCCGCGCACGCGACCCACATCCATCTGCACAACGCCCTGGAGAGCATCCTCGCCTCCGTGGCCTCGGAACAAGGAGCAGCATGACCGTCACGCACCACGTTCGCGTCTACAAGAGCGAAGAGGAGCTGCCCCGTGACCAGCAGCTCGCGTACAAGATCGCCGAGGTCGCCGCCGACCCCATCCCGGTCGACGACGACGTCGTCGACATGATCATCAACCGTGTGATCGACAACGCGGCCGTGGCCGCGGCATCCCTCACCCGGCGCCCCGTCAGCGCAGCGCGCCAGCAGGCCCTCGACCACGCCGTGTCGGTCTCGGGTGACGGCTCGACCGTGTTCGGCTGCGCGCTCGACCGCCACACGAGCCCGGAGTGGGCCGCGTGGGCGAACGGCGTGGCCGTGCGCGAGCTCGACTACCACGACACGTTCCTGGCCGCCGAGTACTCGCACCCGGGCGACAACATCCCGCCGATCCTCGCGGTCGCGCAGCACGCGACCAAGGACGGCGCGGCGCTCGTGCGCGGCATCGCCACGGGATACGAGATCCAGATCGACCTCACCCGCGCGATCAGCCTGCACAAGCACAAGATCGACCACGTCGCTCATCTCGGCCCGTCGGCCGCCGCCGGCATCGGCACGCTGCTCGACCTGCCCGTCGAGACGATCTACCAGGCCGTCGGACAGGCGCTGCACACGACCACCGCCACGCGCCAGTCGCGCAAGGGCGAGATCTCCAGCTGGAAGGCGCACGCGCCGGCCTTCGCGGGGAAGATGGCGGTCGAGGCCGTCGATCGTGCGATGCGCGGCGAGACCAGCCCCAGCCCGATCTACGAGGGCGAAGACGGCGTGATCGCCTGGCTGCTCGACGGGCCGGATGCCGCGTACGACGTGCCGCTGCCGGGCTCGGGCGAGTCCAAGCGGGCCATCCTCGACTCGTTCACCAAAGAGCACTCGGCCGAGTACCAGGCGCAGGCCTGGATCGACCTGGCGCGCAAGCTGCACAACGAGCACCCCGCCGAGGCGTTCGCGCCCGACAACATCGCCTCGATCGTGCTGCACACCAGCCACCACACCCACTACGTGATCGGCTCGGGCGCCAACGACCCGCAGAAGTACGACCCGCACGCCTCGCGCGAGACGCTCGACCACTCGATCCCGTACATCTTCACGGTCGCCCTGCAGGACGGGGCATGGCACCACGTCGACTCGTATGCGCCCGAGCGTGCGCAGCGAGATGACACGGTCGCGCTGTGGAAGAAGGTCACCACCGCCGAAGACGAGGAGTGGACGCGCCGCTACCACTCCGAGGATCCGAACGAGAAGGCGTTCGGCGGCCGCGTCGAGATCACCTTCGCCGACGGCGGAAGGATCGTCGAAGAGATCGCCGTCGCCGACGCGCACCCGCTGGGCGCCCGCCCGTTCGCGCGCGAGGACTACGTCCGCAAGTTCCGCATGCTGGCCGAGCCCGTGCTCGAGCCCGAAGAGATCGAGCGGTTCCTCGAACTCGCGCAGCGCCTGCCCGAGCTGAGCGCCGAAGAGGTGCAGCAGCTCACGATCGTGGCCAAGCCGGGCGTGCTCGCGACGGCTCCGGCGCCGAAGGGGCTGTTCTGATGCGCGCCGATCGCTCACAGACTTCGGAAGATCACGCCAAGTTCGGAGGATTCGGCGGAGAACGTCCGAAGTTCGCGCGATCCTCCGAACCCTGGATGGCGTCCGCGCCGCGTGGCGGGGCGTCGATGCGAGAAGAGAGCGTGTTCTGATGCTGTACGCAAAGACCCCGGCCGCCGAGAAGCGGCGCCTGTTCCGCGAGCGGCTCGCGAGCGGCGAGCTGCTGCGCTTCCCCGGCGCCTTCAACCCGCTGTCGGCCCGGCTCATCGAGCAGAAGGGCTTCGAGGGCGTCTACATCTCGGGAGCCGTGCTCTCCGCCGACCTCGGCCTGCCCGACATCGGCCTGACGACGCTCACCGAGGTCGCCGGCCGCGGCGAGCAGATCGCCCGCATGACCGAGCTGCCCGCGATCATCGACGCCGACACCGGCTTCGGCGAGCCGATGAACGTCGCCCGCACGATCCAGACGCTCGAAGACGCGGGCCTTGCTGGCACGCACATCGAAGACCAGATCAACCCCAAGCGCTGCGGCCACCTCGACGGCAAGCAGGTCGTCGACCAGGACACGGCGGTCAAGCGCATCCGCGCCGCCGCCGATGCCCGCCGCGACCCGAACTTCCTGATCATGGCGCGCACCGACATCCGGGCGGTGGACGGGCTGGATGCCGCGAAGGACAGGGCGAAGGCGCTGGTGGATGCCGGTGCGGACGCGATCTTCCCGGAGGCGATGCGCACCCTCGACGAGTTCGCCGCGTTGCGGGATGCCGTCGACGTGCCGATCCTCGCGAACATGACCGAGTTCGGCAAGAGCGATCTCTTCAGCGTCGAGCAGCTGCGCGGCGTCGGGGTGAACATCGTGATCTGGCCGGTCTCGCTGCTGCGGATCGCCATGGGTGCGGCATCCCGCGCTCTCGACACCCTGATCGACGAGGGCCATCTCACGAGCAGGCTCGGGGAGATGCAGCACCGCGCCGACCTCTACGATCTGGTGGACTACGAGTCGTACAACCACTTCGACACCGGCGTCTTCAACTTCCAGATCGCCCGATAGGAGAACCATGACCGACATCGAGATCAAGAAGGGCCTTGCCGGGGTCACCGTCGACTACACCGCGATCAGCAAGGTCAGCCCCGACACCAATTCGCTGCTGTACCGCGGGTACCCGGTGCAGGAGCTCGCCGCGACGCAGCCGTTCGAGGCGGTCGCCTATCTGCTGTGGCACGGGGAGCTGCCCACCGAGTCGCAGCTCGCGCAGCTGCGCGCGACCGAGCGCGCGCATCGTGCCCTCGCCGACGATGTGAAGGCGGCCATCGACCTGCTGCCGACGGGCGCCCACCCCATGGACGAGGTGCGCACCGCCGTCTCGGTCATCGGCGCCGCCGACCTCGCGGGCATCGGCAACGTGCTCGACGCCGTCGGCACCCCCGAAGAGAACCTGGACCGCAGCATCCGCCTGTTCGCGGCTCTTCCGGCGATCGTCGCGTACGGCCAGCGCCGGCGTCGCGGGCAGGAGGCCGTGGCTCCGCGCGACGACCTCGACTACGGCGCGAACTTCCTGTGGATGACGTTCGGCGAGGAGGCCGACCCGGTCGTCGTCGACGCGTTCAACCGCTCGATGATCCTGTACGCCGAGCACTCCTTCAACGCGTCGACGTTCACGGCCCGGGTCATCACCTCGACCCTGTCGGACGTGTACTCGGCCGTGACCGGTGCGATCGGGGCGCTCAAGGGCCCGCTGCACGGCGGGGCCAACGAGGCGGTGCTGCACATCTTCGATGAGATCGGCTCGGCGTCGAAGGTGAAGGAATGGCTGGATGACGCGCTCGCGCGCAAGCGCAAGATCATGGGCTTCGGGCACCGGGTGTACAAGCGCGGCGACTCGCGCGTGCCGACGATGAAGGCGGCGCTCGACAGCCTCGTCGCGCACTACGACCGGCCCGACGTGCTCGCGCTCTACGACGCGCTCGAGAGCGAGTTCGTGGGCCGCAAGGGCATCTATCCGAACCTCGACTACCCGTCGGGCCCGGCGTACAACCTCATCGGCTTCGACACGCTCACCTTCACGCCGCTGTTCGTCGCGTCGCGGGTCACCGGCTGGACGGCGCACATCATGGAGCAGCAGGCCTCCAACGCGCTGATCCGGCCGCTGTCGGCGTACAACGGCTCGGACGAGCGGCACATTGAGGGATACGTGCCGGATGCCGCGGCCACCGCGGCCGCGGACCGCCCCGAGGAGGCCGCGGGCTGACACACCTGGCGCTCGCCCCTGATCGCTGAGAGTGCAGCGGGTGGACGAAAGGTAGGGGCGTTCCCTACTCCTCGTCCACCCGCTGCACTCTCACCGTTTGGGGGGGCGGGGGAGGCAGCGCGGACGGCCGTGAGTTCGTGGCATCCCGACCCGTCATGTTCAGCAGTCAGCAACTGCAGGCCCGCGGCGCCTCGTCCTGCAGAAACAGACTGCCGAACATGAGGGTGCGCGCGGAGTTCACGCCGTCGGCTGTTCGGCAGTCGCCAACGGCAAGGGGGCGGCAGTTCGGCTTGCAGAAATCGACTGCTGAACCCGGGGCACGGTGCCGAGGTGGGTGCGAGTGCACCGGGTGCAAGCGGTTGCGGAGAGGGGATGCCACGGCCCGCGGCATCCCGCCGCACACCCGCCTTCTCGGTGAAACGTTGATGCAAGCGCTTGCAATCCGCTGAGTGTCCGCACTAGAGTCGGCCGAGACGACGGGCACGTGGCCGTGCCCCCACCCCCAGGAGTCCCCCGTGTCGAAGATGTCGCAGCAGACCCCCGCGCGCGCCTGGCGTGCGCTCGCCCTCACCGCCGTCGCCGCGGTCGCCCTGTCGGGCGGCCTGGTCGCGACGGCTCCCGCGCCGGCGACGGCGGCCGACCGCACCGTGACCCTCGTCGGGGACCTGCAGAGCGAACTCGGCTGCAGCGCCGACTGGACCCCCGACTGCACGCAGACCGCCTTGACGGCGACGGATGCCGCGGGCCAGTATTCCGCGACGTTCACCGTGCCCGCGGGCAGCTGGAACTACAAGGTCGCGATCGACGGGTCGTGGGACGAGTCGTACGGACTGAACGGGGGCGACGACAACATCCCGCTGACCATCGCCGGTGACACGACGATGACGTTCACCTACGATGACACGACGCACCGCATCGGCCTCACCGTCGACGACGGGGCGCTGCGCGCCGGGTACACCTCGGTCGACGATGATCTGGTCGCAGCCCCCGCCCGACAGGCCGGCGCCGACCAGCAGTTCTACTTCGTGATGACCGACCGCTTCGCGAACGGCGACACCTCCAATGACACCGGCGGGCTCACCGGCGACCGGCTGACCACCGGCTACGACCCCACCGACAAGGGCTTCTACAACGGCGGCGACCTGAAGGGCCTGCGCGACAAGCTCGACTACATCCAGGGTCTGGGCACGACGGCGATCTGGCTGACCCCGAGCTTCAAGAACAAGCCGGTGCAGGGCACCGGCGACGACGCGAGCGCCGGCTACCACGGGTATTGGGTCACCGACTTCACCCAGATCGACCCGCACCTCGGCACGAACGCCGAGCTCAAGGACCTCATCGCCGACGCCCATGACCGCGGCATCAAGGTCTACTTCGACATCATCACCAACCACACCGCCGACGTGATCTCATACGCCGAAGACCAGTACAGCTACATCGACAAGGCCACCTCGCCCTACACCGATTCCGACGGCAACGCCTTCGACCCCGACGACTACGCGGGCACCGACGACTTCCCGACGATGGATGCCGCGACCTCGTTCCCCTACACGCCGGTCGTCGACGACGCCGAGAAGGACGTCAAGGTGCCCTCCTGGCTCAACGACGTCACGCTCTACCACAACCGCGGCGACTCGACCTACACCGGCGAGTCCACGACCTACGGCGACTTCAGCGGTCTCGACGACCTGATGACCGAGAACCCGAAGGTCGTGAACGGCTTCGTCGACGTGTACGACAGCTGGATCGACCTGGGCATCGACGGCTTCCGCATCGACACCGCCAAGCACGTCAACTTCGAGTTCTGGCAGAAGTTCACGACCAAGGTGCTCGACTACGCGCACGCGAACGGCAAGCCCGACTTCTTCATGTTCGGCGAGGTGTACGACGCCGACCCGGCCAAGCTGTCGCCGTATGTGCGCAAGAGCGACATGAACTCGGTGCTCGACTTCACGTTCCAGTCGTCAGCGGTCAGTTACGCGTCGGGCAACTCGGCGAAGGGGCTGCGCAGCCTGTTCGCCGGCGACGATATGTACACGACCTCGACCACCTCGGCGACGGCGCTGCCGACCTTCCTTGGCAACCATGACATGGGCCGCGTCGGCTACTTCCTGCAGAACACCGACGATGCCGCGCAGCGCGACGAGCTCGCGCACGACCTGATGTTCTTCAGCCGCGGCCAGCCGGTCGTCTACTACGGCGATGAGCAGGGCTTCGCGGGCTCGGGCGGCGACAAGGACGCGCGCCAGTCCCTCTTCGCCAGCCAGGTCACCGACTACCAGGACCAGAAGCTCATCACCGGCGAGACGCTCGGCGACACGGACCACTACGGCACCGATGCGCCGCTGTATGAGCACATCGCCGAGCTGTCGACGCTGCGCGCGGCCAATCCCGCGCTGCAGGACGGCGCGCAGATCGAGCGGTACGCCGCCGACGGCGCCGGCGTGTACGCGTTCTCGCGCGTCGACCCCGACGACAAGGTCGAGTACCTCGTCGCCCTCAACAACGCCGACTCCGCGCAGACCGTCGACCTCACGACGCTGACCGCGAGCGCCGACTACGCCCCGCTGTACGGCGCGACCGGCACTCTGAAGACCGACGCGTCGGCCGCGGCATCCGTCACCGTCCCGGCCCTGTCGGCCGTCGTCTACAAGGCCGACCGCACCGTGTCGGCGCCGGCCGAGGCGTCGCCCCTCACGATCAGCGCGCCGGAGGCGGGCGCGGGAGTGAGCGGATCCACCGCGATCTCGGCCACGGTCGACGACTCGTGGCGCCAGACGAGCTTCGCGTGGCGCGTCGTCGGCTCCGACACCTGGCACGCGCTGGGCACCGCCGAAGACACCGACCCGCGCGTCTTCCAGGACGTCGCAGGGATCGATGCGGGCACCCTCGTCGAGTATCGGGCGGTGTCGGTGGATGCCGCCGGGCAGAAGTCCGCGGCATCCACCTTCGCCTCCGTCGGCAATGCGGTGACGCTCGCCGCGGGCGACGACACCCCGCAGACCGACTACGACTCCGTGACCATCGCCGGCGACCTGAACACCGAGATGGGCTGCAGCGCCGACTGGCAGCCCGACTGCCTGTCTGCCCAGCTGAAGCGCGGCGCGGACGGCGTGTGGACCGGCACCTTCGATCTGCCCGCCGGAGACTACGAGTACAAGGTCGCCATCGACGGCGCCTGGACCGTGAACTTCGGGGCGAACGGACAGAAGGACGGCGCCAACATCGCCATCACCCACAAGGACGGCCCCGTCACCTTCTATTTCGATCCGCGCACCGGTATCGCCCAGTCCACGGACGAAGGGCCCATCGTGACCCTGCCCGGCTCGTACCAGAGCGAGGTCGGCTGCGCGGCCGACTGGTCACCCGACTGCCTGGTCACGCTCATGGCCGACGGCGACAAGGACGGCGTGTACGAGTACTCGACCGCGGATATTCCCACCGGGGCATATGAGGTGAAGGTCGCCCACGGACTGGGATGGGACGAGAACTACGGCGCGGACGGCGTCGCCGGGGGCGCGAACATCTCGTTCAGTGCGACCACGGGCAAGACGGTCACGTTCCGCTACACGCTGGCCACCCACGTGCTCGAGGTCGAGGTGGCCGACCCGCCGCTGGCGGGCACCGGCGAGCAGCGCGCGCAGTGGATCGATCAGAACACGATCGCCTGGCCGGCCGACCTCGGCGGCGACGCCAAGAGCTCGACGTGGCAGCTGTATGCGTCGCCCGACGCCTCCCTGGCGGTCGCCGACGGCGAGGTCACCGGGGGAGCGGACCCGGTCACGCTCACGGTCGTCGACGGAGGGCTGACCGACGCGCAGAAGAAGACGTTCCCGGCGCTGGCGGGCTACGTCGCGCTGCACGTCGACGACACGGATCGGGATGCCGCGGCCGCCCTGCTGAAGGGGCAGCTCATGGTCGCGCAGCGTGATGCGGACGGCGCGCTCACCGGCTTCACCGGGGTGCAGATCGCGGGTGTGCTCGACGACCTGTACGCCGACGCGGTGGCCGACGTCGACCTGGGCGTGACGTTCACGCACAACAAGCCGACGTTCCGGCTGTGGGCGCCGACCGCGCAGAAGGCGACGCTGCTGACGTGGAACGCCGGCAAGGGCAGCGGCGACCCGCAGCGCCACGAGGCGACGTGGGATGCGGCATCCGGCGTCTGGACCGTCGACACCCGCAACGCCTCGCTCTCGGGCGACGAGTATCTGTGGGAGGTCGTGGTCTACGCACCCACCACCGGAAAGATCGAGACCAACCAGGTGACCGACCCGTATTCGGTCGCCCTGACCGAGAACTCGGTGCACTCGATGGCCGTCGACATCGATGCGAAGAAGTGGCGTCCGACGCAGTGGGAGCGCACGCCGTCCCCGACGGTGGAGAAGGCCGTCGACCACTCGATCTACGAGCTGCACATCCGCGACTTCTCGATCAGCGACGAGACCGTGCCCGAGAAGCTGCGCGGCACCTACGAGGCGTTCACGCGCGACAGCGCGGGCACCACGCAGCTGCGCCAGCTGGCCGATGCCGGCATCACGACCGTGCACCTGCTGCCGTCGTTCGACATCGCGTCGATCAACGAGGACAAGAGCGCGCAGGAAGAGCCCGACTGCGACCTGGCCTCGTATGCCCCCGACAGCGACGAGCAGCAGGCGTGTGTCGCCGCGGTCGCCGACGCCGACGGGTACAACTGGGGCTACGACCCGTACCACTACAACGTGCCCGAGGGCTCGTACGCGGTCGACGCGAACGGCGGGGAGCGCGTCAGCGAATTCCGCGACATGGTCGGCGCCCTGCACAAGATGGGCCTGCAGGTTGTGCTCGACGAGGTGTTCAACCACACCGCGGCCTCGGGGGAGGACCCGAAGTCGGTGCTCGACCAGGTCGTGCCCGGCTACTACCAGCGGCTGAACGCGGCCGGCGGCGTCGAGACCTCGACGTGCTGCCAGAACGTGGCCACCGAGCACGAGGTGGCGCAGAAGCTCATGGTCGACTCGGTGGTGCTCTGGGCCAAGGAGTACAAGGTCGACGGCTTCCGGTTCGACCTCATGGGGCACGCGTCGAAGGCGAACATGCTGGCGATCCGTGCGGCGCTGGACAAGCTCACCCTGAAGAAGGACGGCGTCGACGGCAAGAGCATCTACCTGTACGGCGAGGGCTGGAACTTCGGCGAGGTCGCCGACAACGCCCTGTTCGAGCAGGCGACACAGGGGCAGCTGGGCGGCACCGGCATCGGCACCTTCAACGACCGGTTGCGGGATGCCGTGCACGGCGGTAGCCCGGTGGATTCGGGGTCGACCTACCAGCAGGGCTTCGGCACCGGCCTTGCGACCGACCCCAACGGCGACGCCGTGAACGGCGACGAGGACCAGCAGCTCGCCACCCTCGCGCACGACACCGACCTCGTCAAGCTCGGGCTCGCGGGCAACCTGCGCGAGTACTCGTTCCTGACCTCCGACGGCACCGCCAAGAAGGGCTCCGAGATCGACTACAACGGGCAGCCGGCGGGTTACGCCGACGAGCCCGACGAGGTGATCAACTACGTCGACGCGCACGACAACCAGACGCTGTACGACCTGTCGGTGTTCAAGCTGCCGAAGGACACGTCGATGGCCGACCGGGTGCGCATGAACACGGTGCAGCTGGCGACCGCCACGCTGTCGCAGTCGCCGTCGTTCTGGCAGGCCGGCACCGAGCTGCTGCGCTCGAAGTCGCTCGACGCCAACAGCTACAACTCCGGCGACTGGTTCAACCGCATCGATTGGACCGGACAGGAGTCGACCTTCGGCTCGGGCCTGCCCATGGCGGCGGACAACACGGACAAGTGGACCGACATGTCGCCGCTGCTGGCCGACGCGTCGCTGAAGCCCACGGCCACCGACATGGCGCAGGCCGAGAGCGGCGCCCTCGACCTGCTGCGCCTGCGCAGCGACGTCGATCTGCTGCGGCTGGGCTCGGCCGACCTCATCGAGCAGAAGGTGTCGTTCCCCGACGGTGGCACGAAGGCCACTCCCGGGGTCATCGTGATGCTCATCGACGACCTCGTCGGTCAAGACGTCGACCCCGACCTGCAGGGTGCGCTGGTCGTGTTCAACGCGTCGCCGGATGCCACGACCCAGACCATCGACAGCCTCGCCGGGCGCTCGTTCCAGCTCGCGCCCGCGCAGGCGAAGGGGTTCGACCCGGTCGTGAAGAAGACGACGTGGGATGCCGCAACCGGCGCCGTCACCGTGCCGGGGCGCACGGTCGCTGTGCTCGTGCAGAAGCAGCTCAAGCCCGTCGCGACGAGCGTGACGGCCGGCCCGCTCCTGCACCTGTCGGCGAAGGGCAAGACGGTCGCGGTCAGCGGCTCCGTGCACGCGGCGGGTCGCGGCATCCCGACCGGCACCGTCACCGTGACCGACGCCGGCAAGACCGTGGGCACCGCGCAGCTGACGGCCGACGACCACGGCCGGTTCCGCATCGATGTGAAGGGGCTGAGCCGGGGCACGCACAGTCTGCGGGTCTCGTTCACCGGCGACGAGCCGTACCGGTCGTCGCGGGCGCCGATCCCGCTGCTGGTCATCGTCTGGTAGCCGCAGAATGCGTGGGCGCCCGCGCATTTAGTAGGACGTCCATGTAAAATGGGGGCGATGCCGGGGTGCGGCATCCCCTCGCGGTCACACGATGACGTTGCGCGGGGGCGATCGACAGGGGCTGCCATGAGCATGACGACGACCGAAGAACGCCGCGCGATCCTCGAGGCGGTGCACGAGTTCGCCGAGACCGAACTCGCGCCGCACGCGCAGGAGTGGGATCAGAACAAGCACTTCCCGCGCGACGTCATTCAGCGCGCGGGCGATCTGGGCCTCGGCGGCGTCTACGTGCGCGACGACGTCGGCGGCACCGGCCTCGGCCGCACCGAGGCGGTCGCGATCTTCGAGGAGCTCGCGAAGGGCGACCCCGTCATCTCGGCGTACATCAGCATCCACA
>Ga0180219_1000102_pt1 | contig 108012 bp, 99 predicted proteins | sample eDN3rd30CBELigMG_FD_151338 | JGI IMG/M metagenome (GOLD analysis project Ga0180219, IMG submission 151338) | Enriched Miracle-Growth compost microbial communities from Emeryville, California, USA - eDNA 3rd pass 30_C BE-Lig MG (version 2)... ...
GCAGCGCCGCCTCATGGCCCTGGCCCGCCGAGCCGGCCGGACAATACAGGATCGCGGTCCGCCCGAGCGCCTCCGGCGCCGCGCCGAACGCCTCGGTCACCGCCAGCGCCCCCTCGCCCTCCGCCGCCACCAAATGCCGCCGCGCCGCCCCGTCAACCTTCAAGCCAGCGTAGATCGGACGGCTCTTTATCTCGGAAACCAACACCTCAGTGCCGTCCGTCGAAGAGGGCGTATAGGGAAGGCGCCATCAATCCGGTCCGCTCCAGACGAAGTTGATCCGAAATAGTCGTCGCGCGTTGCTGCTCCGTCTTGCGGCACAGCCCTGCATCGGCGATTGATGATCTCCGTGCGCTCCAGCGACCGCAATAGTGCCGACTGTCACCATCAGCGCTTCGGACGAAGCAGGGGAAATCGTATGGGCGATCGCCAGACACGGCGGACCTCGGGCGCGTGTGCCGCGCTGATCGCGGGGCCGGAGACCCTCTGACGGATGGCCGCCGCCCGCGCCCTGCCGGACCTGCCCCGCATCGACGACGCGGCCTGGCATCGGATCGCGGGCGAGGTCGTCAAGTCGATCGGCTCGAAGCATTTCCATCGCGAGCTGATCAAGCTGCTGGAAGCCACCATCCGCAGCGAGGCGGTCTGGATCATCCGCTATTCGGGCCAACGGCCGCCGGACGTCGTCTACACCCACAACGTGCCGGACTCCGTCCGCAACATCTACGACGCGCGCTGTTCGTCGGTCGATCCGTTCTCCAAGCGCTGGAACGCGCAGCGTGAGGGCGGCGTCTACGCGCTGTCCCAGCTGCGCGACGAAAGCGCCGACTACCTGACCTACACCAAACGCTTCCTCACGGCGGCGAAGATGGACGACGAGCTCGGCGTGTTCCTGCCGGAGACCGCGCACAACTGTTTCGCGATCTTCCTCGAGCGGGAGACTGAACACTTCAGCCAGGCCGAGATCGATCGCGTGAAGCTGCTCTACCCGGCGCTCGCGAGCTTCCATCGCGCGCATCTCGGCTGGATCTTCAACGAGCTCGCCTATGGCGATACGCCGGAAGCCTTCGGACTGCCCGATCAGCCGACCCTAATCCGTGATCTCGCCGGCGAAACCGTCTATGCGAGCCCGTCTTGGCGGCGCCTCGAGACGCTGACGCCGGCCCTGCTCGACCAGGTCAAGCGCGCCGCAAAGAGCGGCCGGGCGGAGCTTGCGGTCGGCGCCATGGTGCTGAGGCTCGAGGAGCTCGGCGCGGACTTTCCGCTGGCCCCCGGCGGCAGCATGTTCGTGGTCGAACAACGACCAGCCGGAGAGGCGCCGCCGCCGGCCTCCGAAGAGCTCTCGGGCTACACGAGGCGGGAGCGCGAGATTCTTGAGTTCACTCTCAAGGGGCTTTCGACCTCGGGCATCTCGGAGAAGCTCGGCATCAGCGCAGGCACGGTGAAGAACGCCAAGATCCGCATCTACCGGAAGGCGAAAGTCTCGACCGAGCGCGCGCTGGTGCAGAAATACATGGCGCTCAAACCCTAGATGCCGGCTGTGGCGAAGCGCGCGACAAAGACCTTCGGCAGCGAGGCGTGGTTCTCGGCGCTGGCCGCGCTGACCGCCTCGCTCGGCTCCGATTCATTCCACCGCCGGCTCGTCGAGGCCTTCGGCCTGCTGATCCCGCACAGCGCGAGCTGGATCATCCAGTATTCGCGAGGCGCTGCGCCCAACGTCATCTTCACCAAGGACGTGCCGCAGCGCGTGCTGGAGCATTACAACGCCAAGTGCCGGCTGATCGACCCGTTTTCGGCCCATTGGGCGCTCACCGAGCAAGCCGGCGTCAAAACCCTCCGCCAGTTCGAAGCCTCGCGCGGGGAGGTCGACGCCACTGAATACAGCGCCCTTTTCAAGCCGGCGGCGAACATCACCGACGAGCTCGGAATCTTCTTCTCGACCGTCGGACACGCCTCGATCGGCGTGTTTCTCGAGCGCGAGACCGGGTGCTTCGGGCGGAGCGAGATCGCGCTGGCCGAGGCGGTGTTCCCGCTTCTCGACGGCTTCCACGCCGCCCACAATGGCCGTCTGTTCGCCAAGCTGCGCCGTCCCGCAGGGCTTGGCGACGATCCGCTTGCAGACCGGCCGATGCTCATTCGAGACCGCCGGGGCCTGGAAATCATGTCGACGCCCGCCTGGCGAAGCGCGGTCGCGAACGGCCGTTCCATCGAGCGCGCCCTGAAGGCGTGCGAGGTCGGCCGGCCGTCCTCGTTCGGACCCTTCATCCTCAAGAAGGAAGCGCTGTCCGACTACTTCCCTCTGGCCCCGGGCGGCGCGATCTACATTCTGCTCGACGAGCCGCAGAACAAGGATTTGCGGACGGACGCCGAGGACGCCGCCGTCCTCGCGCGCTCGCTCACGCCCCAGGAGGCGGCGGTCTTCCGGTTCATCATGACGGGATCGTCGACGGGCGAGATCGCCCAGCGGCTCGCCATCAGCAAACGCGCCGTCCTCAACTACCGCGTGAAGATCTACCGCAAGGCGGGCGTCCATTCGGAGCGCGCTCTCGTGCAGAAGTTCGGCGCCGCTACGGCCCTCGCGCCGCTGTCGTGAGGCCTTGCCCCTCCGGGGGGCTTTCTTCGCGAGAGGCGCGTCGGCGCCCGCACGCTGCCCGCCATTCCAAAGCGATGACTGCCGTCAGCTATCGGCGTTGGCTTGACATCGCCGTCAGGCCGGCTCAGTTTCGATCACATATGGTGAACTTCGTTCACTCATGGTGAACAATGACGGACGCACCACGGCGCCATCTTCAGTCGCTCAACATGTCTCTGGACGTGCTGGAGCTGCTCGCCGAGGCGTCCGGGCCGCTCAGCATGGCCGAGATCGCCGCGAGGCTGGGGCTTGGCAAGGCCACCGTTCACGGCGTGCTCTCGAACCTCGAGGCCCGGCGCTATGTGGAGCGCCCCAGCGGCCGCGGCGGCTACCGGCTTGGCCAGCGGGTCTGGGAGCTCGGGGTCGTCGCCGGCGAGTTCATCGAGCTGAAGAACATCGCCCATTCGCATCTCGTGGCGCTGACGGAGGTCAGCGGCGAGAGCTCGCAGCTCTCCGAATATCTCGGCGGCGACGTGATTTACCTCGACCGCGTCGACAGCCCGAACCCGGTGCGCGCCAACATCCATATCGGCCGCAGGGCGCCGGCGCATGCGGTCGCGACCGGAAAGGCGCTGCTGGCCTTTCAGCCTGAGGCGGAGATCGAACGCGTCTGCGCCGGCCCCCTCGTCGCCTACACGCCGAACACCAAGACCGACCCGGACGCCCTGCGCGCGGAGCTCGCCGAGGTGCGGGCGCGCGGCTTCGCGCTCAATCCGGGCGAGTACCGCGGCGAGATCATCGGCGTCGCGGCCCCGATCCGCGACCACACCGACGCCGTGATCGCGGCCGTGAGCGTCTCGGGACCCGCCTACCGGTTCTCGATCGCGGACGCCATGGCGCTGGCCCCGAACATCCAGGACGCCGCAGCCGAGATCTCCCGCAAGCTCGGCCACCAGACACACAAGAAACTGCGGGCCTGAAGGCCCTTAGGAAACGCGCATGCTGATCGGAGAACTGCTGGCTGCGAGCCGGGACGACAAGGCCGCGATCATCTTCGAGGGACAGCCGATGTCCTATTCGGAGCTCGACGACCTCGCCAACCAGTTCGCGCATCTGTTCGGCCACCTCCGGCTCGAGACCGGCGACCGGGTCAGCCTTCTGGTCGGCAACGAGCCGCTGGTGGTCGCGGCCTATTTCGGCATGTTCAAGTCGGGCGTGATCGCAAACCCGATCAACAACCGCCTGACGGCAGAAGAAGCGGCTTTCGTGCTCGGCCATTCGGGCGCGAAGCTGGTCATCACCACGCCGGAATATCTGCCGCTCACCGTCGAGGCGACGGCCGGGCTGGAGCAGAAGCCCGCAATCCTCCTGCTCGGCGCAGACCCGGCGGGCGCGACGCCCGCGCCGGTGCTGCGGGACGCGCTGCTGTTCTCCCAGCCCCGCACGCCGCGCCGGGTCGAAGGGCTGAACGAGACGACGCCGATCCTGTTGATCTACACCTCCGGCACCACCGGCCGGCCGAAGGGCGTGCTGCTCAGCCACGCCGCCGTCTGGGCCGACGGGCTGGCGCTGTCGCAGGGCTTCCGGCTCGACGACAGCCATGTCGCGCTCTGCTTCATGCCGCTGTTCCACTGCAACGCGCTGATCGTGAGCCACCTCGCCGGCTTCATCGCGCATTCGACGATCGTGCTCTGCCGCAAGTTCAGCGCGCGCGAGCACTGGCGGCTGGTCGCCGACCACGGCGTCAAGAGCTTCAGCGCGCCGCCGACCGTGCTGGCGATCCTGCTGGAGCGCGAGGCGGAGGCGCGCGACGCTGGCGTGAAGCTCGATTTCGTCAAGACCGGCTCGGCGCCGCTCACCATCGAACTCGCGACCCGCTTCGAACGGCGGTTCGGGCAGGACATCCTGGTCGAAGGCTGGGGCCTCACGGAGGGCACCGCCACCAGCACGCTGAACCCGCTCTATGTCGGCGGCCGCCGCAAGATCGGCTCAGTCGGGCAGGCGCTTCCGGGACAGGAGATCGCGGCGTTCGACGACACTGGCCGCCGGCTCGCGGCGGACCAGGTCGGCGAGCTTTCGATCAAGTCGCCGACGCTGATGCTCGGCTACTTCCGCGACGAGGAGGCGACCCGCAAGGCGCTGATCGACGGCTGGCTTCGCACCGGCGACCTCGGCCGCGTCGACGCCGACGGCCATGTGTTCCTGGTCGGACGCAAGAAGGAGATCATCATCCGCGGCGGCGAGAACATCTCGCCGCTCGAGGTCGAGGAGGTGATCTGCCGCCATCCTGCGGTGCGCGACGTCGCCGTCGGCGGCATGCCCGACCGGATCTGGGGCGAGATCGTCGTCGCCTGCGTGGTTCCCTCTGGCGAGGTGACGGCGGAGGAGATCATCGGCCACTGTCGCGACAACCTGGCCGACTTCAAAGTCCCGGTGCGGGTCGCGTTCGCCGACGACCTGCCGCGCAACGCCACCGGCAAGATCCTGCGGCGCAACCTCAACGCCATGTTCCAGCCCCTCGAAGGAGCCCAGCCATGAAGCAGGCCACGCTTGAGGACGCCGCCAGACTGGTGCGCGACGGCCAGACGGTCACGATCGGCGGCACGCTCTCTCAGCGCATTCCGGCCGCCCTGGTGCGCGAACTGGCGCGCGCGGGCGTCAAGGGGCTGCACCTCATCAAGCCCTCGCCCGGCTTCGACGCCGACGTGCTGGCGGCGGCCGGCGCGCTGGCGAGCGTCCGGGCCGGGATGACGACGCTTGAGCAGCCCTTCGGGATGGCGCCGAGTTTCCGCCGGGGCGCCGAAGCCGGAGAGGTGAAGGTCATCGAGAACGCCTGCCCGGCCGTGATGGCGAGCCTGCAGGCCGCGGCCTTCGGCCTGCCGTTCCAGGCGGTGGCGGGTCTCGACGGCAGCGAAGTGCCGGAGATCAGCGAGTTCGCGCGGGTGAAGGACCCCTTCACGGGGGACGACGTCTGGGTGGTGCCGGCCGTGCGACCCGATTGGGCGATCCTGCACGTGCACGAGGCGGACCTGCGCGGCAACGCGCGGATCTACGGGACGCCGGTCTGGGATCGGCTGATGAGCCGCGCGGCGAAGCGCGTCATCCTGACGGCCGAGAAGATCATGCCGACCGAGCATTTCGTGGCGCAGCCCGAACTGACGGTGGTGTCGGAGCTGTTCGTCGAGGCGGTGGTGCATGCCCCGATGGGCGCTTGGCCGACGGCGGTCTACCCGGACTACGACATCGACGAGCCGGCGATGCGTCGCTACCTGCAGCTCAGCCGGACGCCGGAGGGCTTCCGCCAGTATCTCGACGACACCGCCGCGCAGGATCACGCCCGGATCGAGGCGGCGGCGTGAGCGCGGCCTACGCCCCCGCCGACATCATGGCCTGCGTGATGGCGCGGCAGATCCGCGACCACGAGGTCACCTTCGTGGGCGTGAATTCGCCGCTGCCGCTCGCCGCCGTCGAGCTCGCCCGCCGGCATCACGCGCCGAAGGCGAATTTCGTAAGCGTCGGCGGCGGCGTGAACCCCAAGGTCGAGCGGATCATCGCCGCGACCTCGAGCGCGGAGCTCGGCCGCGGCTCGGCGTCGATCTTCGACAATCAGGAGGTCTATGGCCTCAACGGCCGCGGCGGCATCGACCTCACCTTCCTCGGGATGGCGCAGGTCGACGCCGAAGGCCGGGTGAACTCGAGCTATGTCGGCGACCGCGACCGGCCGAAGGTGCGCTTTCCGGGCGGCGGCGGCGCGCCCGCGATCCTGCCCAAGGCCAAGCGCGCGATCCTCTGGCGCGCGGGGCACTCGAAGAACATCTTCGTCGAGAAGGTCGAGTTCGTGACCTCTCAGGGCAATCTAGAGCGCATCGTCACGCCGCTCTGCGTGTTCCGCTTCGAGAACGGCGCGCTCCGGCTCGACAGCATCCACCCGAACGTCACGCGCGAAGAGCTCGCGGACAAGACGGGCTTCACCATTCCAAATCTCGCGGACGCGCCGGTGACGCCCGCGCCGACTGACGAGGAACTCGCGATCCTGCGCGCCATCGATCCGGACAACGTCAGAAGGATCGAATTCGGCCCGCAGTAACCAGTCACGCGAGCCCGCGCAAAGACGGGCCGCGCCAAGTCCAGGGAGGGACTCCATGACGCCCCGCCGTCACGCTCTGAAGAAAGCGCTTTCGAACGTTCTCGCGACCGCAGCGGTCGCGGCCGCCATTCTCGGGCTGCCGCGACCCGCGGCGGCCGAGGACGAGCTGGTGTTCGCCGGCTTCGGCGGCTCGCTGCAGAAGGCCCTGCAGGCGACCGTCATCCCGGCGTTCGAGAAGAAGTACGGCGTCCGGGTGATCTACGTCACCGGCACGTCGAACCAGATCCTCGCCAAGGTGAAGACCCAGCGCAGTCGGCCGCAGATCGACGTGATCTGGGCGAACGACACCACCCACTACCAGGGCAAGGCGGACGGGCTGTTCGCCAAGCTCGATCCCGCCAAGGTCCCGAACCTCGAAAACCTCTACGACTTCGCCAAGGACCCCGACGGGGTCGGCGTGGTGATGGGCATCCAGGCGCTCGGGATCGAGTACAACACCGAGGTCTTCAAGGAGAAGGGCTGGGCGCCGCCGACCTCCTGGGCTGATCTCTGGGACGAGAAGTACAAGGGCCACGTCGTCGCCTACAACATGCCGATCGGCTACACGAACCTGCTGTTGGGCAAGATCGCCGCGATGAATGGCGGCTCGAGCGAGCAGCTCGACGCCGCGTGGGACAAGTTCAAGGCGCTGGCGCCGAACGCGCTCGCCTTCGTCGATCCGCCGGCGCAGATCGACGCCCTGTTCGGCACCGGCAGCGCCTGGATCGGCTTCAACGGCAGCGCGCGCGTCCACGATCTCGCCGACCAGGGCGCGCCGGTCGCGATGGTCCTGCCCAAGGAAGGCGGCATCCTCTACCCGCAGCAGTTCGACATGGTGGAAGGCGCGCCGCATCCGGACCTCGCGCACAAGTTCATCGACTTCACCCTGAGCCCGGAATCGCAGCAGCAGATCGCCAAGACCATGCTGCTCGGCCCGGTGAACAAGACCGTCAAGCTCGACCCCGCGGTGGCCGAGAAGGTCCCGTACGGCGCCGAGGAGGTCGAGAAGCTCGAGCATCTCGACATCTCCGCGATCAACAAGAACCTGCAGGCTCTCACGGCGCGGTGGACGGCGATGGTCGGGAGCCGGTGAGATGACGCCCCATCTCGAAATCCGCGGCGTCACCAAATTCTACGGCGCGTTCCGGGCGGTCGACGACGTGTCGTTCGCCGCCTCGCCGGGGGAGATCGTGGCGCTGCTCGGGCCGTCGGGCTGCGGCAAGACCACGCTGCTCAACGTCATCGCCGGCTTCCTGAAGATCGACGCCGGCGCGATCTCGGTCGACGGGCGCGACCTGTCGCGCGTGCCGCCGCACCGGCGCGACATGGGCATGGTGTTCCAGAACTACGCGCTGTTCCCGCACATGACCGTCGAGAAGAACGTCGCGTTCGGGCTCAAGATGCGCGGCGTCTCCCGCAAGGAGATCGGGCAGCGCACCAAGGAGGCGCTGGAAATGGTCCAGCTCGGCCATGTCGGCCAGCGCTACCCGAAGGAGCTCTCCGGCGGCCAGCAGCAGCGCGTGGCGCTCGCCCGGGCGCTGGTGGTTCGTCCATCGGTCCTGCTGCTGGATGAGCCGCTCTCGAACCTCGACGCGCTGCTGCGCAAGACGATGCGCGAGGAGATGCGGCAGATCCTCAAGAAGGCCGGCATCACCACCATCCTGGTCACGCATGACCAGGAGGAGGCGCTGGTGACGGCCGACAGCATCATCCTGATGACGGCCGGCCGGGTCGAGCAGATGGCGACGCCGAGCGAGCTCTATGAACGCCCGCGCACGGTGTTCTGCGCCCGCTTCATGGACGTGACGAACCTGTTCGAAGGCAGGGTGGTCGGCAAGGAAGCCGGCTTCTCGGTGGTCGACACGCCGCTCGGCCGGCTTCAGGCGGAAGGCTGCCTGAGCGACGTCGGGCAGGCGGTGACGATCGCGATCCGTCCCGAAAACCTCTCGGTCGCCGCAAATGACGGCGAGAACCGGGTGCGCGGCGTGATCGTGCGCGAGAGCTATCACGGCGCGGTGCGCCGGCTCGACGTCGAGGTGGGCGGCTGCATGATCGTGGCGCACGTGCCGGTCCGGCGCTGCGTCAAGGGCGTGGGCGAGGAGCTCGAGCTGTCCTGGCCCGCCGACCGCACCCGCATCCTGCCGGACGAGGCGGGCGAAAACGCCTCCGCCGCATCAGCCCCCCGCGCGGTGGCCGCGGAATGAACGTCGCGGCCGGAACCCTCCCGCTCGCCCCGGCGCGCAGCCGGGTCGGCATGAACGCCTGGGCGCTGCTCGTGCCGGCGATCCTCGTCTACGCGGTGCTGTTCGTCTGGCCGCTGCTCGGCTCGTTCTGGACCAGCCTGACCCCCGACGGCAGCCTGTCGCTGAAGTCCTACCAGGACTTCTTCGTCAACGAGTTCAACCGCTCGGTGCTGTGGCGCTCGATCCGCATCAGCCTCGTCACGACGGTTATGACGCTGGTCATCGGCTATCCGGTCGCCGTCTATCTCTCGCAGGGCTGGCGAAAGGGGCGGACGCTCGTCGTCTTCATGGTGATCGCGCCCATGTTCGTCAGCGCGGTGGTGCGCTCCTACGGCTGGATCATCATCCTCGGGCCGAACGGCATCCTCAGCATGGCGCTCGCAAAGCTCGGCCTGCCGCCGACCGCCGGCCGCCTGCTCTACACCGAGACCGGCGTGGTGGTGGCCCTCACGCACGTCTTCCTGCCCTTCATGGTGATCGCGCTCACCGGCTCCCTGCAGCAGATCGACCCGGCGTTGGCGCGGGCGGCGCGCAATCTCGGGGCGAACGGGCTCGAAGTATTCCTCCGGGTGACGTTCCCGCTCACCCTGCCGGGCGTGACCTCGGGCGCGATCATCGTGTTCTGCCTGGCGGCGAGCGGCTTCGTGACGCCGGCGCTGATCGGCGGCGCGGCGGTCCCGGTCATGCCGTACCTCGTCTACAAGGAGGGACTGCTGGTGCTGAACTGGTCGTTCGCGTCCGCGGTGGCGGTGATCCTGCTGGTCGCGACCGCCCTGATCACCGGGGTCTACACGCTGCTGGCGGGCGGCCGCAGCGCTCGGAGGGCGGGCGCATGACGACCGCCGACCGGCTGCTGACCGTCTATGTCACGGTGATCTCGGCGCTGGTGATCGCGCCCATCGCGGTCGTGCTGATCGTCGCGCTCAACACGACCAACTTCCTGAGCTTCCCGCCCGCCGGCTTCAGCACGCGCTGGTTCGCGCAGGTGATGAGCGAGCCGATGTGGCGGGATTCGCTTTGGCTCAGCCTGCAGATCGGCGCGGCGGTCGCGATCCTCTCGACCGCGCTCGGGGTCGCCACCGCGCTCGGCCTGCGCGCGGTCAGCAACGCCTGGTCGAGCGCGCTCCAGACCTTCTTCCTGTCGCCGCTGATGCTGCCGACCGTGGTGATCGGCCTCGCGCTGATGCAGTTCTACCAGACAGCGGGCATCCGGGCGTCGCTGATGACTGTCGCGCTCGGGCAGGTGCTGATCGCCGTGCCCTATGTGATCCGGCTGACGCTCGCGAGCTTCGCCGGCGTCGACGTGCGGGTCGAGCGTGCGGCCGCGATCCTCGGCGCGTCGCCTTTCCAGGTGTTCTGGCAGGTGACGTTCCCGCTGATCCGGCATGCGGCGCTCGCCGGCGCGCTGTTCTCCTTCATCGTTTCGCTCGACGACGTGAACATCGCGCTCTTCCTGTCGGACGTGCGCACCACGCCGCTGCCGGTGCAGCTGTTCAGCTACATCGAACAGAACGCGGATTCGGTCGGCGCGGCGGCCGCTTCGGTTCTCGTCCTGCTCGCCTGCCTCGCCGTCCTGATCTGCGATCGGCTTGTCGGGATCGAATGGCTGTTCGGGATCGAGCGCAAGTCGCGCTGAGCGGCGCGGAAGGCCGCCTGCGCGGACTTCCGGCCCCGGCCTCGCCCCGCTAGGCTTCTGTCGGAACGGGCGTCTGGTGGGCGGGTGATCGCCCGGCCGGGTCCTGACAGGCGGAGCGGGATCATGGCGGGCCGGACGGAGGTTTCGCGGCGCGAGCGCGAGCTCACGCTGCGCGGCGTGGCGCTCGGAGCGCTCATCACCGTCGTCTTCACCGCCGCCAATGTTTATCTCGGCCTGAAGGTCGGCCTGACCTTCGCGACCTCGATCCCGGCCGCGGTCATCTCGATGGCCGCGCTGCGCGCCTTCAGCGGCGCGACCATCCTCGAGAACAACATCGTCCAGACGGTCGCCTCGGCCGCCGGCACGCTGTCGGCGATCATCTTCGTGCTGCCGGGCCTCGTGATCATCGGCTGGTGGACGGACTTTCCCTATCTGACGAGCGTCGCGGCCATCGGGCTCGGCGGCGTCCTCGGCGTCATGCTGTCCGTGCCGCTGCGGCGGGCGCTGGTGACCGGCTCCGACCTTCCCTACCCGGAGGGCGTCGCGGCCGCCGAGGTGCTGAGGGTCGGCGCCGGCTCCCGCGAAGGCGCGGAGGAGAACCGGCGGGGCGTCAGGATGCTGCTGGCCGGCGCGCTTGCGTCGGCGGCGTTCGCCATCGTCGCGAACGCCAGGCTGATCGCGACGGAGGCCGCGGTCTTCTTCCGCCTCGGCGCAGGCGCGACCTCCGTCTCCGCCAGCTTCTCGCTCGCGCTGATCGGCGTCGGCCATCTGGTCGGCGTCTCGGTCGGCCTCGCGATGTTCGCCGGCATGCTGGTCAGCTGGGCGGCGCTGGTCCCGATCTTCACCGCCATTCACGGCGTGAGCGAGCCGCTCTCGGGGGTCGTCGGCCAGACTTTTCGCAACGACGTCCGCCTGATCGGAACCGGCGTCATCGGGGTGGCGGCGCTCTGGACGCTTCTCAAGATCCTCGGACCGATCGCGAACGGCGTCCGCATGGCCCTCGCGGCCGCCCGGATGCGGCGGCGTGGACAGGGCGGTCAGCTCGGCCTCGCCGAGCGGGACCTGCCGATCGCGGTCGTCGGCGGCGTCATCGCGCTTGCGCTCGCGCCGATCGCGATCCTGCTGTCGGGCTTTGCGGCCGGCGGCCCGATCGCCGCAAATCCCTGGCCGATCGTCGCCGGCTCGGTCGTCTACGTCCTGATCGCCGGCGCCGTGGTCGCGGCGATCTGCGGCTACATGGCGGGCCTGATCGGCTCCTCCAACAGCCCGATCTCCGGCGTCGGCATCCTGGCCGCGCTCGGCGCCGCGCTGCTGCTCGCAGGCGCGTATGGCGCAGGCGGAGAGCCGGCGCGCGTCCAGGCGCTCGCCGCCTATGCGCTGATGACGACGGCGATCGTGTTCGGCGTCGCGACCATCTCGAACGACAATCTGCAGGACCTGAAGACCGGCCAGCTGGTCGGCGCGACGCCATGGCGCCAGCAGGTCGCGCTCGTCCTCGGCGTCATCTTCGGCGCGCTGATCATCCCGCCGGTGCTGAACCTGCTCAACGCGACCTTCGGCTTTTCGGGCGCGCCGGGCGCGGGGCCCGACGCGCTCGCCGCGCCCCAGGCGACGCTGATCGCGGCGCTCGTGAAAGGCGTGCTGGGCGGCGACCTCGACTGGAGCCGGATCGGGATCGGGGCTGCGATCGGCGCCACCGCCATCGCGCTCGACGAGGCGCTCGGCCGCGCCGGTCGGATGCGCTTGCCGCCGCTCGGCGTCGGCATGGGGGTCTATCTGCCGATGTCGATCACGCTGCTGGTCCCGATCGGCGCCGGCGTCGGTTGGCTTTATGGGCGATGGGCGGCCGGGGCTGCGAACCCGGACCTCGCCCGGCGCATGGGCGTGCTGATGGCGACCGGGCTGATCGTCGGCGAAAGCCTGTTCGGGGTCGCCTTCGCCGGGCTTGTGGCGGCCACGGGCGACGACGCGCCTCTTGCGCTCGTGCCCGAGCACCCCTCCGCCGCGCCTCTCGCCGCGGCGGCGTTCGCCGGCGTGATCGCTCTGCTCTACGCCGCCGCGCGCCGCGCCGGCGACCACTAAGCTCCCAGCGGCGCGCCGCCGCATCGCGGTCGCGCAGCCGGCGCGACAGTCCGCGCAGGAACCGGCGCGGGCCCTGCATTGTTGCCTACGCATCCCGGCGCCCCGACGACGCCCCCCGCACATGGAGACACCACCATGGCCACCACGGTCGGCGACTATTTCTGGGAGCGGCTCAAGGCCTGGGGCGTCACGCGCGTCTTCGGCTATCCGGGCGACGGCATTAATGGCCTGCTCGGCGCCCTCAACCGGCGCGGCGGCGACATCGAGTTCGTCCAGGTCCGCCATGAGGAGATGGCGGCCTTCATGGCCTCCGCGCACGCGAAGTTCACCGGCGAACTCGGCGTCTGCCTCGCGACCTCCGGCCCCGGCGCGTCGCACCTCATCACCGGGCTCTATGACGCCCGGCTCGACCACATGCCGGTGCTGGCGATCGCAGGCCAGCAGGCGCGCACCGCGGTCGGCGCGCATTACCAGCAGGAGATCGGCCTCAAGTCGATGTTCAAGGACGTCGCCGGCGCGTTCTGTGAGCAGGCGATGGTTCCCGGCCAGGTGCGCCATCTGGTCGATCGCGCCTGCCGCATCGCAATCGGCGAACGGCGCGTCACGGCGTTGATCTTCCCCAACGATCTGCAGGAGGCACCCTATGAGGAGCCGCCGCTCGCGCATGGCGCGGTGCAGTCCGGGGTCGGCTATTCGCGCCCCAAGGTCGTGCCCTTCGATCACGATCTGCGGCGCGCCGCCGAGGTGCTGAACGCCGGCGAGAAGGTCGCCATGCTGGTCGGCGCCGGCGCAATGCACGCGACCGACGAGGTCGTCCAGATCGCGGAGCTGCTCGGCGCCGGCGTCGCCAAGGCGCTGCTCGGCAAGGCCGCCGTCCCGGATGACCTGCCTTACGTCACCGGCTCTATCGGCCTGCTCGGCACGCCCGCCAGCGCCAGGCTGATGGAGGGCTGCGACACGCTTCTGATGGTCGGCACCGGCTTTCCCTATTCGGAGTTCCTGCCCGAGCCCGGCAAGGCGCGCGCCGTCCAGATCGACCTTGAACCCGGCATGCTGTCGCTGCGCTACCCGGTCGAAGTTCCACTCGTCGGCGACGCGGTCGAGACGCTGCGGGCGCTGATTCCGCTGGTCCGCGCCAAGCAGGACCGCTCCTGGCGCGGCAAGGTCGAGAAGGCCGTCAGGGACTCTTGGGAGACGATGGAGAAGCGCGCGCTCGCGCCGGCCGATCCGGTCAATCCCCAGCGCGTTTTCTGGGAGCTCAGCCCCCGCCTGCCGGACGGCGCTATCCTGACCTCGGACAGCGGCTCCTGCGCCAACTGGTATGCTCGCGATCTGCGGATCCGCCGCGGCATGATGGCGTCGCTCTCCGGCGGCCTCGCCTCCATGGGCGCCGCCGTGCCGTATGCGATCGCGGCCAAGTTCGCCCATCCGGGACGGCCGGTGATCGCCATGGTGGGCGACGGCGCGATGCAGATGAACAACATGGCCGAGCTCATCACGGTGCAGAAATACTGGCGCCAATGGGCGACGCCCGGCTTCGTCGTAATGGTGCTGAACAACCAGGACCTCAACCAGGTCACTTGGGAGCAACGGGTGATGGAGGGCGACCCGAAGTTCGAGGCGACCCAGATCCTGCCGGACGTGCCCTATCACCGCTTCGCCGAGCTGATCGGCCTCAAAGGCATCTATGTGGACGATCCTGAGGCGCTCGGCGCCGCTTGGGACGAGGCGCTCCGGTCGGACAGGCCGGTGGTGCTCGAAGTCCGCACCGACCCGGACGTGCCGCCCATGCCGCCCCATCTGACGCTGAAGCAGGTCCGCAACTTCATGACCGCATGGCCGCGCGACCCGAACGCCGGCGCGATGCTCAAGGACACCGCCCGCCAGGCGCTCGCATCTGTGCTGCCGGGTTCGGACTGAGGGGTTCGGCTGCGGCGGCGCCGGCGCGACATCGCAGCGTGAGAGACGCGCTGCGGGTACTTTCCGGTACGATGCGCGCTAGCTGATCCGAGGGGCGGCCAGCCGGCCGGCGTTTTGGGGTGATCGCCGAACCATGGCGCAGCTGTTCCGGCCCGGCGCAAACGCGATCCTGAGGGTGGCGCTGGTCTCCTTCATCGCCGTGCCGGCTGCGGTGCTTGGCGGGGCGGCCGCGCTCCAGCGCACCTCCTACGTCACCGGCCAGCACGAATTCGTCGACCAGCCGGTCCCCTTCAGCCACCAGCATCATGTGGCGGACCTCGGCCTCGACTGCCGGTTCTGCCACACGGGCGTGGAGACCGGGGCCTATGCAGGCGTGCCCCCGACAAAGACCTGCATGACCTGCCACTCGCAGATCTGGACCAACGCGAAGATGCTCGCCCCCGTCCGCGACAGCTTCGCCACCGGCGAGCCGATCGCCTGGAACCGGGTCAACGACCTGCCGGGCTACGTCTATTTCGACCACCACGTGCATGTGCGGAACGGCGCGCCCTGCGCGGCCTGCCATGGCGACGTCTCCAAGATGCCGCTGACCGTGAAGGCCGCGCCGATGACCATGCAGTTCTGCCTCGACTGTCATCGTGCCCCCGCGACGCGCCTCGCGCCAAAGGCGCGCGTGTTCGATCCGCAGGTCTATGAGGCGATCGCGCAGGAGGACGCGAAAGCGATCCATCAGCGGGTGGCGCAACTGCCGAAGACGCAGGCGCTGACCGACTGCTCGGTGTGTCACCGATGATCGCGCCGGATCGACGTGAGGTTCTGCGGCTGATCGCGCTGGGCGCGACGACGGCGCTCGCCGGCTGCGACGCCCCGGAGGAGACGATCCATCCGTCCGCTCATCCGGCCGAAGGCGAGACGCCGGGCGTCGTGCGGCGCTACCGCACCGCAATCCCGTTCTGCGGCTATGGCCGCGGCGTGACGGGGCTCGTGGTCGACGGCCGGCCGATCAAGCTGGAAGGCTCGCCGGGCCATCCCGCGAGCCTCGGCGCGACCGATCTGTTCGCCGAAATCTCGATCCTCGACCTCTATGATCCGCAGCGTCTGCGCGCGCCGGTGGAGCGGGGCGTGCAGACCTCGTGGGAGCTGATATCGCAGGCGGTCGCGGCCCCGCTCGCGCAATCCGGCGGCGACGGCTTCCGGCTGCTGACCGGCCGCACGACCTCGCCCACGCTGCTCAGGCGCATCGCCGATCTCAAGCGACGGTTCCCGGCGATGCGGCATGTCAGCTACGAGCCGTTCGGGGACGACGCCGAGCGCACAGGCGCGACGCTCGCCTTCGGGCGGCCGCTCGTCATGCGTCCGCGGCTCGCGGAGGCCGACGTCATTGTCGCGCTCGACGCCGATCCGCTCGGCCCCGGCCCGGACCAGATCGCGCTCGCGCACGGCTGGAGCGAGCGGCGTAAGGCGGCCGGCCCCGCGCCGCGGCTTTACGCGCTCGAACCTAGCCTCACGCAGACAGGCGTCGTCGCAGATCGTCGCGCGACCCTCCCGCCGGCCGCGATCGCGGCGGCCGCCCGCGCGATCCTCTCGGGCCTCTCGCAGGAGCCTGGGGGTGAGGCCACGCCGCCCATCGTGGCCGACATCCTGGGCGATCTTCGCAGCGCGCGCGGCCGCGCGGTCGTGCTCGCCGGCCGCGCGCAGGCGCCGGAGATCCACGCGGTCGCAGCGGCGATCAACCAGCGTCTTGCGGCGCCGGTCGACTGGATCGCGCCGGTCGATCCGGAGACCGCGCCGCACGGGCGGGCGCTGCGCGCGCTGCAGGAGGAGATCGAGAGCGGCCACGTCTCCACGCTGGTGATGATCGACGTCAACCCCGCTCTGCACGCACCCGGCTTCGCCACGGCGCTCGCGAAGGTCGAGCGCACGGTCGCGGTCTCGGCATTCGAGGACGAGACCGCCCGCGCCGCGCGCTGGACGCTGCCGCTCAGCCACCCGCTCGAAGCCTGGGGCGACCTGCGAGCGCCGGACGGAACCGCCAGCGTCGTGCAGCCGCTGATCCGGCCGCTCTACGACACCCGCTCGCCCATCGAGATCATCGACCTGCTCGAAGGCCGCATCCGGCAGGGCGCGAACTACGACGCCGTGCGGGAGACTTGGAGGAAGGGCTGCGAAGACGGCTTCGAGGACTGGTGGGCGCAGACGCTTACAGCGGGCGTGGTGGCGGGCTCCGCCGCGGCCCCGGAGCAGCCAGCGCCCGCCGCCGCGCCGCCGCCCGGGGCGCCTCCCGCGGCCCGGCCGGAAGGGCTCTCGGTGCGCGTGGCGCCGTCGCCCACTCTGTGGGACGGGCGCTTCGCGACCAACGCCTGGGCGCAGGAATGTCCGGACCCCGTCACCAAGGAGGTCTGGGGCGCGTCGCTCCGCATCTCGAAGGCGGACGCAAGCCGCCTCGGCCTGGCGGACGGCGATCTCGTGCGGATCGGGGACGCCGGCGAAGCGGCCGTGAGGATCACGCGCGGCCAGGCCGAAGGATGCGCCACTTTGCTCGCCGGCTACGGCCGCGACACCGGCGGCCCGATCGCCGACGTCGGCGGCGCCAACGCCTTCGCGCTGCTCGGCCAGGGCGGGTGGACGAGCGGTGCGGTCACGCTCGCCCGAAGCGGCGAACGCCGGACGGTGGTTTCGACGCAGACCACCTTCGCGCTCGAGGGAGAGCTCAGCCGGCTGTTCCCGATCCTGGCTCCGGGTGAGGCGACGCCGAAGCCAGAGGCGCTCGCCACCCTCCTGGACGTCCAGCCGAGCCCTGCGCCCGCCGCGTGGGGCATGGTGATCGACAATTCGGTCTGCATCGGATGCAACGCCTGCGTCGTCGCCTGCCAGGCGGAGAACAACGTGCCGGCGATCGGCCCCGCCGAGATGGCCCGCAACCGCGACATGCACTGGCTGCGCGTCGACTTCTACGATCAGGGCCAGGACGAGGAGCCGGTCTTCGGCTTCGAGCCCGTGCCTTGCATGCACTGCGAAACGGCGCCCTGCGAGCCGGTCTGCCCGGTCGCGGCCTCGGTCCACGACACGCAGGGGCTGAACGCGCAGGTCTACAACCGCTGCGTCGGCACGCGCACCTGCCAGGCCAACTGCCCCTACAAGGTGCGGCGCTTCAACTTCCTCGACTATGCGGAGCACGGTCCCTATGGCGGCGTCGACCAGAAGCCCCTGCAGGGGCAGCGCAATCCGGACGTCACGGTGCGGGCGCGCGGCGTCATGGAGAAATGCACCTACTGCGTTCAGCGCATCTCGGCCGCGAACCGCGCAAGCTCGGCGAGCGGCGAAGCGATCGCCGACGGCGCCGTCGTCACCGCCTGCCAGTCGGCATGTCCGACCCGCGCCATCACCTTCGGCAACCTCAAGGATGAGAGCTCGGCAGTCGCGCGGCTAAAGCGCGATCCCCGCCACTTCGCCCTCCTCGAAGAGCTCGGAACGAGGCCCCGCACCACCTATCTGGCGCGGGTTCGCAACGCCGGGGAGCAGACCGGTTGAGCGCGGAGGCGAGGCGATGGCTCGGCGAGGAGGTCGCCACGAGCGGGAGCTTGACCGACCTCGTCTGCGCGCCGCTCGACCGGGGCTGGAGCACGCGGTGGCTCATGGCCCTGCTGGGCAGCCTCGCGCTCGCCTTCCTCGGCGCGCTCGCGGTCGGCTATTCGCTCATCGAGGGCCCGGGCGTCTGGGGCAACAACACGGCGGTCGTCTGGGGCTTTCCGATCGCCAACTATGTCTGGTGGATCGGCATCGGCAACGCCGGCACGCTGATCTCGTCGCTGCTGCTGCTCACGCGACAGAACTGGCGTGCCTCGATCAACCGCTTCGCCGAAGCGATGACGCTGTTCGCCGTCGCGATCGCCGGAATATTTCCCATCCTGCATCTCGGCCGGCCAATGTACTTCTACTGGCTCGCCCCCTACCCGAACACGATGGATCTGTGGCCGCAGTGGCGGTCGGCCCTGGTGTGGGACTTCTGGGCGATCCTTTGCTACCTGCTGTTCTCGGTGGTCTTCTTCTATGTCGGCCTGCTGCCGGACCTCGCCACCTTGCGGGACCGCGAAACGCTCGGCCGCGGCTGGCGCAAGATCTACGGGGTCGCGGCGCTCGGCTGGCAAGGCTCCGCCGCCCAGTGGCAGGCGCATGAGCGGCTGCACCGCGCGCTCGCCGTGATCGCCACGCCGCTGGTGTGCTCGGTGCACTCGATCGTCGGCCTCGATTTCGCGGCCTCGCTGATGCCGGGCTGGACCGAGGGAATCTTTCCGCCGTTCTTCGTCGTCGGCGCACTGTTCTCGGGCGTCGCCATGGTGACGCTGATCGCGCTCATCATCCGCCGCGCGCTCGGGCTCGAGGCGATCGTCACGCCGGCGCATTTCGACGCCATGGCGAAGATCATGCTCGCCGCCTCGGTCGTGATGGGGCTCTCCTACGGAACCGAGTGGTTCACCTCGTGGTGGACCGGCGAGGCGAGCGACGCGCGCTTCCTCCGCTTCGCCTTCACGGGCCCGTACTGGCCGTTCACGGTCGGCATGATCCTGGCCAACGTCGTGATCCCGCAGGCCTTCTGGTTCCCGGCGGCGCGCCGCAGCCCCTTGGCGCTGGTCGCCGTTTCGCTGGCGATCCTGGTCGGCATGTATCTCGAGCGGATCAACATCATCATCGACACGCTGTCGATCGGCTACGTCCCGAGCTTCTGGAAGCTCTACGCGCCGACGCTGGTCGACGGCGCGATCCTCGCAGGGACCGCCGGCCTGTTCGTGGCGCTCATGCTGATCGCGTCGCGCTTCCTGCCGATGGTCTCGATCCATGAGAGCCGCCGGCTGGTCGCGGAGGCGTCGCGATGAGCCCGCTCGCCGTCGCGAGCTTCCTGCATGAGGCGGCGTTCCGCGAGGCGGTGGCCGCGGCGCGCGCGGACGGGCGGCGGGTCGTGGGCTGCTGGTCCCCCTATCCGGTGGAAGGCCTGCCGGCGACCGACGCGCCGCGCGGGATCGTCGCCGCCGTGGTCGCCGCAGGGCTCGTGATGGCCGCCGCGCTGTTCGGTCTCGAAGCATGGAGCGCGACGCGGGGCTACCCCTTCAACGAAGGCGCGCGGCCACTGATGAGCTGGCAAGCCTTTCTGATCGCGCCGATCGAGTTCGGCGCGCTCTCGGCGGCGCTGGGCGGTCTGGTGGCGCTGATCGTCAGGGCCCGGCTCACGCGCCTCAACGATCCGGCCTTCGACCTCGCGGAACTCGCCGGCGCGGCGCGAGACCGCTTCGTGCTCGCCCTCGCCTGCGCCGATTTCGAGGCGGCCGAGCGGACCGCGGACGCGCTGAGCCGCGCCGGGGCGGCCACCAGCCGGGTGGCCGCGCGATGAGAGGCGCGGCCGCCATTCTGCTCGTCGCGGCGCCGCTGCTCGCCGGCTGCGACCTTTCGATGTCGGATCAGCCGCGGCATGAGACGGAGGGCTCGGACACGCTCTGGGAAGGCGGCCCAAAGGCGCAGGCCGCGCCCCCCGGAACCGTCGCGGTCGACGCGGCCGCGCGCGACGAGGCGCTCAAAAACCCGCCAGCGCCCACTCTCGCGCTGCTCGAGCGCGGGCAGGAGCGCTACGCGATCTATTGCGCGCCTTGCCATGGCGCGAGCGGCAAGGGCGACGGCGCGGTGGTGTCGCGCGGCTTCCCGGCGCCGAAGAGCTTCGCCGATCCAAACCTCCGCACGATGCCGCCGCAGCATGTCGTCGACGCGGTCAGCCGGGGTTTTGGGCTGATGTACGATTTCGCGGACAAGATCGAGCCGCGCGACCGCTGGGCGATCGCGTTCTACGTCAAGGCGCTGCAGCGCGCCGAGGCCGAGGAGCGGTCCGGCAGATGATCCGCTTCGCCCCCCATATTCTGTCGTTCGCCGGCGCGGCCGGCCTGGCGCTCACGGCGATCCTCGCGCCGGGCGCCGCGGGCGCGGGCTGGCGGGCGGCGGTCCTCGTCGCATCGTGCGCGCCGGTGGGCGCGGTGGCGCTACTGATGGTGGCGCGGCTCGTCGGAGCCGACTGGGACGCCGCCCTGAAGCCGCTTCTGATGGGCCTCGTCATCCTGCCGTTCGCAGCGCTCGCCGTCACGCTCGACCAGATGCTCTTCCGTCCCGCCGGAGCCCATCTGTCGGTCTATCTCGGTCCCCTCGCCTTCTCGGCGCGCGCCGCGGTCGCGGTCGCCGTCTGGTGCGGGCTCGGTCTGCTGATCGCGCGACGTCGCCTGACGCCGCTGCAGGCCGCGCTCGGGCTTGCGGCGCATGGGCTTGTCGTCAGCGCGGTCGCGGTCGACTGGATTCTCGCCGTGCGGCCGGGCCAGCCGGGCTCCGGCTTCGGCATGGCGCTCGCAGCGGCCCAGATCGCCGCGGCCGCGGGCCTTTCCGGCCTTCTGGGGCTCGGCGACGAGCGCCTCCGGAAGGACATGTCGCGCCTCGCGATCGCAGCCGCGCTCGGGCTGAGCTACCTGCTCTACGTCGATTACCTGATCGTCTGGTTCGGCAACCTTCCGGCGCGGGTCGGGTGGTATGTCACGCGGACCGGCGGATTCTGGGCGTTCTGGCCATTGGCCGCGCTGCTCGTCGGCTTGCTCGCCCCGATCCTGTGCGCCGGCCTGGTGCGGACGCCGGTCGCGCTGCGCGTCGCGGGCGGCGCGACGGCGCTCGGCGTGGCGCTCGCGCTTGGCTGGCTGGTTCTGCCGGCGGGCGGCCCGATCGCCGCGGCGGCGGCCGTCGCCGCGCTCGCCATTATGGCCGGCGGCGCGGCGCTTGCGGCGCGGAGGATCGGCGCATGAGCCAGAATGCGGGCAAGCGGCCGCTGGAGGGCTGGTCGGTGCGCGAACGGCCCGCGGTGATCGCCGGGCTTGCGGTCAGCCTGACGCTGCTCGCGCTCGTCGTCAGCGGCGTGACGCTCTACAACCGCTATGTCCGCGAGCACGTCGCGTTCTCCACGCGGCGTTTCGCAGAGCCCCGCCTTGAGCGGCGTTCGCTCGCGCCGGCTGAGATCACGCGGCGCGCAGAGCGGCCGTCCGAAAAGCCGGACGTCGGTCGTGCGATGCGCGAGATCGTCGAGGAGGGCGCCAGATGATCCTCCGCCGCGTCACCCTCGTTCTGGCTCTGCTGTGCGCCGCGGGCCCCGCCGCCGCGGCGTTGGCGCCCTCTGCGCTGTCGAAGGCCGAGGCGGCGCCGCCGCCGGACGCGCGGCTGCCGGAAGGTCTTGTGCTCACCGACCAGACCGGCCGGCCTGCGGCGCTCGGGCCCTCATCAGCTCCCACCCTGCTGATCTTCGCCGACTACACCTGCCGGCACATCTGCGGCTCGGCCCTGACCTTGACCGCCGCAGCGCTCGAAGGCGCCGGCCTGGCGCCAGGCCGCGACGTCCGGTTCGCGGTCGTCGGGCTCGACCCGAAGGACGGCCCCGCCGCCGCGCGGGCGATGGGCGACAAGCGTCTCGCGGACATGCCGGAGATCGCGCGGGCGACGCTGCTGCTGAGCGGCGACCAGGAAGCCGTCGGCCGGCTGGAGCGCGCCTTCGGCTACCGGGCGGAATATGACCCTGAGACCGACCAGTTCGCCCATCAGGCGGCGGCGTTCCTGCTGACGCCCGACGGCCGGCTCTCGGACGTGCTCTCCGAGATCGCCATGACGCCCGAGACGCTTCGGGCGAAGGTTGAGGCCGCGGCCGCGGGCGCGACCACAGGCTCCCCGGGCCTCGTGTCGCGCGCGATCTCGCTCTGCTACGGCTTTGCGGCCGCGCATGGCCTGCATTCGGAGGCTGTCATCGTCGGCCTGCGCGGCGCGGCGCTGGGATTCTGCGCGCTGATGGGCTTCGCGGTCTGGCGTCTCGTCCGGCGGAGGGCCGCGGCATGATGCCGGAGGAAGCCTCCACGATCGCCGCCCAGGTCGACTGGATCTTCTATGCGCTGTGCGGCGTCTCGATCGCCATCATGCTGCTGGTCGGGACCATCCTGCTCGGCTTCTCGATCCGCTACCGCCGCGGCTCGCCCGCGCCGCGGCCGCCCGTTTCGCAAAGCGTCACGGGGCGCTTCGAGCACAGCTGGACCTTCGGCGTCGCGGCGCTCGCCGTGTTCCTCTTTCTGTTCGCCGCGTCCGCGCAGGCGCCGCAATACGCGATCCCCAAGAGCGCGATGGAGATCCATGTCGTCGCGAAGCAGTGGATGTGGAAGACCCAGCACCCCGGCGGAGCGCGGGAGATCAACGCCCTCCACGTGCCGGTCGACACGCCGATCAAGCTGGTGATGACCAGCCAGGACGTGATCCATTCCTTCGCCGTCCCGGCCTTCCGCATCAAGCAGGACGTGCTGCCCGATCGCCTCACCGCCACCTGGTTCGAGGCCAACAAGGTCGGGACGTATCACCTGTTCTGCACCGAATATTGCGGGACCGACCACAGCCGAATGATCGGGGAGATCGTCGTGCTCCCAAAGCAGGATTACCCGGCCTGGCTCGCGCGCCAGCCGCAGGGCGAGGATCTGACCGCGCAGGGCGCCCGGCTGTTCCGGGAGCTCGGCTGCTCGAGCTGCCACGGCGCCGGATCGAAGGTCGCCGCGCCCTCGCTCGATCGGCTCTGGGGCGCCACGCGCCAGCTCCCGGACGGGCGCTCGGCGGTGGTCGACGAGGATTACGTTCGAACGGCGATCCTCGCGCCGCAGCAGCACGCAGCCCCTGGGCGCGTCGCCGAGATGCCGAGCTTCGCCGGAAAAGTCTCCGACGAGGAGCTTAGCGCGCTCGCCTCCTATCTGAAGTCGCTATCGCAAGGACGGAGTTCGGCCCGATGACGGCGATCGATCTCGGGCGCGCGGCGCGCGCGGCTCCGGCGCAGCAGCCGGCGAGCTACCTCACCGGAGGGACGGCCATCCGCTCGTGGCTGCTGACCACCGACCACAAGCGCATCGCGCTGCTCTACTTCGCCTCGATAACGGTGTTCTTCTTCGTCGCGGCGCGGCCGCAGTCGGCATCCGGCTCGAGCTGTTCACGCCGCGCGCCGACTTCTTCTCGTCCGACACCTACAACCGGCTGTTCACCATGCATGGCGTGGTGATGGTCTGGTTCTTCCTGGTGCCGTCGATTCCCGCGACGCTCGGCAACTTCCTGTTGCCGTTGATGATCGGCGCGCACGAAGTGGCTTTTCCGAAGCTCAACCTCGTCTCCTGGTATCTCTACATCGGCGGCGGGCTGTTCACGGTGCTGTGCCTGTTCCTTGGAGGCGTCGACACCGGCTGGACCTTCTACACGCCGTTCTCGACGATGTTCTCGAACTCCTATGTGCTGCTGGCGGCGCTCGGGGTGTTTGTGGTCGGGTTTTCGTCCATCGCGACCGGCGTCAACTTCATCGCCACCGTCCATCTGATGCGCGCCGAGGGCATGACCTGGATGCGCCTGCCGCTGTTCGTCTGGGCGATGTACGCCACGAGCCTCGTGATGGCGCTCGCGACGCCGGTGCTCGCCATGGCGCTGCTGCTGATCATCGCGGAGCGCGGCCTCGGCATCCCGATCTTCGACCCCACGGTCGGCGGCGATCCGCTGCTGTTCCAGCACCTGTTCTGGTTCTACAGCCATCCGGCGGTCTACATCATGATCCTGCCGGCCATGGGCGTGGTGTCGGAGATCATCGCCTGCGAGGCGCGCAGGCGGATCTTCGGCTACCAGGCGATGGTCTACGCGATGCTGGTCATCGCCGTGCTCGGCTTCCTCGTCTGGGGCCACCACATGTTCGTCTCGGGCCAGTCGCCGCTCGCGAGCATGATCTTCTCGTTCCTGTCCTTCGTGATCGCGGTGCCGTCCGCCATCAAGGTGTTCAACTGGACGGGCACGCTCTACCGCGGTCAGATCCGCTTCTCGGCGCCGATGCTCTATGCGCTCGGCTTCGTCGGGCTGTTCACGCTGGGCGGGCTCACCGGGCTGATGCTGGCCGCCGTGCCGGTCGACGTGCATGTCAGCGACACCTACTTCGTCGTCGCCCATTTCCACTACATCATGGTGGGCGGCGCGGTGTCGGCCTTCTTCGGCGGCCTGCACTTCTGGTGGCCGAAGATCACCGGCCGGATGTATTCGGAAGTGTTCGCCCGTTTCGCCGCGGTCGCGCTGTTCTTCGGGTTCAACTTCACCTTCTTCCCGCAGTTCATCGTCGGCTATCTGGGAATGCCGCGGCGCTATCATGAGTACGTCCCGGAGTTTCAGGTCTGGAACGTCATGTCGTCGACCGGCGCGGTGACGCTCGCGATCGCCTACCTGATGCCGCTCGTCTATCTCGGCTGGTCGCTGCTCTACGGTGAGCGCGCTTCGGCTAATCCGCACGATGCGACCGGCCTCGAGTGGAGCACGGCCTCGCCGCCGCCGACGCATAATTTCCTGACGCCCCCCACCGTCGACGCCGAGCCATACGCCTATCACGACGAGACCGAGGCGCCCGACTACGAGAACGCGGCCGAGCGCCCGCAGAGGGCCGGCGCGTGAGCCCGCCGACCGCAATCCTGAACGCGCCGTGGGACGACCGCGCGCGCCAGCGCGAGGCGATGCGGTTCGGCGTCTGGCTGTTCCTCGCCGGCGAGATCCTGTTCTTCGGCGGCTTGCTGCTCGTCTACGCCGTCGCGCGCTACGTCGATCCTAAAGGCTTTCTCGCCGGAGCGCACGAAACCGACGCCGCCTATGGCTTCGCCAACACCATCATCCTGCTGACGAGCTCCTGCGCGATGACGATCGCGGAACGCGCCGCAAAGCAGGGCTTGGAGCGGGTCGCGTCAGCCGGGCTCTGGATCGCCTTCACGCTCGGCGCCGCCTTCCTTGCGGTGAAGGGCTTCGAATATCGCCAGGACCTTCAGGAGCATCTGTTTCCATCGGGCCAAGCTTTCAGGCTCGACCAGCCAGGCGCCGCCCGGTTCTGGGCGTTCTACTGGCTCGCGACCCTCGTTCACATGGCGCACCTGATCGGCGGGTTGGGCTTGATCGGCCGTCTGATCGCGCTCGGCAGGTTCGAGGGCGGCGTCGGACGGCGCTGGATGGCGGTCGAGGCGACGAGCTTCTACTGGCACTTCGTCGATGCGGTGTGGATCGTCCTGTTCCCTCTCCTCTACCTCGCCGGCAAGGACGGATGACGAAAGAACAGAAGCGCTACGTGGTGCGCGCTCCGCTGATCGGCCTTGCCGGCCTGATCGGCCTCGTCAGCCTGAGCGCCGGCTGGGCCTACGCGCCGTTCACGCCCGCCAAGCTCGAGGTCTCGCTCGCCTGCGCCGCCCTGATGCTCGCGGTGGTGCTCGTCGTCTTCATGGAGTTCCGCCGCGCCGGCGCGCTGGTGCGGGTCACGGCGCTCGCCGGCTGCGTCTGGCTGAGCTTTCTGTTCCTGCAGACGCTCGGCGAGATCGCCAGCCGCTAAGCGGCTCGCAGCCGGTCGATCAGGCGACCAGCGCCCGCGCTCGGACGCCCTCCCGAAAAATTCAGCCGCCGGCCAGGAACGGCTCTCAGGATCGGCCGTTGAGGTCGGCGCTTCCCTCCAGCTTCGGGCGTCTGTGACAGCATCGCACCTGCGCCCCGTCATCGCGGTTCCGGCCCGGAACGAGGAGATGAGGCTTGCCGCCCTCCTTCATGCCCTTGCCGTGCAGGAAGGTTTCGAGGACGCCACGCTCGACGTCGTCGTGGTCCTGAACAACTGCACCGACGGAACGATCAGCGAGGTCGACCGGGTTCGCGAGCTTCGCCCGGAGCTCGCGCTGACGGTCGTCGAGATCGAGTTTTCGGATGAGCGCGCGCATGTCGGCGAAGCGCGCCGGCTGGCGATGGATACGGCGGCGGCGCTCGCAGGCCACCACGGCGCGATCCTGACCACCGACGCAGACGCTGTTCCGCCGCGCGACTGGGTGTCCGAGACCTTGCGGGCGTTCGCATTGGGGGCCGATCTCGTCGGCGGCCGGCTTGTGGCCGACGCAGAGGAGGAAGCCGCGTTCGGCCCTGACTTCTTGCGCCGGGCGCGCGCGATCTGCCGGTATCATGACCTCTGCGACGAGCTCGCCGCCCTTGTGGATCCGATCGCTCACGACCCATGGCCGCGGCATCACGACCACACCGGCGCGAGCCTCGCGGTGCGGGCCGACGTGTACCGCCGCCTGGGCGGCCTCGACCCGCTGCCGTCCCGTGAGGATCTGGCCTTCGTCTCGCGAGCCAGAGCGGCGGGCTTTCGACTGCGCCACCCGCCGTCAGTCGGCCTCACCGTGTCGGCCCGCACCGACGGGCGGGCGCGTGGCGGAATGGCTGACTGTCTGAAGGCCTGGCGGAGGGAAGAGGCGACCGGCGCCCCGATCTTGGTGGAGCCGCCTGAGGCCGTCGAACGACGCCTGTTCCGACGCGCGCGACTCCGAGAGCTTCCGGACATGCGGCCGGACGAACGTCGCGCCGCTCTGGCCGAACTGGGGATCGACCCGCAGAATGCCCACGGCCTGAGCCCGGCCGCCCTGATCGAGCTCTACGCGTCCGACGAGCCCGATGCGCCGGCCACCGCGCTGGCCTCGGAGGCGATCGCGATCATCGTCGATCGCATCGCCGCGTTGCGGGGAGATCTCGATGCTGCGTGAGACCGGTGAACCGGAGCGGCTCGACGCGCTGAGCGCCGCGATCGCGGCTGAAGCGGCCGAACGCGACCAGGACGGCGGATTCCCACACGGGGCCTTCGCTGAGCTCGCGGCCTCCGGACTGATCGGCGATCCCCCGATCGGCAAGGGAGAGACGCGCCGTCTGCTGCGCCTGCTTGCGGCTGTCGGGCGGGGCGACCTCAGCGCCGGCCGGATCTACGAGGGCCATGTCAACGCACGACTGCTGATGCAGGCCTTCGCGACCGACGCGCAATCCGCGGCCTTTCGGCGGCTGGCGGAGGAAGGCCGCATATTCGGCGTCTGGAACACAGACGCGCCGGACGACCCGCTTCGCCTGTCGGAGGACGGCCGGCTCGCGGGCAAGAAAAACTTCGCGTCCGGCATCGACGGGCTGTCGCATGCGATCGTGACGGTGACGCTCGACGGCGCACGGCGGATGATCCTCGTCCCGGTCGCGGAGGCTGCGGTCGACCGGCGGTGGTGGCGGCCGCTCGGCATGCGGGCGTCGGGCAGCCACGTGGCCGACCTGACCGGCGTCGCCGTGCGTCCCGACTGGATGCTGGGGGGACCGGACGCGTACCTTCTGGAGCCCTGGTTCTCGGGCGGCGCGATCCGCTTCCTCGCGGTCCAGGTCGGCGGCCTGCATGCCGTGCTGGACGTGGCGGCCGCTCATCTGCGGCGGACGGGGCGGGCGCGCGACCCCTATCAGGCGCACCGCCTCGCGCGCATCGGCGTCGCCGTCCAGACCGGCTATCTGTGGCTCCAGTCTGCGGCCGACGCCTGGGAGCGCGCGGCGCAGTCCGTCAAATCCGTCGACGACCTCCTCGCCGTCGCGAACGGCGCGCGGGTGGCGATCGAGGCGGCGGCGCTCAGCGTGCTGGAAGAGGCCGAGCGCGGCGTAGGCGCAGCCGGCATGATCGCCCCCCACCCGCTCGAGCGTTTGGTCCGCGATCTGCGCACCTATCTTCGGCAACCCAACCCGGACGGCGCGGAAGCCGCCTTCGGAGCCGCGGTCGCCGACGGCCGCTGGCGCCCCGAATGAGAAGCCTGACGATCTCGGTCGAGGCGCTCGATCGCGGCGGCCCGGCGCTGATTATCGCGCCTCATCCGGACGACGAGTCGCTTGGATGCGGCGGGCTGATCGCAGCGCTCGCCGCACGCGGGCGCAGGGCAGTCGTCGTGTTCATAACCGACGGCGGCGCGTCCCATCTGAAGTCGAGGACGTGGGACCGGCCGCGGCTCGCCGCGGTCCGGGAGGCCGAGGCCCGGGAGGCGATCCGCCGCCTCGGCCTCGCCGCCGACGCGGCGGTGTTCCTGGGTCTGCCGGACGCCGACATGCCGCCTCCGGGCTCCGCCGCATTCGAGGACGCGGAACGCGCCGTTCTGGACGTCGTGGAGGCGCTCCGGCCGGGGCTGGTCCTGCTTCCCTGGCGGCGCGACCCGCACCGGGACCACCGCGACTCTTGGGCGCTCGCGACGCGTGCCCTCGCCGCGTCGTCGGTCGCGCCGGATGTGCTCGAATACGCCATCTGGCTCGATGAGCTCGGGTGTGAGCGAGATCACCCGCAGGAGGGCGAGGTCGACCGCGTGCTCGTCGACGTCGCCGCGACGCTGCCGCTGAAGCGTGCGGCGATCGGCGCGCATGTCTCGCAGCATGGCGGCCTGATCACGGATGATCCGGACGGCTTCCGGTTGACCCCCGAGACCGTCGCGCGTCTGACGTCCGACACGGAGACCTACTGGCGGTCATGCAGCGCAACGCCATAGATCCCGGCGGCTTCGAGACGAAGTTCCAGAGCGATCCCGACCCCTGGGACTACGAGACCTCGCCGTTCGAGGCGCACAAGCGCCGCGTGCTGCTCCGCGCCTGCGGCCCGCGCCGCTATGGCCGCGCCCTGGAAATCGGCTGCGCGATCGGCGTCACCACACGGGCGCTCGCGCGCATCGCCGGGCGCCTTCTGGCGGTCGACCCGTCCCCGACCGCGCTCAAGGAAGCCGCCCGAAGGACTCGAGACCTTCGTAACGTGGCCCTGCGTCGGCTGGAGCTGCCGGAGCGGATACCCGGCTCCTTTGATCTGATCGTCGTTTCGGAAGTGCTTTACTACCTTCCGGAGCTCAAATGCCGCCAAGCCGTGTCGGCGCTGCGGGCCGCGCTCGCGCCCGGCGGCCGCATCGTTCTCCTCCACCACATCCGCGACTTCGACGACGCCTCGCAAAGGCCGTGGCTCGCCCAAGAGCGGGCTGCGGCGATCCTTCTAGGCTCGATGGCGCAGGCGTTCCGGCATCGCGAGAGCCGCTTCGTCGCCGAGGCTTTCGTCGCCCGACGGCGGTGATCGCCGTCTGATCGCGTCATGCCGATCGGTCGGCATGCGCCGTCGCCGACGCCGCCCTGCAGCCGGGCCGGACCGCACGCGGAACCAGCGCCGATCCGGCGCTTGCATGGGATGCGTATGACCGTCGGGGGACGGCGCAGGAAAGGCAATCCCCATTGACCACCGCGTACCTCAACCGCATCGCCACGGCGACGCCGCCCAATGACGTGCACGAGGCCTTCGTCGCCTTCGCGGAGCGCCAGCTCACGGAGCCGCGGGTCAACCGCATGTTCCACCGGATGGCGGAGCGCAGCCAGATCGAGCACCGCTGGTCGTCGCTTGCTCCCAATGGCGACGGCGCGCCCGGAAAGATCGACCGGGACGGCTTCTACAGGTCCGGCCGCTTCCCCTCGACGGGCGAGCGCATGCGTCGGTACGAAACGGTCGCGCCCGATCTGGCGGCGCAGGCTTTCGAGCGCCTGCAGCTCGGCGACGACGCCAGACGGCTGACGCATCTGATCACCGTCTCCTGCACCGGTCTGTCTGCGCCGGGCGTCGACTTCGACCTGATCGCCCGCTTCGGCCTCGATCCCTCGATCGAGCGGACCACGGTCGGCTTCATGGGCTGCTACGCCGCGATCAACGGCCTGAAGCTCGCGCGCCACATCGTGCGATCGGAGCCCCAGTCGCGCGTCGCGGTGGTCTGCCTTGAGCTCTGCACGCTCCACCTCAACGAAAGCTCCAGCCTGGAGCAGCTGCTCTGCTTCCTGGTGTTCGGCGACGGCTGCGCCGCCGCGATCGTGAGCGCCGATCCGATCGGGGTGTCGATCGACGGCTTCCATGCCGCGATGGCGCCCGGCACGGCGGACGAGATGCGGTGGAACATCGGCGACCTCGGCTTCGACATGTTCCTGTCTGGTCAGGTGCCGATCGAGCTCGGGCGGACCCTGCGGCTCGGCGCGGAGACGATCCTGGCGGGCCGCGCCATCGAAGACGTCGGCCTGTGGGCGGTGCATCCCGGCGGACGCTCGGTGCTCGACGCCGTCGAGGCGGGGCTCCAGCTCGGGCCCGAGGCGCTCGCGGCCTCCCGCGAGGTGCTGCGCGCCCACGGCAACATGTCGTCGGCCACGATCCTGTTCGTGCTCGCCGAACTGATGCGCGACGCGGCGCCAGGCCAGAGCGGCTGCGCGATGGCGTTCGGGCCCGGCCTCGTGGCCGAGACCATGACGTTCCGGACAGCCGCGCAGTGACCGTCTTCAGCGCCGCCGCGCGCTCCGGCGCGCGCGAGCTCATGGACGAGGATTCCACCGACTTCGAGACGTTTCACGGATGTCTGGCCGACCTCGCCCGGGTCAACCGGCTGTCGCTCGGATATCGGCCGACCATCGCCTTCCTCGACCGGCTGCGGCGCGAGCGGCGGCTTCCCCAGGGACGGCCGCTCAGGATTCTCGACGTCGGCTGCGGCTATGGAGACACGCTGCGCGCGATCGACGCCTGGGCGAAGCGGGTCGGCGCCCCCGTCGCTCTGCTGGGCATCGACCGCAACCCCTGGGCGGAACGCGCGGCGCGGGCCGCGACTGACACGACCGCGCCGATCGCCTTCCGCACCGTCGACCTGTTCGACTTCCGCCCGGACGGTCCGATCGACGTCGTGCTGAGCGCGCTCTTCGCCCACCATTTGAATGATCTGGAGCTGACGCGCTTCCTGCGCCGGCAGGAGGAAATCGCCGGCGTCGGCTGGTACGTGAATGACCTGCGACGGAGCCGCCTCGCCTTTCACGGCTTTCGAGCGGCCTCGGCGGCGCTGCGGATGCATCGCTTCGTCCGCCATGACGGTCCGGTGTCGTTTGCGCGCGCTTTCGTCGAGGACGACTGGCGGCGCGCGCTGGCGGCCGCGGGCGTGCCGGAGGCCGCGGCCGAGATCGCGCGCCGGGCGCTGTTCCGGCTTTGCGTCTCGCGCATAAAACCGTGAGCGACGAGAGGCACGACACGCTGATCGTCGGCGGCGGCCCCGCCGGGTCGGCGCTCGCCGCGGAGCTCGCCGGCGCCGGGCGCGACGTCGTGCTGGTCGAGCGCGAGCGCGGGCCGCATCACAAGGTCTGCGGCGAGTTCCTGAGCGCGCCGGCGCTCGCCATGCTGGCGCGCCTTGGGCTCGACGTGGCGGCGCTCGGCGCGGTTCCGATCGGCCGGATCGGCGTCTCCCGCGGCCGCTGGCGGATGGAGCGGCCATTGCCCTTCCGGGCGATGAGCCTGTCCCGGCGGGCGCTCGACGAGGCGCTGCTCGGGCTGGCCGCGGCGGCGGGCGCGCGGGTCCTGCGCGGGACGCCGGTCCGGGAGCTGACGCTCGTGGACGGCTGCTGGCGAGCCCGCCTCTCCGAACGCTCGATCCTCGCGCGGCGCGCCGTGCTGGCGACGGGCAAGCACGAGCTTCGCGGCCACGCCCGGCCGCCGGGCCGGCAGGACGACCTGATCGGCTTCAAGATGCACTACCGGCTGGCTGCGGCGGCGCGGGGAAAGCTCGACGGCCGGGTCGAGATCGCGCTGTTTCCCGGCGGCTACGCCGGTCTCGAGCCGATCGAAGACGATCGCGCCAATCTCTGCCTCGTGCTGGGGCGCGACGCGTTCTTGAAGGCCGGCGGACACTGGGACGCGACGCTCGATCTCGTTCGCGGCTCCTCCTGCGTCTTCCGCTCGGCGCTTGGCGGCGCCGAGCCGCTGTTCGACCGCCCGCTCGCCATCTCGCGCATCCCGTATGGCCTGGTGCGCCGTTCCACCGAGGGCCCCTGGCTCGTCGGCGATCAGGCGGCCGTCATCCCGTCGCTTGCCGGCGAAGGCATGTCGTTCTCGCTTCATGGCGCGCGCGCCGCCGCGCGTTACATGATGGCGAACGGCGCCGCGGCCGAGTTCCAGGCGTCGCTCGCGGCGGACGTATCCCGGCAGATCGGGCTCGCGACCGCTATCTCGCGCCTGATCGTGCGGCCTTGGGCGCAGCGGCTCGCGCCGCTGTTCGCGCCCGCTATCGTGACGCGGATCGCAAGCGGCACCCGCCTGAGGTCAGCCCCGCAGGAGACGCCCGGCGCCCGAACCTAACAGAGTTCGAGGGAGCGCGCCCCGCGATGCCGGCGATGAAACGGCGTCGTCATCTTCGCTCCGCAAAGCCCGGACGAATCGGTCCGCGTTTTTCGTTGAAGCGGAAAGCCGGCGCAGCTCGCGTCCTGTCGCCAGCTGCGCTGAGGGCGCGGAGGGGGAAGAGCAAGGTTCAACCGCCGCGTGTCGTGCAACAGTTCCAAAGACGCGGCGTTACCGCCGACGCGTGAAGGGCTTGGCCCAGATTCTAAAGGGACGGGCCGGCGTCTGACCTTCGGTTTGCGCCGTCTTCTCCTGCAAGCCCTGGTGGTCAAGGCGGTAGCGCCAAAAAACTCCGCCGAAAGTCGTGAGCACGTGCTAAAAAGTGACTGCCGAGAGAGACCGGCAAATTCTCTCCCGGCAGCCCGCTGTCACGTTTGGCCCCCAGCCAAGACAGCGGGCTTTTTATGCCATTACTTGTGGTCGAACGCTAACTTTTTTGTCCCTTGAAGATTGCGCTGCGCCGGCGAACAAGATCGCGACCTCGTGTTGGAGAACAGCAATTTCTGACGACGTTGGGCCAATCGATTCAACTAAATAACCTAACCAGTGTTTCGGACAAACTCATTCCTGATCCAATGCCGGGCGGTTCCTTTGTAGAGAGCTCTGCATCCTGGCGCTGCTAAAGCTCTCAATTCATGCCGTTCCAGTATCTGAATCATTTGGAGAGCCTCGGTCAAAGACGGCGCGGCTGCAAGGCGACGCGCGACCGTCCTGGATAGCAGGCCCGGACCTGTCGAGAACCAGATCGATTCGCTATCGCCGCGTATGATCGCTGCAACTGCGCTTGCAAGCGCGTCACGGATGACGGGATGACCTGGAGCCGCCGCGATGAAATTGTTGCCGATGGAACCGAACGACTCCTGCCAGAGCACCAGCTCGGAACCTGAGATCAAGCCGGCGATCGGCGCCTTGCTGCGGTCGTCCGCGTCGACATAGACGCCGCCTTCGCGCCAGAGCCACACCAGCCGCAGCAGATCGGCCTTCTGTGCGGCGCCGCGCGCCTGCTTCCAGGCCCGATAGACCAGCAGGTCGTCGCCACGCCTGATGTAGGCCTCCGCGTCGCCATCGGAAAATCGCGTGTACTGGAAGTCCGGATTGTCGTTCCGCCAGCTGAACATCATCTCCAGGACTTCCGACGGAACGTCCGAACTATCCCAGTACTGCAATATCTTCCGCGGGATCTGTCTCGCTGCCGCCTGATCTGGCTTCGCAAACGCGCCCCGTCGCCTGAGGCCGAGCAGCAGCGCGATCGCCGGCGCCGTCTGATCTGGATGCTGGAGCACGGTGGATTTCAACCCGTCGAGGTCGTCGTCCGCCAGCGCATTGCGCGCCTGACGCGAAGCGTCACGGTCGACCTGGAACTCGTTCAGGAACGCGCCGGTCAGGCTTTGCGACGGGTTGAGAGAACGCCCCTGCGCGAGAAGCGCGCCGACCCGGTGCTTCTGATGGAACGCAAGCCATGTCTGCGCGCTCGTGAGGTCGAGCCTCCGGAGCGCGGCGCGCGCGAGGGCGAGGTGAACTCTCGCGTCGGCCGGCGAGATATCGAGGATCCGCTCGTAGATCAGGCTTGCGCCGTCCTCGTCGCGCCTGAACTCACATAGCTTGGCTTCGACGAGCAGTCGGCTCACGAGTTTTCGGCCATTGAGCGCCGGCAGTTTGGCCAGGAGTTCCTCCGCCCGCCGGAACTGACCGATCTCGATGGCCTGCAGGGCGGCTTCCATCAACAGGTCCGGATGACCGGCAAACTGCGTCAGCCCGCTTTCGAGCGCGTCCGCGGCCGCTCCGTCGTGGCCGCGCCGGAACAGCTGGCGGGCTCGCTCCAACTCGAAGTCGGGCCGAGGTCCGATCATCCGCTCGGCGCCGGAGAGCACCTGCATTGCGGCCGTGAGGCCGGACTCGCGGCCCCGCAGATGGGCCAGCCGCCGCCACCCCCTCACGTTTTCCGGCGTGACGGCCAAGGAGCGCTCGATCGCGTCCACCGCATCGGCCGATCGCGCCGCAGCCGCGGAGAGCTGACCCAGCTTCATCAAGATCTTTGGATGCCCCGGGTGGCGTTTCGCCAGCTCATCAAGCGCCTCATGAGCATCGGCAAGCTCGCCGGCCCGGTACTGCATGTCGCATGCAAGAAGAGCCAGCCGCAGGTTGCCGGGATCGAGCTCCAGCGCGCGCGAATAAGCCCGCCGCGCGTCGCGATAGAGGCCGCGGGTCTTGGCGACGTCACCCAGTCCCTTGTGCGCAGCAGCGCAGTCGACCGCGAGCGCCATCGCGTCGTCGAAAGAGGCCTGCGCCTCATCAAGCCGTCGCAGATCGAGTTCGCTCTTGGCCTTGCGCAGCAGGACCGCAAGATCGTCCGGCCGGTGACGCAGCAGCGCGCTCCAGATCGCAAGCGCTCCCGCCGCATCGTCTTTTCGACCCTTGGCCAGCTTCACGAGACGGCCATAGAGCGCGGGCTTCAGCTCCACAGCGCGAGCGTAGGCGGCGGCAGCGCCGTCGAAATCGGCTTGCCGAATCAGGACCTCGGCGGTCTTGAGCCGGATGCTCGCGCGCCGCGGCCTCCGCTTCTCCGCCTTGCGCAGCCAGCGAAGCGCGGTCCGCCAGCGGCCGCGAGCAGAGGCGGCCTCGGCGACTCCGAGGAGAGCGGAAACCTCGTTTGGACGCGCGGCGAGCGCGCTCTTGAAGGCTGCGGAGGCTTCGCGAAACCGTCCTTCGGAGAGAGCAAGACGGCCAACGGCCATCGAGTCGGCATGGGTCGGCTGTTCCGGCATGCGCCAGTCCTGTGAAACGAGCTGTGGCGATGAAGCTGGCGTGCGCTGCATGGCGACGGCGAGCGCCGTCGCCATGCAGCGGGGCGTCAGGCCGCCGTCACGTGCCTATCGGCCGGGTAGAGCGCCTCGGCGCGCTGGCGCAGACGCTGACGCGTGGCGACCGGAACCTGCCGGCATGACTGCGCTCGCGGCAGAGCCATCTCGGGAACGGGCGAACCCGCCCCGAACAGGGCCTCGTGCTCTGCCCAATTGTCGAAGCGCATACGGGTGACATTATCGACAAAAGTCTCCGCCGGCGCGCCTTCCGCCAAGATCAGTGAATGATCCTCAAGCTCCACGTGATAGTAAGTGAAGACCTCATCGACCTCGTGCTCGCGCACGATGGACTGGTGGTTCACGAGGGCGCTCGCCTGGACGAGCCTGTCGTCGACGAACAGCGCGTGGTCTGGGGAGACGAGCAGGTCCCTGCTGGGAACGTTGTCCGCGAGCGCTCCCGCCTTGATGCGGATCGGGAAGAACCTTTGCGGATCAGCGAACTGGCGCGAGACCATGCGGCGGCCGATCCAGCGTACGGGAACCTGGCGACCGTCCGCAGTGAGCACCTCGTCACCGGGCAGCAGCGATTCGACCGCAACAGCGCCGTTCAAGGTGGTGATGGCGGTGCCGGCCATGAAGCAGACGGGCGCCGCTTCGTCGAGGTCCCACTGGGTCTCAGGCGTAACCGTATCGGTCGACAGCAGCGACAGCTGCAGGTTTGAGACGTCGGTGCCCTCAGGCACGAAGGTCGTCGAGGTGAGGCCGCCGACGCCGCCGAGCGGCAGGGAGGTTCCGACGAAGCCGACGGGATTGCCGTCGCCGTCGAAAACCGTTCCGGCGTAGGTGTAAGTCACCGGCGCGCCGAACAGCCCGGTGTTCGCGGTGAAAGTGTCACCTGCGACGTCGCCCAGGACGCCCAGATTTTCGCTTCCGGATGACCCGGCGTCGGCGACTCCGACCCCCGCGCCAGTCTGCAGCCCGAGGTTCAGAATATTGTTAGCGTTCACAGTCGTATAGGCGTCGTAGTTCGCCATCTATGGCCCCCATAATCGCTTCCGGCAAAGCGTCGTGATGCCGCCAACGCCCTCCTTTCATCGAGTTGCTATCAGCGGCTCGACGGTTATGCGGATTATGCTTCAAGAGGTCCGGCAACCTCTGGATGCGCCCGCTCCGATCAGTGAAACCTCAGCGTCACAAAATGGCAATCTAAAAACGCAATCCCGCCACAGTTCGCGTTTTGCGGCGGTTGAACCGCAGAACAGAGGCCCAATTTGGGACACGTCGAAAGTATAAGCTGTCGCTGTCAGATCGCGCCCAGGAACATCCTGTAGGCGGCGTTCTGCGACTCGTCCTCATAGGGGTAGCCGAGGCTCGCGATCTTCTCCTCGAAGCGCGGCCGGTCGGCGCCCGGAACCTGAAGCCCCACCAGCACCCGTCCATAATCCGCGCCATGGTTGCGGTAGTGGAACAGGGTGATGCTCCAGTCCGAGCCCACCGCCTCGAGAAACCTCAGGAGCGCGCCGGGCCGCTCGGGGAATTCGAACCGGAGCACGATCTCGTCCGAGATGCCCTGCCGCCGGCCGCCGACCATGTAGCGGATGTGCAGCTTGGCGATCTCGTCGGCGCTGATGTCCAGCACCGAATAGCCGGCGGCTTCCATCCCCGCGATCAGCTCGGGCTTCTCGCGGACCGCGTCGGTGAGCTTGAGCCCGACGAACACATGGGCCTCGGAGCCGGAGGCGTAGCGGTAGTTGAACTCGGTGATGGTCCGGCCGCCGATCATCTCGATGAAGCGGCGGTAGCTGCCGCGCTCCTCGGGGATCGTGACGGCGAGCAGCATCTCGCGCGCTTCGCCGACCTCCGCCCGCTCGGCGACGTGGCGGAGCCGGTCGAAATTCATGTTCGCGCCGCTGTTGATCGCCACCAGCGCGCCGCGCGCCGGGCGGCCGCGCGCCGCGTAGGCCTTCAGGCCGGCGAGCGACAGCGCGCCCGCCGGCTCGGCGAGCACGCGCGTGTCCTCAAAAATGTCCTTCACGGCGGCGCACATCTCGTCGGTGTCCGCGGTGAGCACGCCGTCGAGCAACTCGCGGCAGATGCGGAACGTCTCCTCGCCCGCCTGGCGAACCGCGACGCCGTCGGCGAACAGCCCGACGCGCGGCAGCACCACGCGCGAGTCCGCCTCGAGCGCCGCCTTCATGGAGGCCGCGTCGGCGGGTTCGACGCCGATCACCTTCACCTCAGGCCTGAGATATTTGACATAGGAGGCGACGCCCGCCGCCAGCCCGCCGCCGCCGACCGGCACGAACAGCGCCTCGATCGGTCCCGGATGGTCCTGCAGGATCTCGACGCCGATCGTGCCCTGGCCGGCGATCACATGCGGATCGTCATAGGGGTGGATGAAGGTCATGCCACGCTCGGCGCCCATCATCCGGGCGAACGCATAGGCGTCGTCGAAGGTGTCGCCGTGCAGCAGCACCTCGCCGCCGAGGTGGCGCACGGAGTCGATCTTGATCGGCGGCGTCGTCACCGGCATCACGATCAGCGCCTCGACGCCGAGCCGCTGCGCCGACAGCGCCACCCCTTGCGCGTGATTGCCCGCGGAGGCGCAGACGACGCCGGCGCGGCGCTCCTCGTCGGACAGCCGGGCGATGCGGTTGTAGGCGCCGCGGATCTTGAACGAGAACACCGGCTGCATGTCCTCGCGCTTCAGCAGGACATCGCGGCCGAGGCGGGCGCCGAGGCGGGTCATGCGGTCGAGCGGGGTGTGCGCCGCGACGTCGTAGACGCGGGCGTCCAGGATCTCGCGAACGTAATCCATCCGGCTGCTCCTTGGGGCCGGTCGGCGCGCCCCTGCGGACGTCCGGCCGTCTTCCGCGCCAAATCTGCTGGCCGGACAAGGGGCTCTAGGCGAGGAGGAGGAGCTTGCGCAAGCGGCCTGTGGGCTCAGTCGGCGGCGGCCCGCGCCGCCGCGAGCGGAGTTCCGCGCTGGGTCACCACCAGCGCCACCCCCGACAGCACCAGCACCAGCGCCGCGACCGCCTTCGGGGTGATCGGCTCGCCGAGGATGGGCGCCGCGGCGAGAACGCCGATCAGCGGCACGAGCAGCGACCCGGTCGCGGCGGTCGAGGGCGACAGCCGGCGGATCGCGGCGAACCAGGCGAGATAGCAGAGCCCCATCGGAACGGCGGTCATGTAGAGCCAGGACGCAACGCCGACGGCGCTCAGGCCGCCGAGCCGCGGGTGCTCGAACGCCAGGCTGAGCGCGATCATCGGCGCGCTGCCGAGCGCGACCTGCCAGGCGGTGTTGGCGATCGGCGGCAGCGGGGCCGCGCCGCGCCCCGTCACGGTTCCCATGGCGAACAGCACGGCGCCGGCGAGCGCGATGGCGACGCCCGGCAGCTTCGCGGCGTCGAGCGCCGCAAGGCTGTCGCCGAACAAGGTCAGCGTGCCGGCGAGACACAGCACGAGCGCCGCCGCCGAGCGCAGGCTTGGGCGGACGCCCAGCACCGGCCAGGCGAGCAGCACCGCCCAGACCGGCATGGTGTAGACCAGCAGCGCCGCCTCCCCGGCCTTGAGCCAGAGCAGCGCGAGCGTCGAAAAGCCCATGAAGGCGAAGACGTTGGTGAAAGCCGCCCAGGCGAGCCGCGCGCGTCCGCCGCGCGGGACCGTGAGCCGCTCGCCCTTCGCCATAGCGAGCGCGGCGAGAACCGCCGCGGCGGCGAGCCCCGCCGATCCGCGTGCGAACAAGGGCGGCCATTCCTGCAGCAGCAGCTTGACGATCGGCCAGTTGAGGCCCCAGCCGACGGTCGCGACCAGCAGGCACGCGACGCCCGCGCGGTCGATCCGCGCGGGCTTCAAACCTGCTGACGAGACTTCAGCGGCCGGCGCTGCGGTAGCGCGCGATCCTGTCATGGAGACCTTCCGGCATGACCGAGCGGACGAGGTCCGCCATGTCGGCGTCGCGCGTGTCCGCGCCCGTGAGCGCCAGAAGGCGTTCCGCCGCCGAGGCCGGCAGGCCCTGATGCGACGCCGCGATCTTTTCGGCCGCGGCCTCCAGCTCCGAGCGCTCCACCAGATGAGTGAGCAGTCCGAGGCTCAAGGCCTCCTCGGCGCCGATTGTCCGGTTCTCGAGCAGGATCGCACGGGCTGCGTCCTGGCCGACGACGCGCGCCAGATGGCGCGTGCCGAGCGCCACGCCGAAGCGGAAGCCCGGGAAGCGGAACTTGGCCTCGCGCGAGCCGATCCGGTAGGCGCAGGACGCCACGAGGTCGGCGCCCGCGCCGAACGCCGCGCCGCCGACCAGCGCGATGGTGACGACCGGCGCGTGGCGCACCGCCTGCAGCAGGGTCTCGATCCGGACGAAGCGCAGCAGCAGGTCGCCCTGGCTCTGCTCCTCTACCCCGGTGAAGTCGAAGCCGCCGCAGAACGCCTTGCCCTCGCCCATGAAGGCGACCGGCGTCCCGTGTTGCGTGGCCGCCTCGAAGGCTGCAAGCAGCGCGTCGACGGTCGCGGCGTCGAGCGCATTGGCTTTTTCGCCCCGATCGATCGTCAGCGTGCGGAACGCGCCCGCGGCGGCGGAGCCGACCCTCACAGGGCCTTGGCGTAGCGGCGTTCCGTCCATTCGCTCATCACCTCGTCATTGTGCTCGCCGAGCCGCGGGGGCGTCCGCGTGATCTCGAACTCGTAGTCCGTCAGCGCGATCGGGAAACCGACCGTCTTGGCCTCCGCGCCGTTCGGCATGGTGACCGGCTGCACCCAGCCCATCTCGTCGACATGCGGATCGGAGAGGATCTCGGCGAAGTCGTTGATCGGCGCGCAGGGCACGCCCCTGGCGTCGAAGTCCGCGAGCCATTCGGCGGCCGTGCGGGTCGCGAAGATCGGCCCGAGGATTTCGGCAAGCTCGTTCTGGTTCTTCGCCCGCAGCGACTGCGTGGTGAAGCGCGGATCGTCCGGCAGGTCGGGCCGGCCGACGATCGCGCAGGTGTCGCGCCACAGCTTGTCATTGCCAGCCGCGATCGTGAACGGCTTGTCGGACGCCTGGAACCCGGCGTAGGGCGCGTTGCGCGGATGCGCCGAGCCGAGCCGGCGCGGCGCGACGCCGGTGCCGAAATACTCGCTCGTCTGCAGCGCCGAGATGCCCAGCAGCGAACCGAGGATCGAGCAGTCGACATGCGCGCCCTTGCCGGTCTCGCGCGCCCGCATGACCGCGGCGAGGATTACATAGCCGGCGTAGAGACCGGTCGCGAAGTCGCCAACCGGCACGCCGCATTTGACCGGCGGCCGGCCTTCCTCGCCGGTCACGCTCATCAGGCCGCTCATCGCCTGGGCGGTGACGTCGAAGGCGCCCTTCTGCGAGTAAGGTCCGCTCTGGCCGTAGCCGGTGATCGAGCAGTAGACCAGACGTGGATTGCGCGCCTTGAGCTGGTCGTAGCCGAGCCCTGCCCGCTTCAGCGCTCCGGGGCGGAAATTCTCGATGAAGACGTCGGCGTTCTCGACCAGCGCGTAGAGCTTGGCGAGATCGTCCTTGTTCTTGATGTCGAGCGCGATCGAGCGCTTGTTGCGGTTGAGCGAGGTGAAATTGCCGCTGAACTCGCCCTCGCCTTCCGGGCCGGCGTGCAGCGGCGGCCAGCCGCGCATGCCGTCGCCGCCGTCCGGACGCTCGACCTTCACCACGTCGGCGCCGAGATCGGCGAGCAGCATGCCGGTGAACGGCCCCGCCGCGATCTGCGCGAATTCGAGCACCCGCAGCCCTTCGAGAGGTCTTACGGACGCTGCGCCGTTCATGCTCATGCCACCAGCCTTTCGCCTTCCAACGCCGCATAGGCGCCGCGATGATAGAGCAGCGGCTCGCCGCCATGCACATGCACCTTGGCGACCTCGCCAATGATGATGGTGTGATCGCCGCCCTGGCAGATCTCCGAGAGGCTGCATTCCGCCGCCGCGAGCACGCCGTCAAGCAGCGGGCTGCCGAATTCGCCGATCGTGTAGCCGACGGTTTCGAACTTGTTCGGCTGCTTGGAGGCGAAGATCCGGGAAATCTCCGTCTGCTCGCGAGCCAGGAAGTGCAGCCCGAAATGGCCGCTCGCGAGCAGCGCGCCGAGCGTGTTCGACTTGTGGTCGAGGCAGATCAGGAACAGCGGCGGATCGAGCGACAGCGACGTCACCGCGTTGATGGTGACGCCGCAGAGTTCGCCCTCGGGGCTCTGCGTGGTGACCACCGCGACGCCGGTCGCGAAATGGCCGGCGAAGGCGCGCAGTTCATTCGTGGTGATCTGAGCGGAGACGCACATTTGGGATGAACCTCCCGGATACGGCGCTGCGGAACTTGGGGGTGTGAAGGCGCGTCAGGCGGCGGCGGCGAGCGGGCCGTCGAGCCGAAGGCCTGCCTGCCGCATCAGCGGCAGCACGCGCTCGCCGAAGAACTTCAGGTCAGGCAGGAAGTCGTAGAAATTGACCTGAACGCCGTCGATCCCGGCGGCCTTGAGGCGCTTGAAGCCGTCCACGACCTGTTCGGGCGTGCCGACGATGTGGACGTTGCCGCCGATCGTCCACTGCTCCTTGGTGGCCGCCTTCCAGGACGCCTGATCGCCGCCCGCGAAGGTCTGGTAGAAATTCTGCGCCGCCACCGGGTCCGCGTTCTCCAGGATCGCGTTGTACTGCGCCCAGGCCTCGGCCTCGGTCTCGCGGCAGATGACGTGCGGGTTGATCAGCGTGCGGACGTCGCGGCCGATCTCCTGCGCCGCCGTTTTGATCTTGGCGATGTGCGGAGGCAGCGCCTCGCAGGCCTTGTCCAGATTGGCGCCGGCCGGGCTCGTCACGAAGATCAGGTCCGAATGCTTGACGGCGTATGCGAGCCCAGCGCCCGAGGAGGAGGCGTTCACCAGCAGGCATTTGCCGCCGGCCGGCTTGGGCGCGATGAAGGCGTCCTTCATCTTCCAGAAGCGGCCGTCGATCGTGAGGTTCTCGTCCTCGGACCAGAGCCGCTCCATCATGGTCACGAACTCGTCCGCCATGACGTAGCGGTGGTCGTGCTCGATCGGCTCGAGCCCGAACATCTCGAACTCACTCTTCTTGTAGCCGGTGACCATGTTGAGGCCCCAGCGGCCGCCGCTCATCTCCGAGATAGTGGCGCCGAACTTGGCGAGGTGCAGCGGGTGCCAGCCGTAGAGGATGTGCACCGTCGATACGAGCAGGATGCGCTTGGTGAGCGCGGCGAGGCCGGCCGTCACGAGCAGCGGATCGGTCGCCATCTCGCGGAACTTCATCTCGCCGCCATAGCCGCCCTTGCCCATCCACTGGGCGAGGCCGAACACCAGGTCGAAGCCGAGCCGCTCCGCCTCGACAGTGCAGCGGGCGTTGTAATCGAAGGTCCAGGAGGTCTCGCGCGGCGCGCGGGACGGGCTCCAGGCGCCGGACTGGATCGGCAGGAACAGGCCGAGCATCAGCGGATTGCGCTTGGCGGCCTCGAGCGGCGACAGGGCAGCCTCGTCGCCTCCGTGGATTCGATCGAGCATCGTGCGCTCTCCCATCTGTTTAGCCCGGAGTTGATCCCCGGCGCCGATCTCTTGCGAACCCGTCAGCGGTGCGCGCCGGCTCGTCTGACCAAGATCGTAGGCTTCGTATTTTTCGATTGAAAACGATTGTTTTCGATGAGGATTCTTCGATTAATTCGATAGAGCGCCGCCGCGTCGCGGCTGACGCGCACGGCCGGCGAGTCGCCTCGCCGGCCGCCGCCATCACAGCCTCCGTGGGCGAACGGAGGCTACGAGGTCGCCGTGACCGGCGCCCGCCCAACCGGCGCGGCCGCCGTCTCCAAGTCCCCGCGGGCCCACCCCTCATTGGTCGCGTAGTCGGTCTTCGAGCGATCCTTGAGGCACAAGGCCGAGACCAGGCTGATCGCCGCGATCACCGCCAGATAGACGCTGATGGCCGTCGAGGTGCCGTAGGTGTGCAGCAGGTAGGCGCAGATCAGCGGCGCCGGCCCGCCGGACGTCAGCGACGCCAGGTGATAGCCGATCGAGGAGCCGGAATAGCGCACGTTCGGCGGGAAGCTCTCGGTCGTGAAGGCGGCGAGCGGCGCCCACTGCATGTCGTGGATCGGGATCGAGATGACGATCGCGAGGACGACGAGCGCCGGGATCTTGGTGTCCAGCATCCAGAAATACGGGAACGCGAAGGCCAGCATCGTGGCCGCCCCGATCACGTACATGCGCTTGCGGCCGATCTTGTCCGACGCCCAGCCAAAGAACGGGTTGGCGAACAGCGAGAACACGCAGGCGACGAGCACGCAGTTGAACAGGAACTGCTTTTCGAAACCCAGGTTCTTTGTGCCGTAGGACAACAGGAACGTCGTGAAGATGACGAACGGGGCCTGCTGGCCGGTGCGGATCAGGCAGGTGAGCAGGATCTGCTTCCAGTAGCCGCGCACCGCTTCCATCACCGGGGCGCGGGAGAGCTTCTTTTCGTCCTGCAGCCGCTTGAAGACCGGCGTCTCCAGCACGCCGAGGCGGATGTAGAGCCCGACGCCGATCAGCAGCGCGCTGATCAGGAACGGAATGCGCCAGCCGATGGCCTCGAACCAGGCGGCGTCGCCGAACTGCGCGGTAAGGGTGAGCGCGCCCACCGCCATCAGCATGCCCAGAGGCGAGCCGAACTGCGGCCAGCTGGCGGCCAGGCCGCGGCTCTTGTTGAACTTCGACCACTCGGTCGCGACCGCGACCGCGCCGCCCCATTCGCCGCCGACGCCGATGCCCTGCAGGACGCGCAGGACGACGAGGCCGACCGCGCCCCAGACCCCGATCGACTCGTAAGTCGGCAGCAGGCCGATGAAGACGGTGCTGACGCCCATCAGCAGCAGCGTCACCACCAGGGTCGTCTTGCGGCCGATGCGGTCGCCATAATGGCCGAAGATCAGCGCGCCGAGCGGGCGCGCCACGAAGCCGACGAACATGGTCGAGAACGACAGCAGCGTCGCCGAATAGGGATCGTTGGCCGGGAAATAGAGCTTGCCGAACACAAGCGCCGCGGCCAGTCCGTAGAGATAGAAGTCGTACCACTCGATCATCGTGCCGACGGTCGAGGCGATTACGGCGCGCCGGGCGTGGCGCGCGGTGTCGGCGTCGTTCAACGCCGACGTCCCCTGATGAGACGCCATCAAGTCCTCCTCACGTCCCTCCCCGGGACTATGGTGTCCACGTCGCCGAAGCCTGGATCTCCTGCGTCCCCGCTGTTCCGGATGACGCATCCCGACCCGGCGCCCGGTTCCCCCCGAGGGAATGATCCGGCGCCGGAAACGGCTGGAGCCCTGACGGGCGTTCTTTTTGTTTGAGATCGAAAGGTCGGACCTCCCGATCTGCACAAACCTTATGGTCCGAAAAATCCGATTGAAACCGATAGTTTCCGATCGATAGACTTCGAGATAATCGATCGTCGAGCGGCCTATCCATGAATTTCCGCCAGCTTCAGACGTTTCTGGAGATCGTCCGGCTCGGCAGCTTCGCGGCCGCCGCGGGCAAGCTCAACGCCACCCAGTCGACCGTCTCGGCCCGCATCCAGGAGCTCGAGCAGGACCTCAGCGTGCAGCTGTTCGATCGGAGCCAGCGCAAGGCGACGCTCACCGCCAAGGGGCGCGAGCTGGTCAGCTATGCCGAGCGCGCGCTCGCGCTGCAGGCCGAGATCCGCGAGCAGATCGGCGCCCGCGAGGCCCTTTCGGGGGTGGTGCGGGTCGGGGTCGCGGAACTGGTCGCGATGACCTGGCTGCCGGATCTCGCCGCGCGGCTGCACCGGCTCTACCCGCGGATCACGCTTGAGCTCGACATCTCGCTGACCGCGCCGCTGCGCCACCGCCTGCAGGCCGGCGAGCTCGACGTCGCCCTGATCCCCGGCCGCTCCTTCGAGCCCGGCCTCGTCACGCGGCCGCTCGGAGCGGTCGAATTCAGCTGGATGGCCGGGCGCAGCCTCGCGCTGCCGGACCGGCCGCTTGAGGCCTCCGACTTCCGGTCGCTGCGCATTCTCTCGCTCGGCGAGAACTCGGTGCACTTCGAGACGGTGTCGTCGTGGCTCGCCGCGAGCGGCTCGACCCAGCGCCCGGATCTCTGCAACAGCATGACGGTGCTCTCGACCCTGACCGCCGCAGGCGTCGGCATCAGCCTGCTGCCGCCGTCCTGCTACCGCAATGAGCTCGCGGAGGGCGCGCTGCGCATCCTGCCGAGCCGTCCGCAGCCGCCGCTGATGCCGTTCGCGGCCGTCTACAAGACGCGACGGCTCACGACCCTGCAGCAGCTCGTGGCCGAGACGGCGGTCGAAGTCAGCACCTTTGGCGACGACGCGACGGCGGAACGCTGACCCGGCTGTCCGGCGCGACCGCGCGGCGGCGCGCGCCTCGCCTGCGGTCGTGCTATGGGCGAACCTCCGTCCTCCAGAGCGAACCGCCCCATGTCCTCCGCCGACGTCTCCTACGCGCCGCTGATCCCGGTCCCGGCGGAACGCCGCGTGTTCGCGGCGCGCGACGCGTTCGCGCTGTGGTTCTCGCTCGGGCTCGGCCTGCTCGTGCTGCAGGCCGGCTCGCTGCTGGTTCCGGCGCTCAGCCTTGGCCAGGCGCTCGCGGCCGTCGTCTGCGGCACGATCGTCGGCGTGCTGCCGCTCGCGCTCGCCGGGATGATCGGCGCCGAAACTGGACTCGCCGCCATGGCCACGCTGCGGCCGTCGCTCGGGCTGCGCGGCGCGGCGATCCCGGCCGTGCTGAACGTCATCCAGCTGGTCGGCTGGGGCGCGTTCGAGATCATCGTCATGGCCGACGCCGCCGACACACTGACCAGGGGCCTGATCGGCGTCTCCTCGCCGGTCGTCTGGACCCTGCTGTTCGGCGGCCTGGCGACGGCGATCGCGGCCGGCGGGCCGGTGTCCTTCGTGCGCCGCTTCCTGCGCGAATGGGGTCTTTACCTGATCCTCGCGGCCTCGGCCTGGCTGACCTATGCGCTGCTCGCCCGGCAGGACCTCGCCGCGCTGTTCGCCCGCCCCGGCCAGGGCGGCATGGGCTTTGGCGCGGCCGTCGATCTGGTCGCGGCGATGCCGCTCTCCTGGCTGCCGGTGATCGCGGATTACGGGCGCTTCAACCGCTCGGCGGGAGGCGCGTTCCGCGGCTCGGCGCTCGGCTATTTCGTCGGCAATGTCTGGTTCTACGGGCTCGGCGCGACCTATGCGCTGGTCTCCGGCGGCGAGGCCTCGATCGCGACCACGCTGGCGCTGGCCGGCGGCGGCTTCGCGCTGCTGCTGATCCTGCTCGACGAGACCGACAACGCCTTTGCGGCGGTGCATTCGGCCGCGGTCTCGACCGGCACGCTCGCCCGCGTCCCCGTCCGGCGGCTCGCGCTCGGCTTCGGAGCGCTTTGCACGCTGATCGCGCTGTCGCTGCCGCTCACGGAATATGAGGGGTTCCTGCTGCTGATCGGTTCGGTGTTCGCGCCGCTGTTCGGCGTCGTGCTCGCCGACTATTTCGTCGCCCGCCGACGCCGGATCGACGTCGCGGAAATCGACCGCCGCGGCGGCGCCTACTGGTTCGCCGGCGGGCTGCGCCCTGCGGGCCTCGCCGCCTGGCTCGCCGGCGTCGCGGTCTATCACGGCGTCGGCTACCTGCTGCCCGACCTCGGGGCGACGCTGCCCGCCATGGCGGCCTCCGCCGCGATCTTCCTGCTCGCGACGCGGGTCCGGGGCTGAGCGCCCGGCGCCGCCGCGCTCAGTGGCGGCGGCCGGACGCCAGCTCGTCGCCATAGCGCCACTCCAGCGCCGACTTCACGCCGAGCGTCACGAGGCCGAGGCAGGCGAGCAGGGACGCGACCGCGAAAGCGGCGATGAAGTTGTAGTCGTTGTAGAGAATCTCGACCTGCAGCGGGACCGTGTTGGTGAGCCCGCGCAGATGGCCGGAGACCACCGAGACGGCGCCGAACTCGCCCATTGCGCGGGCGTTGCAGAGCAGCACGCCATAAAGCAGAGCCCAGCGCACATTGGGCAGCGTCACGCTCCAGAAGGTGCGCCAGCCGCCGGCGCCGAGCGACAGCGCCGCCTCCTCCTCGGCGACGCCCTGCTCCTGCATCAGCGGGATCAGTTCGCGCGCCACGAACGGGAAGGTGACGAAGATCGTCGCCAGCACGATCCCCGGCACGGCGAAGATGATCTGCACCCCGTAGGACTGTAGATAGGAGCCGAAATAGCCCTGCGCGCCGAACAGCAGCACGTAGCACATGCCGGAGACGACCGGAGACACCGAGAACGGCAGGTCGATCAGCGTGACCAGCAGGCTCTTGCCGCGGAACTCGAACTTCGCCACCGCCCAGGAGGCGGCGAGGCCGAACACGAGGTTCGCCGGAACCGCGATCGCGGCGACCAGGATCGTCAACTGGATCGCCGACCAGCTGTCCGGGTCGTCGAACGCCGCCAGATAGGTCGCGACGCCGCCGCGGAACGCCTCGCGGAATACCGCCAGAAGCGGCAGCGCCAGGAAAACGGCGAGAAAGCCGAGCGCGAGCGCGAGCGCCGCCAGCCGGACGGCGCGCGACTCCGTGGTGGGCGGCGGCGCCAGGACCGCGGTCTGTTCAGCGGCCATGGCCGAGCCTCCGCCGCGACCACGCCTCGATCAGGTTGACGAACAGCAGGATCGCGAAGGACAGCGCGAGCATCGCGGTCGCGATCGCGGTCGCGCCCGCATAGTCGAATTCCTCGAGCCGCATCACGATCAGCAGCGGCGCGATCTCCGAGACATACGGGATGTTGCCGGCGATGAAGATCACCGAGCCGTACTCCCCGACGGCTCGGGCGAAGGCGAGCGCGAAGCCGGTGAGCAGCGCGGGCCCGAGGATCGGCAGCACGACGCTTACGATCGTGCGGGCGCGGCCGGCCCCGAGCGTCGCGGCCGCCTCCTCGAGCGCATGGTCGAGATCGGCCAGCACGGGCTGCACGGTCCGCACCACAAAGGGCAGACCGATGAACACCAGCGCGACGAAAACCCCGAGCTGCGTGTAGGCGACCCTGAACGGGACGAGCGAGCCGACCCAGCCGTTCGGCGCGTAGATCGCCGACAGCGCGATGCCGGCGACGGCCGTCGGCAGCGCGAAGGGCAGATCGACCGCGGCGTCCACCAGCCGTCTTCCGGGGAACTCGTAGCGCGTCAGCACCCAGGCGAGCAGCAGCCCGAAGACGGCGTTCAGCGCCGCGGCGGCGAGCGACAGCCCGAAGCTGAGCTTCAGCGCCGCCAGCGTGCGCGGCTCGAGCGCGATCGCGAACAGCCGCGCCGGGCCGAGCGAGGCGGCCCACAGCACGACCGCCGCGAGCGGCAGCAGGATGACAAGCCCGAGATAGAGCCAGGTGAAGCCGTAGGCGAGGCCGAAGCCCGGCAGCGCGCTCGGCGCCCGGAAGGGCCGGCGCTTCCGCGCCACAGCCGCGGCAGGCGCGGCCGGAGCCCGGAGCTCGCTGGAGGCGATCGCGCTCATGCTCCGGCCGCTGGTTTTCGCCGGCGGCAGGCGGAAACGCCGGGCGACGTCTGGACAAGGCGGGGCATGGCGGCGGCTCCGGTGTGCGCTCCGAAAGCCGCCACGCCGCAGCCCGGTTGTCAATAGTCACTACATAGATTTTGTATGTTGTTGCCCGTCGGTTGCCTGCGCGGGCCGTCAGCGGCATGAGCGGATTGCACAATCGCGGGATGCCTTTCTGCGCCCGCGCCCCACAACCCCTTGCGAAGCTGCGCCGGACTCGATCGGCGAGCGACCCTGCGGACAGAGAAGGCGCATGACGGAACAGGCGACGGCGGACGGCACGATGCGGGCGGCGGTTCTCACCGGCCCGGGCGAGATCAGGATCGAGCGGGTGCCCCTGCCCGCGCCCGGCCCCGGTCAGGTGCGCATCCGGCTCGAAGGCTGCGGCGTCTGCGCCTCCAACCTTACGCCGTGGTCCGGCCCGCAGTGGATGAGCTTCCCGACCAAGCCCGGCGACCTCGGCCATGAGGGCTGGGGGGTGATCGACGCCGTCGGCGAAGGCGTCGAGGGGCTGGCGGTCGGCCAGCGGGTCGCCGCGCTCTCCTACCGCAGCTACGCCGAGTATGACGTCGCGGACGCCGAAGCCGTGCTGCGGCTCCCGGACGCGCTCGACGGGCAGCCTTTGCCGGGCGAGCCGCTCGGCTGCGCGATGAACATTTTTCGCCGCAGCGAGATCAGCGCGGGGCAGACCGTCGCGATCGTCGGCATCGGCTTCCTGGGCGCGATCCTGACCCGGCTTGCAAGCGACGCCGGCGCGCGCGTGATCGCGATTTCCCGACGGCCGTTCTCGCTGGAGGTCGCCCGCCGCATGGGCGCGGCCGAGACCATCGCGATGGACGATCACAACGCGATCATCGAGCGGGTCAAGGAGCTCACCGGCGGCGCGTTCTGCGACCGCGTGATCGAGGCGGTCGGCTATCAGTGGCCCCTCGACCTCGCGGGGGAGCTGACCCGCGAGCGCGGCCGGCTGATCGTCGCCGGCTACCACCAGGACGGTCCGCGACAGGTCAATATGTGGCTGTGGAACTGGCGCGGGCTCGACGTGATCAACGCCCATGAGCGCGACCCCAACGTCTATATGGCGGGCATCCAGGACGCCGTGGACGCGCTCGCCTCGGGCCGGCTCGACCCGCGCGAGCTCTACACGCACAGCTTTCCGCTGGAGCGGCTGGACGAGGCGCTGAACGCCACCCGGGATCGCCCCGACGGGTTCCTCAAGGCTCTGGTGACCTTCGCATGACGCTCGCTTCGCTGGACCGGCCGGCGGGCGGCGCCGTGCGGAAGCCGCGCGTGGGGTTCCTCGGCGTCGGCTGGATCGGGCTCGACCGGATGAAGGCGATCGTGGGCGGCGGCGCAGCGGAGGTGGCGGCGATCTGCGACCCATCGCCCGAGATGGCGGCGAAAGCCGCCGAGATCGCGCCCGGCGCGGCCCTTGCGGCCGATTTCGACGCGCTGCTCGATCAGGATCTCGATGGCGTGGTGATCGCGACGCCGAGCTCGCTGCACGCCGCGCAGTCGATCCGGGCGCTCGAGCGCGGCGCGGCCGTGTTCTGCCAGAAGCCGCTCGGCCGAACCGCCGACGAGGTTCGGGCTGTCGTGGCCGCGGCCCGCGCGGCCGATCGTCTGCTCGGCGTCGACCTCTCCTACCGCTTCACCCACGGCATGCAGCGCGTCCGCGAGCTCGTGCAGGCGGGCGAGCTCGGCCGGGTCTTCGCGGTCGACCTCGTGTTCCACAACGCTTACGGGCCGGACAAGCCGTGGTTTTACGACCAGGCGCAGTCGGGCGGCGGCTGCGTGATGGATCTCGGCGTGCATCTCGTCGATCTCGCGCTGTGGACCCTCGGCTTTCCGGCGGCGACGGATGTTTCGGCGCGGTTGTTCGCGGGCGGCGAGCGGCTGGCGGCGCATCCGGACCGGGTCGAGGATTTCGCGGACGCCATCGTCGAGCTCGATACCGGAACGAGCGTGCGGCTCGCTTGTTCGTGGCGGCTCAACGCCGGCCAGGACGCGGTGATCTCCGCGGCTTTCTATGGCGCTGAGGGCGGCGCGACGATCCGCAACGTCGACGGCTCGTTCTACGACTTCGTCACCGAACGCTATCGCGGCACGGCCCGCGAGCCGGTCTACCCGCTCGAGAACGACTGGGGCGGCAAGGCGGCGGCCGACTGGGCGCGGCGGCTCGCCGGCGGCGAAGGCTTCTCGGCCGAGATCGAACGCATGGCCGACACAGCAGAGATTCTCGACCGGATCTACGGCCGCTAGGCCCCCGCCGCCGAGGGCGGAGCGCCGCCGGAGCGCACCAGCGCGATCGGCGGCGCTCCGCCCTCGGCGGCGGGGTACCGCCAACTGGCAAGAAAGCGCAGCACCTCGTCCGCCGGCATCGGCGCGGCGAACAGATAGCCCTGCGCCTTGGTGCACCCCTGCCGCTTCAGGGTGTCGAGCTGCTCGAGGGTCTCGACGCCTTCCGCCGTCACCTTCATGCCGAGGCGGCCGCCGAGCGCCAGCACGGTCTGGACGATGACCTCCGATTCCACGGAGCGATGCATGTCGCGCACGAAGGACTGGTCGATCTTGATCAGGTCGAACGGGAAGCTGCGCAGGTAGCTCAGCGAGGCATAGCCGGTGCCGAAATCATCGAGCGCGACCCCGACGCCGAGGTCGCGCAGGTTGCGCAGCGTCATGCCGGCGTGGGTCTGCTCGAGCTGGACCGACTCGGTGATCTCCAGGATCAGCCGGCGCGGCGGCAGGTCGGCCGCGTGCAGGGCCGCATAGGTCTGGGCGAACACGTCCTGCGTCCGCAGCTGCACGGGCGACAGGTTGACCGAGACCTTGACGGCTTCCGGCCAGGTCGCCGCGTGGCGGCAGGCCTCCTCCAGCACCCAGTGTCCAAGTCGGCCGATCATACCGCTCTCCTCGGCGAGCGGGATGAATTCGGACGGCGGCACAAACCCGCGGCGCTCGTCCTTCCACCGCAGCAGGGCTTCGAAGCTCGTAACCTTGCGGGTCTCAAGGCTGATGATCGGCTGGAAGAACACCGAGAGCCGCTGCTCGTCGATCGCCCGCCTGAGATCGCTCAGCAGCGACAGGCGCTGTTTGCGCTCGGCGCCGATCTCGTCGGTGTAGGCCCGGATCGCGGTCCGCCCGGCCTCTTTCGCGCGCGACAGCGCAAGGTCCGCATGCGCCAGCAGCTCAGCCGCGCTGTCTGCGTCGCGGCCCGCGATCGCCGTCCCGATGCTGCACGAGATGCGGATTTCGCCGTCGATCAGGCGGACTTGGCGGGAGAGGCGGTCGAGGACGTTTTCGGCGAGCGCCGGAACCTCGAGCCCGCTGCCCTGGTCCGGATGAATGATCGCGAACTCGTCGCCGCCCAGCCGGGCGAGGAAATCCGCCGGACCGATCGCGTTCTGGAGGCGACCGGCGACCGCCCGAAGGGTCTGGTCGCCTGCGGCATGGCCGAGCGCGTCGTTGATCTCCCGGAAATGGTCGAGGTCGATGAGCAGAAGCGCGAAGTCCTGCTGCGTCTCGCGGCGGGACGCCAGCAACAGGTCGAGGCGCTCGCGAAAATAGGTCCGGTTGGGCAGTCCTGTGAGCACGTCGTGGCGGGCCGCCGCCTGCTCCGCCACAAAGGCCTTGTCGCTGGCGCGGAGCTGTCTGACGCCGAGCAGGCCCGCAGCCGCGATCGTCAGGTTGAGCAGAAACGCCAGCGCGCCGATGGCGCCGGCTTCCCGTCGCCATCCGGCGAGCGCCGCGTCGCGCGAGACGCTCGCGATGACAGAGAGCGGATATCCGGCGACCGGGGTCGCGGCCGTGATGACCTCGCGTTGCTCGTCGGCGTCGTCGTCCGGAGAGACAATCGTCGCAGGCTCAAGCCTGCGCGCCTCCTCCTTGCTTGCCGAGCGAGGCGACCGACGCACCAGCGTGAGGCCGTCGTCGCGCACCAGATCGATCGCGCTGCGGCCCGGCAGCGTGATCGCCGCAAATGTCTGCTCCAGCTTCTCGACCAGGATCATGCCAAGGACGAGCCCGACCAGGCCGCCGTCGGGGGTCGAAAGACGTCTCGCATAGTAGATCGTGCGGGCGCCGTTGCCCCTGCTGCGCACCGGGGCGCTCCAGTAGACCGACGGCGCTCCAGGGGTCGAGAGCGCCCGGAAGTAGTCACGGTCCACGACGGTCACCTCAGGCGCCGGCCATCCGCGGGATGAGCTCAGAAGGCGCCCTCGGTCATCGATGATGGCCATCGCGTCGAGTATGCCGAGGGACTGGGTGAGCCCTACGAGGCGATCATGGGTCTCACGCGCGGCGCCGACGCGTCTCAGCTCGTCAGGCGTGCGAACCTGCTCGATCTCCAGCCGCTCGATCAGCCGGTTCTGAACGACGTCGATGCCCTGAAACGCCTGCTCGCTCTGGGAGGCGAGCAGCGTGGAGACGTTGCGCAGCCCATCTCTCGCGTCGGCGAGGACTTTCTCGTGGCGCCACGTCAGCAGCGCGACAGCCGCCAGCGTCACGCTCCCGGCCATGAGGGCGCCGAGAGCGATGATCAGCTTGGAGCGGCCGCCGGAGCCTTTGTGAATCGAGCGCATATACCTCCTGCAGAGACAATCGCGCTGGAAACAATGGGTTCAAGGCGTCGTCATACGGAATGCGACTATCGTTTTCGCAAGATTAAGAGCGAGAGCTCGTCGCGCATCTTGCCGGCTGGTCAGCCCCAATGCACGAGCAGCAGCCCGCAAGCGGCGCAGGCGAGGAGCGTGAGCGCCATTCCCATCTTGAAATGCAGCATAGCCGCCATGGCGGCCGCCGCCAGCGCGGCGGCGCGCCAGTCGATCGAGGCGAGAACAGGCAGGTCCGGCCCGATCCCGTGAATCGTCAGCGGCGCGACCTCGCGGAACACGACATGCAGCCCGAACCACACCGCAAGGTTCAGGATCACGCCGACCACCGCGGCGGTCACGGCGGAGAGCGCGGCGGCGACGCGGACATTCGCCCGCAGCGCCTCGACGAAGGGCGCCCCGAGGAAGATCCAGAGGAAGCAGGGCGCGAACGTCATCCAGCTCGTGAGCAGCGCCCCGAGCGCGCCGGCGACGAGCGGATCGAGCGCGCCGGGCGCGCGGTGCGCGGCGATGAAGCCGACGAACTGCAGCACCAGGATCAGCGGACCCGGCGTCGTCTCGGCAAGGCCGAGCCCGTCGGCCATTTCGCCGGGAGCGAGCCAGCCATAGGCGCCGACCGCCGCCTGCGCCACATAAGCGAGCGCCGCGTAGGCGCCGCCGAACGTCACCACCGCCATGACGCTGAAGAAAGACGCGATCTGCGTCCACACGCTGTGCGGCCCGGTGGCGAGCAGCAGCGCCGCCCCCGGCCCCAGCCAGACCGGCAGCCACACGGCCAGCACCCGGAGCGCCCGCTTCAACGTCGGCTCGGCATGCGCGAGCTCGCCGCGATCGAACATTTCGTCCACCACGCCCCGCGACTGCGGGAGGTCCTTTCCGGAGCCATGACCGCCGGGCCGGAAAAGCTCCGGCGCGCGCCGGGCGCCGATCCATCCGGTCACCGCCGCGAGCAGGACGATCACCGGGAACGGCAGGCGAAGCACATAGATGCCGAGGAAGGACAAAGCCGCGATCGCCGCCATCGCGCGGTTGCGCAGCGCCCGCCGGCCGATCCGGATCACGGCCTCGACCACGATGGCGAGCACCGCGGCCTTCACGCCGAAGAAGGCGGCGTCCACCAGCGGCGCGTCGCGGTAGACCGCATAGGTCACGCTGAGCGCCAGCATCACCAGGGCGCCTGGCAACACGAACAGCACGCCAGCGATCAGGCCGCCCGCCGTGCGGTGCAGCAGCCAGCCGACATAGATGGCGAGCTGCTGTGCCTCCGGCCCCGGCAGCAGCATGCAGTAGTTGAGCGCGTGCAGGAAACGCTGCTCGCCGATCCAGCGGCGCTGCTCGACCAGTTCCCGATGCATCAGGGCGATCTGGCCGGCCGGCCCGCCGAAGCCCAGAAGCCCGATCTTCGCCCACACCCGCGTGGCCTCGGCGAGCGTCGGCGCAGAGGCGGGGTCAGGGGCGCGATCCATCCGGCGCGAGGTTGCCACAAATTTGCGCTAGCGCAACGACAACGCGGAGCCCGGCGCATCGGGATTTCGCGGATTGAACCCTGAGACAAGTTGTCTTAGACCGGGCGAAAGCACGCGAGGGCGCTCGCGCAGGCGTATTCAAGTGTCGCCGCCGGCCCGCCTCGAGCCTTTAAGGACACCGCCATGGCTCTTGCCGAGAACATGCTGCCTCCCGTGACGTTCATCGTCGAGTGGGAGAACGCGATCGACGTCGAGGACGAGTGGGCGAAGCGCGCCATGTCGTCCTTCCAGGACGAGCTCGAGCGCAACCAGAGCCGCATGACCGAGAAGCCGCGGGTCATGTATCTCTACGACCGCGGGGCCGTGGACGCCGAGACCATCCAGTCGGTGATCGACGAGGTCGCGCCGCGGCTCAAGGAGTTCGCCGAGGTGGAGCTGGTGGCGACCCCCGGCCTCACCTACTACAAGCTCAAGAACTACGGCGTCTCCCAGGCGAAGACCGAGCTGGTCGTGATGCTCGACAGCGACGCCGGTCCGCAGCCGGGCTGGCTGGAGGCGCTGCTCAAGCCGTTCGCGGACCCGGAGATCATGGCGGTCGGCGGCTTCACGGTGCTCGGCCATGAGGACCTGCTCTCCCGCACCATGGCGCTGAGCTGGATCTTCAACCTGCCGAGCGAGCGCACCAAGACCGTCAAACGGCACAAGATCCACGCCAACAACTGCGCCTTCCGCACCGAGTTCTTCCGCCGCAACCCGTTCCCAGACCTGCCGGCGTTCAAGAAGCAGTGCGGCTTCTGGCTGCGGGACATCAGCGCGCGCGGCTACAAATGGGTTCGCACCGCCGACGCCATGACGGTCCACGCGCCGCATCCGGGCTACAAGTTCATCGCCTGGCGCGCCTGGACCACCGGCCTCGACCGCGACTTCCAGGCGTTCCACACCGTGACGCAGTCGCGCCTCGGCCGGCTCGGCTACTCGTTCTACTTCTTCGGCTCGAAGCTGTGGCGCTCGTGGAAGCGCATCATCAAGAAGGGCGGCGAGGTCGACCTGCCGGTGTGGCAGCGGCCTTTCGCCATGCTGCTGTCGCTCGGCTACTTCTCGATCGCCCTCGTGGGCGAGCTGTGGAGCGCGCTGACCCGCAGCTTCGGTCCGCTGCCGGCCACCGGCTCGAACCAGCCGCCGCTCGCCGCGCCCGGCCAGGCCTGAGGCCGCCCCAGGGCTGACGTTCAGCGAGGCGCGGCCTTGTCGCGCTTGCGCCTCGCCATCTCGCCGGCGCCGGTCGCCAGCAACCCGCAGAGCGTCGTGAAGCCGAACGCGCCGGCCAGCCGCCGGGCGTCGCCGAAAGCTCCGCCGAGCCTGCCCTTCGAGAGCAGCCGCGCAAAATGGCGCGCCGTGTCGCGCGCGAGGCCGGCCCGAAAGGCGGGCTCCGTCAGATAGCGCGGATGCCGTCGGCAGAGCTCGATCGTGGCCGGCACGAAGGTGTCGTGCTTCGCCGAGATCGCGTCCGGCGACCACTGCTTGGTCCAGAGGATCGCGTCGGTCGACGCGCAGCGCGCGGTCTGCGCAAGCCGCAGCACCAGGTCGAAATCCTGCCGGCGCTTCAGCGTCTCGTCGAACAGCCCTGCTGTGACGATCGCCTCCTTGCGGGCGCTGATCGCCGGCGTCGCCTTGAAGATCCGGCGGGCGAAAATCGCCTCCTCGATCGCCGCGCTGTCGGCGAGCGCCGGATTGATCCGCGTCGCCTGCGGCTTGTTCATCTCGGGCGGGTAGACCAGCTCGAAACTGTCGATCAGCACGTCGACCTGCGGGTTCGCCGCGAAATAGCGCACGAGGAAGCCGAGCTTGTGCGGCAGGAATACGTCGTCGCTGTCGAGGAAGGCGATCAGCGGCGCGGCGGCCTCGCGGACGCCGCGGTTGCGCGCCGCGTTGCCGCCGCGGTTCTGCTCCTGGCGCAGCAGTTTCACGCGCGGGTCGACATAGGCCGACACCGCCGCGCAGGTCGCGTCGCGCGAGCCGTCGTCGACGACGATCAGCTCGAAATCATCGAAATCCTGCGCGAGCACGCTCTCGATCGCCGGCCCGACGGTCGCCGCGCGATTGTAGACCGGCATCACGACCGCGATGGTTGGCACGGCTCCGACTCTCCCTCTGCGGCCGGGTGCGGCCGGCGCTATTCGGCGGGAGCGGGCGCAGGCTCCTCGCCGCGCTCGCGGCCGCCGCGGTTCAGCCGCAGCGCGAGCCGGTCGAGATAGAGGTAGACCACAGGCGTTGTGAAGAGGGTCAGCAGCTGGCTGACCAGCAGACCGCCGACCATCGCGTAACCGAGCGGCTGGCGGAGCTCGGAGCCGACGCCGGTTCCGAGCATCAGCGGCACGCCGCCCAGCATCGCCGCCATGGTGGTCATCAGGATCGGCCGGAAGCGCAGCATGCAGGCCTTGCGGATCGCCTGCTCGGGGCTGAGCCCCTCGTCCCGCTCGGCGGCGATCGCGAAGTCGACCAGCATGATTCCGTTCTTCTTCACGATGCCGATCAGCAGCACGAGACCGATCAGCGCGATCAGGCTGAAGTCGAAGCCCGCGAGGTAGAGCACGCCGAGCGCGCCGACGCCGGCCGACGGCAGCGTCGAGAGGATCGTCAGCGGGTGGACGTAGCTCTCATAGAGCACGCCGAGGATGATGTAGACCGCGACCAGCGCGGCGAGGATCAGCAGCGGCACCGTCTTGATCGAGTCCTGGAAGGCCTGCGCCGTGCCGGCGAAGGAGCCGACCAGCGATGCCGGCGCGCCGAGGCCGCGCATGGTCTGCTCGACCGCCGCCGTGGCCTCGCCGAGCGAAGCGCCGGGCGCGAGATTGAACGAGAAGGTGACGGCCGGGAACTGGCCCTGGTGGTTGATGGTCAGCGGCGACGTCTTGTCCAGCCGCCAGCGCGCCAGCGCCGAGAGCGGCACCTGCTCGCCGTCGTTCGGGGAGCGCACATAGAGCCGGTTCAGCGTCTCGACGTCCCCGCGCTGCGTGGATGGCGCCTCGAGGATGACCTTATAGCTGTTCAGCTGGGTGAAGAACTGCGCCACCTGACGCTGCCCGAAGGCGTCGTAGAGCGTGTCCTGGATGGCCTGCGGCTGGATGCCGTAGCGCGAGGCCTGGTTGCGGTCGATGTCGAGCGTCAGGGTCGCGCCGGAATCCTGCTGGTCGCTCGCGACGTCGCGCAGCTGCGGCAGCTTTCTCAGCGCCTCCAGGATCTTGGGCGCGTACTCGTCGAGGACTTCCAGATCGGCGTCCTGCACTGCGTACTGGAACTGCGTCCGGCTGCGGCGGCCGCCGAGGCGGACGTCCTGGGCGGGCTGCAGCAACATGGTCGCGCCCTCGATCCGGGCGAGCTTCGGACGCAGCCGCGCGATGATCTCGGCCGCCGAGGCGTCGCGCTCCTCGAGCGGCTTCAGGGTGATGAAGCTGCGGCCGGCGTTGGGCGCCGAAGCGCCGCCGCCCGCGCCGATCAGGCTCGCCACCGTGGCGATCGCCGGATCGCTTCTCAGCACGGCGTCGATCGCCTCCTGGCGACGCGCCATCTCGGCGAAGGAGACGTCCTGCGCGGCCTCGCTCGCCCCGGTGATCAGTCCGGTGTCCTGCTGCGGGAAAAAGCCCTTCGGGATGACGACGAACAGCGCGCCCGCGAGCCCGGCCGTAGCGACGAACAGCAGCAGCGTCGCGAACTGGTGGCGCAGCACGACGTCGAGCCCGCGCCCGTAGCCGCGCAGCACCGCATCGAAGCCGCGTTCGATGAAGGCATAGATCCGGCCGTGCCGCGCGCCCTTCTCGTTCTTCAGGAAACGCGCCGCCATCATCGGCGTGAGGGTCAGCGACACGACCATAGACACCACGATGGTGATCGCGACCGTCATGGCGAATTCGCGGAACAGGCGGCCGACGATGCCGCCCATCAGCAGCAGCGGAATGAAGGCGGCGATCAGCGACACGCTGATCGAGACGATCGTGAAGCCGATCTCGCCCGCGCCCTTGAGCGCCGCCTCGAACGGCCGCATGCCGTCCTCGACGTGGCGGGCGATGTTCTCGATCACGACGATCGCGTCGTCGACCACGAAACCAACCGCGATCACCAGCGCCATCAGCGACAGGTTGTTGAGGCTGTAGCCGAACAGGTACATCACCGCGCAGGCGCCGAGCAGCGAGATCGGCACCGCAAGCGCGGCGATCGTGGTCGCCCAGACGCTTCTGAGGAACACGAAGATCACCCCGACGACGAGCGCGATGGTGATCAGCAGCGTGAGCTCGACCTCGTGCAGCGAGGCCCGGATGGTCGTGGTCCGGTCGCTCATGATCTCGACCTTGAGCGCCGGCGGCAGGCCCGCGGTCAGCCGCGGCAGCTCGGCCTTCACGGCGTCCACGGTATCGACGACGTTCGCGCCCGGCTGCTTGCGGACCACCAGGAACAGGCCGCGCTGGCCGTTCACCCAGGCGGCCTGGAAGCGGTCCTCCGGGCCCTCGATCGCCTGGCCGACGTCGCGCACCCGGATCGGCGCGCCGTCGCGATAGGCGAGGATCACGTCGTTCCACCTCGCGGCCTCGGTCAGCTGGCCGTCCGAATAGATCGTGAAGGCGCGCTTGTCGCCGTCGAGCGTGCCGTTCGGGCTGTCGCTGGTGACAGTCGCCATCACGCCGCGGATTTCCTCGAGCGTGAGGTTCTTGGCCGCGATCTTGCGCGGATCGATCTGCACCCGGATCGAGGGCGTCTGGTCGCCCGCGATCGTCACCTGGCCGACGCCCGCGATCTGGCTGATCTGCTGCGCGAGCCGCGTGTCGGCGAGGTCGTTCGCCTCCGTCAGCGGTATGGTGTCGGAGCGCACCGACAGCAGCAGGATCGGGCTGTCGGCCGGATTTGTCTTGCGGTAGCTCGGCGGCGACGGAAGGTTTGGCGGAAGCTGTCCGCCGGCGGCGTTGATCGCGGCCTGTATGTCCTGGGCGGCGGCGTCGATGTCGCGGTCGAGATCGAATTCGACCGTGATCGAGGTCGCGCCGATCGCGCTCACCGAGGTGAGCTCCGTCACGCCCGGGATCTGCGCGAACTGCCGCTCCAAGGGCTGGGCGACCGAGGACGCCATCGTCTCGGGGCTTGCGCCCGGCAAATTGGCGTTGACCTGGATGGTCGGGAAGTCGACCTGCGGCAGCGGCGCGACCGGCAGCAGCGGAAAGGCCGCAAGTCCCGCAAGCAGCGCCGCCGCCATCAGCAGCGAGGTCGCGATCGGTCTGCGGATGAAGGGACCCGAGACCCCCCCTGCGCCGCCGCCGATCATGGCGCCACGCTCGCGCTCCCGGTCTCCTCGGGAGGCGCTGCGTCCGTGATTTCGAGCGGCGCTCCGGCCTCGACCCGCGAGGCCCCGGCGGTCACCACGCGGTCGCCGGCGTCGATCCCCTTGGCGACCACCACCACGTCCTGCGCCTGCCGCGCGACCGTGACGCCGCGCCGCTCCGCCGTCTGGTCGGGCTTCAGCACGAAGGCGTAGTAGCCCGACGGCCCGCGCTGCAACGCGTCCTCCGGCACCGTGACCACGTTCCGCAGCGTGTCGATCCGGATGCGGACGCTGACTGACTGGCCCGGCCACAGCGCGCCGTCGGAATTTGCGAAGGTGGCCTTCGCCTTGAAGGTGCCGGTCGCCTGGTCGATCTGGCTGTTGAGCACGGTGAGTTCGCCCTGCGCGAGCTCCTGGCCGTCGGGAGAGATGGCGGTCGCCGGAACCTCGCCGCGCCTGGTCGCCGCGGCCACCTGGCCGAAATCCCGCTCTGGGAGCGTGAACACCGCGGTGATCGGCTCGATCTGCGACAGCGTCACGATGCCGGCGGCGTCGCTCGCGCGCACCAGATTGCCCTGATCGACCAGCCGGAAGCCGGCGCGGCCGGTCATCGGCGCGCGGATCGTGGTGTAGTCGAGCTGCACCTGGGCGCTCTCGACCGCCGCCTTGTCGCCCAGCACCGCCGCCTCGAGCTGCGCGACCGAGGCCCTCTGGGCGTCGAGCTGCTGGCGGGAGGCGTAATTGTTCTGCGCGAGCTGCACATAGCGCGCGAGGTCCCGCCGCGCATTCGCGAGCTGCGCCTCGTCCTGCGCCTGCCGCGCCTTGGCCTGGTCGAGCGACGCCTGGTAGGGACGCGGATCGATCTGGGCGAGCAGGTCGCCCTCCTTCACCGTCTGGCCTTCCTCGAAGCCGATCCGCATGATCTGGCCGTCGACGCGGCTCGTGGCGGTGACGACGTTGAGCGGCTGCACCGTGCCGAGGCCGGACAGCGAGATCGGCACGTCCGCCCTGCGTGCGGACGCGACCTGCACGGGAACGCCGGGCGACGCGTCCTGCTGCGGAACGGCTGCGTCGGCGCGCCACTGCATCCGCCATGCGGCCGCGCCGCCGGCCGCGACCAGCGCGAGCGTCAGGATGAGATAGGCCCGGCGCGCCATGGACTTCCTTGAATTCACTTCACGAGCGCAGGCGCGGCTTGGCCGCGTCCGTCCCGACCTACGCAGACGGCGCGCGCTGGATGACACGCGGCCCAGCGCCCCGCCCTTCGCGGGCGGCGACGGTCATTGTCTACCTCCGCACGGGGGCGAGGAAGTGAAATGACCGTGTCTGCGGCCGCAGGAATTTATCCTCCGCCTCTGGTCGAAGGCCCCGGGCGCGTCATTTGTGCGCGTCTGCAGGAGAAATTTACAATGCACGCTTTTCAGGTCGGCGCCCAAGCGCACTTCGTCGGCAGCCCGCTCGGGCCGAAGCCGCAGCCCGCGGAGGTCGTCGCCTGCCTGCCGCCCGAAAACGGCCAGCCGGGCTACCGGGTGAGATGCCTCGACGACGGCCATCTCAGGCACGTCTCGGAATCCGAGCTCGTCCTCGAACCCGGCAAGTAGGCGGCTCAGGCCGCCCGGGCCGCCGGCGCCTCGCCCGAATAGGTCTGGGCGCGGCCGCCGGGGCGATCGAGCGCCGCGAGGCTCCACAGCCGTCCCGGCGTGCGCTTCGCCGCAAGCTCCATCTGCAGCCGCCACCATTCCGGCGGCAGCGGCTCGGCGCCGCCATAGGTGCGCGCCGGATCGGCCACGACCGCGACATAGACGAAGCCGGCAGCGGCGGCGAACAGCTCGTCGAGCGCCCAGGGCGCGTCCTCCTCGGGCATTCCCGAAAGCGCGTCGATCGAAACCACGCCGTCGAACCGCCCTTCGACCGGCCTGGCGAACGGCGCCTCGGCGGAATTGCGCGCCGTCACCGCGACGCCCGCGAAGGTCCGCTGGCCGCCGGAGAGCGGCGGCGCCGAGTAGTCCAGCACGCTCTTCGCGCCCGTCGCGGCGATCAGCTTGCCGACCGCCGCGGCGTGACGACGCTCGTCGCCTGCGACCGACGGCGCGCCATTGCCGCCGCGCGCAAGCGCTTCGGCGAACCGGCTGCCCGGCCGCTCGCGCGTGAAGGCGTTGAAGCGGGCGGCGTCCGCGCCGCGCTCGAGCGCGAACCAGACCTCGCCCTGCGGATGCTCCTCATAGCGCAGCTGGTCCGGGAACGGCCGCCAGGGCTGCGTCCTGAGCGTGGTGAAGTGGAAGCACTTCGAGCGGTCCGCCGAATACTCCGCGTCGCGCGCGTTCCATTCCGGCGGCAGCGGCCCCCACAGGTCACGCGAGGCGATGATGTCGAGGAAGTGCTTGCGCTTGAGCGAGGTGCGCGCCTCCTCGATCAGCCAGTGCTTCGACATGATCTCGCAGTCGAGCAGGCTGACCGAGGTGTCCTCCCGGTCGATGCACAGGATGCCTTTGCCCTTCATGTCGAGATCGAACATCTCGGAGGGATCGGCGAGGTAGATCTGGTCGACGTCGTTGTAGATCCCGCGGCCTGTGTTGCCGGCGAGCGTCGGGATCGCGAAGCGGTAATTGGTGAAGCCGGTTGTCCAGCTGCTGCGGTCGAAGCCCCGCAGATCCTTCATCAGATGGATTTCGTAGGCGCGCGCGGGATCGCGGTGCTGCTTGACCGACCAGACGAACACGCGCTCGGCGCGGGCCTGCAGCGGCTCCGTGCCGAGGAAGATGCGGACGGGCGGCTTCGGGCTCGGTTCGACGCCGGGCTCCGGATCGAGCCGCACCACTTCAAGCCGCTCACGGTGGCCGGCCGGCCGCGGCCGCGCCTTCTTGAACCAGAAGCGCGGGTGCTTGTTGTACCAGCGCGTCTTGAACGTCTTTCGCTTCGCGCCCGTCGGTGCCAAATCGTCCGTCCGTCGAAGGGTGTTGATGAACGCCAGCGGCGCGGCCGCCATCGCCAGTGAGGCGGCGGCCGCGTCGGGGCGCGGACTCTATGCGGTGGGCTCCCGGCTTGGCAAGGAAGCGCCGTCTCGCCTTGGCCGCACGAGAGCCGCCATCCGCTCGCCGAGCGCGCGTCGCTCGTCCTGATGGGGCGCCGGCGGCGTCTGGTTGAGCGTCCCGTCGAACACGCGGCCCCAGCCGCGGCTCTCGATCAGCCGGTGCAGCGCGTTGAGATCGCGGCGCGGATTGACCCAGCCGGAGGCCATCAGCGCGCGGGCCGCCGGCGCCAGCGGGCTTCTGCCTTGGGCGAGGCTGGCGATCCGCCCGCGCACACGGCTGATGCGCGACAGCGGCACGGCCTCGAGCGGGTAGATCGTCAGCGGCTTCTCCGCCGCGACTGCCTCCGCCAGCATCGCCTCGCTCTCGCCGGTGACCACCAGCAGATCCGCATTGGCGAGGAACGCCACATAAGGATTGTAGGCCGCGTCGGCGCGCCAGACGTGCAGCCGCGCCTCTGGCGCGGCCTGCCGGATCGCCTCGACGGCGTCCGCGGGCGTGCGCCGGCTGGTGGCGATCGCGAGGCCGCCGCCGAGCGCCGCCGTGGCGTCCGCCACCGCGCCCGCCATACGGGCCGCAAAGTCGCGTCCCAGCGCGTGCTGGGCGGTCGGGCCGCCCACCAGAAACACCACGCGCGGCCGCTCCATGCCCTCGAGCGGATCCGGCTCGTTCGCCCGCGTCTCGACGAGCGTCTCGGGATCGACCTTCGTCAGCGGCAGCGCGAGCTGCACCAGGTTCGGCCGCGGCACCTGCTGGAAGTAGGCGTAGCGGATGGTGAGGTCGGCGACGTCCGGCGTCTTGCGGCCGATCAGCACCACGCGGGCGCGGCCGCCGCTCGCGCGCTTGATCCAGCGCGCCACCGGGACCGAGCGCCGGCCGGCCGCGATCACCAGGTCCGGGAACGGCGGCGTGATGATGGCGCGAGACGGCCCGTCGAGCGTATCGAGCGTGGCGCCGAGCAGTGGAGTCGCCTTGCGCGCGCGTTCGTTGAAGCCGAGCCGCTTCTCCACCGCCGGCCATCCGAGCGCGCGCGCCGCCCCCACCACATGGGTGCGGTTTCCGGGCTGGTCATCGGTCAGCAGCCAGACCAGCGGGGTCGCGAGAGGCGGAACGTCGGCCATGCGTCTTCCGTGCGCAGGCGCCGTAGGTGGCGCGGAGCCCTTCGGCCCGTCAATACACGCTCGCGCGCGCATCCTCCCGCGTGACTTGAGGCGGTGAGCGATAGCCCCTAGAGAAAGGCGCGCCGCTCCGACCGCCGCCCGGCGACGTGGACGACCCGCCAGCCACGCGCCAAGCCGCAGCACGAAGACAGACATGCCGCCAGAAGGGCAAGCCAAGCCGCGCAAGAAGAAGCGGCCTCCGTTCTCCACGCTGATCCGGATCGGGACCGTCATCCCGGTGCGCCGGAGCCTGGTGACGCTCGTCTGCCTCGTCGTCGCCGGCGCGGCCGAGGGCTTCGGCGTCGCGAGCCTGCTGCCGCTGGTCGCGGTGATCGGCGGCGACGGCGGACAGCCCAAGGGCTTCAGCGCCAAGATCGTCGACGCGGTGCACAGCGTCGGACTGGAGCCGACGCTCGGCCTGTTCCTCGCGCTGCTGATCGGCGGCATGACGGTCAAGGCGGTTCTGACGCTGATCGCGCAGCACCGCATCGGGCGCGCCGTCGCCGACGTCGCAATGCAGATGCGGCTGCTGCTGATCGACGCGCTGCTCGCCGCGCGCTGGTCCTATTACGTCCGGCAGCCGGGCGGGCGTTTCGCCGCGGCGCTAGGCTCCGAGGCCACCAACGCCGGCGAGGCGTACAATTTCGCGGCGCGCTTCGTCGCCGAGGTGATCGAGGCGATCACCTATGCGGCGATCGCGACGCTGTTCTCATGGCGGCTCGGCCTGCTGGCGCTCGTCGTCGGCCTCGTCATGGTGCTGACGCTCAACCGCTTCATGACGATCGCGAAGAAGACCTCGGTGCTGCAGAAGCGGCATCTGAGGAAGCTGATCGCCGGCCTCGCCGACCTGCTCGGCGGCATCAAGCCCATGAAGGCGATGGGGCGGCATGCGCGCTTCCAGAAGCTGTTCGAGCGCGACGCCAACCAGATCCGCAAGGCCCAGCGGAAGCAGAACTTCGCCCGCGAGGCCAACAAGGCGCTGCAGGACCCGATCCTGGCGATCTGCCTCGCCGCCGGCATCTATGTCGCGGTGTCGGTCTACGGCATGGACCCCGGCCATGTGGTGGTGATGGCGCTGTTGCTCGCCCGCACCGTCACGGCGATCGGCAAGGCGCAGCAGGCGCTGCAGGGCGTGCGGATCGCCCAGTCGGGCTTCCTCGGCATGGCGGACGCGATCGACATGGCCCGCGCCATGCGCGAGGACAGCCGCGGCGGCAAGGCGCCGACCTTCGAGCGCGGTGCCGAGTTCCGCGACGTCTATTTCGGCTTCAGCGAGGTCGAGATCATTCGCGGCGCGAGCTTCGAGACGCCGCGCGGCCACGTCACCACGATCACCGGCACCTCCGGCGCGGGCAAGACCACCATGGTCGACCTGCTGCTCGGCCTGCACGAGCCGACGCGCGGACAGATCCTGATCGACGGCGTCCCGCTGCCCGAACTCGACCTCGTCGCGTGGCGGCGGATGACCGGCTACGTGCCGCAGGAGCTGATGCTGTTCCACGACACGCTGCGCTCCAACGTCACCCTGGGCCAGCCGGAGTTCACCGACGACGACGTCGCTCGCGCGCTCGAACAGGCGGGCGCGGCGGATTTCGTCGCGCAGCTTCCCGAGGGCGTCGAGACCATCGTGGGCGAGCGCGGCGCAAGGCTGTCCGGCGGCCAGCGCCAGCGCATCGCGATCGCGCGCGCGCTGATCCACCGCCCGAAGCTGCTGATCCTCGACGAAGCCACCACGGCGCTCGACCCCGAGACCGAAGCCAACATCGTGCGCAACGTGATCGAGCTTGCGCGGTCCACCGGCCTGACGGTGCTGGCGATTTCGCATCAGCCGGCCTGGGAGCGCGCCTCTGACAACGTCGTGCGGCTGGCGCGCGGAAAGATCGTGGCGATTGACAGGCCCGGCTCAGAATGGTCGACCGCACACGACGATGACGCCGCGCGCGCGGCCGCCGACGGGCTGGCCTGACGCGCCAGCCCGTGTCTCGAACAGGGATCTATTCATGACGGACCTCGCCGAGCCCGCCCTCTCGCCGGCGAACGCGGCGGATGCGGACCAGACCATTCTGGACGCGCTGGAGGCCGCGGCGCTCAGTCAGGAAGGTTTCAACTTCCACTCCGGCAAGGGCGTGCTGACGACCGCCCTGCCCTATTCCCGGCTCGTCGCCGACGCCCAGGCGCTCGCCGCCAGGCTGCTGGGCGCCGGGCTGAAGCCCGGCGACCGCGTCGCGCTGATCGCCGACACCGAGCCGGATTTCGTGCGGCTGTTCTTCGCCTGCAGCTACGCCCGGATCGTGCCGGCTCCGATGCCGCTGCCGATGGCGTTCGGCGGCCGCGAGGCCTATTTGGCCCATGTCCGGCGCATGATCGAATGCGCCGACGCGCACGCCGCCTTCGCGCCGGCGGCGATGAAGGACTGGCTTGTGGAGGCCGCCGCCGGGCTGCCGCTCGCGCTGGTCGGGACCGTCGAGGACCTCGCCGCAGTCGAGCCGGCCTCGGGCGCGCTATCCCGCCCGGAGCCGGACGATCTCGCCTATCTGCAGTTCTCCTCCGGCAGCACGCGCTTTCCGAAGGGCATCTGCGTGACGCACCGCGCCCTGATGGCGAACGCCACGGGCATCAGTCGCCACGGCCTCGTTGTGCGCGACGGCGACCGCTGCGTCTCCTGGCTGCCCTTCTACCACGACATGGGTCTCGTCGGGTTCATGCTGACGCCGATCGTGGCGGGGCTGACGGTGGACTACCTCGCCACCCGCGACTTCGCGCGCCGGCCGCTGCTCTGGCTCGAGCTGATCGCGCGCTACAGGGCGACGATCTCCTACAGCCCGAGCTTCGGCTTCGAGCTCAGCGCGCAGCGCGCGGCGACCCTCGACCTCGGCGATCTCGACGTCTCGTCCTGGCGCTGCGCCGGCATCGGCGGCGACATGATCCGGCCGCACGTGCTGCGCCGCTTTGCCGACCGCTTCCGTCGCCACGGCTTCGACCTCGACCGCTACGTGGCGAGCTACGGCATGGCGGAGGCCACGCTCGCGCTGACCTTCGCGCCGCTCGGCGAGGGCCTGCGGGCCGAGACGGTCGACCTCGACCGGCTGGAGAGCGAGAGCGTCGCAGCGCCTCCGGCCTCCGCGGACGCGCGCTCGCGCGAGTTCGTGCTGTGCGGCCCCGCGCTGCCGGACCACGAGATCGAGGTGCGCTCGCCCGACGGCTCCGCCCTGCCGGAACGGCGCGTGGGCCGCGTGTTCGCGCGGGGTCCGAGCCTGATGCGCGAATATTTCCGCGAGCCGGAGGCGACCGCCGAGACGATCTCGCCGGAGGGCTGGCTCGACACCGGAGACCTCGGCTATTTCGCCGATGGCCAGCTGGTGATCACCGGGCGCGCCAAGGACCTGATCCTGGTCAATGGCCGCAATGTCTGGCCGCAGGATCTGGAATGGACGGTCGAGAGCGAGATCGAGGGCGTGCGCAGCGGCGACGTCGCGGTGTTCTCGGTCGAGTCGGAAGCGGGCGAGGAGGTCGTCGCCCTGGTCCAGTGCCGCCTCTCGGCCGAAGAGCCGCGCGCCGCGCTGGTGGAGCAGGTCGGCACGCTGCTGCGCCTGCGATTCGGCACCCCGGTGATGGTGCGGCTCGTCGGCGCCCATGCGCTGCCCGTCACATCCTCCGGAAAGCTCAGCCGGAGCCGCGCGCGCGCGCTCTATCTGTCGCTGCCGCCCGAGGGCGCCTGAACACGTTTGGCGCCGGATTGTTTCAGTCGCGAGCATTCCGGCGCGGCCATCCGTACTTAACGGACGATCAGAAGCCGCCCGCGGCGGGCCCTTGGCGCGCCGCGGCTTCCGATGCGATGACCGAACGGTTCGGTCAATATGGCGGTTTCACGTGAAGTTTGAGGCGATTGCGATGAAATCGGATGTTTGACGCGCGCCGGCCGGTTTCGCCGAGGCGATGCGGCGACTGCCCAAATGCAAGCTCCAGAGCCGATTACGACATTTCAGCAACACTTTCCGCACATCCTGCGGGGGGCTCCTTTCGGCCTATGCGCGATTCGTGTTTCAGTCCGGAAATCAGCCTGTAACATCCTGCATTGATTAGTGTTTCCCCAACGGCCTCTTGAACTTTACAGCGCCGGATCGGGTTCATAGTTTGCCGCCGTCGACTTAGGTCTGCAGTGGCGATTCTGCCAAGGCCTCAAGAATGACGGACGCCAGGGTCGCTCTCATTTCCGAGATATCGGAAGTACTCGAGACAGTGACGAACAAGACGATCGAGCTTAAACCGGGCATGAACATCGTAAACGATCTCGGATTGGACTCGATCGCAGTGATGAATTTCTGCATGGCATTGGAAGATCGGTTCGATATCTCAATACCGTTGCATGACATGGCCAGCGTCGTGACGGTCGATGACCTCGCGTCGACGATCGAGACGCTGCGGAGTAATGCGTGATGGCAATTCTCGATAAGTTTTCCGGCCTCGCTGCGCGCTACGAGCAGCTGAAGGCAAGCGGCGGCGATCCGTTCTCGATCCAGTTCGACGACATCATCTCGTCTGTCGAGGGCGTGGTGAAGGGCAAGCGCACGCTGCTCTTCGGCACCAACAACTATCTCGGGCTGACCTTCGATCCGATCTCGATGGAGCGGTCGATCGACGCCATCCGGCAGCACGGCACCGGCACCACCGGCTCGCGCATCGCGAACGGCAGCTATCGCGAACACGAGAAGCTGGAGCGTGAGCTCGCCGACTTCTACGGCCGCGAGCACTGCATGGTGTTCTCGACCGGTTACCAGGCCAATCTGGCGATGATCTCGACGTTGGTCGGCAAGGACGACCACCTGGTGATCGACGCCGACAGCCACGCCTCGATCTACGACGCCTCGCGTCTCGGCCATGCGCCGGTGGTGCGCTTCCGGCACAACAATCCGGAGGATCTGGCGAAGCGGCTGGCGCGTCTGAAGGACCATCCGGGCGAGAAGCTGATCGTGGTCGAGGGCATTTATTCGATGCTTGGCGACACCGCGCCCCTGAAGGAGTTCGTCGACGTCAAGCGCGAGTTCGGCGCCTATCTGATGGTCGACGAGGCGCACTCGATGGGCGTGCTCGGCCAGCGCGGCCGCGGCCTTGCGGAGCGCGAGGGCGTCGAGGACGACGTGGACTTCGTGGTCGGCACCTTCTCCAAGAGCCTCGCGAGCGTCGGCGGCTTCTGCGTCTCCAGCGTCGAGGGCTTCGACATCCTGCGGCTCGCCGCCCGCCCGTACATGTTCACGGCCTCGCTGCCGCCGGCGATCATCGCCTCGACGCTGTCCGCGCTCGAGACGCTGCGCAACGAGCCGCAGCGCCGCGCCAAGCTGCGCGCGAATTCGCGCCGGTTCTACAACGGGCTGAAGGACGCCGGCTTCACGGTCGGCCCGGAGGCGAACCCGATCGTCGCGGTCATCCTCAACGACCCGGCCGTCGCCACCATGGTCTGGAAGCGGCTCGTGGACGAGGGCATGTACCTCAACCTCGCGCTGCCGCCCGCGACGCCGAACTCCTCGGCCTTCCTGCGCTCGAGCGTGAGCGCGGCGCACACCGAGGAGCAGATCGACTTCGCGATCGAGCTGATGACCCGCGTCGGCCGCGAGTTCGGCATCCTTCCGGAAGCGCCGGACTACTCGAACGTGACGCCGTTCCCGCGCGTCAGCGCAGAACGCCTTTCCGCCAGAGCCGCCACAGCGCCGGCCCGGCGGCGAGAAGCGGATGTCGGCGCTGGAATGGCGTGACCTCCACGCGGTGGCCGGAGTGCCGCTCGATCTTCCAGGCGAGGTAGTCCACCCCGCCTGAAAACGTGAAGGCGGCCTTTGCGAGCCGCGCCAGATTGAGGGGCTTGGCGATCCGCTTGCGGCGGCGCCAGGCCCTTTCTGCGTCGGCCCGCTCGGAGGCCGTAAGCGTCGGCGCCAGCGCCCCGTCGGGGCCTTGCGCGAAGGCGAGCCCGTCAGCCGCCCAGGCGAGCGGCAGCACGGCGGCGTAGCGCTCCGGCGCGCTGTCGACGATCGAGCCGGCGCGGCCGGTCCCCTCGACGCGCAGCTCCGAGGCATAGGTGCGCCGGAAGAGCTCTCGCCAGAAGTCGTCGCCGCGCGCCTGTTCCGGCCCGAGCCGCGCCGCCCACCAGGCCGCACCGCGGACCGCGCCCGAGACCGCCTCTATGGCTGCCTCCGCGGCCACGGCGTCGCGCACATAGACGACGGCCACCGGCTGCGCGAAGCGCGCCCAGATCGTGGTGTCGAGGCTCTGCGCCCGGGCGTGGTCCCGGAACTGCGCCAGCGTCATGATCGCGATCTTGGCCCGCAGTTTTGTGTCGCCCTCGTCGTGCTCGGCATATTCGATGTTGGGCGGCAGCACGCGCGCCCCCGCCCGCGCCGGCGCGCGCCAGTCCCATGTGGCGAGGTCGTCGAGCAGGACATAGAAGTCGAGCAGCCCGTCGAGCTCTCCGGTCCGCAGCGCCGAGCCGTAGAACAGCACGGCCGCGACCCCGCCGCCGGCGCGCCCGGCGATCTCGGCCGCGAAGGCGCGCACCGCGGGCGCCACGGGGCGGTTCAGTTCGTCCCGGATGAAAGCGACGAGCGCCGTTTCGCTCATGGCCGCCTCCTGCCCGTCAAAGCCTGAGGAATGTCAGCGGCGGACCGGCGCGGAGCTCGACCCTGCCGTCGGGACCCGGAGCGAACCGGTCGCCGTCGATGATGAAGGGATCGCGCAGGCCGAGCGTCACCAGGTCGGCGCGCTCGCTCCGCCAGCCCTCGGAAGCAGCCGACGACCGCGGTCGCCCGAGGCCGGCGGTGGCGAGGTTGCGGGCGAGCCGCCTCGGCGGCGCCGCGACCTCCGTGACGGCGATCGCGCCCGGCCCCTGCCCCCAGAACGGCCAGAGACCGAGCACCCAGCGCCGCAGCGAGGTCGCGAGCAGCGCGAAGCTGTCATGCGTGGTCTCCGGGCCGCCGTCGAGCGCGAGCGAGAGCGGCACGCCGCGCCGCCAGACCTCGCGCTCCTTGCCGAACAGGGCCGCCGAGCCGGACGCCACGACGCCGAGCGCGACGCCGAGCTTCTGCGCGAAGCCGCGGTCATGCACCCGCTCGTCGACCAGCCGGGTGGCGCGCTCGAAGGCGCCGAGGCCGAACACGAAGCCGTAGACCGAGCGGCCGTCGAACGAGGCCACGATCGGGCGCCGCACGCTGGTCGCGAGCGGCGAGCCGCCTCGCATGGCGGCCGCGAGCCGCGCAGCCGCCTCCGGCCCGCGCCCGGCGCCGCCGACATCGGCCGCGGCGACGTTGGTCTTGCCGTTCGGCAGCAGCGCGATCTGCGGGAGGGCGTCTCCGAAGGCCGGCGCCAGCGCGCTCATCACGTCGCGCAGCGTGCCGTCGCCGCCGTCGACCGCGAGCGTCGTGACGCCGGCGGCGGCGAAGCGGCGCATCACCTCGGGATAATCGTCGGGAGAGTCGGGCGCCTCGAACAGCGCGTCGGCCGGCGGCGCCGCGCGGGCGCCCGCGCTGCGGTTGCGCCAGCTTCTTCCGTTCGCGACGATCCCGAGCCGGCTCACGCCGACAGCCAGGAGGTCACCGGACCCTTCCGGCTCGCAATGATCCCCTGCACGACCTGCACGGCGTGGACGACGAGCGACAGCACGATCCACCACAGCACCACGATCATGCCGAGATCCGGCCGGCCGAACAACGTGAACACGGTGAGGATCACCAGGTTCGGGTTCCGCCGGGCGGTGATCAGACGGAAGAAGCTGTCGAACGGTCGCCAGACATGCATGTGCATCCCGAACAGCCGCAGGAACGCGCCTTCCAGAAGGCGCTGCACCACATAGCCGCCGATGATGATGCCGACGGCGAGGCCGGGCCGTTCGAGCGGCAGGCCGACGGCCGGCAGGCCGACGATCCAGGCCCACCACCAGAACGGCGGGTGGATGAGGTCGATGCCGTGGTCGAGCAGATCGCCGAACTTGGAGTAGGTCATGGTGACGCGGGCGAGCTTGCCGTCGACCGTGTCCAGGAACGTCATGATCCAGGCAGCGACCAGGCCCCAGCCATAGTGCCCGTTCCAGAACAGCCAGAGCGCGACGAACACCAGCAGCAGGCTGACCATCGTGACCTGGTTCGGCGTGATGCCGCGCTCGGCGCACCACTTGGTCACGATCCTGGCCGGCAGCGGCCAGACATATTTGGTGACGACGTCGGTGACGCCCTTGTAGGAGCCGGCGAAGCTGCGCGCTTCGAAATCGGCCGCGCTGCGGGCGTTCAGCGGCGCCACATAGGCGATCTCGCGCTTGCGGAGCTTGCGGTTGTAGGAGCCCGCAAGCCCCTCGGAATCGAGCGCCTCGGTCCCCGCCGGAACGCGCCCTTCGGCGAGCGCCGCGGCGGCCGAGGCGGCGTTCGCGCCCGGGACGTTGGCCGCGACCGCCACGCCGTCGGAGACCAGCGTGGCGCCCGGCCGATCGGCGAGCGCCTCCACGAGCCGCTGCTCATAGGCGTGATCGAGCCGGAACAGCAGCGTTTCGCCCGCCGCCGGCGCCTCCGCCTGCTCGCGCACGTCGGTCACGTTGACGCGCTTCAACTGCCGCCTGAGCCGCTCCGCGGCGCTCATTCCCCAGATGCGGACCTCAGAGGCGCCGACGAGAAGGGCGGTCGGCGCCGAGGCCGGGCGTGTCGCATCTGTCATTTGTGCTTGCAGTTCCTGCGCAGGCCACACTATGGGCGTGTCGTTTAGCGGCAAACCTCCGGCCTTTCCAGCGCAGCGGCGCCGTCCGCCACAGGACCCGACATGGCCAACAAGACGATGGAGAAGTTCGGCCATCCCGCTTCCGTGGTCGCGGAGGTCGGCGCGTGGACAATCCAGGTCCGCCCTAAACAGCTGGCGCTGGGCTCGCTCGTTCTTATATGCCGCGAGCCTGTCGGGGCGTTCTCCGAGATCTCCCGCCAGGCCTTCGTCGATCTCGGCGCGGCCGTCGCCGAAATCGAGCGCGTCCTCAAGGCGTTCGTGCGATATGAGCGCATCAATTATCTGATGCTCATGATGGTCGATCCCGACGTGCATTTCCACGTGATCCCCCGCTACGAGGGCGAGCGCCAGTTCGGCGGCGCGAGCTTCGCGGACGCCGGCTGGCCCGGGCCGCCCGATCTCGCGCGCGGCGTCGATCTCGATCCCGAGGCTCTCGCCGCGCTCGCGGCCGAGCTCCGGTCGCGCTGGGCCGCAGCCTGATGGCGCAGGTCCGCGCGGGCGGACGCCGCTGGCTGCGCCTGCTCGACCGCTACGTGCTTGCGCTGACGCTGCGGCCGATGCTGATGTCGCTCGGCGTCGTGCTGACGGCGCTGCTGCTCGAACGCGTGCTGCGCCTCGTCGACATGCTGGCGACGGCCGGCGCGCCGATCATCCTGGTGGTTTCGCTCTCCACCAATCTGATCCCGCATTATCTCGGCTTCGCGCTGCCGGCAGGCTTCGCGCTCGGCATCTTCAGCGCCGTCTCGCGAATGAGCCTCGGGGCGGAGCTCGAAGCGATGCTCGCCTCGGGCGTCTCGATCCAGTCGGTCCTGCGGCCGCTGGTCGCGCTGGGGTGCGTCCTGTCGCTGCTCAGCATCGTGGTGGTGGGCTATCTCGCGCCCTATTGCCGCTACGCCTATCGCGACATCATCAACTCGAGCGTCGCCTATGCGTGGCGCGCCCACGCGCCCGCGGCGACCTTCATCAGCGTCAAGGACGGGCTGACGATCACCGCGGACGAGGTCGACAAGACCGGCCGCCAGCTCAAGGGCGTGTTCATCCAGAACCGCGACCAGGGCGCCGACGTCGTCACCTCCTCGGTCGCCGGCACGCTCGAACTGACGCCCGACAAGACCCAGATCCAGCTCAAGCTGCACAATGGCGTTGTGATCCGCGACTACGGCGCGGCGCGGCCGAGCACGCTGCGCTTCCAGGAGCTGGTGCTCGACAAGAAGTTCGACCTGCAGGCCCCGCCGTTCCGGCCGCGCGGCGGCAATGAGCGCGAGCTCACGCTGAGCGAGCTGTGGAGCGAGATGAACGCGCCGCTGCCGTCCTCGCCGCTGAACGAACTGCAGGCCGAGTTCCACTCCAGGCTCGCCCGCTCGCTGTCGCTGCCGTTCCTGCCGCTGCTGATCGTGCCGCTCAGCATGACGATGCGGCGCAATGCGCGGGTCGGCAACGCCGCCGCCTCGGCGGTGCTGATGGTGCTGTTCCACAACGCGCTGCAGATCGGCCAGACCTTCGCGCACAAGGGCAAGGGCTGGCCGCCGCTCGACTGCTGGGCGCCGTTCTTCATCTATGTGGCCTTCGCGCTCTGGCTCTACCGGACCAGCACGGATCGGCCGGGCGACACCATCGTGTCGCGCGCGCTCGACCGCGTCCGGCGCGCGGCCGCCGACCTGACGCGCCGCGCCGGCGCCCGCGTGCAGACGGCGAAGAGCTGATGCGCCTCACCCGCTATATGAGCGTCTCGCTCATCCGCATGGCGCTGACCGCGACCTTCATCCTCGCGTTCATCGCCGAGATCCTCGACCTGGTCGACAACGCCGGCGACATCCTTGACCAGGGCGACGGGCTCTACGGCATCCTGCGCTACGTCGTGCTGAAGATGCCGACGCTGCTGACCCGCTCGCTGCCGCTCGGCGCGCTGGTCGGCGCGACGCTGGTCCTGCTGCTGCTCGCGCGCAACAGCGAGATCGTCGCCATGCGCTCGGCCGGCCGCAGCACCGCCCAGCTGTTCCTTGCGATGCTGCCGGGCGCGCTCGCGCTGGTGATCGTCCAGTCCACCCTGATCGACGTGGTCGCGCCCCGCACCGAAGCGCGGCTCGCGATCCTGCTCACGCAGCGCATCGACAAGCAGGCCGACGAGGCGGCGAAGGATCCGAAGCCGACCTGGCTGCGGATCGGCGACTCGGTCGTGTCCTTCGACCGGGTCAGCGACCGGGGCAAGAAGCTCAGGTCGCTGCGCATCTATGACCGCGACCAGAACAAGATCGTGACGGCCCGCACCACCGCGGCGGAGGCGCGTTATCGCGACCGCAAATGGGTGCTCAAGGACGCCGAGCGGGTCGTCTGGACGCGGGAGAACTTCAACGTCCGCACGCCCGCCGACGGCGTCTGGGAGACGACCCTTACGCCTGACGACGTGCTGTCGTCGCTGACGCCCGAAAGCCGCGTTTCGCTCGCCGCCGCGCGGGCGGTGCTGGCCGGCGAGATGACGCCGAACGCCCCCCTGCCGTTCTATCAGACGCTCATCGAGCGCGTGTACGCCGGCCCGCTGGGCGCGATCGTGATGGTGCTGCTCGCGATGCCGGCCGCGCTCGTGAACTGGCGTGACGCCCGCACCGGCCGCCATGGCGCGATGGCGATGATGGCCGGGCTGGTCTTCCTGCTGTCCGACGGACTTCTGACGACGCTCGCGCTTACCGGCGTCATCACCCCGGCGCTCGGCGCCTGGTCGGCGCTCATCCTGTTCGCGCTCTACGGCGCCTACCGGGTCTTCCGCATCGACGGCGGCTGGCCGGCGCGCCCGGCGAGGGCGCATCCAGAGACGCGCCTGGCGGAGGCCCGGAATTGAGCTCGATCGACATCCGCCCTGTCGTCTCGAAGCGCGACTTCGAGCAGTTCATCGCGCTGCCCGCGCGCCTGCACGCCGACGACCCAACCTATGTCGCGCCGCTCAAGATGGAGCGGCGCGAGGCGCTGTCGCCGAAGAAGAACCCGCTGTTCAACTATATGGACGCGCAGTTCTGGCTGGCCTGGCGCGACGGCCGCCCGGTCGGGCGGATCAGCGCGCAAGCCGACCGGCGCACCGGCGACATCGGCCATTTCGGGCTGATCGCCGCGGAAGACGACCAGGCGATCTTCAGCGCCCTGTTCCGCGAGGTCGAGGCGTTCCACCGCGCGCGCGGCAAAGCCGAGATCCAGGGGCCGTTCAACCTCAGCATCAACGAGGAATCCGGCCTGCTGGTCGACGGGTTCGACACGCCGCCGATGCTGCTGATGCCGCACGACATGCCCTATGCGGGCGCCCGCGTGGAGGCGGAGGGCTACGCCAAGGCGATGGACCTCTACGCCTATCTGCACGACGTCGACACGCCGTTCCCGGCCGCGGTCGAGCGCATCCTGGCGCGTCCCACCCCGCCGGAGCTCACCGTCCGGCACATGAACTGGAGCCGGTACGACGACGAGCTCCGCGCCATCATCGACATCTTCAACGACGCCTGGGCGGACAATTGGGGATTTGTGCCGCTCGGCGAGGACGAGCTCGAACACCTCGCCAAGTCGCTGAAGCTGCTGATCGACGAGCGGCTGGTCTGGATCGTTGAGATAGCGGGCAAGCCGGCCGCCTTCGGAGTGGCGCTTCCGAACCTCAACGAGATCATCCGCGACCTCGACGGCGAGCTGCTGCCGTTCGGCTGGGCCAAGCTGCTGTGGCGGCTGAAGCGGCGCACCTACACCTCCGGGCGCGTCGCCCTGATGGGCGTGCGGCGCGAATATCACCGCAGCTTCCTCGGCAAGACGATGCCGCTCCACATCTTCAAGAAGTTCCGCGAGGAGGGGCGCGCCCGGAAGGTGAAGTGGGTCGAGATGTCCTGGGTGCTCGAGAGCAACATGCCGATGCGCCACATCGGCGAGGCGCTCGGCGGCGGCAGGGCCTACAAGACCTACCGCGTCTATTCCAAGAAGCTCACCGCGTGACCACGGCCCTGGTGCTCGCTGGCGTCAGGCCCGGCGGCGACCCGCTCGCGGATTTCGCCGGCGTGAGCCACAAGGCGCTGATCCCGATCGGCGGCGTCGCGATGCTCGACCGGGTGGTGAACGCGCTCAAGGCGAGCGGCCGGATCGACCGCATCGTGGTGTCGATCGACTGCCCGGAGCTCGTCACGCGGTCCGACGTCGAGGTGCTGCGCTCGGGGCCTACGCTGAGCGCCAGCGTCTCGGACGCGCTTACAAAGCTCGGCGCGCCGCTGTTCGTGACGACCGCCGACCACGCCCTGCTTGAGCCCGAATGGGTCGGCTACTTCCTTGACCACCTGCCGCAGACCACGGTGGCGGCCGGTCTCGCGCGCTCCGAGAACGTCATGGCCGCGACGCCGGACACCAAGCGCACCTTCCTGCGCTTCGCCGACGGCGCGTTTTCGGGCTGCAACATGTTCTTCCTGCGCGACGCCTCGGCGGTCGAGGCGGTGCGGCGCTGGCGCGAGGTCGAGGCGCTGCGCAAGAAGCCGCTCAAGATGCTGGTGCGGCTCGGGCCGGGCGCGATCCTGTCCTACCTGCTCGGCCGGCTGACGCTGGCCCGCGCCGCAGCCGCCGCCGGAAAGGTGCTGGGCGCGAGCGCCGGCGTGGTGGAGCTGCCGTTCGGCCGCGCTGCGGTCGACGTCGACAAGCCGTCCGACCTGATCCTGGTGCGCCGGATCGTCGAAGGCGGCTGACGCTCAGCCCCGCGCGGTGACGATCGCGGGGGCGTGGCTCTCGGCGCTGCCCGGCGCAGGCCGGACGCGGGCGCCCGGCAGGCCCGTCGGCTGCCCGACCGCCACGACCAGAAGCTCGCCGTCCCCGAACAGCTTGCGGGCGGCGGCGCGCACGTCATCCTCAGTCACGGCCGCGACCAGATCGTTGCGCCGCGCCACATAGTCGATGCCGAGCTCGTCGAGCTGCAGGTGGACGAGCTGGTTCGCGATCTTGGTCGAGGTGTCGAACCGCAGCGCGTAGGAGCCGATCAGGTATTTACGGGCGCCGTCGAGCTCCTTTGGCGTCGGGCCTTCGGTCGCCATCCGGAGAATCTCGGCGCGGATCAGGTCGATCGACTGGCCGGCGCGGTCGTTGCGGGTCGCCACGCCGCCGAGGATCAGACCCGAATGGTCGTAGGGCGACAGATAGCTGTAGACCGAATAGGCGAGGCCGCGTTTCTCGCGCACCTCGGTGAACAGCCGCGACGAGAACGAGCCGCCGCCCAGGATGTGGTTCGCCACATAGGCGGGGATGAAGTCGTCATCCGTGCGCAGCGGGCCGCCGCGGCCGAACACGATCGAGGTCTGCGGCACGTCGAGCGTGACGATCTCGGTGCGCCCGACGGCGGACGGCGCGACGGTCGGCACGGACGTCAGACTTGCGGTCTCGGGCAAATCGGCGAGCAGCCGGTCGAGCAGCCCCGACAGCCTCTCGGGCGAGATCGCCCCTACGGCGCCGATGACGATGTTGTCACGCGTGAGGAGGCGACGGTGCGCCCCGAACAGGTCCTCGCGGCTGATCGCGGCGAGGCTCTCGACCGTGCCGCGCGGCGGCCGCCCGTAAGGGTGTCCGGGAAACGCCTCTGCGAAAAAGGTTCGGCCGGCGAGATCTTCGGGATCGAGGGCGTCGCGGCGAAGCTGCGCGGAGAGCTGGCGGCGCATGCGCTCGACCGCGTCCTCGTCGAAGCGCGGGCGCGACAGCGCGAGCGCCAGCAGCCCGAACGCCTCGTCGAGGTTCTCCGGCAGCGTCCTGAGGCTCGCCGTCACGCCGTCGCGGTTCGACGAGAAGGACAGCTCGATCGCCTTCTCCTCGAGCGTCTCCTGGAAGGTCTCGGCTCTGAGATCGCCCGCGCCCTCGTCGAGCAGCGCGGCCATCAGGCCGACGACGCCCGGCAGGTCCGCCGGATCCTGCGCCGAGCCGCCCCGGAACGCGACCTCGACCGCCACCACCGGCACGGTGTTCTCCTCGACCAGCCACGCCTCCGCCCCGCGCGCCGCGGCGACGCGCTGGATGCGGGTGACGTGCGCCTGCGGCGCGGCGGCGGTCGAGACGGGAGACATGATCGCGGACAAGGTCCTTCGGGTCAGGCGGCCATGAGGCCTGCCGGATTATTCAGCGGCCAGACGCTCGGGCGCCGGGGCCGACAGCAGTTCGCCGGTGACGGAGCGGCGCGGGTCGAGCACGGCGCGGGCGACGTCGCGAACGCCCTCGGCCGTCACGGCGCGAATCCGCGCCGGCCAGGCCTGCACCTCCTCGATCGTGCCGCCGGTGGCGAGCGACGCGCCATAGATGCGGGCAAGCGTCGCCTGGCTGTCCTGCGCGTAGATCGTGTCGGCGATCAGACGAGTCTTGGCGCGCTCGAGCTCGGCCGTCGTCGGGCCTTCGCTTCCGATGCGGGCGATCTCCTCGTCGATCGCGGCCTCGAGGTCCGCCAGCGCCGCGCCGGCGCGCGGGATCGCGTAGATCACCAAACGGCCGTCATCGAGCGCGTCGCCGTAGTACCAGGCGCCGGCATTGGCCGCGACGCCCTTCTCGACCACCAGCGCGCGATAGATCCGGCTCGTCTGGCCGCCGCCCATGATCTGCGACAGCAGGTCGAGCGCGTAGGCCTCGTCGCCCGTCGCCGTCTCATAGGACGGCGCGAGATAATTGCGCTGGAGCGAGGGCTGGGTGACGCGAGGGTCGGCGAGCGAGACGCGGCGCGCGGCGCGGGGCTCGGGCTCGCGCGGCCGGGCGCGCGGGCCCGGATCGACGCGGCGTTCGACCTTGCCGTAGGTCTCCTCGGCGAGCGCTCTCACCTCCTCCGCGTCGACGTCGCCGGCGACCACCAGGATGGCGTTGTTGGGCGTGTAGAAGCGTTCGTAGAAGGCGATCGCGTCGTGGCGGTTGAGCTTCTCGATCTCGTGCTCCCAGCCGATGATCGGCGTCCCGTAGGGATGGTTCACGAACAAAGCGGCCGCCACCGCCTCACCGAGCTGCGAGCCCGGATCGCCGTCGACGCGCGAGCGGCGCTCCTCGAGGATCACGTCGCGCTCGGGGTTCACCACCTCGTCGGTGAGCTGCAGGCCCGTCATCCGGTCGGCCTCGAAGGCCATGACGGTCTTCAGGTGCTCGCGGGCGACGCGCTGGAAATACGAAGTGTAGTCGTAGGAGGTGAAGGCGTTCTCCTGCCCGCCGAGCTCGGCCACCACATGGCTGAACTCGCCGGCTGGGTGCTTCTCGGTGCCCTTGAACATCAGGTGTTCGAGGAAATGCGCGATGCCCGAGACGCCGCGCGCCTCGTCCGCCGAGCCCACCTTGTACCAGATCATGTGCGTCACGACCGGCGCGCGGCGGTCGGGGATCACCACGACCTCAAGGCCGTTCGCGAGCGTGAAGGAGGCGACGTCCGGCCCCGCGCCGCGCGCGGCGTCGGCGGGCGAGAGCGGCTTCAATCCGGCAGGAGAACCGGCGGGCGTGGCTGCTGCCATGACGGTCTGGAAGCCTCCGTGAGACGATGGCGGGCGGCCCGCGGCGGCGAGACGAAAGCCGGGGCGTCGCACGATCATATAAGCGAACGGCCCGCCCTCCGCGAGACGCTTGCGCGCCGGCGGCGGGATCGGGCCGTTAAACCTGCGTAATAGAGCCGGCGCTCAGTTCCCGAGAAGCTTCGAGTACCAAGCCTTCTTCTCGGTCTGGACCGAAGCCGTCACGCCGTCGCCGACCAGATAGCCCGGAGGCGGATCGCTCAGCCGCGTCCGCGGGCCGGCCGTCGTGGGCGCCGCGGCGGCGGCGGCCTTCTTGGCGCGCAGCTCGCTCGGGGACAGCCGGGACATGTCGCCATAGCTCGGATCGCCGGGCGCCGTGGTGGCGTTCGCGCCCTCAATGCGGCGGCGCTGCAGCTCGCTCGGCATCAGGCGCGCATTGCGGTCCATGCGCCAGTTGTTGGTCTCGGTCGGCAGCACGTCGCCGCGCGCCTTGGCCTCGGCGCGGCGCTGCTCGTCCGGATCGTTGGGCCACTGGCCGGTCGCATGCGCGACCGAACCCTTGGGCTGCGGCGGCGGCAGCTCGGCGGTGCTCGGCGGCGGCACCAGCGGCGCGCGCTCCTGATAGCTGATCTCGGGCTTTTCCTTGTCGCCCATCCCGAAGCTGTCGAACAGCTCGGTGATCGGGTTCGAGCCCATGTCGTCCGCGGCGAAGGCCGGGACCGACACGGCGCTGGCCCCAAGGGCGATCGCCGCCGTGGCGAGGCACGCTGTGATATGGCGCATGGTTCGCTGCTCCTTCCGGCGAAGGGCCGGCGAGGCCATCAGACTACCTCGCGCGCGCCTTTCGAGCCGCGGACGGCACCATACAGAAGCAGCCCCACCCCCGCAACGATGGCCGCATCCGCGAGGTTGAACACGTACCAGGTGACCTCGCCCCAATGCAGCAGCGCATAGTCGACCACCGCCCCATAGGCCACGCGGTCGACCCCGTTGCCGACCGCGCCGCCGAGGATCAGCGCGAGCCCGTAGGCCGAGACGGTCTGGCGCTCGCGCGCGATCCAGACCGCGATGCCGATCGAGGCCACGACATGCAGCGCGACCAGCAGCCAGCGGCCGAGGTCGCCGTCCTGCTGCAGCATCCCGTAGCTGACGCCGCGGTTCCAGATCAGGACGAGGTCGAACACCGGCAGCACCGCCACGCGGCCCTTGTCGGCGAGCTCGAAGACGAACAGCGCCCAGAGCTTGATGGCCTGGTCGAGGACGAAGACGAGCGCGGCCAACGCGAAAGCCCGGCGGGCGAGCGGGGGAAAAGTCATCGGGCGGCAGGAGCCGAGGCGGGCGTCCCTCCCCGCGCGTCGCGTGAGGAGAGAAAGACCCCTCGCCTCACGCGGCCTTCTCCCGGCGGGCTTCCCACTCGCGCATCGCCTGGGCGTCGCGCGGCGTGATGTCCGGGTAGTCGGGGTCGGCGCCGACTTCCGGCGTGACCTTCCACGAGCGGGCGCATTTGCGCCCCTCGGCGCGGGCCGGGACAACGGCGACGCCCGGAACCTCGGCCAGCCGGAAGGCGTCGTCCGGGGCTTCGTCGCCCGTGACGCGGATCGCGCTGGTGATCGCGACCTCGGCGAGGTCGACGCCTTCGAGCGCCGCGGCGAGCTCCGGATCCGTCACATGCACGACGGGCGCGGCCTCGAGGGAGGAGCCGATGCGCTTGGCCGCCCGCTCGATCTCGAGCGCGCCGGTGACCACGCGCCGGACGCGGCGGACCTTCTCCCACTTCTCCGCCAGCGCCTCGTCGCGCCACGCCGCGTCGGCCAAGGCGAACATGTGAAGGTGCACCGAGCCGTCCTCGGACGGGAAGCGCGACAGCCAGGTCTCCTCGGCCGTGAACGGCAGCAGCGGCGCGAGCCGGGTGACGAGCGCGCGGAACTGCCGGTCCACCACGGTCAGGCAGGCGCGGCGCGTCACCGACGAGGCCGGGTCGCAATAAAGCGCGTCCTTGCGGACGTCGAAATAGAACGCGCTGAGGTCGTTGGTCAGGAAGGTGAACAGGCTCGCGAAGCCGCGCTTGAAGTCGAACGCCTCGTAGGCCGCGCCGATCTCGCCGTCGACCTCGGCGAGGCGATGCAGCATGTAGCGCTCGAGCTCCGGCATCTCGGCGAACGGCACGGCGTCGCCGTCGCCGAAATGCGCCAGCGCCCCGAGCATCCAGCGCAGCGTGTTGCGCAGCTTGCGATAGGCGTCGGTCGTGGTCTTGAGGATCTCCTGGCCGATCCTGAGATCGTCCTCGTAATCCGACATCACGACCCACAGCCGCAGGATGTCCGCGCCGGACTGCCGGATGATGTCCTGCGGCGCGACGACGTTGCCGAGCGACTTCGACATCTTGCGGCCCTGCTCGTCGAGCACGAAGCCATGCGTCAGCAGCGCGTCATAGGGCGCGCGACCGCGCGTGCCGCAGCTCTCCAGCAGCGAGGAATGGAACCAGCCGCGGTGCTGGTCGGAGCCCTCGAGGTAAAGCACCGTGTCCTCGCCGCCATCGACGGCGCGCCGGGGCGCGAGGTCCGGCCGGCGCTCCAGCACATAGGCGTGGGTCGAGCCGGAATCGAACCACACGTCGAGGATGTCCGTGACCTTCTCGTAGTCCTCCAACGAGTGGTTGCCGAGGAACCGGCTGCCGTCGCTGGCGAACCAGGCGTCGGCGCCCTCCTGCTCGAACGCCTCGGCGATGCGCTGGTCGACCATCTCGTCGCGCAGCGGCTCGCCCGTCTGCTTGTTCACGAACACGCAGATCGGCACGCCCCAGGCGCGCTGGCGCGAGACCACCCAGTCCGGCCGGCTCTCGATCATGCCGCGCAGCCGGTTCTTGCCCTGCGGGGGGAAGAAGGCCGTGGCCTCGATGGCGGCGAGCGCGCGCGAGCGCAGCGTGTCGGCCGGGCCGTCGATGTCGCGGTCCATCGCGATGAACCATTGCGGCGTGTTGCGGAAGATCACCGGCTTCTTGGACCGCCAGGAATGCGGGTACTGGTGCCGCAGCTTGCCGCGCGCGACGAGCCGGCCGGCCGCGACCAGCGCCTCGATCACGGCCTGGTTGGCGTCGCCCTTGTCGCCCTTTTCGGTGATCACCGAGCGGCCCTCGAAGCCCGGCGCATCCTTGGTGAGGAAGCCGCCGGCGTCGACCGTGTAGGGAATGCGCGTCGCGATCCCGCGCTTCTCGAGCTCCGAGCGGTGGTCCATCCACAGCTCGAAATCCTCGCGGCCATGGCCGGGCGCGGTGTGCACGAAGCCGGTGCCGGCGTCCTCGGTGACGTGGTCGCCGGGCAGCAGCGGGACGGAGAAGTCGTAGCCGAGGCTTCGCAGCGGATGATGCGCTTCGAGATCGCTCAGGTCTTCCGCAGTGACCTCGTGGAGCTTCCTAAAGCCGCTTACCTTCGCAGCCTTGAAAACGCCCTCGGCGAGCGCGTCCGCGAGCAGATAGCGCGCGCCGACCTTGGCCCAATTGTCCTCGGGCGCCTCTGTCACCTCGTAGAGGCCGTAGGCGATCTTCGGGGAGTAGGCGACCGCGCGGTTGCCGGGCAGCGTCCAGGGCGTGGTCGTCCAGATGACGACGGATGCAGTCAGAAGATCACGATAGACTGGCTCGCGGTCGCCGACACCTCCAGCGGAGACCAGCGGAAACGCCACGAACACCGTGTCCGACAAAAACTCGGCGTATTCGATCTCGGCCTCGGCGAGCGCCGTCTTCTCCACCACTGACCACATCACGGGCTTCGAGCCGCGATAGAGCTGGCCGGTCTGCGAGAACGTCATGATCTCGCGGGCGATCTGCGCCTCGGCGGAGAACTTCATGGTCGTGTAGGGGTCGGCCCAGTCGCCCGTCACGCCGAGCCGCTGGAACTCCTCCGACTGCACGCCGATCCATTTCTCGGCGTATTCCCGGCACTCGCGCCGGAACTCGATGACCGGCACCTCGTCCTTGTTGAGCCCCCTGGCGCGATAGCCCTCCTCGACCTTCCACTCGATCGGCAGGCCGTGGCAGTCCCAGCCGGGCACGTAATTGGCGTCGAAGCCCGCCATCTGGCGCGTGCGGACCACGACGTCCTTCAGCACCTTGTTGAGCGCGTGCCCGATGTGCAGATGGCCGTTGGCGTAGGGCGGGCCGTCATGCAGCACGTATTTCTTGCGGCCCGCCGAGGTCTCGCGCAGCCGCTCGTAGAGCCGGATGCGCTTCCAGCGCTCCAGGAACTCCGGCTCGCGCTGCGGCAGGCCGGCCCGCATCGGAAAATCCGTCTGCGGCAGGAACAGCGTCTCGGAATAGTCGCGAGGCTTGGCGTCAGAAGGCATTTGGGCGTCCGCTTGAAGGGCCGGAGCGGTTTAGCAGGGCGGACGCGTCTGGCAAGTAAACGGCGGAGATCCGCCTCAGACCAGCGCGCTCGGGGCGAGCGGGTCTTCGGGCGCGGCGATCGCAGCGCGGGCGTCCAGCACGTCGCGCTCCATCTGGACGACGAGAGCCTCGACGCTGTCGAATTTCAGCTCCGGCCGCAGATAGGCGACGAGTTCGATCCTGAGCCGCCGGCCATAGAGGTCGCCGGAGAAGTCGAGCAGAAAAGTCTCGAAGCGCGGCGCGCCGTCGTCGAACTGCGGGCGGCGGCCAAAACTCGCCGCGCCGTCGACGATGCGGTCGCCGACCAGCGCCCGGACGGCATAAATTCCGTGCGCCAGCCGCGTCTCCGGGGGCAGCACGACGTTGGCGGTCGGATAGCCCAGGTCGCGGCCGCGCTTGTCGCCGTGGACGACCTCGCCCTCGATGATCCAGCGGCGGCCGAGCAGCCGGTTGGCGCCAGCGATGTCGCCGGCGTCGAGACGGTCGCGGATCGCGCTGGAGGAGACCGGCGTCGGACCTCCGAAAGGCGGCACCACCTCGACGAACATGCCGTGGCGCGGGCCGGCCTCGGCCAGGAAGGCCGGCGAGCCGGCGCGGTTGCGGCCGAAATGAAAATCCCAGCCAACGACCGCGGTGTGGGCCGAAAGCCGCTTCGCCAGCACATCGGCCACGAAGGTCTCGGCCTCGATCGCCGCGAGCTTCTCGTCGAAGGTCAGCACGACGGTCTCGTCGGCGCCGGCGCGCGCCAGCATGCGGGCCTTCTCGTCGCGGCCGGTCAGCCGGAACAGCGGCTGGTCGGGCCGGAAAAAGGTGCGCGGATGCGGCTCGAAGGTCAGCGCCACGACCGGGCGCCCGGCCGCGTGCGCGGGCTCGGCCGCTTCGCGGATCACCGTGGCGTGGCCGCGATGCACGCCGTCGAAATTGCCGACGACGACATGGCCGTCGCGCAGCGACGCGGGAAGCTCGGGCGGGTCGATCAGCAAGACTCAATCCGGCGCAGCAAGCAGCGGAGGAGGCCGCGGCTTTCGCGGGCGCGAGATGGCCCCGCGGCGGCCGCATCGTCAAGACCGCGGGCCCGCGCCGCGGCCGCAGGCCTCAGGCGAGTTCGGCCTCGATCTCGTCGCGCGTCGGCACCATGACCTGGGCCTCGCCGTCGAGCACGACCTTGTCGCCGACCGAGCAGGTGCAGAAGAAGGTCGCCCGCTGGCGTCCCGGATCGAGCGAGGTGATCTCGACCTGCGCGGTCACCACGTCGCCGATCCGGACCGGCGCGCGGAACTTGATGGTCTGCGAGAGATAGACCGCGCCCGGCCCCGGCAAACGGGTGCCGAGCACCGCCGAGATCAGGCTTGCGGTGTAGAGCCCGTGCGCGATGCGCCCGCCGAACCGCGTGTTCGCCGCATAGGCCTCGGAGAGATGGATCGGATTGGTGTCGCCGGTCAGCGTCGCGAAATTGCGCACGCCTTCCTCCGACACCTCGTGCCGAATCTCCGCCGTCTGCCCGACCTCCAGATCCTCGAAGGCGATCTGCGGGCGCGTCTGGTGCTCGTCGTCCAGCGACTGAAGGGCTGCGTTCATGCAGGCGATCGGGTCCCAAAAGAGGCCGCACTCTGCGGCGGGGCCTGTTGCGGCGCAACGCGCCTTTTGTCGGACGCTGGCGGCGCGAGGCGAAACGGAATCTCAACCGGAGGCGCCGCATTGTGCTCGGCGGGCGGCAGGACGCCGTCGACACACGAGTTCAGCGTCGGGATGAGGCGGCTCTCCCGGCCGAGTATATGGAGTCCCCAGGATGGCGCTCGACCACTCGATGCCGGTCCTCATCGTCGATGACTACAGCACGATGCTGCGGATCATCCGCAACCTCCTGAAGCAGATCGGCTTCGAGGACGTGGACGAGGCGTCTGACGGCACCCAGGCGCTCAGCAAGATGCGCGACAAGCGCTACGGGCTGGTGATCTCGGACTGGAACATGGAGCCGATGACCGGCATCGAGCTGCTCCGCGAGGTCCGCGCCGACGACAAGCTGAACCGCACCCCGTTCATCATGGTCACGGCGGAAGCCAAGACCGAGAACGTCATCCTGGCCAAGAAGGCCGGCGTGAACAACTACATCGTCAAGCCGTTCAACGCCGACACCCTGAAGTCCAAGATCCAAGCGGTGTTCGGCGAATGAGCCGCGGGGCGCGCGGCGAGGACATTCTGAAGCAGCCCTTCGACCGGGTGCGGGACTATGTCGCCGCCAAAAGCGAGGGCGAAGCGTCCTTCGGCGACGTGGTGGCGCTGGCGGAGATCACCGCCGACTCGATGCAGACCTTCTTCGCGGCGATCGACCGGACGATCTATCGCGAGCTGCGCGAGATCGCCGAGTACATCACCAATCTACGCTCCGAAATCGCGCATCTGCGCGCCGGCGAGCTGCAGAAGGACCGGCTGCCGAAGGCGGGCGAGCATCTCGGGGCGATCGTCGCCGCGACCGAGGAGGCCACCAACTCCATCATGGAGGCCGCCGAGGCGATGCTGGCCGCGGCCGGCAAGGACGAGGCGACCTTCAAGGCCGTCGTCAACGACAAGGTGATGACGATCTTCGAGGCCTGCTCGTTCCAGGACCTGACGGGCCAGCGCATCGCCCGCGTGGTCGAGACGCTGGAGCAGATCGAGAACCGCATCGGGCGCTTTGCGGCCGCGGTGAAGAGCGACGCTCCGGCGGCCCCGGCCGCCGAGGATCCGCGGGAGCGACGCGCCCGGGAGCTGCTGCTGAACGGGCCGCAGGACCGCGGCGTCGCGATCGAGCAGGCGGACGTCGACGCGCTGTTCGCCGACAAGCCCGTCTTGGCCTGACGGGTTTGCGCCCATGCCTGTCCGCGCCTATATGGGCGTGGACGAGGAGCCTGAAGCGCCATGAACCGCTACGAGCGGCCGCCCTCTTCGGGCGAGGCCGAAGTCCGTTATCTGGACGCCGATTTTCGAGTGATGCGGCCCGGCGCCTTCGTGCGCTGCGCCGTCACCGGCGAGCGCATTCCGCTCGAGGAGCTGCGCTACTGGAGCGTCGAGCGCCAGGAGGCCTATGCGGGCCCCCAGGAAGCGCTCTCGCGCGCCCTCGGAAAAGCCTGAGGCGCGCCGACGCCTCGTCAGCCGGCGGCGCTCGGCGCCGCGTCGGGCTCCAGCAGCTTGTGCAGGTGCACGACGAAATACCGCATATGAGCGTCGTCGACGGTCGCCTGCGCCTTGGCGCGCCAGGCCGACTTGGCGCTGTCATAGTCCGGGAAGATCCCGACCAGGTCGAGCGCTGACACCTCTCGGAACGAGACGCCGGAGACGTCCTCCAGTTCGCCGCCGAAGACGAGGTACAGCGGCTGCTTGGCGAAGACGTCGCTCATCGATAGGGCTCCAGGGCTGCAAGCGTGTCGCGCTCGGCGTCGAGCGCGGCGAGAAGGGCGCGGTGGCGCGCGGGCGGCGCGGCGACCAGCCCGCCGTGGCGCGTGGTCGGCCGGTTATAGCCGGGAATCGCGCCGTCGAAATTCGTCAGCAGCGCGCCGGCCTCCTCCAGGATGAGATGGGCCGCGGCGATGTCCCAGTCATGCGCGTTGGGTCGCGCGATCGCGGCGTCGAGACCGCCGGAGGCGACCTTCACCAGCCGGTTTGCAAGCGCATAGAGCCACGGGCCGCGGCTGACCCCATAGGGCTCGAGCGGGCCGAGCAGCGACTTCGGGCCGCCGACCCGGGCGCCGCCAAGCTGCGGCGGATCGGGCGTGACCAGAGGCTCGCCGTTGCGGGTCGCGCCGAGGCCGCGGAAAGCCTCGAAGGTCACGTCGTTGCAGGCGTCGAACACGACGCCGGCGATCGGCGCGCCGTCCTCGACCAGCGCCACAGACACCACCCATTCCGGCCTGCCCTCGATGAAGGCGCGGGTGCCGTCGATCGGATCGACCACCCAGACGCGGCGGCGCGTCAGCCGCTCGGGCGTGTCGGCGGTCTCCTCCGACAGCCAGCCGGAGCCCTCGACCAGCGGCGGCAGATGCGCGGCGAGGAAGCGGTCGACCGCGAGGTCGGCTTCCGTGACGGGGCTGTTGTCGGACTTTGTCCAGCGCTCCGCGCCCTCGCGGAACATGCGAGCCGCGATCGCGCCGCCCTCGCGCACGGTGTCGGCGAGCACGCCCGCAAGGCGTTCGAGATCGATCGGCGCGTCGGATGAAGGCACGGTGGCGGAAGATCCGGTTCGAGGGAGATCGCGCGTGAAGCGCTTTCTCCAAAGTGGTGGGACAGCAGGGCTGACGCAAGCGCCGCGCCGCGTTCATCACATTCTTACCGTCCCTGGCAAGCTCTTCTTCAGCATGGCGGAAGATCAGCTCCCTCGGACCGGCGGGTCAGAAAACATTCACCAGCTCTGTTAAGCCGAAAAAGCAGTCCTCAGGCGTATGTTCCAGCAACGAACGAAGAGCCCGCAGCATAGGGCCTTCTGGGAGACTGGACATTGGGTAGTCAAACCGACACCTGCGCGCCGACGCGCGCCGGAACGGGGACGGCCGACCGGCTCGACCCCTTCGCCTTGCCGGTGCGGTTCGCCGCGCCGGACCCCGCCGCCGACGGCGGCGAACGCCGCGTGACCGTCGATTCCGGCCGCGTCGTGGTGGACCGCATGGTGCGCCGCATCGCGATGCGCATCGTGACGCCGCTGTCGACCTTCACCGGCGTCGCCATGCGGGTCGCGCCCGGCGCCGATCCTCGCGAGGATCAGGTCGAGGTCGTGCTCGCGCATCCCGACCGCGCGCTCGACGTGCCGCTCGCAAGCGAGCCGCATGACGGCGAGGCGCTCGCCGAGTGGCGCTCCTGGGCGCGCGCGCTGAAGCTGCCGCTGCTGATCGAGGAGCTCGACGGCCGGCGCATGACCCTCAACGCCCGGGTCGGCGAGCTCGAGGTCGGCCGCACCCGGCCGCGCCGCCGGCACAGCCTGCTGAAGGGCCGCCGCACGCGTTTCCAGGCCAAACGCCGGACGGGCAGGCTCACCGCAGAGACGCCGGTGCATCGCGACGAGCGCGAGATCATCGCCCGCGACTGAGCGCCTTCGGGTCCCGGCCTTCCCGGCCGGGATCAGGGCCGCGTAAAGAACCAGACGCCGAGCGCCGCCAGAATGGCGAGCGCGATCCAGAGCCTGAGGCCGGCCTGGAACAGCACGAAGCGCCGGTGCTCGGGCGGCAGCGGGTCCTTCACGACGGGCTCGGTCATCTGGCCTCAGATCCTCAGCAGGGCGTCGGCGCACAGTCCGAAGAACACCAGCGCGCCGGCCTCGCGGTTCGACTTGAACAGTTTCAGACATAGCGCCGGGTCGGCGATGTCGAGCCGGACGACCTGCCACGCGCAATGCGCCGCGAAGCCCGCGACGCCAAGAAAGCTCAGCGCGCCGCCGCCGGCCGACCAGACGGCGAGCCCGAGCAGCGCGGTCGCGCCGGCGTAAAAGCCGGCGAGGATCGGCCGCGTGCGCGCGCCGAACAGCAGCGCGGTCGAGCCGACGCCGACCAGCGCGTCGTCCTCCTTGTCCTGGTGGGCGTAGATCGTGTCGTAGCCGATGATCCACAGGAAGGCGGCCCCGTGCAGCAGCAGCGGCGCGAGGTCGAGCCGACCGAAGGTCGCGCTCCAGCCCATCAGCGCGCCCCAGCCGAAGCACACGCCGAGCATCGCCTGCGGCCACCAGGTGACGCGCTTCATGAACGGATAGAGCGCGACCGGCAGCACAGAGCAGAGCCCGACCAGGATGGCGAAGGGCGGCAGCGCGAGCAGCACCGCGAGCCCGACCAGCAGCAGGACGCCAAGAAAGACCGCCGCCGCTTTCGGGGTGATCTGGCCGGACGGCAGCGGCCGCGAGCGGGTGCGGGCGACCTTGGCGTCGATGTCGCGGTCGACGAGGTCGTTATAGGCGCAGCCCGCGCCCCGCATCGCGATCGAGCCGATCGCGAACAGCGCGAGATGCCATGGATGCGGCCACGGCGCGCCGGCGGCCACGGCCGCAAGCGCGCTCGACCAGGCGCATGGCCAGAACAGCAGCCACGCTCCGATCGGCCGGTCGGCCCGCGCGAGCCTGAGATAGGGCCGCCAGGCGACCGGCGCGCGCCGGTCCACCCAGTTCGCGGGCGGCGCGTCGGCGACGGGGGCGTTGATCTGCGACATGGACGCTCAGCTACCGGATCGTCACAGGCGACGCCATCGCGCCGCGCCGGTCAAGCGCAGGCCGGGCGCGCCGCACGAGACCACCCGGAGACTTGGGCTGCGCCGCCGGAGGGCTTAAGACGGCCGCCGGACCTTCAGGAGCCAGGCCTTGGCCGCCTACGACTTCGCCTCCACCCGCCTGTTCGTCGACGCCCCGCTCGCCGAGGGGGCCGAGCTCCTGCTGGAAGACGCCCAGGCGAACTACGTCCGCAACGTCATGCGGATGGCGGCGGGCGACGGGCTGCTGCTGTTCAACGGGCGCGACGGCGAATGGGGCGCGCGGATCTCCGAGGTCGCCAAGAAGCGCGTGACGCTCGTCGCCGAGCGCCGCACCCGGCCGCAGACGCCGGCCGGCAAGGTCCGCTACCTGTTCGCGCCGCTGAAGCACGCCCGGCTCGACTACATGGTCCAGAAAGCGGTCGAGATGGGCGCCTCCCGGCTCTCGCCGGTGATCACCCGTCGCACCCAGGCGAGCCGCGTCAATCTGGAGCGGATGCGCGCCAACGCCGTCGAGGCGGCGGAGCAGTGCGGGGTGCTGGCGCTGCCGGAGATCGACGAGCCGGCGCCGCTCGCGCGCCTGCTGGAAGGCTGGCCGGCCGACGCCGCCCTCGCCTTCTGCGACGAGGACTCGGGCGCGCAGGACCCGGTCGCGGCGCTGAGGCCGCTCGCCGACCGACCGATCGCCGTGCTGATCGGCCCCGAGGGCGGCTTCGATCCGGAGGAGCGAGCCGCGCTGCTTCGGCTGCCGTCGGTCGTCCGGCTGTCGCTCGGGCCGCGAATCCTGCGGGCCGACACGGCGGCGGTCGCGGCGCTGGCCCTCGTCCAGGCGGCGGCCGGGGACTGGCGCGCCAGCGGCGGTTGACCCTCCGTTAACCAAGCCGAGCCATGATTTCCTAGCGAGAGCCCGCGCGCTCCCCGCCCCGGCGCTGCGTTGCCTAAATACCGCACCGCGGCGGGACTCAGCGGCCTCCCGCGAACTTGGCGAGCCTAATGGCCCGCTCCCGGCGTATAGGCGTAATGGCGCCGTCGACATGCGACGGACTTCCTACGAGTCAGTGCGAACGCTCCATGTCGACAGGCCTTCTCTCGCGCACCGTCGCAATGTGTTTTCCGGTCTGGGCGCGGCGGGCGGCCGTGCTGGCCGTGCCCCTGATGCTCGCCGCCTGCGCGGGTTCGAAGCCCTTGCCGCCGGCCGGCGCCACCGATCCGATGGCGTTCGCGCCGGCCCCGGTGCCGACGTCCCCGGCCTTCACGCCGGACGTGGCCGACTCGGGCCGCTACGGCGCGGTCGCGGACGAGCCGTTCCCGGTCAAGCCGGTGAACCTCCAGAAGATCGACTCGCAGTTCCTCAAGCAGGTCGTGCCGAACACCACGGGCGAAGCGCCCGGGACGATCGTGATCGACCCGCATGAGCGCCACCTCTACCTCGTGCAGGACGACGGCACCGCCATCCGCTACGGCGTCGGCGTCGGCCGCGAGGGCTTCGCCTGGAGCGGCACCGCCTATATCCGCCGCAAGCTGGAGTGGCCGGACTGGCACCCGCCGGCAGAGATGGTCGCCCGCGACCCGCACGCCCGGCCCTACGCCGACGGCATGCCGGGCGGCCCCGGAAACCCGCTCGGCGCCCGCTCGATGGCGCTGTGGGAAGGCAATCGCGACACCCTCTTCCGCATCCACGGCACGATCGAGCCCTATTCGATCGGCAAGGCGGTCTCTTCGGGCTGCATCCGGATGCTCAACCAGGACGTGATCGACCTCTATTCGCGGGTGCCGCTCGGCACCAAGGTGGTCGTCCGGTCCTGATGCAGGAGTTCGGACCCGCGCCGGGGGGCGAGCGGGTTCGCGGGCGGACGCGCGAGCGTCCGCCATCAGATGGCCGGACCGTCCGGGGGGCGGTCCGGCCATTTCGTTTTTGATCCAGTGGACGGACCCCGCATGACCGATCGAGACCGCTTCGCGCCTGCAGCCGCAGGCCTGACCCGCCGCGCCTTCGTGGCGACCGCCCCGCTCGCGCTCGCGGCCTGCGCCGGCGGCCCGGGCATGAACATGGGCGACCTGTTCGCCGGCGACAGCGGTTTCGACTACTCCGAGATCTACGGCGCGAAGCCGAACGAGAAGTTTCCGCTGCCGGCTATGAACTGGCGCAGCCTCGACCCGGCCGTGCTGCGCCGCCGCGTCGCCGATCCGACCGGCGAGGAGCCGGGGACCATCGTCGTCCGCCCTGTCGAGAAGCACCTTTACTTCGTGCAGGACGGCGGCCGCGCCATCCGCTACGGCGTCGGCGTCGGCCGCGAGGGGTTCGAATGGAGCGGGCGCGCGAAGGTCGCCCGCAAGGCGCAGTGGCCGCGCTGGACGCCGACGGCCGACATGATCCGCCGCAACGCCAAGCTCTACGGGCCCTGGGCGGGCGGCATGGACGGCGGCCTGCAGAACCCGCTCGGCGCGCGCGCCCTCTATCTCTACCAGGGCGGCCGCGACTCCTCCTACCGCATCCACGGCACCAACGAGCCGCGTTCGATCGGCCACGCGATGTCGTCCGGCTGCATCCGCATGTTCAACCACGACGTCATCGATCTCTACGAACGCGCCGGCGTCGGAACGCCCGTGCTTATCCGCGGCTGAGGCGCTCGCCGCCGGCCGCGCGCGGCCCCAAGCCAGAAGGCCTCGCGGCGCGCGCATGCCCGCCGCGCCCGGCCCCTACTGGACGCCTTCGCTTCAAGTCCCTAACTGACGGCGCTCTTTCCCGCGGGATACCCGATGGCGCGCGACCAGACCGACTCCACTCCGATCACGTCGCGCGACGAACTCGTCGCCTATCTGGCGGAGGGCTGCCGGTCGCCGGCCGATTTCCGCATCGGCACCGAGCACGAGAAGTTCCCGTTCCGGCGGGTCGACCTGTCGCCTGTCGCCTATGAGGGCCCCGCCGGCATCCGCGCGCTGCTCGACGGCATGCAGGGTCTGCTCGGCTGGGAGCCGATCATGGAGGCCGACCACATCATCGGCCTCTACGACGTGACCGGCGGCGGCGCGATCAGCCTGGAGCCGGGCGGCCAGTTCGAGCTCTCCGGCGCGCCGCTCGAGACCCTGCACCAGACCTGCTCGGAACTGCACGCCCATCTGGCCCAGGTGCGGCAGGTGGCCGACCCGCTCGGCCTCGGCTTCCTCGGGCTCGGCATGAGCCCGAAATGGACGCTCGCCGAAACGCCGGTGATGCCCAAGGGCCGCTACGACATCATGACCCGCTACATGCCGAAGGTCGGCTCGCGCGGCCTCGACATGATGTACCGGACTGCGACCGTGCAGGTGAATCTCGACTTCTCGAGCGAGGCCGACATGGTGCGCAAGATGCGCGTCGGCCTTGCGCTGCAGCCGATCGCCACCGCGCTGTTCGCCAACTCGCCCTTCACCGACGGCGCCCCGAACGGCTTTCTGTCAATGCGTTCGGAGATCTGGCGCGACACCGACAACGCCCGCGGCGGCATGCTGCCCTTCGTGTTCGAGGACGGCATGGGGTTCGAGCGCTATGTCGACTATGCGCTCGACGTGCCGATGTATTTCGTGAAGCGCGGCGACCACTACCATGACGTCGCCGGCGCCTCGTTCCGCGACCTGATGGCGGGGCGCCTGCCGCAACTTCCGGGCGAGCTTGCGACGGTCGCCGACTGGGCGAACCATCTGTCGACGATCTTCCCGGAGGTCCGGCTGAAGCGTTTTCTGGAGATGCGCGGCGCCGATTCCGGGCCGACGAGCCGGATCTGCGCCCTGCCGGCCTTCTGGGTCGGGCTGTTCTACCACCAGCCGAGCCTCGACGCGGCCTGGGAGCTGGTGAAGGGCTGGTCGGCCGAGGAGCGCCAGGCGCTGCGCGACGCGGTGCCGGCGCAGGGGCTCGCCGCCCGCATCGGCAACCGCACCGCGCTCGAGGTCGCGCGCGACGCGCTGGGACTCACCGAAGCCGGGCTTGCGGCGCGGGCGCGCCGCAACAGCTTCGGCGACGACGAGCGCATCCACCTCGCCCCGCTGCTGCGGGTGGTCGAGGAGGAGAAGTCGCTCGCCCAGACGCTGTTGCAGAAGTACGACGCCGAGTGGAGCCGCAGCGTCGATCCGGTGTTCGAGGAGCTCGCCTACTAGGCGGCGCAGCGGTCGCCGGGGCAGCGGTTCACCTCGATCGTGAGGTGGCTCAGCTCCCTCAGATCGGCGAGCTGCGCCTTGTAGATCTCGGGCTCCTGCGGCTCGTGCGTCACCAGCGCCACGATCGCGGACAGGTGGCCGGGACCGACCCGCCACAGATGCAGGTCGCAGACCCGGACGTCGCCGACCTCGAGCCGCTCGCAGATCCTGCGTTCCAGCGCCGGATCCGCCGGCGCGTCGATCAGCGTGCCGCCGGTCTGGCGGGCGAGCGACACCGACCAGGACCCGATCATCACCGCGCCCATCACGCCGACCGCGGGGTCGATCCAGAGCCAGCCGAACATCCAGCCCGCGAACAGCGCCGCGATCGCGAGCACCGAGGTCAAGGCGTCGGCCAGCACGTGCAGATAAGCGCCCCGCAGATTGTGATCGGCGACGCCCTTGGCCGGCGCGTGATCATGGTCGTGATGGGCGCCATGACCGTGGTGGTGATGCGCGTGCTCATGCTCCCCGGCGCCGCCATGGCCGCCCAGCACCACGGCGCAGACGATGTTCACCAGCAGGCCGAGCACGGCGACGATCATCGCCTCGCGGTAGAGCACGTTCTGAGGGCTGGCGAGCCGCAGCAGCGATTCCCATGCGATCGCGATCGCCACCACGGCCAGCACGATGGCGTTCGCAAAGCCCGCGAGGTCGCCGATCTTGCCGGCCCCCATCGCCAGGCGCGGGTCGCTGGAGCGCGCGGCGGCGATCCGGTAGGCGAGCGCCGCGACCCCGATGGCGCCCGCATGGGTCGCCATGTGGAAGCCGTCGGCGAGCAGCGCCATCGAGCCATAGGCCCAGCCGGCGACGATCTCGACGCCCATCGCGGCCGCCGTGACGATCATCGCGATGCGGGTGCGGCGCGCGTTGCGGGCGTGGTCGCGACCGAGGAAACGGTGCTCGTGTCGGAACGGGACGACGTGTTCGCCGCGGGGCATATGCATCTGCGCGCTCTCCTCAGGACCGGAGATCGCGTCGCGGCCCCGCGCCGTCAACCCGGCCGGCTATTCGGCGGCTTCGGCCTGGGCGGCGGCCGACATGTTGTCGAGGCTCGCCACAATGTGGTCGGCGAGCGCCTGCACGGTCTCGGTGACAGCGCCCGGATTGCGCAGCAGCGCGATCTTGCAGCTCGGCAGCGCCGGAAAGCCCTCGGCGGCGCCCAGCACGCGCATGCCCGGCCGCAGCGCTGATTCCGGCACGACCGAGACCGCGAGCCCCGCCAGCACCGCGGCGCCGACCGCCGCGAAATTGCGGCTCGAATACAGCACCCGGTGCGGCCGCTCGATCTCCTGCAGCTTGGCGATCGCGGATTCGCGCCAAACGCAGGCGACGTGGCTGAGCGCGAGCGGGATGACCGGCTCCTCATGCGCCATCGAGCGCTGCGACGTCACCCAGAGCAGCGGCTCCTGCCGGATGACCTCGCCGACCGGCTTGCGGGCGGCGTGGGTGATGATCGCGAGGTCGAGCTCGTCGCGGGCGATCATCTCGACGAGCTGCACCGAGGGCTCGCAGACGACCGTCACCTCGACGAGCGGGTTCGAGGCCGAGAAGCGCGCCAGGATTTCTGGCAGATAGCGCTCGGCGTAATCGTCCGGCAGGCCGAGCCGCACCCGTCCGGTCAACGCGTCGTCCGCGAACGCCGAGATCGCCTCGCGCGAGATGTGGATGATGCGGCGGGCGTAGTCGAGCAGCCGCTCGCCATCCTCCGTCAGCCGGTTTCCGCGGCCGTCGCGGGCGAACAGCGGCCGCCCCACCCGCTCCTCGAGCCGCTTCATCTGCATCGAGACCGCCGACTGCGTCTTGAACACCACGTCGGCGGCGCGGGTGAACGAACCGGTGTCGACGATCGCGACGAAGGTCCGGAGCTGATCGACGTCCAGCAGGGCGACCATGCGAGTGCCTATCACTCAGAATGATGACCTACATTACGACCATTCGTTTTACTGATCAATCGGCGAGATCTACCAGAGAGCTTCAACGCAAGCCAGGCAGGAGACTTCCGATGTCGATCGAACTGCGGCCCAGCGCGCCCGCTTTCGACGGCGTTTTGCGCATGCTGACGAGTTCAGGCCGCGCCGCGGCCGTATGGCTGCGCGACCTCGGCGTTTCGCTCGTGCGCCGCAAGATGGTGGCGGATCTCGGCCGGATGGACGACCGCATGCTGGCCGATGTCGGGCTGACGCGGTCCGACCTCAGGGCGGCGGCCGAATGGTCGCTGTGGGCCGATCCGACCGATCGGCTCGCGGCGCTTGCCGAGGAGCGCCGGGCCGCCCGCCCACCGCGCTCTTAGGTTTTCGATCCCTTGGCGCCGAAAAAGGCGTCGAAGATCTGCTCCATGGCGCGCGCGTTCTGCGCCGACAGTTCGCGGCCCGTCTCGACGAGTTCGTCGAAGGCCCCGGCCGCGGTCCCCGCCGGCCGGGGCTCGTCCCCCGTCCCGGCCGGCGGCTCTTTCGGGTCTTCCGGCGGCTTCCGACCCGCCGCCCCGCCGAACATGCCGTTGAGCATCTCGGCCATCATGTCGCCCATCATCATCGCGCCGCCCTCCTGGGGCCGGTCGGCCGGGGTCTTGGCGCCGGCCTGGCCGAAGCCGCGCATCCACTCCTCGAACGGGTTGTGCGGCGCCTCGCCGGCCGGCGTCTGCGACGCGCCGGACGCCGCCCGCATCGCCTCGCCCCAGAACGCGCCGAGCGCGCCCGGGAAGCCCGACGCGCCGCCGCCGCCTGCGGCGCCCTGCGCCGCCTTGGCGAAGCCGCCGACCAGGATGCTGGCGAGCGCCGGCAGCACCTTGCGGATGATCTCCGCCTGCACGCCCGAGGCGGCCGCCGCCTGCGCCGCCACCGCGCGGGACACCTCCTTGGAGCCGAACAGCGCGCCCAGCGCCTCTTCGCCCGCGCTGGTCGCCGCCTGGTCGAACGCCGCCGCCTGCGCCTCGAAAGCGCGCGCATAGGTCTCGGTCTGTAGCAGTTCGGCGAAGCGGCGCGCCGCCTCGTCGTTCTGCGGCTGGCGCTGGAACCCTTGCGCGAAGGCCGGCGTCAGCGCCGCCACCGCGGCCCTGACCTGCTCCGGCGAAACGCCGTAGGCGCGGGCGAGATTGTCGAACGCCGCGCCGCCCTGCGCCTGCCGCAACAGCTCGAACATGTTGATCATGGCGTTTTCCTCGCGGCGGCGCGCTTCCGGCGCTCGCCCGAGGCAAGACTAAGGCGCCCCGGCGGGGCGCGCCAATATCGGGCCGAGGGTCTATTCGGCGGGAGCGGCTGCGGGCGCGCCGGCGGCCGGGCCGTCCGCCGCCGCCTCGCCGTCGATCTTCTGGCCCTTGCGGCGCGGCTGCGACAGCGGCTCCGGCGTCGGACGGTTCGTGTAGGCGAGGTGGCGGCCGGCGGTGATGCCCTCGACCTTCTGGATCTGCAGGCGCTGCAGGTCGCGCAGCCGGACGTCGCCCTCGATCTCGGCGGCGCGTTCGGGATCGACGCCGACCGCCTCGAGCGCCAGCCGGCCGAGCACCAGCGCGCTCTCGAAGGTCTCGCGCACCACGTTCTCCACGCCCACGCCATAGAGGTCGAGCGCGTGGCCGCGGTCGTAGGCCTTCACCACGAGCTGCGCGAGCGGGAAATGCTTCTGCAGCGTCTCGACCACCCGCCGGGTGGTTTCCTGGTCGTCGATGCAGACGACGATGGCGCGCGCCTCGTCGGCCTTGACGGCGCGCAGCACGTCGAGCCGCGAACCGTCGCCATAATAGACCTTGAAGCCGAACTTCGCCGCCTGCTCGACGCGCGCGGCGTTGGAGTCGATCAGCGTGGTCTCGACCCCTTCGGCGAGCAGCAGCTGGGCTGCGATCTGGCCGACGCGCCCGAAGCCGATCACCAGCACCTGCCCCTTGGCGTCGGTGTAATCCGGGGTCGGGCCGTCGACATGCGGTTCGAGCCGCGTCGCGAGCCGGTCGCACAGGGTGACGAGAGCCGGCGCGGCCATCAGGCTGAGGGCCGCGAGCGCCGACAGCAGGCTTGCGGTGTCGCCATCGATCAGGCCTTCGGTCGCCGAGAGCGGGATCAGCACGAAGCTGAATTCGCCGGCCCCGGCGAGCAGGCCGCCGATGCGCAGCGCCGAGGGCAGCGGCGAGCCGAACAGCCGCGCCAGCGCGCCGGCGATCACCACCTTGAGCGCCAGATAGCCGATGACCGCGGCCGGCAGCAGCAGGAAATGCGCCGCCACCACCCGCACGTCGATCGTCATGCCGATGCCCATGAAGAACAGCGCGATCAGCAGGCCGCGAAACGGCTCGACGTCGGCCTCGAGCTCGAGGCGATAGGACGAGCCGGCGAGCAGCACGCCGGCCAGGAAGGCGCCGAGCGCCATCGACATGCCGGCGGCGTGCGAAATCTCGGCGGCTCCGAGCACGACCAGCAGCGCGGCCGCGGTCATCACCTCGCGGGCGCCGACGCCGGCGAGCAGCCGGAACAGCGGATTGAGCAGGTAGCGGCCAGCGACCACGATGGCGGCGAGCGCGCCGGCCCCGACGGCCGCCGAGGCGAGCGCCTGCATCCAGTCGGTGGCGTGGTTCGCCGGGCCGTCGCCCAGCATCGGCACCAGCGCCAAAGCCGGCACCACCGCCAGGTCCTGCGCCAGCAGCACCGCGAAGGTGCGCTCGCCATAAGGCCGGTTGAGATGGCCGCGGTCCTGCAGGATGCGCAGCGCCATCGCGGTGCCCGAGAAGGCGAGCGCGATGCCGACCGCGATCGCCGCCGGGGGCTTGAGGCCGGCCGCCCAAGCGACGCCGGCGAGGGCCGCCGCGCTCAGCACGATCTGCAGCCCGCCGAAGCCGACGATCAGCTTCCGCAGCGCGATCAGCCGCTCGATGCGCAGCTCGAGGCCGATCAGGAACAGCAGCATCACGACGCCGATCTCGGCGACCTGCAGCACCGCGCCCGGATCCTCGATCAGCGCGAGCGCGGCCGGCCCGATGATCACGCCGGCGAGCAGATAGCCGACTGCGACGCCAAGCCCGAAGCGCCGCGCGAGCGGACCGGCGACCACCGCGGCGCCGAGGAAGATGAGCGCTCCGATCAGGGGGCTGGCGGCCGAGGCGTGTTCCATGGGCGCTCCGGAAAAGGATTGTTTCCATGTGCCCTGCCGGCGGACGCCAGGGCAAGAGCCGCGCGCGCATTGCAGCCTGCCGACGGAGCAAGCCGCGCCCGTGCGTGCTAACCTGCGGCCGATCCCGCTGATTCCACGGAGCCGTCCGGCCGATGCCCGTTCGCCTGCTCGACGACACGGTCGCGAACCGGATCGCCGCCGGCGAGGTGGTGGAGCGGCCGGCGTCGGTGGTGAAGGAGCTCGCCGAGAACGCGCTCGACGCCGGCGCGCGGCGGATCGAGATCGTGCTCCAGGGCGGCGGCGCGCGGCTGATCCGGGTCGTGGACGACGGCTGCGGCATGGATCGCGACGACCTCGCGCTCGCGGTCGAGCGTTTCGCGACCTCCAAGATCTCCTCGGAGACCGACCTCGTCGGCGTCGCCACGATGGGGTTCCGAGGCGAGGCGCTGCCGTCGATCGGCGCGGTGGCGCGGCTTTCGATCGAGACCCGCGCGGGCGGCGCGCCGCATGGCTGGCGGCTCCAGGTCGAGGGCGGGCGCAAGGGCGCGCCGGAGCCGGCCGCCCTGCCGCGCGGCACGCGCATCGAGGTCCGCGACCTGTTCTTCGCGACGCCCGCGCGGGCCAAGTTCCTGAAGTCGGAGCGGGCGGAGGCGCAGGCCGCCGCGGAGGTCGTGCGGCGGCTGGCGCTCGCCACCCCCGCGATCGACTGGACGCTGGTGGTGGAGGACCGCACGCTGCGCTTTCCGGCGGTGGCGGACGAGGCCGGCCGCGCCGAGCGGCTGGCGCAGGTGCTGGGGGCGGACGTCTCCGGCGCCGTGATCCCGGTGGCGGGCGAGCGCGGCGGCGCGCGGCTCGCCGGCCATGTCGGTCTCAGCCATCTGCACCGCGCCACGGCGAGCGCGATCCACCTCTCAGTGAACGGCCGGCCGGTCAAGGACCGGCTGCTGGTCGGCGCCCTGCGCGCCGCCTATCAGGACGTGATGCCGCGCGACCGCTCGCCGGTCGCGGCGCTCGACATCCGCGTCGGGCCCGGAGAGGTCGACGTCAACGTCCACCCCGCCAAGGCCGAGGTGCGGTTCCGCGATCCCGGCCTGATCCGGGCGCTGATCGTTTCGACCGTGCGCGCCGCGCTCGCCGACAGCGGGCCAAAACCCTACGCGGCGGGCGGCGCCGAGATCGCGCGCTTCGCCGCTCGGCGGCCCTTCGCTGCGCCGGCCTATGCCCCGCGGCCGGCGGCGCCTGTCCGCGGCTTCGCCTCCGGCGCGCAGGCGGCGTTCGCGGTCGAGGCGATGGACCTGCCGCCCGCCGCGAACCCGGCCGCCTTCGTGGACGAGGCCGCGGACGCCGCTCACCGGCCGCTCGGCGCGGCCAAGGCGCATCTGCACGACACCTACATCCTCGCCGAGACCCAGCACGGCGTCGTGCTGGTCGACGCCCACGCGGCCCATGAGCGGCTGGTCTATGAGGAGCTGAAGCGGCTGCGCGAACGCGCGGGCGTGCCGCGGCAGGAGCTGCTCGTGCCCGACGTGGTCGAGCTCGACCCGGCCGACGCCGAGCGGGTGCTGGCCGCGCGCGGCGAGCTGGAGCGGCTGGGGCTCGCGGTCGAGGCCTTCGGGCCGGGCGCGCTGCTGGTGCGCGCCACCCCGGCGCCGCTCGGCCCGTGCGACGGGATCAGGCTGGTGCGCGACGTCGCCGAGGCGCTCGCGGAGGGCCAGGCGGACGCCACCCCGATGGCGCGCCGGCTCGACCACATCCTGGCGACGGTCGCCTGTCACGGGTCGGTGCGGGCGGGGCGCCGGCTGAAGCCCGACGAGATGAACGCGCTGCTGCGCGCGATCGAGGCGGAGCCCGCCGCCTCGACCTGCAACCATGGCCGCCCGACCTTCGTGACGCTGACGACGGCGGATCTCGAAAAGCTGTTCGGCCGGCGGTGAGCGGCGCCTTTCCGGATCCCGGGCTGCTCGATCTGGTCGGCCACGCCGTGCTGGTCGCGGTCGGCGGGCGGTCGCTTCGCGTCGCGTCCAATCCGGCGGCGTGCCGCCTGTTCGGGATCGCCCATGAGCCAAAGCTCCGCCTCCCCCTGTCCCGGCTCGTCGGCCGGTCTGCGGCGGCGGAGTTCGCGGCGTTCGCCGAGCGGCTGCCGATGAACGGCGCCGGCGCCCGGACGGCGATCTCCTGCAACACGCCGCGCGGCGCGCTGCTGCTCGCGGCCGACGTCGCGCGCGCGCCGGGCCGGACCGACGCCTTCGTGCTGACCCTTCGGGAGGAAACCGCGGACGCCACGGCGGTCGAGGCGCTTTCGCAGGCCAACATGGTGCTGCAGTCGCTGCCGGTCGGCATCGAGCTCTACGACCGGCGCTTCAACGCCCTGTTCTACAACAGGAAGTCCGACGAGCTGTTCGACTATTCCGAGCGCGCCGTCATCAACCACGCCGACTGGTGGGAGCTCGCCTTCCCGGACGCGGAGAAGCGCCAGGCCGCGCTGGCGGAGTGGGGCGTCGTCACCGCCGCCGCCGAGGCCGATCCGACGCAGGCCCACATGGCCGAATGGGCGGTGCTGTGCCGCGACGGCGTCACGCGCGACATCCAGTTCTATTATCGCCGCGCCGGAGAAGGGTTCTCGCTGGTGCTCTGGGACGTCAGCGACCGCCGCCGGCTTGAGACGGAGCTTCGCGAGCTCGCGCTGACCGACAGCCTCACCGGCCTGCCCAACCGGCGCTGCTTCTTCGAAACCGCCCAGTCGCTCCTCGACAACGCGCCGGCGAACCGCGCGCTCACGGTCCTGATGCTCGACGTCGACCACTTCAAGGCCGTCAACGACCGTTTCGGCCACAGCGTCGGCGACGAGGTCCTGAAGGCGGTCGCGGATCGCGGCAAGGCGGCGTTGCGCAAGGAGGACCTCATCGCCCGCGTCGGCGGCGAAGAGTTCGCGGCCCTGCTGCCCGGAACGGACGGCGCGCAGGCCGCCTGCATCGCGCGCCGGCTGCGCCAGGCCATCACCGCGACGCCGGTCCTGGTCGGGACAATCGCGATACCCGTGACGGTCAGCATAGGGGTCGCGGGACGACGCAGGGACGACGCCGCCGAGGGCATCGTAGAGCGCGCCGACCGCGCGCTCTACGCGGCCAAGAGCGCGGGGCGCGACCGAGTGGTCACCGCCGACGAGAGCGCGGGCGGCTAAGGGGCTCGGAGCAGCGCGACCTTGGCGTCGCCATAGGTCCGGACCTCCAGGGTCTCGAAGCCGGCCGGCGCCGCGGCTTCGGCCTCGGCGCTCTCCTCCCAGACCACGAGCGCGCCCGGGGCGAGCCAGCCGCCGTCGCGGGCGGAGGCGAGCGCGCGCTCGCCAAGTCGCTTGCCATAGGGCGGGTCGGCGAAGACGATTTCAAAGGGCGCCATGCCGGCGGGGCCGAGCCTGGTCGCGTCGCGCCGGAAGATTTTCGTCGTCCCGCCGAGGCCGAGCGCCTCGACATTCGCGCGCAGGCAGGCGCGGGCCTCCGCTCCGTCGTCCACGAACAGCGCGAAGCGCGCGCCGCGCGACATCGCCTCAAGACCGAGCGCGCCGGTGCCGGCGAACAGGTCGAGCACGCGCGCCCCGGGGACCGGATCGTTATAGGCGTGCGCCAGCACGTTGAAGACCGCCTCGCGCAGCCGGTCGCTGGTCGGCCGGATCGCGCGTGAGTCCGCCGAAGGGCCTTTCAGCGCGCGGCCCTTGAACCTACCGCCGACGATCCGCACCGCCCGGCCGTCCTCTGCCGCCGCCGCCAGCCGGCCGCCCGCCGCCGGGCTTGCCGCCGCCGGGCCTGCCGCCGCCGCCCGGTCCGCGCGGCTTGAAGCCGCCGCCGGGCTTTCCGCCGGGTCCGCCCGGCCTGCCCGCGCCCATCGGTCGGCCGCCGGGCTTGCCGCCCGGACGGCCCGCGCCCGCGGGCCGGTCGCCCGAAGGCCGGTCGCCGCGCGGCGGACGGCCGCCGGCGGGACGCTCGCCGCCTTCACGGCGCGGAGGACGTCCGCCCTCGGCGCGCGGAGGACGTCCGCCCTCGGCGCGCGGAGGACGTCCGGCCTCGGCGCGCGGAGGACGTCCGCCCTCGGCGCGCGGCGGACGCCCGCCCTCGGGACGGTCGCTGCGTTGCGGGCGATCGCCGGCCGGCCGGCGGGGCCGTTCGGCCGCGCCCGAGGCGGCGTCGTCACGCCAGCGCGGCGCAGGCGCGCGCGACGCCGGAGCGGCGGAATCGGTCGGGGTCCGGTCCGGACGCTCGGAGCGCGGTCCGCGCTGCGGACGGTCGCCGAAGGCGCGCTGGGGCCGCTCCCCGCGTTCCGGACGCGGCCTATCGTTGAAGGGTCGCGGGCCACGCGCCGGGCGTTCGCCGCCCTCCGCGCGCTGCGGGCGGTCGCCGAACGCGCGCTGCGGCCGCTCCCCGCGTTCCGGACGCGGCCTGTCGCCGGACGGCGCGCGGAACGGACGGTCGCCACGCTCGCGAGGCCGGTCGCCGGAGGGCGCGCGGCGCTCGAAGCGCTCGCCGCCTTCGCCGCGCGGCGCGCGATCGGGCCTCTCGGATCGATCGCCGCGCGGCGCGGGCTTGGCGCCCGGACGCGTGGGACGTTCGGGCCGGCCCGCCGCGCCGAAGCGCTCAGCCGCGCCGGCGTCCTTGCGGCGCACCCGCTTCGGGGCCTCGTCGCCGGCCGCGCGGGCCACGCGTTCGACCGCGACCTTGCGGCCGCGGCGGTCGGCGACCGGGGCGGCGCGCTTGACGCGCGACGGCTTGTCCTCGGCGGCGGGCGCGGCGGCCGGGGCCGCCATGTCGCGCGGCCGCGCGATCGGCGCGCGCCGTCCGACGCGCTGCGACGGATCGGCGAGCCGGGCGCGGTCGCGGCCCGGATCGGCCGCCGCCGCGCGGCCGGCGCCGCGGCCGCCCGTCACCCGCGGGGCGTCGTCGTCGCGCACCACGGCGGACTCGAAATCGCAGCCGGCCTCTTCGGCAAGCCGCTTGCCGAGCTGGTCGGCGAGCGTGCGGGTGCGGACCTCCTCGGCCTCGCCCTCCGGCAGCGCGCCGAGCTGGAACGGCCCGAACGAGATCCGGATCAGCCGGTTGACCGCGAGCCCGAGATGCTCGGCGAGCCGCTTGACCTCGCGGTTCTTGCCCTCGCGCAGCCCGATCCGGAGCCAGACATTGTCGCTCTGCTGGCGCTCGACCTCGGCCTCGACCGGGCCGTAGGCGAAGCCGTCGATCGTCACGCCGTCCTTGAGCGCGTCGAGCGCCTCCTGCGTCACCCGCCCGAAGGCGCGCACCCGGTAGCGGCGCAGCCAGCCGGTCTCGGGAAGCTCCAGCACGCGCGCCAGCCCGCCGTCATTGGTGAGCAGCAGCAGGCCCTCGGTGTTGATGTCGAGCCGGCCGATCGTCATCACCCGCGGCAGACCGGCGGGCAGGATCGAGAACACCGTCTCGCGGCCTTCCGGGTCGCGGTTGGTCGTCACATAGCCGCGCGGCTTGTGGTAGAGCCACAGCCGCGTCCGCTCGCGCTCCGGCAACGGACGGCCGTCGACCTCGACGCGGTCCTCGCGGGTGACGTTGAAGGCCGCGGTGGTCGCGGTCTCGCCGTTGACCGTCACGCGGCCCTCGCCGATCCAGATCTCGGCGTCGCGGCGCGAGCCGAGCCCCGCGCGGGCGATCGCCTTGGCGAGGCGCTCGCCGGGGCGGCGCGTGGCGTGGTCCTCCGGCGCGTCCCCTTGGGGCTCGCCCGGCGTTTCGGTCGGTTCTGTCATGACGAGCGGGCGATAGCATGCGGACGCAGCGTTGACGAGGACGAACCGCCCTTCTCCGATGGATCGCGCGCTCGAGGAGGCCCGCGCGGCCGCAGCCCGCGGCGAGACGCCGGTCGGCGCCGTCATTACGCGCGACGGCGCGGTGATCGCCGCCGCCGGCAACCGCCCGCGCGAGCGCGCCGACCCGACCGCCCACGCCGAGATTCTGGCGATCCGCGAAGCCTGCGCGGCGCTGGGCTCGGAGCGGCTCGTCGGCTGCGACCTGTGGGTGACGCTCGAGCCCTGCCCGATGTGCGCCGCCGCGATCTCCTTCGCCCGCATCCGCCGGCTTTATTTCGGCGCGCAGGACCCGAAGGGCGGCGCCGTGGTCTCGGGCGTGCGGCTTTACGACCAGCCGACCTGCCACCACGCCCCGGAAGTCTATCCGGGCTTCGCCGAACAGGATTCCGCCGCCCTGCTGCGCGACTTCTTCCGCGCCAGGCGCTGACGCCTCTTCCTCCCTCCTCGCCGCAAAGCGGTGGGGAGGGTGGCCCTTCGCGTCAGCGAAGGGTCGGGTGGGGCCCTCGGACGTCGGGCTCAGTTCTCGTCATGCCCGCCTTCGCGGGCATCCACGACTATCTTCGCCGCCGAGCCCACAACTCAAGTCGTGGATACCCGGCTACGCCGGGCATGACGGAGTCCCTCGGGCGGCGAACGATTTGCCCGTTGCGGCGTTGGCTCCCATTGAGGGCAAACGCGGGAAGACCATGGACGTCGTACGCATCCTGATCGCCATTCTGATCCCGCCGCTCGGCGTGTTCCTGCAGGTCGGGCTCGGGCTGCAGTTCTGGCTCAACATCCTGCTGACGATCCTCGGCTACGTGCCGGGCATCATCCACGCCATCTGGGTGATCCTGCGCAAATGACCGCCGCCCGCGCCGCGCGACCCGCGCCGGGCTTCGCCGGCCGGATGCCAAAATCTCACGAGGCCGAGACGCTCGACCATCTCGACCGGCTCGCGGACCTGCTCGACTCGCGCTGGCGCGTGCCGGGCCTCGGCTGGCGGTTCGGCATCGACGGCATCGCGAGCTTCGTGCCCGTCGCCGGCGACGTCGCGACCGGCCTGGTCTCGGCCTACATGATCAAGCGCGCCCACGAACTCGGCGCCCCGCGCCATGTGCTCGCCCGCATGGTGGGAAACGTGGTGCTCGACACCGTGGTCGGCAGCGTGCCGGTCGTCGGCACCGTGTTCGACTTCGCCTTCAAGGCCAACCGCCGCAACATGAAGCTGCTGCGCAAGCATTTTGGCAGGCGTTGAGCCGTTAGGCTTTTATTCCTTGACATCTCGCCTCCCGCGTGCTCTCCTCCGACTGTCCTTCCCCGACAGGAAGGCGTGTCCGGACCGGCCGGCCATGCGGGGGAGGAGCGGCGCCTGCGCCTGCGTGCACCGGAGCTCGCGGTCCCGGGACGTCGGCTGCGGGTCTCGCGGGGAAGCTTCGGCTGACCTTCGAGGATCATAGGCCGCCCGCCCCGCACTAGGACGGGGCCGCGCCATCGAGCGCCTTAAGGCGCGGGATGGGTTTTGGACAAGACGCTTCTTCGGAGGCGGCGAGGCCAGAATCCGCAAAGGGACCGGCCCCTCGCGGGGCTACGGGCCGCCCGCGACCGGAGCGCGGCTTCC